>Ga0209777_10000201_pt1 | contig 105480 bp, 96 predicted proteins | sample FrelakmetHBP12HB_FD_187147 | JGI IMG/M metagenome (GOLD analysis project Ga0209777, IMG submission 187147) | Freshwater lake sediment microbial communities from the University of Notre Dame, USA, for methane emissions studies -HBP12 HB (SPAdes)... | ecosystem: Environmental > Aquatic >...
AGGATCGAGCCTGCGCCCGGCAGGGTGTATAGCGTTTATATTCGGGAGTGGAGTTTCGTTTGAGTTCTCGGGAAATCGTGCTTTTGTCCCGGCTGAGTGCTTCTGCTATTTCCCCAAGACTTTTCCCCTCCCAGCACATTTGAGCTAACTGCTCACGTTCGACTTGAGATAACTGTTTGTATTGTTTTGGCATAGACACTTAGGATAGCATAAACCTTCCTGCTTCCCCAAGTGTTGCACTTCGCTATTGAACTGGCGCCCTCACAACTTTGGCATGGTTTTTCAAAGGTCTCTGTGCAAAGGTCTCGATGAGCCTTCCCCGTTAACCTTAACAGTACTTAAGTAAGTAAAGTTCCCCGTGCTTCCGCACGGGGTATTCAGGGCAATTTTTCATAAAACGTTTTACGTTTGCTGCGGCCGCCGCTTCAGCCAAATTCCTCGTTCCTTGCACGTTCACCCATCGAAAGGTCGAAATGGAATCTCTATGGGAAGCGGAAATATGGACTCGTGCCGCTAAGTGGACAACAGCATCTATTCCAATCAAAACTTTTGTCCAATCCGTCTGAGGACCAATATCATCCACCAGACAGATATTGTTTGCCTTTATTCCTTTTTCATTGGCTTTATTATTGGTTTTATAATCAATTTGTACCGGCCGACGGACTACACCCCGGATCTGCCATTTTTCATCTTCCATTTTTCGATAAAGGGTACGCCCAATAAAACCGTTTACTCCTGTTATTAAGACAGCAGCCACAATAATTCCCTATAATTGACCTAGTAGTTTTTATTTGTTGTTCAGTAGGAATGAATAAGGGATATCAGTTTGTTCAAGCAGGCTTCCCTGGAAAAATACCTTGAGACATAATCGAGACCTGCCTTTCCATATTCATGAAGGTGGCCCCTTTCGTTATAGATTCGAATGATCATCTCCTTGGACCTTTCCGAAGAAGAATCAGAATTCATGGAGTACCCACATTTGGCTTTCCTTATCAATGCATGACCATCACTCTCTTTATTTAAAAAAGCAACTATGGGAATACCGGCCGCCATATAACCCAGAAGTTTCCCTGGAACTACGGGAGTTTTGTTCATGCTGCTCAAGCAAACCAATCCTACATCGGCATCCTTTACAAGTTCAGGAAATTTCTCGGCCGGAACAAGGGGTTTGAAAAGGACATTATTTAAACCATAACTTTCGGCCATGGTTTTAAGTTTTTCTTTTTCTGTCCCCTCTCCGACGAGTAGGAAGCAAATATCAGATATGCCTTTCAGTTCCTTTGCTATGTCGATGATCAGATTGAGACCTTGAGAAGGCCCTATAATACCTGCAAACAAAAAAACGAATTTATCTTCAAGTCCATACTCTTTCCTAAAGCTATTACTTCTCTGTACCTTTTTGAAGGATCCGAGGTCAATCCAGTTTGGTACCGTGTGGATTTTCCCCTCAGGGACACCTTTTGTCTCAATTAAAAATTTTCTACTGCTTTCCGAATGTGAGGTCATTTGATCGGCATAAACATAGCTCTTTTTCTCCAAGGATTCAAAGAAACGGATCAGGAGCGGATTTCTCATGATCCCGAGGTCAATGGCATTCTGGGGGAAAATATCTTGAATGTTAAGCAGAAACCATGCTCCATAGGTTTTTTTAATCCTACTCCCTATAAGGGTAAGCGGCAAAGGAGGGGAGTAGACAATGACAGAATTGATTTTTTTAGGCAGGTATTTCCGAATACTACTCCAGATTATACGCGGCATCAATAATTGCGTGATACCCCGTATGATGTAATTTTTATTATAAAGAAGAGGTATTTTGACCCTTATCACCCGTACACCATTTTCAAGTGAAACGGGCCTGAGCCCAGCCTTACCTTCTAAGCTTAAATTGCTCTGAGGCCATGCTGTAGCGACAGTAACGTCATGACCTTTGAAACTCAGTTCTTTAGCTAATTCCTGCATCATGTAAGAGATCGCCCTGATTTCAGGCGGATAAGTTATGGTCAAAAGAAGAATGTTCATGATTATTTCGGGTTGTTTCTATGTACTTTTTCGAAAGCCTCAATGACCTTCTCGGCGGTCTTTTTCCAGTCAAAGAATTTGCAGCGCTCCAGGGATTCTCGTTTAAGGCTCTCCCTGAGGTTTTGGTCACCCAGGAACCTTTCCAGAGAACAGGAAATATCTTCCCGATCGTAAGGATCAAAATAGATTGCCGCACTCCCACATATTTCGGGCATGGGAGGAACATTAGAGGCGATAATCGGCGTCCCGCAGGCCATGGCCTCAATCAATGTCTGGGGACAAGCCTCCAGTAATGAGGGGAATATAAAAGCATATGCCTGAGTATACATTTCAATAAGTTTCTCGTGAGGCAACAATCCCAGAAACCTTATCTTATCTGTTAATTTTTTTTCAATTACCCTTCTTTCGATCTTTTTGAAGTAGCTTTCATCATGAGCACCTCCTGCAAACCATAGTGGGGGCAGGTCTTTTTTTTTCTCATAGAGAATTGCATATCCCTCTACTAAATTAAGCTGATTTGCATAAGCCACAAACTTGGAAGCGGAAAGGAAAAAGGTCTCTTTCTGATCATTCCTAATATTAATGTTTGAATTTCCCTTTAAAGGATTCCCGTTATAAATCACATGGATTTTTTCGCCAATACTTGAAAAATGGTCTTTCAAGTATTGTTTTACCGATTTAGATACAGCAATGATAAGATCGGCTTTTTTTATAGATACTAATGTAAATTTTCTTCTTAACCAGGAAAAAACATTGAGTGCCCACTCGTTTTCATAATTTTTGTAGCAAAACGGTTCCATGTTTCTGATAGCAATAACCGTCTTACAGGGGGCAAAGAAAATATTACCATTTTTAGCCGTGAACATAATATCGATTTTTCTTTTTTTCAGCTCATAAGGCAATATGAGTTGTTCCCACAAAAATCGCATTAATGTGGAGCCAACATAAGGGGGACAGATATGAAAAATAAAGTTTTTCTGCCGTATTCTTTTGGATAACATGCCGTCACGGCTATCGAATATATGATATTCATTGAAGTTGTCTACCTTTGCCAGCGAGGGAATAAGATTGTTGAAATATGTGACACCGCCGTAACTGATACCCGATAAGAGGCTCATTGCAATTTTCATTTTTTCAGCCACGCTGCCAGCTTTTTTACATCTTGCAGTAAGAGACCAGGATCTTGATGATAGTTTCTCGTCAAGGCCCTCCTGATAAGAAACTTTTAAATTATTAATAAGTGCAAAGTAATATTGACATAAAAGATGAAACGAGAGCTTTGAATTAATTGTAAAGAAGTCTTTTTTTGTAAAATGAAATTTTTAAGAAAATTTTTCCCGAATTTTTATTTCAACATCCAGTTTAAAACTCCCGAATTTACCAACAACAACCTCCAAAAAGTTGAGAGCTTTGAAAAACCTCTTTTTTTGCCCAATCTCGGTGTCAGACTCAAATTTTAATCCTCGAAATACTTAATTTATTCCTGTGGCTAAAAATTATCGTCTCCCTTGCCCCCACAACTTTGGCATAGTTTTTCAAACGTCTCGCTGATATTCTGATTCCACCTCTTATATCCCATTTCTCCCCCTTGTATTGGTTTCGGTGGAGAAATTTTATTCTTTTTATGCTTCTTTGTCAAGTTATTTCAGATAGTTAATTTAATTTTTGGTCGTCTTTTTAACTTCCAATTAAACTTTTTTGGACTTCCAATTCTTCTTTTCCAGTGACTTTGGCACGGTTGTGCAAAGCTCTCATTTTCTATGCGGACAGAATCTTTGAGGTTATGGCGCTTATGCCCACCACCGTGAGTTTAAACAAACGGATTTGTTCTCTGACCTCTGCCCAGACCGGATGATCGTCGCAATCAAGAGCCGCCCCATACCTGTTGAAATTGTCGGCATATTTTACCAGCGATTTATTTTCCGTTTCTGAGCCATGTTTCGCGTGATAGACTTTTACATCGTGTCCACGCGCAGACAGGTAGGAAGCAATATAAGAAAGACCAAGGGGAAACCATTCAGATCTGAAACCGATAAATCTTTCGTAAGGGGGTCGATTAAAAGTATCTTCATGTCAAAATATTTCTTTCGTACCATCTCAATAATACATAAATGGCCCAGATACGAGCCCAGGTAATACCGGGCGTCCGGATGAGATAGGATCGCCACAAAGATCGGCACTGTTCAAGTTGAATGCCTATCTCATCAACCTGATGGAATTCATAAAGAATTTCTTCGATCTGAGGACGTATTTTGTCTCTCAGCCAGAGGTCCCAGGGGAAAGAAAATCCCATCTTAGGGCGGAGATATATTGTTTCCGGAAGAAGATCTTTCATGGCATGGACCAAAAGTGGTTTAGGAACGGAGTTCCTCATCTTAATTCTTGGCGATATGTTGAAAATGTATTCAACCAACTCGTGATCGAGGAAAGGCACTCTGACTTCAAGTCCGTGTGCCATGCTCATGAAATCTCCGTCACGGAGCAACATATTTGCCAGATACAGACGAAATTCGAGAAGCGAGACGCTGTTGCAGATGTCCAAGCGGTTCAGTTCTTCTGTCAGCCCTTCGATTACCACTCCCGGCACGCCGTGGAATGATCCTTCTCCAAATTGTCTTTCCATGAGTAGTTTTCTCGCCTCAGGACTGAATAGCTGTCGCAATATGAAATAGAGAGAAAGAGGATCCCCCGGAGACTCAAGAATCTGTTTGTACTTGGATCTTGTCAGAAATTGTGTAGGACCGATCCGTAAAAGCAGGCTGGCTACTTTACGCAGGGATGATGGTACAAATCGGAACAATTGTTGAATGAAAGGAATCCTCTTGAACGTCGAATATCCGCCGAATACTTCGTCACCACCCTGACCGGATAGAACCGTCTTTATTCCTCTTTCACTAACCGCCTTTGATATGGCATAGGTATTTATCCCGTCAATAGTTGGCTGGTCCATGGCAGACAATGCCTGCGGAAGAAGGCTGAGCAGGTCGTCCTGTGATATTTTAATCTCGACATGATTCCTGCAATACATGTCGGCTATAAGCTGGGAGTATTTGTCCTCGGAAAACTGCGATTCCTCAAACGTCACGGAAAAAGACCGCAAGGTTCCTTGATTCAGCCGATTTGCAATAGCGACTACGGAGCTGGAATCGATACCTCCGCTTAAAAAAGCAGCAACGGGAACATCGCTGACCAGATGTTTTCGGATACAATCCTCCAGGATCGCTCTCACATTTTCCGTGGCTTGATCCTTATTATGAATTGGATTCTCCGTCAGCTTTTCAGACGGTTTCCAGTATTGAACGATTTTGTTATGCCGCGAGGAGAGGTAGTGAATGAGATAGTGGGCGGGCAAAAGGGCCTTAACCTTGCGGATAATGGATAAGGGAGCCTGCACGGCGCCATAGGCCAAAAAGGAATCCACCGCCACCGGATCAATCCTTTTTTCCACAAGGCCGCTCTTTAAAAGAGCTCTCACTTCAGAAGCAAACATAAAAGGTTCATCTTTTTCATCATAATAATAAAGGGGCTTGATGCCAAAGCGATCAACTGCAAGAAAGAGTATCTTTTCTCTGTTGTCCCATATTGCAAATGCAAACATGCCGCGAAATCGCTGTAAGCATTCCATTCCCCATTCTTCATAGGCATGAAGGACAGCCTCTGTGTCTGATTCGGATTGAAATTTATAACCTTTCGTTTCCAGTTCGCAGGTAATTTCACGATAATTATAAATTTCACCATTGTAGGTGATCCATACAGACCTGTCATGGTTACTCATAGGCTGGTGGGCTGCCCTTGACAAATCGAGGATGGACAAGCGACGATGAACGATACCGAGAAGCGGGCTCCTTTCACAATTCGTTCTTAGAATCTCCCTCCCCTCGTCATCCGGACCCCGATGGGATAAGGCATTACAGAAGCGATGGAGAACTGTCTCAGTCACATGGTTATGGGATCCGACGATTCCTGCTATTCCACACATTGTCTTACAATTTTTCGGTCAAATCCCTTTATTTGGGGTTTTTCCGATGTCTGTTGGTTAGATTTATGGTTTTTTCCCTCTACCGATTATGCCGTTGGAACCGTAGCCGATAAAAATATCCTCTAAACCGGCATCGTTAAACCACTTTTTAACTTGAAGAAGAGTCTGGGGTTTGTCATATACGGGTGCGTACATGTCAAAGGTGTCCAGGATTGACCATTGCTTGTTCAGTTCATATGGCAGTTCCAAATTTGAGTATTCTGTGATGGGCAATAATCTTGTTCCGAATTTTCCTGCTATTCGGCGAAGATATATCGCAGGAGGTAAAAGGATCGGGACGATTGCCTGAATGATATTATACAACCTCTCTTTATTCATCCGCTTAGTTAATGGTCTGAACAAATATTTCCAATGCAATAGTGAAGAAAGGCGCTTGCAATAAACGTCGATAACAATCTCGCCACCGCTACGAAGGTACTGGCACAGACTCTTAAATGCCTTTTCCGGATCGGGGGTATGCTGAAGCACCCCCAGGTATAAAACTTTGTCAAAGGAGCATTTCCGCAGAGGTATGTCATAAATGTTTCCTTGGAAAATATGGAGTTTAGGAGAATGGCCGTTATTTTGCCAATTCGCGTCTACGGCGGATGAGTAGTCGAAGGAGAAAACCTCCGCCCCTGTTTCAAGGAGAATTTCTGTGAACCGGCCGGCTCCTGAACCGGCTTCAAGAATAATTTGGCCATCCATTTCTTTTCTTGCTAATGGGGAGATAGTTTGCCAGCCCGTTGTTTGAAACAGGCGGTTACGAGATATTGGAAGTCCAGTATGGCTGTCTAATTGCGTTCTGGTATGAAAATTCCACTGAAGTCCAAAAGTGTCTGCGTAATTTTCAAGCGGGACGAATCTCGGAACCCCATTGATAACGGGAAAGACTGTCCCGCAATTGTCGCATATCAGCGATGATTGCAGAATTTCTTCATAGGCATTATATGGAATGTCTCCTTCATCAACGACCTTGAGCTGCGTCGAGCTGCAATTAGCGCACAGATAAAAATCAAGTGCTCTTTGTTTCATGGATAACCATCATTTTTGTCATCAAAATACAGAGGAAGGTTGTGACGAGGGGCACGAGAATGGAGAACTCCAGGATCATCTTCCTGTTTCAAAGTCTCTGAAAAAACTGATAGGCAACATTCAAAAACAAATTTTTAACGGGAAACGCTTCTCAGCTATAATCCCAGCTATTCCCCACATGAAAGGAGGTCAGGAAGAACACTTTGGCTGAGGATATGGAGGTGCATCCGGTCTTCTGCGGTACAACTGCACGCCATCTTCATATTTTACCAATTCAAAAACATCCGGGCGCTTTTCCACCCAGTCATAGTATCGCTGTGGATTATCACTGATGTAAGCCTTCCTGGGATTTTTCTTGTCGATCAAAACATAGTCGGCCTTTTCGATATTCGGAAATACATAGATTGACTTGCACCGATACACATCCTGAAGGAGGACCTGCTCTGTCGAAATGGACGCCTCGTCTGGAATCAGCCGGGCGATTTTCCTCATCACCGCATCATGAGTCGTTGGCCGGTAACGATCACGATAAAAGGTTGTCGTCCTAAAAGGTGCGAGGGAGAAATCCTTGTTCCAGAACTGGATGGAAAGCGGCGAAGGACCGAAATAAACGGAACAGGCGACGGCGCCGCACAGGACGGAAAAGGCAACGCGCTCAACGGTAATCGGGCGGCGTCGTGCCAGAATATCCCTCAAGCGTTCCTTCCGATTGACCCAGCGGACAACATTTTTCGTCCCGATTACGGCAGCCCAAGCCACGGTAACAAGAATCGGAGAGACATAATAGAGAAAATAGGAGCTGTGGGTTTGCGCGGAGCTGAAGGAAAGCACCACAGCAGTGGGCATAGCAATCAACAGAATGGCTACGCTAAAAAGCGGCACAAATAAAAAAGGCAGCAGCAACATATAATAATTTGCACTTTTATAGGGATGGAACAGGTGTGCCAGAAACTTAAGGGGCTGTTGAAGGATGTATCCAATAATATCCGGAACACTTGTACCAAAATCCTGAAATGAACCGGCGGCGACATGAACATAATTTTCTGTTCCTCTAAAGGAAGGCATGACAAACTGAATAATCACAATTAAATAAAGGATAGAAAAGGCCATAACGAACGCACCGATAACATGTTTCCTTTGAACAAGCAAAAGATATAAACCGATGCCGAACACAAAGAATGCAGCATCTTCCCGAATCAGAAGGATAGGCAGGCAGGCGAGCAGGATAGTACCGGCAGAATCCGTCGCAAGGATAATCCCCAGAGCGAGGATTCCAATCGGAATAATGAAGCGAAGACACTCAAACTCATAGAGCGTAATATATTGGAGGGTGGGGTTCAGCAGATGAGCAACTGATAAACACATGGCGCCGAAGGCGCCGATTCGTCCTCTTGCCATCTCGTACAGGATGACAGAGGACAAAGCCAAAAAGAATGTTTGGCTCCAGTTTATTGTATGAAATGATGGGCAGAGCCAAAACAGGACGGAAAAAAAATAGGTGATCGGTGTGAAATGAGCGGAAAACCAGTAACCGGACCCGGGTATGGCGTTTTCCTGAATGCTCGCATAAAGGCCTTTTCCTGCAGCAACGTTTTTGAAATATTCGAGAAATACCGCATAATCAAGATAACTGTGGTGAGAAATAACCGTCAGATCCTTCATGACTGAAAAGATCACAAAAAACACGGAAGAAAAAACGATTACAGACGTTAGAAAAGACGGCTTTCCCCTCAAACATGCCATGACTTTCGAGCGGTTAAAGCAACAATAACCAGCCACGGCGGCAAGCATTGTCGTCACGAACCCTACAAGATAAATGACTACATACCGGCTGATCACATTAACCTCTGCGGTGCCTTTTTGTCGCCATGACCATCATCTCTCCCACATAAAAGTTCCATTTTCTGGACTTAATCGATTCAGGCATGATCATGACGAAGGGAGCGAGCACCTTTCGAAATTCGGTTCCAAAGTTTTGCAGCATATCGTAGACATAACCAATGGTCAGTTGCTTTCGGTGGGGTCTTATTTCAACTTCCGTAAACCCATTTTTTTCAAGAAGCAAACGGAGGTTGTCAGAGGAAAAATAATGAATGTGTTCAATGGGTGAATATGGAGGCCAATATTTTCTCATTGTCTTCGCAAACAGAGAACCTGTGTTAGGCGTCTGAATCATGATCGTACCCCCTTCAATAAGCCACTCTGATGCCTTTTGTAAAAGCACATCCGGACGTGTAAGGTGTTCAATCACACCGAACAATGTGATGATATCAAATTTCTCCTCAAATGTAGCATTATCAAAACTGCAATTTAAAATTCTCTTAGCGTGTTTTTTGTATGCTATATCGTAGGCATCTTTCTGGAGCTCAATACCATGTGTTATCGCACCATTCTTGAAGGCAATATCCAGAAAATTTCCCGTGAAACAACCTACGTCGAGTATTTTCTTTCCGTTAAGAGTTCCCCGTCTGTCCTGTAGTAACTTTACATAATTTTCATATATGGCACTGTAGCTCTCCATATGAGAAAGCAGAGTACTGTAATTTCCGTAATTATATTTTTTCTGGTAATGATCTCTTATCTGAGTCTCGGTAGGAAAAGGGAATGTCCGGATCAAACCACATCGGACACACTCAAAGAAATCTGTCGACAGGTAGCGGAATATTTTTATCTCTCTTTCGGAGTTACAAATAATGCAGGCCATATTTGAAATTTCCAACCAATGTAATGCGGCCATCAGTTTACAATGAAACGGATGTGTCTATGGTGCCCCTGGTAGAGGCTAAATCCGTTGATATATGTGAATCATCTTATGCTGCCTTTTCAGGAGGGCCGAAAACATATAGGTAAATTGAAGAATAAACTTGCTGATTTTGCTGATATTCAATCGATTGGGATTTTCCTCCTCCCGTCTTTGCGATATCAACCTGAATCCATTTCGTTGAAATATATACTGAAGAGCATCAGGTGTAAAATTCAAAATATGCTCAAAACTATAGAAAAGATGCATCTGTTCCTGTAGCTTATGAAAACTGGCAAAAAAAATGGCCTTCGCTAACGCTCTTAAGCAAGCATCTTCCGACGGTGTTCTGATCACCACGACACATCCAGGCTTGACGATGCGTGAAATTTCTTTTAACATATCACTTGCGCTTGATGGCGGTAAATGCTCTACTACATCTAACAAGGTTACCACATCAAACTCGGCTGAACGAAAGGACGCTTCATACAAATCATTCTTTACCTCCAGACCGAATTGATCTCTGGCATACGTCGAAAGATCCTCTGAAATCTCTATACCCTTTACGTTCCACCCGTTCGCTCGTGCTAAATCGAGAAACACACCTGTAGCACATCCGATATCAAGCAGTTTCAAATGATTATTCGGACGGATGTACTTTTTTATATCAGAAAGAATTTTGTTGAATTGCAGAATGGTCAGATCACTTGGATCATAACCGATAAAGCAGTTTCGATAGTAACGTTTATAAAGGTCTGTATTCTGTAGGTCCCTTTTGCCTTCGAATGCCTCCAGGGAATAGAAAGCCGCTGCATTCTCTGGATTGATGGGAGAGTTGACCACAACAACGAGCCTGCATTTCGAGCAACGAACCGTTTCCAGATTATTTTTTGAAAGGCGAAAGTACGGCAAAAATTCCCCTTCGCGGCAGACGAAACAAATCTCTGTCATACCCGGTGTACCATATGGTCAGCCTTTTGCAATGGACTTTTGCAAATGGATATCACAGCCCGTCATCCCTATACGACCGGTCGATCTTCAAATGGTAATCCTCCGGTTTGTGTCTGCGGAAGGTCCCCCTGTCCAGTCTCTCCAGCAGGTCGTTGGCCATCCGCTCTGAGGCTTTCCCGTCTCCCAGAGGATTTTCCCAACTCTTTCCGTAAAGACCTTCCAGCTTTTCATACAGTGTGCGATAATCGTAACGATCAGCCTCGGCGGGATCGAATTTTACGCTCGACCCCACATCATAGACCTGCGGTCGTTCCGTTGCTTTTCTAATCTGCAGGGAGGGAACCTGAAGAACGCAGGTTTCTTCGACAACCGTCCCGGAGTCCGTGACAAGTCCGCGGCTGTTGACCATCAGCACAAGCATCTCTGTGTATCCGATCGGATCGACCATGATCACGTTGGGAGGTAGTGAAAGATTGTACTCCTTGAGCACCTTCTGCGTCCTGTAACTGGCCGGGAAATAAATCTTTCGGTCCGTGGCGCCGATCAGGGAAAGAATGTTCTCGAAGGAGGTTCTGATGTGGACATTTTCGCGTCGGTGACAGGTCATCAGATAATACTCATCTTTCTCGATGCCCCGCTCTGCAAAATATGACGGTACGGCCATTCGGTCAAACTTGTCCTTCACGTCATAGTAGTAGCGGTTCAGAATATCGACGATCGGGTTCTGGGTCAGGATGATGCTGTCCGGGTTGAGTCCCTCGTCGATACCCTGCTGTTTGTATTCAGGGAAGTACGTGTATATGACATCGGACAGATGGTCGATGACGGAGCGATATTTCTCTTCTGGCATACGCCAGTCATAGGAGCGCATGCAGCCTTCGATATGTACGATGGGGATATTGTTTTGGGCGGCGGCCAGACAGCCTATCACCGTGTTCGTATCTCCCAGGAAAACGGCGGCCTCCGGCTGTAGATCCGCCAGCACCGGCGACAACTTCGAGATGACGGATGCGACCACCTCCGCGTCACTGTTGCCTTTTGCGCCGAGTTCAATCTCCGGCGGGGCAATGTTTAAATCGCGAAAAAAGATGTCTTTCAGATTGTCCGAGTAATGCTGGCCGGACCAGATGAAGACAATGTCATGTTTTTTCTGCGCCCTGAGTTTTTCCAGAACCAGCGCGGCCCTGATGACATCTGGTCGGATCCCAATAATGATGGTCAATTTTTTTTTTTGCATAGTTTCTCCTTGTAAACCAAATATTTTAATCGAACGCTATCATATTCAAAAGGACCTCTTTCATCGGCAAGGCTTCCGGATAGAAACGTCTGATTCCCTGATACTTCGTCTTCAGGATTCTTCGGGAGACGCCGCCCGCATGCTCGACCGGGCTAATGACAACGTCTTTGTGTAGCGCATTCCTAAAAAGCTGAAGGAGGTCGTATTTCGTAACGATGGGATTGGGAGCGAAGTGAAAAAGCGGGGATTCTTCTCTCATGACATCAAAGGCTTCTTCCCGGATAATTTGCAGGCAGAGCTCGGCAAATTGACGGATAGTGACACCATTCCAGAAGTAGTTCGTATAGCCTGATACCTCGGCGCCAGCCGGTCGCGTTCGGAACCATTCATAAAGACCACCCTTCTCATAAGGGCTTGGACCGATAATCGAACAGCGGATATTGAGAACCATTTTATGAACAACTTCACCGAGACTTTTCGTCTTCCCATAGACATCGGGACAGTCGGCAGGTGCATCCTCGTCATAGCTTTCCGCACGCCCTGAAAAGACACCGTCTGTTGATATATGGATGATCCTGGCGCCAAACTTATCGGCCCACAATGCCAGTTCATTCGGAAACGATGCGTTAATCTTGATCGCTCTCACTACAGATCGCGGGTCGTCCAATGTGATTCGATCAGTCGTGATTCCGATGCAGTTGATAAAATAATCGAACCCGTTTTGCAGTTCAAAAATTTCATCAAGTTTCTGTAAACCCGACAATACGTCAAAATACAGCGCATCAGCCGGATTCATCAGGTGAGTGCCTCTAACCTCCATATCATCTGCTTTTGACAGGACCTTGAGCACCATATGCCCGAGCATCCCGGTGCTGCCAAGGACCAGAACCTTTTTTCTCATTCTAAAACGACCCTTACCTCTGGCAATGGAACAATGAATTTCCCGCCTTCTTTCAGATAATCGGCCCTTCTTTTTTTAACCTCATTGATGAAACTCCAGGCGAACAGCAGCGAGTACTCCGGGAAAGATACTTCCTTTGTATAATCCCAAGGCTTGATTGGTACATGGGTTCCGGGCGTAAAGAAATCATGCTTGGCCGGGGCATCGTCAACGACATAATCAAGATAGCGTCCATCAATACCGCAATAGTTCATTATCGTCGTGCCGCGGCCGGACGCACCGTAACCAATGATTGTCTTGCCTGCGTCCTTCAGACGGTTCAGCATATCCATCAACTGCTCCCTTGTCTGATTGACCTTTGCCGCATAATCCAGAAACACCTCAATCCGGTCGAACCCCTTCTCCTGCTCGTACCGAATCATCTCCATCAGGGCCGTTGTTTTTTCCTCCTCCCTCTTTCCGATATTCCGGGCGTAAAATCTGACGGCGCCCGAGCGAACGCCAGGTGTGAACTTGATATCGAAGATCTCCATGTCAAACTGCTTCAGAAAGAGTGTCAGGGTTTTCAAGGAGTAGTAACTCATATGCTCATGATAAATCATGTCGTACTGCATCTCATCGATCAATGTACCCAGATAATAGACCTCAAAGACAAAGACGCCGTCTTCCTTTAAGAGGTGTTTTACCCCTTTCATGACATCGATCATGTTATCAATATGGGCAAACGAGTAACTCGACAGAATCGCATCAAAGGGACCGTATTCATCTTTTATCTTCGCGGCAAGTTTTTCAGTGAAAAAATCGTTGATGACCGTAATATCCTTCGACGTGATGGAATTGACGACGTTGGTTGCCGGATCAACACCGACGGCCTTCACGCCCATGGCGGCGAACGGTTTGAGCAGCACCCCGTCGTTACAGCCGATCTCAAATATGGAAGGTTGAGCGACATTCATCAGAAAACGATCTCTGGTTTCCCTTGCGAATTCGGCGCAATGTTCGACGAGCGTCCCGATGGATGATGAAAAATAAAAATAATCCTTGAACAGGACCTCCGCAGGAACGACATTGCTGACCTGGACAAGATAACAGTCCCGGCAGAAATTCAAATCCAACGGGTAGAATTTCTCCTCGGAAAAATCCTTTTCCTTAAGAAAACCGCCGGCCAGAGGAACATAACCGAAATCGAGGATTCGCGACAGATTCGTTCCCCCGCAAAAGCGGCAATCCTTCCGCGCAGTGAATTCGCCAATCAACTTCTCCTGATTTTCCACACTCATCTCCTTTCAATGTCGGATTAAAAACGACTTTTCATCGCATGGTTCAAATAACGCAAACATGTCTTTAGACTGTAAGAAAAATGCGTCGTTCCGTGGCCTTCTTTCCGACTGGTCAGGGTGTAGGGAATCTCACAGAATGACTGCGTCAGATGCGTGGATTGTGTCAGTTCTTCCAGAATAATGGCGAAATCATTTTCCTGCAGAGTCATTCGTTGAAGGACTTCGACCCTGACCGCCCGGAAGCCGTTAGTGATGTCCGTCAGCGGCAATCCATAAAGAATTCCCGCGATGAAATTCCCCACGATTGATATGGCCCGATGTCGCCAGGGAACACCCTCAACACGGCTCCCTTTCGCGTAACGTGTCGCCTTGATGTAATCCCAGCCTTCTTGAATCTTATTATAAAAATCATTCAAATATCTCGGGTGATTCGTGAGATCGCTGTCCATGAACAGAACATAGTCGTACCGGTGGTCGATCGCATACCGGATGCCGGTTTTCAGGGCGGCACCGTATCCCTGATTGATGGGATGTGAGATCAGGACAAAATCTTCCGGGCTGAGACCATCGGCCGCCGCCTTCACTATCTGTGCTGTTTTGTCCCGGGAACCGTCATTGACGATCAGCAGTGTCGCGACTGGCGGAAGACGTCTTGTGTATTGAAGAATCGTCTCGACACTTGAACGGGCAATGCGGTCCTCATTGTACATGGGAACGATGACACAGACCCTTATGTCATTTCTTGCCTTATGCAACTCTCTTTTCAGCGCTCAATAATCTGCCAGGGATTCCAGTAATAGGCGTCATAACGAACATCATCCCCCTGACTTTCCTCCAGGGCGGAAGTGGAGAAGAAAACAAGTATGGCATCTTCCGTCAGATTCATAAAACCGTTCGCATAGCCGTTCGGGATGAATAGGACCGATGGTTTCCCTGCAGACAGGACAAAACGGTTGGCCTTGAGGTCTCTGGAGGGATTGTCCCAGTCATTGATCTTTACCGCGCCCACGATGGCTGCACCCTGAACAACGGAGACGTATTTGGACTCACGACGATGGGCATGCCAGGCCCTGATAAATCCCAGCCGATGATTTCTGACGGTGTAAAAACGTTTGACCCCGGCAAAATTGAAACCATTGACAAATCCAACTTCACCGCGATCGTCGATACCGATCCCACCTTCAATGAATTCCGGTTCACTCATGAATAACTCCTTTCAGCAATGATGATACTGTATCATGCCAGACATCAACTCAATCCTTTTTGATCTGCTCGGTGAGAGGCGCATAAAGTCTGGAAGACTGCATAGGATCCTGAAAATAGCTTAGTGCCTCTTTCGTCATCGCCAGGTTGCTGTAGATTTCATCGCGATAATACCCGTACAGACCTTTTTTAAAGTTCTCGACCATTTCCTCAATGCCCTCCTTAAGCAGGATGGTGGCTTCATAGCCCAGGACGGACCGAATCTTTTCAAACGAGACGGCATAGTTCCGGCGGTCCTGTTCATTTTCTTCAACGATGATCTCAACCGCCCTTCTTTTCGCCACGATCTCACCCACCTGGGTCCCGAGCTGCCCGATGGTCATGTTCAGACGTTTATCCCCGACATTGAAGATCTGTCCCTGCATCAGCGCAGGCTCCGCTTTCAACGTCATGACGACCGCCTTTGCCAGATCCCGGACATGAATGAAAGGACGCCACTGGTGAGGGCCGATCACCCGGATCCGTCCGTCCGTCATCCCCTGGGCGGTGAACAGATTGGCGACAAGATCGAATCTGGGTCTGCGAGAATGACCAAAAACCGTGGCAAAACGAAGGATCGTCACAAAGAAATCGTCCCGGACGGAATACAGAAGTTCCCGTTCACTATCTATCTTGGTCTGAGCATAAAGCGATACGGGGTTCAGGGCATCCCCCTCCTTGACCTCCTGATCACTGACCCCGTAGACCGAACAGCTCGACGCAAAAACAAAACGATATACCCCCATCGATTGCGCCACGTCCTTGATAATCCGCGTCGAGACGATATTGGTGTGCCGGGTGAAATCCGGATCGACCGCGCACGCCGGGTCCCCCACTAAGCCGGCAAGATGAACCACTGCCGAGACGTCTTTCATGGCCATTGTCAGCCGTGCAATGTCCGTGGCATCACCTTCAATCAGCTCGAAGTATCGATGGTTCATAAAATCCGACAGAGGGGCCGTACCGTACATCAACCGGTCCAGAACACGAACCGATTTCCCTTCCTGAAGCAACAGATCGACGACATGTGAACCAATATAACCCGCGCCACCCACAACGAGAACGGGGCCTTTTTGATTGACCACTGTACGGATCAACTTCTTGTGCCTACCATAGGGAAGCGCCAGTAGGATGCGGGGGATAACCAATGGCCCCGCCAGAATGACTCCCCATAAGAAGACGAGCATAGGAACGCTACTTAAGACCATTACCAATAAACTGACCGCCATTAAAGATCCGAGAAGCAATACTGCTTTTCTCTTTCCTGTCAGCATCTTCGCATAGGTATAAATCCCGAATACGCCATTGGAAAACAGCAAAAATATCGGCAGCAGCAGCAGCCACCATTCCCATTTGGCGTGAACGAAAAGGTAATTAAAAACCATGACTGTAACGATGGCTGAACAGCCTGCGAAAAAGTCGTAAAATAAACGCGCTTCATTTGGTCCTAAATTAGAGAAAGAAAAGCCGCGATTTATCCGGGATTTAATATACTCAACTTTATTCATATTTTTTTAACCTCTTTTGCCAGGTGCCAAGAAATCAAGAGGTACTGTGATTATTCAACATGTCATTAATTATGAGTTTTACTGATTAAGGAGAATCTGTTTTTACCTTAGCGGAAACTATGAAATTAAGGAAGAGAGAAAAGAAAATACCTAAAATAATACCTATAATTCCTGAAAATAATATGTATGGGATCGGTTGTGGCTTTACAGGGTTAAAATTATAATTTACTGAGATAATTTGTATTGGATCAAGATTATTAATCTGATTGTGTAATTTATCATCTTCTGCTCTTAGTTCATTTAAATATTTTATTGTATCAGGTCTATTAACAAGTGCTTTGTTTTTGCTAAGTTGAGCACGAGCTGAAGCATTATTTTCTAAACTCTTTATGAACATGGCTTTCTTTTCATCACTATGTTTTTTAAATAGGGGGTGATTGTTTAGATATTTCTCGAATTTATTTCCAATTTCAAAAAAATCAGATGAATTGCGTAGTTCAACCACCACCTTGAACTTATCCAAAGATTGTTTATATGACTGCAATTTAACTTTCTCAATTATATTTACTTTTTCAGGAAATATTTCTCTTATTTTTTCAGAACTAATACTAATAATGTCTGCAAGTTCCGAACCTGCAATATATTTTTCTTGCGGATCCAGCCTCATTATTATCTCTCCTCGGTAAATTCTCGGCATCAGTGATACAAAAGCAATTGAAAGCACGAGTGAAATAATAATAAAAATGAGGATAATTCGTTTACTTTTTTTGATTATAGACCAATAATCTAAAAGCTTAATTTCATCCTGTGTTTTTAATTTTTCATCATTTTTTGGATTCATCTTCCGTTTTCCTTTCGGTGCATTATTTAAAACGGGTAGGACCTGTGCCTTTATTTTCTTAAGGTATTAAGAAATTCATGCCACCTTAATCTCTCTATTGCAAATGCTATAGCCGCAGAAAAAGCAAATAGTTGCATAATCCCTGGATTAATTAGTGTGGAGTAATGCACCCCAGACACCATTATTCCAAGCGTAACACTAACTAATCTTAATGACACATCATCAATAGTATAGTGCGCTCTCAGATTACTTTTTATATAAATCAAGAAATAAATAAAATAATATAAAAGAACCGACCCAATAAGAAGACCTCCATAGCTCGCCGACAAGACAAGAAAGCCTAATTCATTGACTAAAGTGTCCTTTTTTAATAATGGCTCCTGAGCGAAGTCCTGAGGAAGATTACCTGTACCTCTCAACGCATCGAATGGATTTTCAATGAACGGTATTATAGGATGTATAAATATGTCTATGTATTCAACAACAAACTTGTCGGACGAGAAATTTATCTCACGTGTATATTTTTTCTCAATAATAATATTATAGAATGAAATTAACAATGTTAGAATAATTGCCACAAATGTGAAGTAAAATAAGTTACGTTGTTTTAGTAAAATAATGGATGAGAAAACTAACACAGTTGCAACACAGAGAATCGATGTCATATTTATAGTAAAGAGCCATGCTAAACAGGAAGCCCCAAACCACAAAAACTGCCGCAGGTCGATTTTACGCACATTATTCCACGGAAACCATATTATTATGCCGATAATAGATAGTAGGCTCGCGTTTTGAGGACCAAAAATTAACCCATTTGGGATTTTATTAAAAAAAATTACGTTGCTAACGACTTTATATCCACCAATTCCCAATAAATCATGTATTCTATCCATCAAATCAAACGAATTTATTAGCACTCCCTCGCAAATAATAATGCACATGTTTAATTTTACGACACGTTTTATGAATAAATAAAGACTTTTTAGTCTTTCTATATCGAATTTTGAAAAAGTGTATAAATAAAAAAAGAGGGTAACTAAGAATATGAATATTACTCTACTTTTTAGAGCTATAGCTAAACCTTCGATAAAACCATATCTGAAATTAAACAACATTCCTATTACTGAAAATATTATCAGTGTAAGTAACCACGATAATTCTTTAGGGAATCTCTTTTTGAGAATTATATCGATAAAAAAAATTATAATCATTGAATCAGCGATAATAAGCGCAGGCAATTTAACAGGCAATTTAAATGGAATAGATGAAATTAAAGGTATAAAGAAACAAGATACAAGATACACCTTAGCGAATATTTCGAATCTGATTGTTAGGAATGCGTCCAATTTTAACATAGAAGTGCCAACTCCAGTACGTCATTTAGAAAATGCCATAACTTCTTTCATCCTGTGATACCAGGTATGCTGCCTTCTAACTCTCGAATATCCTTTCTCTGCAATTCTCTTTCTATCTTCAGGATGGTCTAAAAAATAATGAACCAAATCAATTAGTTCATCAATACTTTGATAACAAATGATCTCTTTACCTATATCAAACAATTCCTGAAGACCATGTTTATAGTCTACTATCTCGAAAGAACCGCATGAAGGGATATCGAATGTTCTTGTATTGAGACCGTAAACCGATTGAGGATGGTGAATATTAAGGACAATCTTGGACGCCACATATAACTTCAATACTTTCTCGTCGCTTGCCTTGCCCTTAAAATAATTCCCTTTCATCTTATGCAGATACCTTTCCCAGTAGTCACCGAAGACGCCGATATTGAAATCCTTCAACGAATTTAAGGTCTCTAGCCTGTTTTGGTAAGGCATCCCTACGAAACAGACGTCATATCCATAGATATCTTTTTCGGCATCTGTCAATTCAATTGATCTATAAACCTCCTCATCCGTCGCTAACGGCAGGTAACTTACGTTTGTAACACCTCTTATTTTAATTTCTTCGGCATAATGCATGTCAAACACGAATATTTGATCGTAATCATGCATGCTATTTTCAAAATTTATTCTTCGGTAATCATCAATTCCTCTTTTATCCTCTGAAGAGTAAAACGGATCATCCCATTGGTAAGAAATACAGGGTACTTTCATTTTATTTTTTAGATATTTTATCGTTTGGGGAAACAAATTTTCTCCTTTAACGATAAAGATAAAGGATGGCTTGTATTTTTCCGCAATTCTAATAAAATTTTTATTTTCGATAATTAACGGGTATTTCATTAATGGTTGGACAGCTTTTCTCGAACAGTGTAACGTTTCCATGAATTTTCGTATTAATCTTTCCCAAAAGGAAGAAGATAAACGATATTTTGCTAAGACCGGCTCGACTCCATTTTTTCGAAACGCCCGTGCTATCGAAATATCCATTCCGAAGTAAGGCGGAACTGATAATAATACCTTTTTATTGCTCAGCAACGAGGGTTCCTTTTACTTTTCATAATAGACAAACCCTCCTCTATACCGATCGGTTTAATCTTTAATTCATTTTCCATCTTATCCGTTATAAAAGAAGTATCATTGGGTCTTGGGACTAACTCATTAAGATAGCCCTGTTTAATCGGTACCACCAGTCCGTCATCCAACCCGAATATCTGGGCAGCTTTTTTGATGAGTTCATAAATACTAACCCTGTCACATCCCGCAACATTGAATGTGTCGTATTTTTCCTCCTCTATGATTCTTAATATTGCTCGAGCACACTCTTCGACGTAAAGGGGCTTCACAAACACATCTTCATACGCCATAAACCTTTCGTTCTTAGATAATTTGTCCAGCGCCAGAGTTACGACGTTTGATCTTTCAAAGGGATGGTGCCAGCCATACATGATATTGGGCCTCACAATCGCAGATACACAACGCGAGGACAGAGCCAATTTCTCTCCTTCCAGCTTGACCATTCCATAGAAATTTAACGGCATTGCCTTGTCATTTTCAGCATAAGGAGCATGATAACCGTCATATATTCCGTTTGAAGAAATATACACAAGGTTTGACCCACATTCATTGCACAGTGAAATAATATTATCCATCGCCGAAACATTGATCCGCCAGGTGATTTCTTTGTTCTTTTCGGCATAATCCGGACTCCCGATGCTTGCTGTATGAATCACAACTTTAGGTCTTGTTTCCTCAAAAAGTCTTTTGTAGCCATCAAAATCCTGAACATCCAATTTTAAATAACGAACCTGGTTTTCATTTCCAATCGAGTATTCCCCCACATAGGTTGCAACAATATCATGCTGTTTTTTAAATATATCTACCAGTGATTTACCGAGCAGTCCTGTTCCACCTGTTATTAGAGTCTTGTTTTTATTTATCGACATTACCGGGTTATCTCCTAAATAGTTTTACGTCTATTGATAACAAAAGGATACGGGGATAAATGACATTAAGCCTTATATTCGTCAGAGCTGCACGCCAGTCAGGCCCATTATGATTGTTGTGGTATGCCGTTTACTTTGCCAATTCTTGTCGAATAGACAAAGTTCCTCATAAAGACCTCATAATTTTGTCAACTGTCCGAAAGACGCAGGAACGCACGCACCGACTCCCGCGTTACCGGTTCAAAATAATTTTCCCTGACCACCCGACCGATAGACGCGCCACGCATTCTGTCCTCATCCGATCGGGCGGCATAACGGCTGATTGCCTCCGCCATCTCCTCCTTCGTATAGCAAAGGCACCACATGTCCTCCGGAACCGTTTCGGGCACAGGATTGTGTGTGATGCCATACCTGTTGGTAACGATAATAACTGGAATCCCCCAAGCAATGGCCTCCAGGATTGTACTTGACGTGTCCCCCATCAGCATATCTACTTGTTCCAAATATTCATAATAATCCCCCTTAACGACCTTAATCTCAGGGGGCAGTGACAGGCCTGCCCTATGGATGATTGTTTCCATCTGAGCAGCCGGATGCGGTTTTAGCCAAAACCGGACGCTGCCGGAAGGGAGCAGGCCGATTAGCTCAACAGCAGTAGCCACAATATTGGCCGCGCTGTCCGTTTCCAAAGGCAGCGGAATCAAAACCAGGAAATACTCAGATTTCTCCTTACCTGCCCTATCATTCCATGCCCTCACATACCGGAAGGCTGGTGCAGTTACCACGTCCAATTCCGGGAAAAACTGCCTACGTTCCTCGACCAGTGCGCGGCCACAGACGGCAACAGTATGGGGTAGTACACCACTTTGGTGCTCTGACCGGTTTGGATAGGCACACAAATAATATTTCTGTGTATCGAAACCCTGATAACCGATAATGGGCGTCTCCGGGTAAAATTTCCTGAAACCCGCATTGCTCCCCTTGTCAATATTCTGATTTTCAAACCAGTCAATAACCAGGCGGACAGAGACGCCCCGATCCTTTAACCTTCTGGGAAATCGGAATTTCAGCAGGGCCTCCATAGCACTGCTGGAAAATAGCTGTTCCAACCATGCCTGGCGTAGCAGGGGGGTAACATCGAGCCCATCCATGAGGGTCTTTTTGGGGAAAAAACGACTGATGCGGAATGGATAGGCCCATGCATATGCGAAATCACTCACTTTTAGCATATCCTCGTAAAGTAAAAACCGCTTATCCGATGACCGTACTGCCCGTATAACGCCGATCAAATTCCAGAAATGGACCAAAAAGGTAGGCATGTAAATATGGGCCGCACGTTCTTTTTCCGTTAAAAAACCTCCAAAGTTCTCGTAATAACGATCCTTGAACTGCCCGGTTATGAAACTCTGATCTAAAATGAATAAATCGATTAGTGTGCAATTTGTGGGCAACGGCTCTACGGAAGGGGGGAGTGCGAACCGGCAAAGCAAGTAACGGAAAACATGAATGACGAGAGAGTATATATAGCCAAGAACACCTTTTAAAAGGAATAAAAAAGGTTGCAAACAACCGCGTTTGAAAATAACCCGCACCCGGACCTTTTTTTTCTCACAGAGTTTCATGAGGACCCGTGACAACGCTTTTGAATCAACTACGATTTCATCAATTTCTCCACTCTCAAGTAGTTCCATCGCCAATAAAGTATAACAACAATCCCGAAAGAGGGAACTGGCGTAAGTATTTCGACTGGCGACGTTTGATACCCACCAATCAATATTACCCTCATTTCCTTCTGATAGTTTCTCGATCATTTCGTTGTACAATCCCCTGACACGATCAGCAACCGCCGTGAGCTGCTTGGCCTGTGAAACGGTTAAACGGCCTGATTTTGAAAGATCAATTCGCAAGATTAAAACCTTATCAGATGGCAGGGATCAGCAATAGTCATAAAGGTTTCTAAGATCAGGAATAACTGGCACATGAGATGGAAAGGTTGCCTGACCATCTAAAGAGCGTCCAACAAACCGGACGCCCGCTGTCAGAGCCCCCATATAGTCCGTCATTGCGTCACCAACCATCAGGACGGATCTGTTTTTGAATCCCCGTTGCTTGCATATGCTTCTGATAATATCGGCTTTTTCTGCGGGTGCACCATGAACAGATATGAAAAAACGTGCCATGTCCCTGCGCCTGACGATTTCCTCCATTTCCTCTTCCGGCGTTCCCGAGGCAACAAAAAGGGCAATTTTTTGATGATACTTAGACAGGAATTCATATGCACCGGGAACCCAGGGGGCAGTTACTACGGCATCTTTTACCATCTCGGAGAATGTATCTCCCAATATTATCTCTTCAGTTGAGGATAGGGATTGTCCCAGAAGAGTTTCCTGATAATAGCGGAACTTCTCATATCGAGAAACGCCACCGTGCTCTCGATGATATGCGACAACCTGCTCCACAATTTTAGGACCATATTGCTTGTACATTTCAGCGAAGGCTTGGGTTTTCACATCAACAGATTCAACAAGGACGCCATCAAAATCGAAGATGACCGCATCCACTCTCTTCATTGCTCCTCCACCCAACCCATTACGGAACATGGTGCACCGTCCCCGCCTGTAAAACGCAAGGGGAGGGCGATAACCATTGATAACCGTTCTCCCTGATTCAAGCAGCACAGGGACAAGTCCTCAAAAATGAGAATACCTCGCTCCAGGAAAGAACGGTGTGAAGACCTGCCCTCTTCCCGGTTCATCAGGCTCGAAATAGAAAGGAAATCTACACCCACAGCTCTAAGATCAGGGAAACATTCTTTCAGATGTCTCGCAAGGGATGCAGTCAGCCCCGGACCTTCTTTCCAATAAATTTCTTCTTGTCGTTTCTTTTCAAAACCCGTTTTCAGCAACAGCAGATCGATTTTTTCCCCCCCACATAGTTCTCGGGACAACTCACTTGGACCGATAAGCTGCCCAGGTTTAACATTAAGTTCGGCCAGTCGCGGCGATGTGAATATCCATGTTTCCGGCGAGTACATATCAATGGTCCTTCCATCAGTTAAGAAATGATAAGGAACATCCACATGTGTACCGGCATGGCTCGGCAAGCTGATGATTGCAGCATTGCAGGAATCTCCCTGACTGATTGACCTGAACATTGAAAAATGGAGGTCGTTTGCCCCAGCATAGAGAGGAGTGGTCGGTTCAAGGATATGAGACAGCCAGAAGATTCTCATATTATGGGCGTTGATAAGGGAAAAGTCGGTCGAAAAAGGAAGTCGTACATTTCCTTGAAGTTATGTCCGAAAGGACTAAGGATTCTTCTCTGTATCGTGATAGATTTCCTCAACTAAATCGAGAATCCCCTGTCCTATATCAACAAAGACACTGGGGACCATTTTCTTGGCTTCCCTTGGTGTGAATCGATAAGGCGTCATATCATAGTGGGCGGGGTCTCTTTTGGCCAGATTGAATTCGATCTCAACTTTGCCACCCAGTATCTCCTGAATCATCCGGAGAAGCTCCCTGGAATTCAAGGCATGGGTACCCGTCAGCGTCAGTCTTTCGTTGGCAAACTCCGGCGCGAGGGCGGCGATGCTCATCTGGGCCGCATCTTTGACATGGATATATTCCCGCCGTTCTTCCCCGTTCCCCGGATAAACAATACGGCCCTCATGAACTGCCTGGGCAACATAGCGTTTCAGGCCGTTCCATTCCTGTGATCTGGGGCCATACAAGGATCCATATCGCAAGATCGTATAGGCCAGGCCAAACTGTTCGGCGTAGGCTTCCAGCAAATGCTCCACTGCCTGCTTGCTGACCCGGTAAAACGATCCTTGTTGACTGTAGACGTATATGGTCGATGCGTACATGAGCCGCTGTATCCCCGCCTTGACTGCCGCATCGAATACGATAGCGCTACCGATGATATTATTTTCCAGCGTTGACCTCGGGGACTGGATCGACGCCCCGATATCCGCTATGCCTGCCAAGTGATAAACATATTCAGCACCCCGCAGGGTTTCCTCGACGGCAACTTCATCCATAATGTCGCCTAACACCATCTCCTGCTCAGGTCTCAGCCAAGGTGAGCGCACGAGATCATAAATCCGGACGGCATACCCCTGATCCGTCAAGACATCCGCCAGATGGCTCCCCAGAAAACCTGATCCGCCAATGATCACCACGGTCTTCTTCATAACACGCCTCACTCCTCAAGACCGGACAGCAGATTGAGAACCGCCCGTTCTTCCATTTGAATTCTCGCCTCCCTGGCGTAGGAACCAACATGAGGCGACAGAATCACATTTTCCAAATCCTTCAAAGGTCCGAAATAGGGCTCTTCGGCAAAGACGTCTAGACAGGCATAACCGATGTGCCCCTGGATAAGGTACCGATATAAAGCATCTTCGTCAATCAAACCACCCCGTGCAGTATTAACGATGACCACACCCTGTTTGCACGCTCTAAACTCACGTTCTCCCAGAATCGTGGTATTTCCGCTGGCATGAAGGGATACGATGTCGGACTCTCGCAGGAGAATGTCCAGTGTAGTCGATTCGGCCCATTCCTCCGTCTCCCTCGGGGCCAGATCATGATACACGACGGTTGCACCGAACGCCCTGACGAGGGAACCCACGCGCAGACCGATGTCACCAAATCCGACCAGCCCGACTGTCTTACCAGCCAGAAGCCCGCCCATTTGCTTCTTCCATTGGTTCTGGTGGACGGCCCGGTCGTAGGCTGGGATTCTCCGTAATGCCGCTAAAATCAGTCCCAATGTCAACTCCGCCACGGACTGCGTCAACACGCCTTCCGTCCTGAACAAGCGGATACCGAATTCGGCAGCGGAGACCCGGTCAACATTGTCCCACCCGACACCCACACGAGAAATTACGCGCAGATGCGCCTTCACCTTCTCCAAAGTACCACGACTGATCTTCTCCGTTCCTGCCAGCAGACCTATTGGCTTGTGTTCTTCAAGAAGGCTTACCAACTCATCCTCACGAAGAGCGCGTCCATAAAGGTTGAATACGAGCACCAAGCCTTCCATCAGTTCTATTGCACGCTTGGATTCCTTAGCGAAAGATGACGTTGTGATGAGAATCTTATTCATATTGTTTGTATGTTTGTAGCTATTGTTTGGGATTACCCCAATAGATTTTAAATATAGAATCAGCTTCTATATTGCTGAATCGTCATAACGGCAGGTACGCCTGTAGCAAGGGAATATGCAAGGATATCCTTATTCACGACTGTACCAGCGCCAATAATAGCACCTCGTCCAATACGTACATTTGGTAATATCGTGGTATTTGCACCTATCCATACATCATCTTCAATAATAATAGTCCCCCCAGAGTGCCCTTGCTTGTTAATAGGCAACTCTTTACGGTCAAACCTATGATTACTAGCCCTTAATACGACATTGGGACCAATTAAAACATCATTGCCGATACGAATATCACCCTGATCAGCAGCCCCAATTATGACATTGCTATTCATACTGACGTGATCACCAATTATTATTTTGCCCCCATTATGCGCATACAATCGGCAATGATCCATAAGGTTGAAATAGTTTCCGATAAATATGTTCTCATGACCGGTAATCGTGCAATACTGGGCAATATAAAAAATATGTTTACATTTTAATTTAATACACCAATACTTAGCTCTTATAAGCAGACCCAATCTACCCGGAAGTGACATTAATATCCATTCGAGCCACATCATGCTTTCGCGAAATATGGCAGTAATAATCTTCCTAATGACTGTTTGTAAATTACCTTGTTGTAAAATACTCACGGTAAAAAATCTCTCTCAACTCAGCATGAGCCTTATATCCCTCTTCATCCAACTTTTCCGCGATCTTGATTTTTGGATAATATGACTCGGGCATCTTGACATAAAGCGGGAAGGTCCTTACCAAGCCTTCGATTTCCGCAGCCGGGAACTGCGGCATATTCAGGACGGACCTTCGCATGATGCTGTCGGTCTTAACATCTGCAGGAACATATCCCTTTTCAATACAATACTCCCGCAGGGGGGTTCCGCTATAGGGGACAAAGAAGTACGCATTAATGCTGTCCGCCTTGATCTGCCGGTTGAGCCGAATCGTATCGAAAACCAGTTCGCGGGTCTCATCGGGGAAGCCAATAATATTGTTAACCGTCACAGGGATGCCTGTCTTTTCCATAATCCGGAATGCTCGTATGACCTGATCGTTTGTGAATTTCTTTTTCAGGATTTTTTCCCGGAATTCCTCATTGCCGTGCTCCAAGCCGATCGAAATCCGGTCGCAATTCATGTCCTTGAGGATCTGCATCCGATGCTCCGTAATGGTTTCGATCCGTGTCTGGCACCAGAAGGGCAAACCGATACGGGACATGTATTGCCGTGCGAATTCCTGGAGATCTTCATCGCTCCTCGCGAAGAAGGTCTCGCTGTTGAAGTAGATATAATCCGCACCATACCGCTGTATGAAATGCTCCAGTCCTGCCATGATCCGCTCAACGGTCTTCACCCGAAAATACCGCCCGCCCTCAGCGTCTTTGTATAGCTTTCTCAGAAGTGGTGCGGCGCAGAAGCTGCAACTGTAAGGACAGCCTCTGTCAATCATAACCGGCACCATCCGATGAATCTTCCCCTGCATTGGTCGAAAGATTCTTTTTTCCTCAAAAATACTGAAGTCTTCAAAGGGCAGTTTATTGAGGTCCAGGGGGGATCGAAGTTCATTCTTGAATATTTTGTCTCCTCTTTTCGTCCATATATTATGGATCTGAGTAAAGTCCTTCCCCGAGGCCAGGCAATCGCACAACTCCACAAGAGCCTCCTCCCCTTCACCCACGCATACGGAATCTACATAAGGCTTAGTCAGAACGTCCAAGGGGGAAAATGTGGGATAAATACCGCCGACGATTCTGTGAATACCCGGATCATCGATCGTTTGGAGAAGAGACATGCCCAGATCAAACGTGTCATCTACCGTCGACACACCCACCACATGCGGCCGGTATTCCGCTATTGTTTTCTTGAAATCTTCAAGGACGTCCGTGTCCTTATAGTCAACACCTTTCTCTTGTAAACAAAAGGGGCGCAGTTGCATGTTCTCCACGCGGATATCGTCCACACTCTTGTCCTGAAGACGGTAAAAAGTAGTATCGAAGAGTTGGACATCATGGCCGGCCTGTTTGAGCACGGCAGATAATATGGCAATATTACTCGGCAGCAGATTGACCATCTGCAGATTGGGATAAACAAGTAACACCTTTAATTTGCTAATTTTATGACTCATATGTTGGTACCCTGCAAAAAATTAGTCACCACCGGCTACTGTGATGATGTCTCCCGTGACATACGACGCATTATCGGACATTAAAAAACAGAAGGCCTCGGCAATCTCGTCGGGAGTTCCCCCCCGGCCCATCGGTATTTTATTAATGCGTTCCTCAAGCTCCTGCTCATTGCGGCCGGATGTTTGCTGTGAAGTCAACACAAAACCGGCACGCACTGCGTTAACCGTTATCCCACAAAGCGCCACCTCTCGGGCAAGACCGCGCATGCCGATCTCGACAGCACCCTTGGCAGCCGCATAATGAAGCGTTTTTGAAGATCCCGCATACTTCGGCGATATGGAACTCAGAAAGACTATACGGCCATAATTATGAGATTTCATGTAGTGAATCGCCCGCTGGGCCATTATCATTGGCGCCACGCAGTGCTGATGAAAAACATCCATCCAATCCTCCCACCCCAGTTCATGCCAGGAGCGCCAGAACACGTTTCCAAAGCAGATGGCCAATCCATCGATTTGCCCAACCTTGCGGACAAAGTCATCAATAAGCCCTTTGCACGACTCTTCGGAACCAAGATCCGCCTGAAGGCAGCAGGCAAGCGCCCCTTCGGCCTCAACAGCCTTTTTTAAGAGAGTCACGGCCTCGCAGTTGCTGTGATAGTGCAACCCCAGGCTCGTATCCCTACGGGCCAGAAGACGCGAAACAGCCCTCCCGATACTGCCGGAAGCCCCCACAACCAAGTAAGATCGCTTTCCCGATCTCTGCTTATCCATCTTTCTCTATCTGCGTCGTTCGCCAGGGGCAACCACGGCATGCCTCCAGCAAATGAGATTTTCCGTTCATGTGCAGTTCTCTGGCTTTTTGGACAAGCGGATCGTGCCAGCAAGAATAAATATCCCTGTTATGCACATTACCCGGGAAAAGACGCCTGAAATCATCATTATTACAGGCCATGACCGTTCCGTCCCACTCGATCGTCATCCGCTGCCAAAGCTGCGGACATGCCCAGTCTGAACGCGTGATATCCTCGTTCCGATGCACAACATCCTTGTAATCGACAGCCGCCACCTCGTCGCACCTAGACTTCCAGAAGTCCGTGTACTCATCGAGATCGACATGAGGGAGGCAAACTGTCTGCACCCTGATCTTTGGGATCGCAGACCCCCTGATTGCTTTCAGGTTCATGAGTATTTCAATGTTTTTCAGGATGCGGTCGAACTTCGCTCCGACCCTATCCTGCTCGAATTTCACCGGATCGATCCCCTCAACGGATATGGAAATCCTGTCCAAAGCTGCGTCCATGAGCTTGTTGGACATCTCTTCCGTCAGGAGCATCCCGTTGGAATTCATATAGATGTCCAGGATGCCACGTTTTTTCGCATATTCAACCATTTCGGCGATCCGGGGATGGAGGAGGGGTTCCCCGCGGTAACTCAGCTTCAGCCCACATAGCCCTTTTTCTCCCGCCTCGTCCAAAATTTTACGGTACAGGCGGATATCCATGTCGCCAATTTGGTCCCTCGAGAGGATCGGCAGCTTGTCGCAGAAGGTACAGCGAAGGTTGCATCGGCTGCTGGCCTCGATGTCGAGGTGAATGGGAAAATCACGAACGACGAACCGGGATGGGTACTCCATCCAACAACGACGATATTCTTTGTACTGTGGTGTAACGTTTTCAGGAGATGAAGAGCCATAAAGAGAATAAAAATTGGCATTCGCCTTTGCCTGCACCATTTTCGTAGTCCCGATCATCCTTTATCGTAGGGGGTCCGGCTCTCGGAAAAACCATGTTGTCCCAACCAGAATTCCACCCCTGGAATTTGCCACTCAAAATCCACATCACACCCTCCCCATTGCTTCAGGGGATAGATATTCTGCCCCATCCACTTTTGGGGGAGCAACCCTTCTTCCAGATTTTCCAGGCAGTGCGGCCTAACAATAGAAACGCCCATGTCGGCAAACCAGACATCCCCCTGGGAATCTCTGTCACAATTCAGCGTTGCAGGGTCCCCAAAATTCTCGAATGGCACAAAAGGATGTAACAATCCATCCGAGCCGATCTTTCTCGCCCGCAGGGGACTCCACATATTATAACAGGATACCGTGACGGCGGAATCATACACCGGATTCTGGCGCAGAATGTCAATCCCTTGGTCAATCGTTTGCCCGAGGATGGTCGCCGCGTTACAGAAAAGCAGGACAAGCAGCTCAAGTTCCTGGCCATTTGGCATAGAATCTCGAATAACCTGATATCCGTGGACGTAGGCATGCTCCCCAAGGGCCGTCTTCGACGCCAGTTCGGGTGGGCGCACGATGATATGGGCGCCATGCCTCTCCCCGATCTCCATGATTCGGTCGTCATCTGTGGATACATACACCCTATCCACTTTTTTTGCGGAAACTGCGGCTAACAAAGGATACGCCACCAATGGACGCCCCAGAATCGGATACAGATTCTTTCCGGGGAATCCGACACTTCCCTTTCTACCGAGTAGCAGTGCTGCAATCATATGACTGACCTCTCCATGATCATTAAATAGTGTGTATAGTCCGCATCTTATTCACGGAGAGCTTTGAAAAACCCCTATTTTTGTACAATTTCAGCGTCAGACTCAAAATTCTTTTATAAAAAACTTTATTTATTCCAATGGTTATAATTATCGCATCCTTTACCCTCACAACTTTGGCATAGTTTTTCAAAGGTCTCGAATTAATGGTTTAGAGATCCTTTTTTTGTAAAATGAATTTTTTTTAATTTTTTACCGAATTTTTATCTCAACATTCAGCTTGAAACTTTTAAATTGGCCAATAACAGCATCCAACCGGTTTATCTCCGGCCCCTTATAACCGTTTGACATCTTCTTTAATCGTTCTGGTTATGTTTCGGGCACACCTCTCCCTCGGATTAAGTGGCCAGTATGATCTTTGAACCTCGAAAGAGATTAAAAGCCATCTGTCTGATCATCACATCCAGAGCATTCTTGAACAGGGAGGTAAACCGAGCCCGGTAAGCTCCTTGATGTAAATGGCTTAATCCAAAGTACTGCCCAACAATGTAGCGAGAGCTTTGAAAAACCCATTTTTTATACAATTTCTATGTCCGGCTCAAAATTTTATTATAAAATAACTTAATTTATTCAAATAGTTATAATTATTGTATCCCTTGCCCTCACAACTTTGGCATGGTTTTTCAAAGGTCTCGTAGCGTTTTTTTGATATCTTCTTATTTCGTTTTATCTCATATTCGGTCAGCTTAGCCGTCGTCGTATCCTTTCTCATAATCCCATCTTTGATCTGATTCAGACTGAGGAAGCTTCGATTAGGTTCCCCAAAGTAACCCTTATCAGCATAAATGATTTTAATCGGCTGATCCGTATGACAACCGGCCGCCGCACAATAAGGAAGATATGGAGATTCATGATACAGGCAGGAGTAAGTTCCGTTGCTAACAAAAACCTGTGATTGACATCTACGGAGGCATGCTCTTTCAGCCCGTAGAATGGAAGATCCCCATCTTTGGCCATCCAATCCGATTCTAAGTCTCTGGAGAATTTAAGAAGTTTGCCGTTCTTATCCAGTTAACCTTCAGGAGTGGCTCTTTTTTCTTTTTGTTTTTCCAGTTCTTCATTGCTTAAAGGATGCCTGGCCGATTCGATTAATCGGGCATCAATAGCAATCCCTTCGTTAATCGTTAATCCCTTTCGAGAAAATTGCTGCAGCACTTCATTATTGATCCAGGTCATCGCCTCTTTTGACAACCGACCCCGAAATCGGGAAAAGGTAGAATGGTCTGGAGATGAAGCATCAAGGGGGAGGCCTAAAAATGTCTTAAAAGACCACCGGTCATTGATTTGGTTTTCCAGTTCGGGATCAGATTGAATATGGAACCACTTCTGCAACAGTAATGACTTGAGAAGCATCAATGGCGGATAAGCGTCGGCTCCTTCCTCCTGACTTCCAATCTCGTAGTAATCCCTCAACCGCTCCTCCCTCCGGGCCAGAGGCCCTCCAGGCCGGCGGCCACTTTGGTCCAGTCTATCACTCGGTTGATTCGATCCATGGTTTTCAAACTTCTGTTCTTCTCCATAGAACTACTTAACGCTATATCCACAAAGCTGATATCCTGATTCCATTTCTTATTGCCTATTTCTCCCCTTGTATTGGTTTCGGTGGAGAAATATTATTCTTTTTATGTTTCTTTGTCAAGTTGTTTCAGTTGGTTAATTTGTTTTTGGTCTTTTTTTTAACTTCCAATTAAACTTTTTTGCCTTCCAATCTTCTTCTCCAGTCACTTTGGCACGGTTATGCAAAGGTCTCACTCTATAAAAACAGGATCCGAATGTATATTGTGTTATGCTCAAGGGAATGCTCACGAAAGCTTCGATACTTTTCCCAATATAACGGTTGCCAGCTTGATTAATTTGTAATCGAGAGGCAGACCGAAGAAATGATGCTTCAGACGGTACTGTGCAATCGGTTTGTAAAGTTTCGATCCAATAGAGATAATACGGTACATCAGATCGAGACTGAATCCACGGGATTCATTCTTTCGGCTGTTTCTATCACCGTTTTTACCGAGCAGCTCACGCTCAACCTTATTATCCGCAAACATGAGGGCGGCCTGAATGGCATGAAGCGTGGCTTCCGTTTTTCTGTCCAGCCAGGGAGACGTACCCCGATGATAGTGCGTGTCTATTTTTGCCCATTCCTCCAGGGTATCCGGCTCTTTGTAGCCGAACTCCTTGCATTTTTCATAAAGTTCCGATCCGGGGAAAGGGATGAACTGGTTCATGCCGGAGAAGCTGGCATTCGGGTTGTCTTCCATCAGGCGCAGAATCATATCAACGGATTGATACATATCATCGATAGTTTCTTCCGGAATACCAGAGAGAAAGTTGTATGAAGGCTTGATTTTCGGATACTTCGCCAGCCTTTGATTGACCTGAATCGTTTGCTCCACGGTAATCCGTTTTTCCATGATCCCCAGCATCCGGGGAGAACCGCTTTCCGCACCGATCATGATCTGCTCAACGCCAACATCCTGCAAAAGGTCGAGGAAGCGGTCATCCATGCGATGCAGATCGTCGATGCGTGCACCGCGAATTCCCCAGCGGACGCGGACTCCGTTTGAAAGAAGTCCGCGGAATATTTCCTCGCTCCGTTTGAGGTCGAGGAAAAAGTTTTCATCCAGCAGTGACAGGTACCCGATGTTATATCGCCTGACAATCTCCGTGATATGATCGATAGCGTCTTTTGCATCATAGGGAAACCACTTGCGTCCCGTCACGTTTTTCCAGAATATAGGGGCAAAGCAGAAGCGGCATTTGTGCGGACAACCAAAAGACGAAAAGAAACTGTATACATTCTCCGTGTAATTAAAGCGCGTGTAGTTGGAGAGATCAAGACTGTCGAGACACAGCTCCGACAATGGTGCATAGATCGCTTCGCACGGCATATCGTTCATGAAGGCCTTGCCGCCGTTTTTCCAGCCGAGCCCTTCGATTCCCTCAAGAACCCCCTCCTTTTCCGAAAGGAATCGAACCAGTTTATAAAGCGGCACGGAACCGAGACCTCGAACGATATAGTCGACGTTTTTGTTCTCTATGACGGATTCGGGACATAAAGTGACGTGAATACCGCCCCATACGATTGGAATGGCGGGCTTGTAACTCTTGAGCGCCTTTGTCGCCTCCAAGGCATGAAATATTGGTGTTCCCGACATTACGGAAAATCCAGCCAGAACGGTGTTTCCGTCAACAGCCTGGCGCAGGGCTTTGGCCCAATCCTGTCCTAGTACACGCTGATCCAGGATGCGGACTTCAACACCCTGTTTTCTGCATTCATGAGCAACATAGATCAATGACAAAGGGATATCCAGAATGAACGTATCCATCCATCCAAGGCGGGGATAAAACAGCACGATGTTCGGCATTGTTTCTTTCATGAGACCCATACAATCCCCGAGACTAAACCTCTTTTCGGGCAATAATTAAAAACTGGGCCCCCATGGGCTTGAACGGAAGAAACAAATACAGCCTGACCAGCAATCTGGATACGGGGAAGCGGGATTTGAAAGAATAAGGCAAAAAACGCGGCACATTGACGTCGACCCTAAAACCGTTGACCATGAGAAGATCGCTGAAGGAGACATGGGAAAACGCGGTTTTGTGGGTATAGTCATCGAAATACTTTGAAGCACAAAAACGATAATTGGGTTGAATAACGATGATGGAACCTTTCTTCGACAGGATGCGGTGAATTTCTTTCAACATGATTTCAACTTCATCAATCGTGAAATGCTCAAAAAAGTTGCTTGACATAACGGCGTCATATTCTCCAGACGAGAGTGTCGGCAGAACTTCACGCACATCCCCAAAAAGTTGAGCGATATCATTTCCATAGGTGCGGATATATTTAGAAAAAAAACCATCCGCCTCAATAACCGTCTTCTTTTGCGCCTTTATATTTCCGATGAAATCCCCGTATCCGCAGCCCAGCTCCAGTGCATGGAGAATCGGAAGGGAAAAATACCGATCGATATGACGGCAGACTCTATTCCAGACGATACGCCGCTTCGGTGTGTAGGCATATCGTGTCGTGGCATAGGAATCTTGTAACGTTTTGTGATTCGGTGCCAAGGTTCAGGCCACCTTTCCCGAAAGGGAATTTTGGGCAAACAGGTCATTGATTCGATATTTGATGACAAACCAGATCATTTTCATGCCCAGCTTGAAGGCACTCCAGGAGCTACCGGTCACGGAACTACGTCCGACGCGCTCTCCGTAAAGGATGGGTATCTCGCACATCCTGATGCTGAAACGGACGACCAATAGGGTCAATTCGAATCCGAAAGCCGACGCGCCCTCGCGGAAATAGGGCCGGATCTTCTCGTACGCCTCGCGCCTGAACAGGCGGTAGGTGCATCCACAGTCACTGAGGTTCGGGGCCGTTCTCCAGTAGAGCCACTCTGTCATCTTAGCCACGGCATAGTTCCCATATTTCATGAAGATACCCATGTTGGCTTCATCCAATATGGTCGTTTGATTTGTCCGGGAGCCCTGAACAACCATCATATCCTGAGAATACACCAGGTATTTTTCAAGATCGGAGGGATAAAAAGTGCCATCGGGTTCGCACATGACGATCAGATCGCCTTTTGCCTCCGCGAGGCCTTTCTGAAAGCCATGGCCATACCCCTGCTTAGTCTCATAGACGATGCGCGCCTTTGTTTTTCGGACTTCTTCATCCGTTCCTTCTATGGCATTGTTATTGACAATCACAACCTCATCCACAAACCCGGTGTTAAAAAAGTTTTCAATACATGTACGAATGGAGTCTTTTTCATTATACGTCGACATGACAATCGACACCGTCTTCCCTTTATACATTTAGCGCTCCTTTTTCCATCACCGGCAATCGAATACGAGAATCATGTTATCGAGATGCCGTTACTTATTACCTGTTGCTTTCGTTGCTCTAATCCCCTTTCCGCCTTTGCCCGTATATGTCGCGACCAGGGGACAATTTTCGAATAATGGCCACACCTCATCACCGAAAGGTTTAAATGTCTTTACGATGGTTCTGACCCACTTCAATTGCTCCTCAAGCTCCTGAGGCGTCCTGGCGTTTATTCTTTCTGCTTCTAAATTTTTTTAAGATACACTGATCTTCCTCAAATATCTCTCCGCGATGCTGACGCATGCCTTGAATCGCCCAAAAACAGCCCATCACGCCTATCATCATGGGCAGCAGACAATATTGCGAATCGTACCGGAACCAAGCCATAGGACTGCCAACGGCAACGATTACCCCGATAGAAAGATAGGAAAGTGCTAAAAAAACAACAAATCTGTGTGCTCCAGTCAACAGGCAAAAGCCGAACGATAAAGTGGCCATAATGACAATAATAAAAGTGAACTGAATGAAGATCCCATTCATGATGGCAAGCGGCGCCAGCCATTGATCCGGTATCTTTTCAACCAATTCCCTTTTCAGCCCTTCCGACATAAAGTTGAAGTCGTTGTATTTGCCGGGATATACAAACGATCTTGCCCAGGATAGCACCATTTTTCCGTTCCATTGATCTGTTGGCTCTCCGAACTTTTTTAGAACAGTGCTATTCAGAAAGTTGTCAATAATAATAAATATTCCATTCGGATAAACCTTGAGGGTCTCACTTACAGCACCTCTAAATATCTGCTCTGTCCTTTTATACCCATAGTAGTGTGTAAAAAGCATGAGCAACGTCCCATCATGTTCTTCATGGATAACGCCATTTTCAGGGGCAAAGAATTCTTTGTGAATTTTCTCCGGACTCCCTGCAAATTTTGACCATGCTGGGTTTGTTTCCCAGTATGTGGGCATCATCCGGAAAAGCATCGCCGCAGCATTGTATAACTCACGCGAAGAGTATCCATTCGCGGGTGAGAATAAGGATACAGTCATTGAATTATTCGTCAGATGATGGAAATTGAAAAAAAAATGTGATCTTGTTTTAATCCCTCTTATTTGACTTAATGTGTTACGAGCACCACCTGCTCCTGTTGTTTCACCGCCCAAGAATAATTTCGATGGATTTTTGACAAAATATCGGATGATTCGAAGGATACCTGTATTATGATGCTCCCGGGCAACGGCCTTCATGAAATCCTTTGCTTCTGTCCCCTTCTTGGCAGTGATGGCCAGACGGAGAAAATCAAAGTAGAAACCATTGGGCTTGGCCATGATCTCGGCCACCAACTGCTCCTCGTTGCCGCTATATTTACCGAAAAGCAATGCCGGGCGTAATTCCGTCGGTTTTATCCACTGCTCGGGGTATTTCTGTAGATATTCCTTCAGAATTGCGTACAATTCTACGGAATACTTCCCGTCCCCTGGCCGGATGGCGGGCTTGAGCGGTGCACCTTGAACGAATTGCAGGGTGCCCGCATCGAAATAGACCTCGGCGAAGACGCGCTCCTGGATACTCGCTGGCATGAACCTCGGGGAGTAGCGCCCGGTCCAATATGTCATGTCACAATATGTCCATAGTCCCATGAGGCACAGGTGCAGGAAAGAAGCCAGCAGAAGCTGTTTGCGATTGGATTTCGTATAAAAAAAGGCACAGGCGATAAATATCCAGAAGACGAGCGCAATTGTCGGCCTGGTAAGGCAGGAAGCAAAGGATACCAAGGCAATGATGTAGGGCATATTGGGCCTGGCCTGACTTTGACGCAGATAGACGGCTACCAAATACACCATCAGAATAGTGGAAAAGAACGAAAGATGATCCGGGTTGATATAGGTGCTGGCGTAGAGAAACGGCACGCCGCTGGCAACGGTCAGGATCCCTGCCATGAGGCCGGTAATTCTGGATGAATATATCCTGACTGCATCGTATACCATCAATGGCATGGCCATCCCCATGAGGACCATGGAGATACGAAATATCCACCAGGTATTCAGGTGAAGCACACCCGTGAGAATCAGTAATATGGAGGGCACTGGTGATCGGTCGGGAAAGAGCATGCCCCCATCCTGACTGACCAAAAATTTAGCAAAGCGTAGGTACCCTTGGGAATCGGAATAGCCAAAATAGAGGGGATTCCAGAGAATGTACAGGGCAAAAGGAAAAGAAAGGATCAGAAGGAAATATGTCTGCCAGTGCAATTGCCGAATAAATTGGAGACAGCCTGCCCATATTCCCGATAACCCTTTCGCGTTTGAGTTTATCGATGTCATGTGGTAGCCCCTATTTTATATTACCATCTTTGGTAATCTTTATCAGCCCATTCAGTTTTTCCGTTTTTCCTTTCTTATCGATCCATTCCAAAATCAGATCGCCGGCCATCTCCGCATATATTCTATGTCCTCCTTCCGTCCATTTCTCTGACATTTTTGGAACCATGAACCATGATTTCATATCATCTTCTTTCATGCCCCCCTTTATTCTTTTTCGCATATCTATAACTTTGATTTTAGAATTATTCTCAATCATTTTGTTTGTAAAATCATAATCTAAATTTTGCTTTATTTCAGGATAATTAAAGTTGTGAATTAAAACGAGATTGGGAATCTCATTTACCAAATCCTCAAAAGTACTCATTCCGCATTTCAACACCTCGTTCTTTTCCGCTGGTTCCTGTGATACTGGGTCGAAATTTCGGATGTTGTGCACGTCAACATCCAAGACCTTGCCTGTTATTAGTCTCATAACCATGCCTCCGAAGCTCGGGAGTGCACCTTTGACAATGTCTTTTGCCGTTTTTAATTGGAGATCTTTCAGGGCCATATCATTATCTATCAACCTCTCACTGACAAAATATGCAACAGGGCGACCAAACATTACCCAGGGATCACTATGAGACAAATTTTTAGTCCCTGGAAATGTTAAAATATTTGTCACTGCTTTTTCTCCCCCTGAATACTTTGGAACATAGTTTATTGTCTCATGTCCTATTGATTCTTCTCCTCTTAATTTATGTACCCATTTATGCTTCTTCGATGCTATTTTGAAATTGTATGAACGATAATAATCTGTTTCACATAAATTAATAATAACAACTTTAGGATTGAATTTTTTTCCGTGCTTTCTCCAATATGCCAGATATTGTTCTGGACCTGCATCCGGGAATGCGACGTTGTATACTTTATAAATTCTCTTATCATCTGCTGCTTTTCTGTAGTTCAAATAATCTTCAAGATAGTCTGGCCATGATGTATTAACAACGGTTGAAGCCGTCTGCTCCCCTCCTATTACTACAATTCTGAATTCATTTGGACTATCTTCATATTTATAATCCCTGTTTGAAAAATGTCCCATATTGTTCAATTTGATATCAGCCTTATAAAGCATCTCACCGATATCACCATAGAATTTAAATTTTACTCTCTTGTGCGGTTCTCTCTCAATATCTCCACTAATGACACTTGTATATAATATTAGTGATGTTATTGAAGAATTATTCGTATAAATATTTTTTTTGTAAACCATACCCCTTAAAAATAACTCAAAAGCAACAAATACTATAGTGACTCCCAATATTATAATAAATATTTTTATCAACTTACTTTTTTTATCAATTTTTCCGATAAATTCACCTCCTTTTTTCTATTCATGATTATCTTTTTTGATGGATATGACAAGATTTGAATAAACAGCGGTGAGGCAGACAGTCATTCTTTACCAACAGTTCTTGCGACCATCTGTTCCCGCAGAACCTTCGCCACAGCTTCGGCATAGATCTTGTGGCCTTTCTGGCTCCACTTCTCCGACATGAAGGGGTATTGGTACCACGTCTTGACTTCCTCGATGTTGGTCAGTGGTGGCAGATAGTCTTTCATGTCCACATATTTCAGGGAGGGTTCCCGTCTGATCAGTTCCTTCGAGAGTTTCCACTCTCGCTTTTCCTGGATTTCTGCAACGTTGACGTTATGGATGAAAATGACTTTTTTATGATCCCTGAAGATACTCAGCAGATGCTTCCTGGCATCTTCGATCTGTTCTTCCTCCGTTGGTATGGCCTGCTCGATGGGATCAAAGGAGCGGAAAGCAATAGGATCAAAGGGTTTTCCCATGATGCGATTGAATAGAAGGGAATCCCGCCGGCTCCACACCGTACCGCCGATGAAATCATCCAATATCTTTTTTTGCAGTTCCTTGACCTTACCCAGGCTCTCTCCCAGTTTTTTCGATACGTACAGAGCAAAAGGACGCCCACATGTTACCTCGGGATCCTTCAGCGATGTGATGTTACTTTTTGAAGAAACTCCAATGATATAGGCGGAATTTTCCCCTCCTTCACCCACTTGATATTTGATGGCCTGCCAGTTCCTGACGGGTTTGCCATGATAGAAAATGGTCCGCTCGCCCTTCGAAATCCGCTGATAATCATGCTCCACCAGGTTTACAATGACGATGTCTGGCTTCAATGCTTCCTTGGCCAGTCTTGACAACTCGGCAAAATGTCGGAATCCCGCATCGGGTGCGCCCAGGTTATAAACTCGAACTTTTCTGGATATTCCCATCGAATTACTTTTCAATATGTCTTCCAGATAATCCGGCCAGGAAACCGGAGACGTGGTGGAACCGGTCTGCTCGCATCCAATGGTAACAATGCGTAGCCGCTTATCTTTGCTCTTAAAATAGTAATTCTTTGTCGAAATCATTCCAAAATTATTCAAATGATATTTAAATTCTGATATCATATTTGTTTCTAATCCAGCATAATGCCAGACATATACATCTTTGTTTACCTTATACAAAGGAATTCTTGCCTTCAATGATTCTATTTTACCTTTATAACCGCGCGCTTCGTCAATAGGACCATAAGATATCGTGTCCGTATACAGAGTGAACATATGCAGATCCTTATTTTTGCAGGCTGTATTAATGATCAACCAACGATAGGCGATTTCAGCCCCCAGTAAGAAGAAAAGGGCCAAAAGCATGAGCATTGCAATCAGGATATATCTTCTATAAAGATTATTAAGACGCATGTGCTATCCTGTATTGGTAATTATATAGTTGCAGGAAAGATATCATAGGATACCGATCTAAAATGCCTTAAATCGAGAGCTTTGAAAAACCTCATTTTTTGCCCAATCTCGGTGTCAGACTCAAATTTTAATCCTCTAAATACTTAATTTATTCATTTACTTATAATTATCGTATCCCTTACCATCACGACTTTGGCATAGTTTTTCAAAGGTCTTTTTGATATTCTCAATTCCTTCATCCACCGATTGACGATTTCTCGCCCAAAATCATCTGGCATGTAATCATTCCGTCCAATGTTTTGGAATAGAGATGATTCGAGACAAATTGAAATTATGAACCCACCCACTGACCTTCTTCTGAGCTTCCCTATCTCCTTGATATGCGCTAATAACGATTAAAAAACGGCGAGCCCATCTTAAAGGACTGACGTAAAAGAAAACTCTTTCCTTATACAAACGTATATAGGAGATTGTTTTAATGATAAAAGAGAAAACTCTTCCCTTATACAAACGTATATAGGAGATTGTTTTAATGATAAAAGACATCAAGTCATATCTGGCCTGCCTGATCTTATTCATAAAATCCATCAAGCCATTTAGCACAGATACTTTTAATTTTAATATGATATTGAATCTTTGGTTTTGTAGCTCAACTAAGGATACAATAATCGATGCAGATTTGAATGCCTGTATGCCGGTCTCATGACTTATCGGCGGATTTGTATAGTATCGGATCAGTTTAGATACTTTTTGTTCTATTTTTTTAAAATTATCTGTTACCGAACCTGCATGCCATCGCACAGGATAATGAAATATCTTTTTTTTTAAAGGATCCATAATAGTACTATTATAAATACCATATAAAACCAATCCTTTATTTAGGCGTGACAGGAGAGGTATTGTATTACGCCTCTGTGGCTCAAGACTCAATTCCTTGTCCTTCCAAGGCGCCCAGCTTACAAGCATGATTTCGTCAGAATCCTGAACGATATGGACATCTTTTGCATGGTAGAAATTCTTGTAGACGTAGTCGCCATCAAAAGTCCATTCATCAAAGGTATCTGTTTTATGATCGTCAACAATAGAATAATCAAGGAGGAACGGCGCCCAACTGAATGAATGGAGGATGATTCCATCTTCGCCAGGTACCTTCCAGAAACAGGCCACGGGGAAATCGGTAAAATATGCCGCATCCCATTCATATCTCATGGTCTCGCTGTGAAAACTCTTCAGGCCGGCCTTAACAAGTTCTCTTCCGGTTGCGATCAAGGGCTCCGCGTTTAAAGAGTTTCTACGACCTCCGTTGATAACGCCTAGTTTTTTGAGTTCGTCAAAGAGCAGCTCTTCAGCAAAGCGAAGGGCGGCAGTATATACAATGTGCTTTCCTTCCAAGGCATGCTTTTGGATTGCCTCAATGGAACCGTCGGAAATGAGCAGGTCCGGAGTTAACGCGATGCCATAGGCCTTGTCCCGATAGGTGATGTCCGTCGCCTTCTTGTGGCCTACCCCCATATGGATACAATTGGACACTCCCTCCGGCTGCGGCGGTATCTCGACAAACACCGGCTCGATACACTCCGCCATACGTCGGAATATCGGCACATCCTGTAGAAGTTCCCAATCCTCATTCGTTGTACAGATCAGGAATTTATTTTTTCGCCCGTTAATCAGGCAGGGAATATTGCGCGGCGAGAGTAAGGAGGGCAGGCAGTAGTCCAGAAAATATTCCCGGAAACGCTCGCCCCAGAGGACAAGATTAAAATAAAGGGGCCGGAGGTCAGTGGCGTTCATATTCATAGGATTCTCAACCAAACGGATAAAACGTCAAGAAGCATTGACGCGTTGATGATAAATATCGATGACTTCATCGGTCTCGCCAAACGCTATCAGTTTACCCTTGTCCAGCAGGGCTGCTTTGTTACACATCTGTTTTATTAGTGCATCGCCATGAGAGGCCAGGACAATCAAGCTGGCGCGAGCCACCAATTCCTCCATTCGTTTCTTAGCCTTGTCTGCGAATTTAGCATCACCCGCTCCCAATCCCTCATCGAGCAGAAGAATTTCCGGATGAAGACTGGTGGCAATCGCAAAGGATAGACGAACCATCATGCCGCTGGAGTAAGTACGAACGGGCAGGTTCAGGAACCCCCCCAGGTCCGTGAATTCTTCTATTTCACTTGTCTTCTGGCGGATCTCCCGATTGGTCATGCCCAGGAACAGTCCGACGTTGAAGATATTCTCATAACCCGTGTCATCCATATCCATGCCCAGGCTGATATTGAACAGGGGAGAGACGCGCCCCTCGATCTTGATATGTCCGGAAGTAGGTTCATAGACGCCGGCCATGACCCTAAGGAGAGTTGTTTTGCCGCCGCCGTTCGGTCCGATAAGACCAAGCCGGTCACCCTTTTTTATGCTCAGCGTGATTCCTTCAAGAGCGCGTACCACGGTCACACCGGTTGCCGCGTCATTTATGATGTTCCCGCCTGCTCCTGTAACTTTCCCGGTAACTTTCAGGACTTGCCGTAAAAGCAAACTTTTTAGACTGCGGTGACTATCGAATACAGGAAAATCCACAATGATATTTTCAATAACAATAGCGGCCATTACATCCCTTCCTTTACATCAATTATGCTAAGAAAACAGAAAAAAACCTATCATGCCAGGTAAATTATAACCAATACGTCACCCGCCTTCGATAACGGGAAAACAAATACATGGCCAAACTCCATCCCAAGACAGAGGAGATTACGATTCCTACATAAACGAACCATTCTGGTCTCTGTCCCAGCAGAGGAACCCGGATGGATTGTATGAAATGATAGAATGGATTCAACTTGACGAACATGAGCCCGAGGGCCCGGTTCTGTAAAAGGGACGGCGGCCAGAACACGGGGGTAATGAACATTATGATCTGCAAAAAGCTCGTCATCACGGGCTGAATATCCCGATACCTGGTGGACAACAAGGCAATGACCAACCCCATCCAAACGCCGTTGATCACGAGGGAGGCAAGGCCAACCAACAATAGGCAACTATTGGCATTGACGGGTACATGAAAAATGATCACCATGATAGCATAGACCACAAAATTATGAGAAAACAAAAGGAGGTTGCGCCAAACGACAGCAATGACAAACAGACTGTAAGGTAACCGCACCTGAGTCAGGATAGGGGACGCGGAGCTGAAGGCCGTGCAGCTTTCTGTCATGATCGCCGATATGGACAGCCAGGCACTTATTCCGGAACAAAAAAACGGCAAATACTCCTTAATATTCATTTTCCAGAGCGCAGAAAAAAGAATGCCCGATGAGGTCACAAATATGGCCATGCTCAAGGAGTGCCAGAAAGGACCGATGAAAGTCCGGCGGTACCGGCGGCGCATGTCATCAATACCCATGCGTCCCCACAACTCCCACTTTTGAGCACCTTCCTTTAAATCGCGAAGGGCAGCCACCATCTTATTTTTGTCGTCTATCATTGGATAGAGAGCTTTGAAAAACCTCATTTTTTGCCCAATCTCGGTGTCAGACTCAAATTTTAATCCTCTAAATACTTAATTTATTCATTTACTTATAATTATCGTATCCCTTACCATCACAACTTTGGCATAGTTTTTCAAAGGTCTCGAATACAACCTTTAGAAATAAATTTATTGATCTTCACAAGTTTTTAGGCAGGCTGCATGGAATCAATAGAGCCGGATATTGATAATGTAAACAAGGCGCCAGAGTTTATCCTTGCGGGAAATATAGGTTAATAGTTTCATAATCGATTTACCTTGGGACAACGTATGGGACAGCTTAACGGCCAGATTCCTTTTTTTATCTGCACTATTCAAAGATGTCCTGGCATTCTCAAAACCGGCGCCTCCTGATTCAGATTTTCGTGAACGCGATTCAGTAACCTTTTGCAGGATTGTCGACAATAACCCTACGAAAAAATAAATCAGCACAAGCACCATTCCTTCCAGACTGCCCAAGAGTTTTGACCACCGCGAATATTGAAAAACTCCCGCTATATGTTTCTCCGCCCGCTTCTCGGCGTCACGATAAACCGGAGTAATTTCAGAGGAATGCCACTTGACGGCCAACGGAAATATCCTTCTCTTGAGGGGATCCATGATGTCTGCATGATAGGTCAATTTCAGAAACCACCGTTTGAGGTAATCCCTGATCATCCTATTACGGTACAACCAGAGGGGCTCCGTTTTTAAGGGATTGCTGCCAAGGGATGCCCAGCTTACCATCATGACCTCATCTGAATCCTGAACCACATAGATACGGGAGGTCTCGGCAAAATTTCTGTAAATATAATCACCGTCGAAAGTCCATTCGTTGAAGGCCGAATCGTCATGGTTCGTGACGATGGAATAATCGAGCAGAAACGGCGCCCAGCTGAAGGAATGGAGGATCATGCCTTCGTCGCCGTTTACCCGCCAGAGGCTGAGGGGGAGAAGGATGGACGAATAGGGATTGTCCCAGTCGTAATTCGCCGTTTCACTGTGGAAACTTTTCATGGCCATGGAAGTCAGTTCGCGTCCGGAAATGATGAGAGGCGTACCATTTTCCGAAGGACGGCCATGGGGCTTCCAAAACCCTCGTTTCTCCAACTCGCCCAAAAAAGGCTCTTCGGCAAACCTTAATGCTGCCACCAGGACCATGTTATAGCCATGCGCCGCGAGATTCTGGACACGTTCGATACTCCCTTCGGATATGACCAGATCAGGAGTCAGCGCCACAAAACAGGCGCGGTCCATATAGGCCTTCCGTGTCGCCAGTTTATGACCTATCCCCATATGCTGACATCCCGTCACTCCCTTTTGCGGATAGGGTATTTCAAGAAATTCCGGCTGGATTTGCTCTTCCAGTCGGTGGAATATGGGACTCCGGCACATTTCGTTCCAGTCATAGGACGTTGTACATATCAAGAACTTGCTTTCCTGTTTGTTTTTTAAGCTGAGGATGTTTCCCGGCGACAAAAGGGAAGGAAGACAATAATCGAGGAAATACTCGCGAAAGCGCTGCCCCCATAAGACAACATTAAAATAGAAGGGGCGAAAACAACTGTTTTCAGTCATGTTCTATCATCGCTTCAGGCATTCGCTGGGAACGTGATCCGCCGTACCCATTTTCATCGCTAACGCCAAGATATACTCCGTAGCTTCCGCGAGCGAATTCACGACGGCACCTGCATGACGCGGCGGCGGTTCCGAATAACCGCGGTCAATGAAAACGGTATGGCAACCCGCCGACCGGCCGGCCTCGACATCACTCTCCCTATCCCCCACCATGACACTCTTCCTCAAGTCAATCCCATATCTTTCTGCCGCTCCGAAGATCATTCCGGGACTCGGCTTTCTACAGGCACATCCCTCGTCCTGTCTATGATAGCAGCATTCAATAGAAGCAACCGGCAGGGCCTCAAGGATATATGCATGTATGGCCTCCACAACGTCCCGGCGAACATGTCCGTGGCCGACATCGGGCTGATTCGTGACCACAACGATGATGAAACCGGCCTTATACAGTCTTTGGAGGCAATCCTGAGTTTCCGGATACATCTTAAACTCCGCGAGGCTGCGGGGGGCAAAAGACCATCCGTCCCTAAATTCAGGAACCGTGATCACACCGTCTCTGTCGAGGAAAACTGCTCTTACCGACGCCTCTTTCATCTTCCAATTCCTTTTTGCAAGTAAATCCAGTATGATAACCAGAAATAATGAATGGTGCGCCACCAACTCAGGGGCGGTGTAAATATGAGATAGGCCAGCCGTCTCATCAATATATAAAAGGCATTACTCAAAGACAGCTGAAGATGAAGCAGCCGCGACTCGCACTGCGCTCTTCGCTGCTCATTAAGATATACTTTAAGGATAAAATCGGATCTGATCTTAAACAATTTCCGATGCCTTGGGGTATAAACATCGGCATAATCCATCCTCATGAGTTCCAGTGAGGTCTCCGTCATTTTCTCGAAATTTTCAGGAACGCTGTAATAAACCACACTAAAATTGTCACCCGTATCCCGCCAGCAAGTCAAAATCTCCGGAACAAAACAGACCCCGTGACGCATCGCCAGCACATCCTTAATGAACCCATCGCAATACGGACCAAGTTCCCTGCGAAACCCGCCGGCTGCCAATAACCTATCTCTTTGGTAAATCGTGGAATTGCCGCAAAACCAGGGGCTGTGGCAGATTAACCTTTCTTGCGCTTCCGCGGGTGAAATATATCCGGATGACGCCCTGACAATGCCGCGGGGACTTACATGAAGGTCTTCCCCATGTTTACCGATGGTACGGCATAAAGACGAGCAAAACGCGGCTTTAGGAAACTCCACCAGAAGAGCCAGCGACTTTTCAAAAAAACCGGGCAAGACCATGTCGTCGGCCCCCATCGCAAACAGGCAATCACAGGCAGCCATATGTATCAATTCATCGACCGTTGCGTTAGATCCCAGATTATGTTCATGGTAGACTGGGTGAATATTCCCGTATCGCGCCGCGTATTCCTCGATAATTTGCCTGCTGTTATCCGTTGAGCCATCATCGATGATGAGGATCTCCGTCGCCGAAATGCTCTGACTGACCAGGCTCTCCAAAGCGCTCCTCAAATACTTTCCATGATCATAATTGGGCATAATCACGGAAAGCGATGGGTAATTGGAGGATGATGTCATTTGTATCCACACCGTTTGTTCCCGGGAACAATTCTCTTCTGATTGACGTATAGCCACAAGGCAAATGAATCATAGGGAACAACGGGGATTCCCGAAAGAATGGCCTCTGGCGTAAAGGCATTCATCCCGGCGCCTTCCCCCAGTACAAGCTTACCCAAATGTGCTGTCGGTATAGGCACGGTATAGTAAGTTCGATAAAGGACGCCGCAACCGCTGAAACTAAAATCAAAGTCGAAATTGGTAAAGCGGGAAAAATTCTGAGGGACGAACTTTAATTCTTCCTCAAGCTCGCGTAAAAGGGCTTGTTCCGGAGTTTCGCCATCATCCACGGCGCCGCCGAAAAAGCCCCAATGAGCCGGGTAATATATATCCGGTTTTGCATCGCGCAACTGGAGAAGAAACCGGCCATCATCAAGCATGATCATGGCAGCGACGGCGCTGCTTGCACCTATTTTTTTACTGGATTCGTTGGAATTTTTATTCATCAATATTGCCAGGGATTAATTCGAATAAGCTCTAAATCGCATAAACGATACTTTCGATAACGCCCCCGTCATGTTGGCGGAGATATAGTTTGTAATCGTCCCGTATTTCAGCGATTTGAAACGCTATTTCCCACAGGTGCGACGGTTTGTGATAGCAGGATACAGCAAGTCTCGGCTTCCATTTCAGAATGGTGTTCCTTGCCCCTTCCAGGGCTGCCGGCTCCGCCGCTTCGATATTCATTTTTATATAAGTAACTCTCTCTCCGGCAAGCATGCTGTCGAGATCGACGACCTCGACCTTGATCCCCCCTGTATTCTGGATTCCCGAATGTCGGGACCCTTGATTGTCAAAATACATCGTCATTCTCTTTTCATGTAGCCCCACATTAATGGGCATAATCCGCGATTCATGGCGAAAGTTGTCCCGCAAACGGCCAAACATACACGGATCAGGCTCGAAGGCGATCACTTTCTCATACCGGTCATGGTTGTATTCGATGAACATACGAATCGTATCGCCATCGAACGCACCGGCATCGACATAGACCTCACGATCTGTAAATTTAAAAACATCCGCCGGGTAGTATAGCTGATGGTTAATGATCGGCTCTAAAAGCCGGGGATCGCCCGTAAGACGGAACCCCAAAAGCGCATCCAGTGTCTTCACCGAAGTTTCATCGCTGAGCAGATTAAACAGCCGGTTATACCGCAAGCGGTTGTCTAAAACGTCTTCAAGCCACTTATCACAGAACTCGTGCGGTTTATAAAGGTCAGGATAAATCGTTTCCAATACGCCAAAGGGCACAACCGTTCTAAACCCCATTGCTATAAGGCGATTGACGGCGTCAAGAACGCGATGTGAGGCTATGATCACTGGGATATCCTTCCCGGCGCGCCTCAATTCTTCCACTGGGAAAACATGATGACCTTCATGCTCCGTATCCAGCAATGCCGGATTATCATCACAATATTTGACCACAGAAATACCGAGACGTTTACATAGGGATGATAACCTACGGCCTTCGCTCGCAGCACCGACAATGGCCAATGCCTTCAGTCTTGTTCCCTCAAGGTCCGGATAAATATCAAGAAGGAATCTCCGGCATTGGTCGATGTGAGCCAGTGCACATATTTTATCAAACCATACTCGTTGCCCTGAACCATTGCTCATTTTTTCCATGTTGTCATATCCTGTTTCAAAACGGGGAATATCGATCTACATCAATCGGTAGCGCTGGCCGGGAACTGCAAGAACGGCTCGGGGATTCAAGATAAGCGACTTCTTAACAACCTCAACAAGCTCCCGAGCTTTGAATCCGCGACAGACGGAATTATCGCAGGCATAGATTCTCAATTTACCGGAGGCAGCAAGCTGATCCTGATACTGCCAGAAATCACGGGCCATAAACCGATGACGGCGTAATTTGACCTCCACTTCCATTCCAGTTCTGCCCTGGCATTGGTAGGTCTCAACCTCATCAGCGGGACGGCAGTATATGTCGGGGAACATTATTTCCTCCACATGATGAATCATGGTGCAGCAATCAAAGCCAACCCCCATCATCACCACATGACCATCCGTCTCCGCAAGCTTGCCGAAAGGACTCAGCGGTCCGCAGGGCGTCACGCATTGATGGTGAGTACTGGTCATCTCGGAAGCCAACTTCCCTCTGGCAGCAACAGAGTGCGTGGGGTGAAGGCTTCTGGCCTCGGAATAACTGACACGAAATCTCTCCGTCAGAATCCCCGTATTGGATGGTGTCATTAATTCATTAAACACGGGGTTTCCCGACTTTACATAACGCCAGGACATTGTTGGCATTAACAATGTTCCTGGAGACATATAATCGACGATAGTCTCCAAGACTTTATCTGCATCATACCCCTCCCGGGCGAACCGATGGAAAGCGCTATGAATCAGGAGTACCCCGTCCCGCGGGATCTGTAGATGTTCCAGCATCCGCAGGATGCTGTCGGTGTATCGGGAGTTATCTTTTCGGCTTGTGGATGACATAGTTTCCCATAATCAGGGCATCCATACCACAACCAAAAAATGTCATCAGCGCATCCCGGGGTGTTTCGATAATCGGCTGTCCCTTTAGATTGTAACTCGTATTCAGAATGACAGGAACACCGCTTTTCAAATAATAATTTCTTATCAACTGATAATAAAGATCATTATCTGAACTCCGTACGGTCTGGACACGCGCCGTATTGTCGACGTGCACCACCGCCGCTATGTCTTTACGCTTTCCCTCAACGACATCGAGAATAAAACTCATCGTCGGAAATGGTGCACCTTTTGACAGGAAGAATCTTTCTGTTTCCTCGAACAAGACTGATGGTGCGAATGGTCTGAATTCCTCCCGAAATTTAATCCTCGCGTTGACGATGTCACGCATCTCTTCTTTTTCACATTTAGCAATAATGGAACGATTACCCAAAGCCCTCGCCCCCGCTTCAGAACGCCCCTGGTACCAGCCGATCACCTTCTCTTGGAACAGAAGATCAGCGCCCGCCTCGCATGGATCAACCACTTCCTCATAGGATAGAGCGTTGGTTTCTAGTTCATATTTGATTTCATCACTTGAATATGACGATCCGAGGAAGGCATTCCAGATCGGCCATACCTTTTCCCCGGACTGAACCGCCCCATAATATGCACAACCCAAGGCAAGCCCGCGATCAGATGCGACCGGCGAAACATAGATATTGTTATAGTTACCGCTGTAAAAAAGATTCTTATTGGCTGAGCAGTTGAGCGCTATGCCGCCGGCATAACAGAGATTTCGACAACCCGGTACCCGCTCACGCAAGCGATCGACCAGATTATAAAGGCATTGTTCAAACGTAACCTGTGTACTGCGAGCCAGATCCTTGTAATATTTAGTAATCGGTGAACCTGGCATCCTGGGGGGCTGCTTCAGTATCTCCACCACCTTGTTCGAATACATCGGCTCAAACGGGGATTTCAAAGATGGATAACTCCTGATGCAATCCCAGTCAAAGCGCCATGCATCACCCTCGGGACGTATTATGGAATTCAAATCAATCGTCGGTTCACCGTATGGCGCCAGTCCCATGACCTTATATTCATCACCATCTATAAAGCCGAGGAAATAGGTCATCATGGTGTAAAAATACCCGAGAGAATTGTTCGTCGGAATCTCATAAAGAACCTTGACCCCACCATCTTTAGTAGCCTGTCCCATCATTCCGGATAAGCCATCACCTGTTGCGTCAAGAGACAGCACAAGGGACTCATCAAGACCGCTGCCATAAAAAGCGGAATATATATGAGCCATTTGGTGATTAATGCGTTCAATCTTCGGACAGGACCCGAAATTATGCCGCATGTAATCCTGAATCCTCCGATCAAAGTCGTCATACGTAATACCCGGTGTCACTATCAAGTCTATGTCTTCAAAAGAGATATTTGCCATTTTCAGGCAGGCCTTGATAGAATAGAAAGGCAGATAACCATATGCCGACTTGTTCCTCAGGTACCGCTCCTCTTCACATAAAGCCGCCACTTTTCCGTCAACAATAATCGCCGCCGCCGGTTCATGCTGTCCCAGGGTAACTCCACCATGAATACCTAAAATAATCATATGCACCCCTATTGTAAATAAATCTGATGAAACCCTTTGTTTATATACTATATAGCCTTGCATAAAATTCAATACATAATATTATTATTGTCCCTTTAATTATTCGATAAAATTGTCTATTTTTACTTGATTAAAGTGCATCAAAAGAAAATGTGTGGATCATAATGATGTAGCGTTATTTATGCAACGATATATAATATGGATCGGGATGATTCATACCCTGACTCCAACTTCCCAGACGATCAATCCGATTGTAGTATGTATATTGCGCCGAACGCCTTATCAACAATCCGTCACGCTTCTCATCTTTAAAAACCTGCCCGGCCCATAGATTGCACCTATCGCAAAGACGAACCTTCCCCCAATCGCCCTCTTCGTGCCACCGCCGAACCTGCGTAAACAACTCGTCATGCCACACGGCCCTCACGCCGCCATCTTCAAAGACATTTCCGACGATAAATTCGCCGAGGCTATCGAGGCAACAGATGGAAACGTCGCCATTGACTTGGATCGGCATGGTATTATACAATACGGGACATGGCGTACGCTCCATACCAACCTTGATGCTGAAGCCGATTTCCTTGTCGAGAACCAGTCCGACACGGACCAGGTCGACCTTTTGGATCCAATAATCGACAAATGCCCCAAGCTCATGCTCATTGTCATACGTTACTGTAAATGATGTACCGATACGAGGATACAAGGCATTCCCACGGATGGCTAACATCATGTCAATATTGCCCTCGATCCGGTCAATGGCCTCTATTCCGCGAATCTTCTTCTGCGTCCCCGGCGTCATCGCGTCGATACTGAAAAGGACGGCATCGAGCCTCACATCAAAGAAAAAGCGCGCCATGTCCTCCGTCAACAGGAGTCCGTTCGTGTTCATATTTACGGGAATATTCCTTTCCTTCATGGCGAGGACGTATTCACGGAGATGCTTGGCCAACAGGGGTTCGCTCCACATATTCGGCTGAACAAGAGGTTTATATGGCGCGATTTCATCGATGATTTTCATGGCGCCTTCTGATCTCATGGTCCCATGCTTGATTCGGCTCTGTTCTTTTTCCGAACCGTGCAGGAAACAGTGGGGGCACCTCAGGTTGCACGCCGTGGAAAAGTTGATCAACACCCGCGGCGGCATGTCCGGGACAATTGGATTATTTTTCGTGCTGCTTGTTTTACTCAATGTAATCAATCCCGTTTGAAATGGCTTTCCACCTTGAGAATGGCAGAGACTGTGTCCTCAGCCTCCTTGGCTGTGTAATTCTCATTTAAATACAAATTAAATGTCCTGTCACGAATATCCCGGGCATTCGGTGTGTCAAAGTCATCGGCAAGATAGGGTTGAACCCAGGGCCAATCCCTGACAACGTACATATAATGCGGATTCAAACCAATCCCTTCCGCGCGTACGGCTTCGGCAAATGCTTTTTTGGTGCAGGTAATCCTGCCTTCATCCACGACAACGGGGTAAATGAAGGGTGAATCTTCCGCTAACCATCCCAGGGTCGAACACACTTCCGAATGGCTGCTGATTCCCTCTGATACCGCCTCCACAAAAGCGAGGCGCTTTTTGATGGTGTCGGGAAGCCTGCCGAATGAGGCGATCCCGATACCGCAGGACAGGTCATCAGTATGAAGATTCAGCGCGGGAAAAAGGAAATGCGTTGGATCCCGGTCATCAAAACCGCTTTGCCACCGAGGTTTTCCCCGATCCGCGTAAGCCAGCGCCCTGTGATAAAGCTCTTCACTGCGCGTGTAAACGACTCCCCCGCAGGCGCCGGTAATGCTGGCCTTTCTGTACATGGTGGAAAAGGCGGCAATATCACCGAACGTCCCGACCAGTTGCCCTTTACGGCGAGCACCGTGAGACTGGCTGCAATCCTCGAGCACTTTTATCCGTTTTTCAGAACAGAGCCTGACAATGTCCTCAATATCCGCCGCCCGCCCTATGGAATGGACGACCATGATGGCACTTACCGACGGCGTAATGCGTTTCTCGATCTGCTCTGCGTCAATATTGTAGGCGTTCCTTGCCGAGTCGACAAGGCGAGGCTTCAATCCGTTCAGTATAATGGCGCTGAGGGATCCGGGATCGGTGATGGGCGACACCAGCACCTCGCTCCCCTTTGGCAGTTCGAGCGCTGCGAGGGCTACAAAAAGGCTGGTCGTTCCCGTGGCGACGACATCGGCATAGCCGCTTCCCATGTAAGCGGAAAAAGCTTGCGTATAACGCTCCTCGAAATGACCTTGATAACAGAAATCCGCTCCTATTCTGGCGTAATAATCCAGGACTTCCTCTATCATCCTTTTTTCTTCGGGCCCGATGGCATAGCGGATGGGCATGGGGAGGGAACGAACGGGTGTGCCGCCATCAATGGCCAGTTTTGGGGGAGCTTCTGTCATGAGGATATTTTTTCGAGAATCTGCCCTTTGCTCATCGCGTGACATTCCAGCAGCGAATCGTGACTTCCGTAGGAATGAATGAAATCATCCTGCAGGGAGAAATGATCAAGACGACAGCCGGCTTTCATGTCCCAGGCTATTTCCTTGACCCGGGATCCCAGTCCGCCGTGGGGTACATGTTCTTCGATGACAACGACATGAGGATGGGACCGCAGGGCGTCTTCAATACCTGTTCGATCGAGGGGCTTGATGGTATGGACGGAAACGACGGAAACGGATTTCCCGCTTTTGCTAAGTGAAGAAGCAATCTCAAGCGCTTCTTTGACGGCTGGACCGTATGACAGGATACAGACATCGGAACCCCGCTGTATATAACGGAGTCTGCCGAAGAAAAAGGCCTCGGCATTGGCGGTGAGAGTGGGTTCCCCGGCCTTCCCAAGGCGCATGTACGTGGGACGCAGGCTTTCCTTCGCCAGATATCGCGTCATGAGATCCACTTCATCGGGATCGCAGGGGGCGACAACCTGCATATTGGGAATGACAGATGCGACGGCAACATCCTCCATGGCATGATGCGTGCCCCCTAATGTCGAATAGGAGACGCCTCCGCCAATGCCGACCACCGTTACCGGGAGATTCTGATAGCCCAGGTCTAGTCTGACCATTTCGAAGGGACGAAAGAGGGCAAAGGTGGCAATGGTATAAGCGAACGGTCTCATGCCGCGCAGTGCCATGCCTGCGGCTATCCCGATCATGACCTGCTCCGCCACGCCCGTGTTGATGAAGCGGTCCGGAAACTCCTCCCTAAATTTCGCGATGGACCCGGCCGGCGAAATATCCGCCACGATGACGGCAAGCCTTTCGTCTTCCTTCCCCAACTGGTAAAACGTATTTGCAAAACGGTCGCGCATAATGAGACCCTTGAAAAACTATGCCAAAGTTGTGATGGTAAGGGATACGATAATTATAGTTAATTGACCCCCGGCAAAGCCGGGGGCTTATTTTTTGTTAGCCCCCCGAGGGGGCCTGTTCATGAATCCCCTGAAGGGGACTTTTCTTCTTCCTCGTCCTTATATTCAAATTTAAGTTGGTCTAATCGTTCGTCTTCTTTCTCCTGCTCACGAATATATTTCTTTACCGCTTCCTCATCCAGACCAATAGTCGACACAAAGTACCCTCGCGCCCAAAAATTCTCCCCGCTAAAATTCCTCTTGCGGCCCATGAAATTCCTGGCAATGGATATGGCGCTCTTTCCTTTGATATACCCAACCACATTGAATACCGCATACTTCGGGGGAATACTGATGCACATGTGAACATGATCCGTCTGCAAATGCCCTTCTTCTATCTTTGATTCCTTTTGCTTTGCCAGATCATGGAATATCTCCCCAAGGTGTTTACGGATCGGTCCGTATACCTGCTTCTTCCGCCTCTTCGGAATAAATACAACATGATACTTGCAATCCCATCGTGTGTGGTTTAAACTTGAATAGTTTTTCATCTTTTACCTCCCAGTATGAAATTTGGCGATTTCTCTGGGAGGTTTTTATACTATTGCTTCACACGGTCAAACCTTTCGGAGTCCCCCGGCAAAGCCGGGGGTTTACCTGTTGGATTATTAAATGAATAAATTAAGTATTTAGAGGATTAATTTTTGAGTCTGACACCGAGATTGGGCAAAAAATGAGGTTTTTCAAAGCTCTCATAAAGTTATCCGATCAAATGATGATTTTCTTTAATCAAAAAACCTAAACGGAAGCCTCAAGTTCCTGAACGGCCTGCTGATACTCCTCCGGATTCGGAGATCGGTAATGCCAGATCGGCACATTCTCCATATAAGAAACGCCTTTCCCCTTCACGGTCCGGCAAACGGCGAGAAACGGCTTTTCTCCGCTGCGCCGGGAAACGGCACGGAAAATCGCTTCGCTGTTGTGTCCATTCACTTCCACGGCTTCCCAGCCGAACTGGACGAACTTGTCATGAAGCGGCAGCAGGTGCGGATGGGTCTCGGATGTCCGCCCCAACCCCTGGAAATCATTGTAATCGACAAGGGCTACCACATTCGAGAGGCAAAGGTTCGGTATCATCATCACCGCTTCCCAAACGGAGCCCTCCTGCAGCTCGCCATCGCCGAGAAGACAGTAGAAGGTCGTATCCTTTTTTTGCAATTTATCCGTACAGGCCATGCCTGCAGTGATGCCCAACCCGTGCCCCAGTGATCCCGTGGATGCAGCGATCCCCGGAATGCCATAGTCGGGGTGAGCCCCTATGCGAGCGCCATCTTTGCCGTAGCGCTCCATGTCTTCTTTTGGCAAAATGCCTCTATCTTCCAGAACGACATACTGGGCCATACAGCCGTGGCCCTTGGACATGAGAAAAACGTCCAGGGGATGTCCTGAGTCATCCAGGCGCATCAGGTTATTGTAGACGACATCCACGATCTCTACACAAGAAAAAGCAGGGGCGATATGCAGGGCGCCGACCTTTTGCGACATGTCCAGAATCTCCCGACGCCATTTCAGGCATCGCCTCTTCGCCTCGATGGTATCAAATGTGCTCATTGGTTCCTCTGTCGTCACCGTGGTTACGCCCGCAGGATATAATCCGTGGACAAATCCTTTATGTCGTTAAGATATTTTTTCCCCCAGTCCACCATTTCCTCCAGGCCTTCCTTCCATTCGATCTGCGGGTCCCAACCCACGTCATTCTTTATTGCCGATGAATCCAGCCAGTAGCGGCCGTCCTGCCCAAGACGATCGCCCGTTACCTCGCAGAGCTCCTCGAAGGGTATGTTGAGGACCTCTGCTACGAGCTCCACAACTCTCCGGATCGAAGTCGGTTCCTTGGGGCCACAATTATAAACCTTGCCCAGAGGAGCCTCTTCCGACACCAGATGGATTGCCCTTGCCAGATCGCGAGCGTGAATAAAGGATTTTTCCGCCCTGCCGCCGCCGTGAAGGGGGACCTTTTCCCCTGTTAGTCCACAGAGAACAGTCTTGGGGATAATTCGGTGCAGCAACTGGCCGGGGCAGTAGGCGTTGGAGGGGCGGATGATATTCATGGGAAAATTGAGAAAGTGGTTGACGGATATCAGATGAAAATCGAAGGCCACTTTCGATGCAGCATAGGGACTTGAAGGTTTGATCGGCGCCTCTTCCGTGGCCGGCACATCAACGGAACCATACAGCTCGGAAGTACCGATGTGAATAAAGCGTTCCAGATATTCCCGTTTTGAGAGTTCCTCGACAAATTTGGCCAATGCCATGGAATTCGTTTCAAAAAACCGCCATGAATGCTTCCACGAAACGGCCCCTTCTCCTTGGGCGGCATAATTAATGATCACTTCCGGCTTTTCCTTGTCGAGCATCTCAAAGAGCAGATCCATTTCGTAGTTGATGTGGTGCACGTGGTATTCATAACCCGGCTGTTTGTCGATATTGAGAGAGAAGCATTCCTGCCTCAGGGGATTTCTGCCGACGCCGATGACTTTGGCCGGATTCGCATGTTTGAGAAGATAGAATGCCGTATGAATGCCGAATGATCCACCTCCGCCTAATACAACATATTTCTTTCCCATTTTTTCCTCCCCATAAGTTCTATTCGATAATGGTCCAATAATAATCCCCTGTATAACCCGCTTCTCCGAAAAGCTTTAACCATTCCCCGGGATAGTCATGATACTCGGCCGTCAAAACCCACCTCTCGAAGATCTCCTTCTGCTCGGGTGTTCTATACGAATCAACCTGCACGAAAGCCCTTCCGGAAGACAGACGCTGAATTTCCCTTAAGGCGCCCTTGGCTTCCTCGCGGATGAAATTATGAATGGTATTTAATGAAATGACACATTGGAAACTATGATCGGGAAAGGGCAATTTTCTGGCATCCCCCAGATGCAGACGCCCCACGACCTCCGGCTCGCAATTCATGATCGCATATTCAGAAATATCAAGCCCGAAGACCTCCAGACCAGGCAGGACCTTCAGCAGATCTTTCACGAGAAAACCCTTTCCGCAACCTACATCCAAAACACGGTCTCCGGGTCGTAATCCAAAATGCTCGATGATATCCTTTGCAACGGGGATCCAGCGGCCGTCATAATAATAGCCTCCATACCCATAATCACGGGGACCATCAAAATACATCTCACCAAACTGTTTGGAGATGCGGATTACCTCCGGATCCTTGGCTTCCTTCCGCTTTTCGATATTTCTTCTGGTTTTCGGCAAGGCGCGAAGCAGATCTATTTCTCTACCCATTACCTTACCTCAATCATCCTGTTGCAGATACGAGAAAGTCCTTCATCCAGGGCCGTATAATGGAACGTCGGGAAAGCTTTAAGGCTGTTCACGATATCAAAATGACGGTGAGTGACGGGATTCTGCCTTGGCGTTCCCTTGATCGCGGCTCGGCTGTTCGTAATCTTTACGACCATTTCCGCCACATCGCGGAAGGAAATCGAGTTTCCCGTCGCCACATTCAGAATGCCGGCACTTCGATGAACGAGCGTTTTATAAACGATAGCGGCCAGGTCCTCCACGGCCAGATGGTCTCTCTTCTCTTCCCCTTCCCCGAAAAGGACGATATCCTCTCCACTGTGGGCCTGTCTAGCAAATCTATTGGGACCGTACCCATTGTGAGGATCCCGCCATCCATACATGATGGATGGCCTCAATATCGCCAATGGCGACTTGACGGTTGAACGGAACATGATCTCACGACTCAGGTGCATTACCCCGTGGAGACCGGAAGGTGAGGTCGCCAGTTCTTCGGTGATAAATGTCGCATCGTCGGCGTATACGGCGTCGGAGCTGATGTTTACGACATGGCAAACAGGTTGTTTCTGCAAGGCATCACACATCACCTTGGCCATGATGATATTGTCCTTCAGCATCTCCAGATTCTTGCAGGGGGCAATGGCGCTCACTGCAACAAAAGCGTCATCTGGTTTTAACCTCTCGGCCAGAGACGATGCCCCATTATCCGATAAAAGGTCAATATCCTTCTTGTCAAGGGGCTCGACATGGATATTGTTTTTACTCAGGACCTCAACGATCGTTCCCCCTACAAATCCCTCGGCCCCCATCAGGACGATCCTTGAAGGATTGACAGAGTTTTGGCTTCCGTGTTTCAGCATGAATATCTCCTTTGGTTTGCGCTCAAGCGTCTAAATGACTCCGGCGGGTTCTCCAAGGACCAAATGCCTCAGCACTGTTTTTCCCATTTCCCTCTTGTCAAGAATGCCATAGGGATCGATCACAATGGATCCTTTCATGGACTTTTCCATCTCGGTAATACTTATCTGACGGAATTGCGGCCATGGTGTCAAGACCATCAATACGTCCGCATCCTTTAGTGCCTCCATAGGCGAAGCGGACCTCATAGCCCTCGGCAACCCGCTATTGTCCCCCGGTATGGCAGGATCATACATCCTGATCCGATAGGGCGCCAGCTGCCTTATGGTATACAACGACGGCGAATTCTTCGTTGAATGGGTGTTTTCTTTATAGGCCAGCCCCCAGACGGCGATCAGCGGGTCCGGCTGTTTTACCAGAACTTTTTCGTGAAGCGTCTTTAAAGCCCAGTTCCGCCGGTGTCGGCTGTTGGCAATCCAGGAACGGATAATACCGAAGTCCGTCCCCCATTCCTCACCCATACGGATGGTTGTGGCCAAATCTCTTTCCAGGTTCCCCCCGGCGATGCCCAACCCCGGCGCCAAGTAGGAATAGGGTCCGATACGCTTGTCGAGTTTCAAGGCCGGAACGATCTCGTTCCAAGAGGCTCCAATTCTTTCGCATATTTCAGACATGGTATTGGCGACGCTGATGGAGGCCACTAGACAAATATTAATGGATATTTTTGATAACTCGGCACTTTCATACCGCATGGGCATGATGGGACAGCTGAAGGTTTCCAGGAGGGTCCTATAAACATTGGGCAAAGGCCTCGAAGGATCGGCACATCCCACGATATAACGTTCCGGCTGGGTTGCCCTCTCGACAGCCCTTCCGAATATCAGCGTCTCAACCTGGTAAAGGAGCCTTTCCTTATCTAAAGGCAGGGCTCTTGTGAAACCAGGCGGTACCTGACAGAGAATGACTAGTATCGCTTTGTCTCGCAGATGAACGGACACCTTCCCAATCAATGCGTGAATACCGGATAATTCGCTGGTTCCCATGTCATCCGTCGGAACATCTGTGGCAATGTAAACGATGTCACATCCGTTAAGATCTTCAGGCGTGGCGCTGAAACGCAGGCAGGTATTTCCCGATACGAGCTCATTCAACCCCGGCTCCAGAACGGGAAGATCACACGCCCTGAGCCGCTCGATCAAACCTTCATCCGGGTCGTAACCCAGAACGGCGAACCCCTTCGAAGACACCGCCGCAGCGGAAACCAATCCCAAGTGCGTCATCCCGGCAAAACCAACTGTTATATCAGGCATGATGCCTCTGTGCCTCCTCACCCAATCGTTTCAGCAATCCATGAAGCCGGACATCATTGGAAAGCTCCGTCTGCGCCCCCTGGTCGCACTGGCTTTTGAAAAACGTATATTCCAGTTCCCACGTCGGATCATCCTGGGTCAAGGTAATGGTCTCCTCCGGAGGCCGTCCACTCGGCAGAACGCGCCTGCGAACCGTAAACGTGGACGGCCCCCATTTACAGAGGGATCTGATGTGCGCCGATCCCTTCTCGGCAAAGACATCACATGTGAAATGGTTTCTCCATGATAAAAGCGTCATCTCGATTTCCAGGCGCGGCGTACATGTTTCATTGTGGATAATGACTTGGTCGGGGGCTCGATTCTCATGACAACGGCTGCCCAGAACCTGAAAGTCATCCGATATGCCGGGGAACCAGAATTTTGCCGTATCCAGCATGTGAGAGCCAAGATCAGATAGCACACCTGCCCCCTGATCACGCCAAGACGAGTCTCTCACCAATCTGGCCGTTCCGTTGCCATAAAACATACGGCAGGAATAGATGCACCCCAAAGCTCCCGATTGAACCAGATCACGCATACGAACGTAATGGGGTTCGAAGCGATGATTATAGGCCGTATAGATATAGGTGCCTGTTTTCCGGGCCAGTTCCTGAACAGATAGAATTTCCCCCTCTTCCTTCGCAAAAAGAGGCTTTTCGACCAATGCATGCTTGCCATGCCGCGCCAAATAAGTAAGTATCTCGATTTTGGATTCATCAGGCACACAGAGCATCACCGCATCATAGATATGAAGATCAACTTCGGAGATGTCTTTGAAATCCGCCTCTTTGTTGACAGGATCTACGGAAACGATATAATCCGCTCCGGCAAACTTCCTACGTTTATATCCCTGAACACCTAAACCGACGACTACGACTCGCATAACGACCCTTAGTATTTAAGATGGGTTTGCTTCTCTATAGCGTCGATTTTATCCAACACGAATTCGGGACGAATCGGGACATTTCCATCTTGTTCGCATTCACACGCTGCGGCAAGAGAACCAATTACTGTGGCAATGGCTACATTACCCAGTACTTTCATAGCCAGTGTCGAATAGGCCAATAAAGCGTCACCCGCACCTATGGGATCGACAAGATGCTCGACAAAACTATCGACAACGCAATAAGAATCCAGCGCCTCGTGTTGATTGCTTCGACAGGCCAGAACACCTCGATCTCCCATCTTCATGATCAAAGTCCCACACCCGGCAACATCATAGAGCCTGCTGGCCAATGGACGAATCCCTGATTCCTGATCGCCCAAAGCAAAGCGTGCTTCCCGCTCATTGGGCGTTATCAGGTCAAACCCCTGGAACTCGGTGATATTTCCCCAACGGCTGGCAACCTGGCTGTCTGCGACGCGGAAAACACCCGCGGGGATGGCCGATATCAAGTTGGGTATGGTCCGGTTATTGAATATACCATGCCTAAAATCACTGAAAACAATGGCTTCCGATGTGATACTTCTGATATTTCCAGCCAGTTCTTGAAGGGATCTATCGGAAATGCTTCTGTTGTCAACCGTATCGACCTTCAGCAACCGATAGCCGTCTGTTACAATGACATTTTTATTAGTGGTGGGACGGGATGGGGAAAGGATCGCCCGACACTCAACACCCTTTTCCGTCAATGTTTTCAAAACGAAATCCTTTAATCTGTCCTTGCCGAGCACAGTGGAAAAAATCACATCCGCTCCGGCCTCCTTCAGATGCAAAGCGACAATTCCCGCGCCACCAACATAATCCCGACTCCCATCGTATTTAACACTGATCGTGGGGGTTTTAATCTGACCACCAATAAGGGTTGTTGACGTAATCGTATCCACAATGGTGTCACCGACAACATGGACCTTACATTTACCAATTTTATAAACACATTTGCGAAGTGTGTCAAAATCAAACTGATCGCGATCCATCAGGGCCAGCAGTTTCTCGGATCGGATGTTCGGAGGCGCCATTTCAATAAATTTACTGGAAGAAAAGACGATGTCTCCGGGGGTAAAAACCATCTCTCCCCCATAGGACTCAACGACAGCGGCCTCTTCTATAGTCTTCATGGGCATGCCGTCAGTTACATATTCGTAACCCTTTGCAAACAGATCCGGTTGAATGAAAGCGATATTATCGAGGGGCTTCTCATGGGTATCGATAACGACATAATCGACAAATTCATAGGCGGCAAGGTTCGCTGCTCTAAGCTCTTGGGGAATGTGCGGACGGTATAGCCCTTTGTTGATATACTTATCTGCGGTAACGCTCACGACCAGAATATCGGCCTTGCTTTTTGCGTAAAGCAGGTGTCGCAAATGACCGGGGTGAACAATATCGAAGACACCGTGGCACATGATGATAACTTTTTTCCGCGGTCTTTCGCCGATTAACTTGAGAAGTTCTTTCGGGGTCTTGATTTTGTGTTTGTAATTCATTATTAGCTGCAAGGCTATTTACCTCTCAAATATTGAAACCATGTCTTTGTTGCTGTGGCAATGGATTCAGGATCCCAAAGGGGTGCATCGCGCCAGCGTTCTATATCTTTAACCATATTGCCGATACCATCGACAAAAGACACCTTGGGTTCCCAACCCAGATCTCGCTTGATTTTTGTAATATCTGCCCACGTACAATCAGGCTCCCCCGGACGCTTGGGAATATACACTACATCCCCACCCAAGATCTCGACCAACCGGTTGACGGGTTGTGGATTACCAGCGCCGAGATTCCACGTCTTCCCCGTGATGCTGGTCTCTGCCGCCGCAAGAAAACCGGACGTCACATCCGTGACGTACAGAAAATCGCGGGACTGGGTCCCATCGCCAACAACAGTAAATGGTTTTCCCGATAATTTTTGCTTAAAGAAAACCCCGAATACAGCTCCGTAAGCACCCGTCGTACGGACACGAGGACCATAAGCATTGAATATTCTGATTGAATTCACGGGCAAATCATAAACCGTCCGCCAATGGAACGTGGCCTGTTCACCCATATATTTGGACAGGGCGTAGGGATATTGCGGAGCAATGGGATGTTCCTCGGTTGTGGGCGTCGCGGCAAGACCATAACAGGAAGACGATGCGGCGTAGACAAACTTTCTGACTCCTGCCCGTCTGGCGCCTTCAAGAACATGGACAGTCCCCTGAACATTTACATCCATGTAATCTATCGGTCTCTCGATGGAGGGGACAATATCTCCGATACCCGCAAAATGAAAAATATATTTGACACCTTCAAACACAACATCCCCGGGGTCAAGATCACGAATATCCTTATTAACGAATTCAAATTCCAGGTTGTCTTGATGATGCCGGATATTAATCTCGTGCCCTCCCGTCAGGTTATCGATCACCCGCACCTGGTAACCGGATGCAAGGAGCAGATCGACCATGTGACTGCCGATGAAACCGGCGCCGCCGGTCACAATAGCGATATCTTTATTGTTCATTTTATTTCGCGCTAATGGCTTTCATGGTTCTGATATTATAATAGATATCTTCATTAATACTGTTGGGCAACTTCCCCTCCTTAAAGGCCCGGCAGAGATCATACACCGCATCTTCAACAGTGAATTTCGGTTCAAAACCGAGCACACGCCTTATCTTGTCTGAATTGATATGATAGGATCGGATGTCGTCTGTATCGGTCACTGTAATGGGAATATCCTCTTTTTCGGGAAACGTCTTCTCAACAATACGCTTCACCATGTGCGCGATGTCCATAATTTTCAAATTTTGAAAACCAATGTTAAAGACCTGACCGGCAATCTTCTCAACGGGGGCTTCCATCATTGTCTGATAAGCATTGCACATGTCCTGAATGTGCAGATTTGGACGCAACTGCTCGCCACCAAAAACAGTGATGCTGTTTTTATTGACGGCATGGTTTGTCAGGATATTGACCGATAGATCGAGGCGCTGCCTGGGGCTGTAGCCGCAGATGGTGGCTGGGCGAATCGTTACACAAACAAAACTTTTATCCTGGTAACTGAAAAGAATAGGCTCACACAGGCCTTTGAATTTATTATATAATGTTAGAGGAACCAAGGGGTGCTCCTCCGTCACATCTTTTGCCTCGGAAACACCGTAGACCGAACTCGAAGAACAATAGACAAATCTTTTGACACCGGCCTTCTTTGCAGCAGCAACGAGAGGTTCAAAACATTCATAATTGGTGCTTTCGCTCAATTTAGGATCCAGATCAAAGCTCGCATCATTGGATATACAGGCCAGATGCAATACGATATCCACACCTTTAAACGCCTCGGCCAGCTTTGCCGTGTCCCGAATATCCCCTTCAATAACCTTCAGATTCGTATGTTCCTCAAGGCGACAGCCGTAATACATAATGTCATAGACCGTAACTTTATATCCGGCCTGCAACAGCTTCGGGGTTAGAACATGCCCCACGTAGCCAGCACCACCCGTAACCAATACATTTCTCATTTCGATATTTCCTTGATCGATTATTATCGGAACCAACCCGATTCCGAGGCCTTATCATAATTCCTTGTCTGAAACAAACATTATCTAAGCACAATAACCTGATTCCTCAGTTAAATCGAATTACAAGTGATAACCAGCCTCTACGGCATCTTTGTAGAACATTTTAACCGTGTCCAACGAGAGTTCATGCAGATCCTTTTTGAACAGATTGAGTTTGTTCAAAAGATCATTGGTTACCGTGATCACATGACAGCCAATCGCATCGGCTTGGAAAATATTTAAGACTTCTCGTGGGCTGGCCCAGATCAACTCAATGTTCTTATGCGGGGAGATCATCTCCACGATCTCAGTCATGATCGGCACAGGATCGCGCCCGGTATCGGCTATCCGACCGGCAAAGACGGAAATATAAGAAAGCGTCCCCCCTGCCAAGGCATCAGCCACCTCCCTGGCTTGAGCCTTCGTCATCAACGCCGTCACATTCTGTTTAACGCCATCGCCGGCAAGATTTTTCACAAGTTCCAGGGAAGCCTCACCTTTTGTATTCATCACTGGAATCTTGACGTATACATTATCCCCCCAACTCGAAATTTCCCTTGCCTGCCTGCCCATTTCATCAAAGTCATCAGATAATAATTGAAAGGAAATGGGACGATCCGGAATGGTATGAATAATATCCAAAGCAAAATGACGATAATCGGAAATCCCCGCCTTGCGCATCAATGTTGAATTTGTGGTAAAACCCTTAATGTGGGAGTTGGCATACATCTCCAGCATTCCCTCTTTATCCGCACCGTCAGCGAATATCTTCACTTTCAATTCATCTAAAAAAGTTCTCATAACCACCTACATTTATTTAAATTTAACTTAGTGGACACTCTCCCATTTTGTCTTATTGACTTGCAGAAGCGGATGCATGACCATCATATGCCATACCACAGCCTGAAAGGCCTCTGTGTGGGGTGTGGTCATTAAATGATTCACGACGGGAATAATAACGCAAGCGTCCGCAACTTTTGCGGTATAACCGCCATCACGCCCGACGATGCCGACAATCCCACAGCCGATATCTTTTGCATACTGCATGGCAACCACAAGGTTTTTACTGACGTTTTTCTCTATATCCCCGCCACCGACGGATAAAATAAACAGCATATCTTTTTGATGCAAGCGATTCACTTTCAGCCATTCTGCAAACACACCGTCCCATCCATCATCATTGATCCGGGCCGTCAACTCGGATACATTGTCCGTGGCGCTATAGGCCTCGACTCCGGCAATTTTCCTGAAATCATTTACGGCGTGCGCACAATTAGCGGCACTTCCTCCAATGCCCAAGAAAAATAATCTGCCCTGCTGATCCCGCATCTCACGAAGCAATTGCACCACAGCCTCTATCTTGGATGTCTCCAATGCGCAGATAATTTGACCAGCCTCCTGCAAGTATTGCTCAATATATTTCATAAAGGTAACTCCTTTCTCTGGAGTAATTTAGAACTCCCAACCCTTAAAATTGAGGTAATTTAATAACTCTCCACCCAATAAAACCGGGCTATTTTCAACCCACCTTTTAACCATTTTTTGGAGAGCTTGAATTAATGGTTTAGAAACCAACTTTTTTAAAAAACGAAAATTTAAAATTTTTTACCGAATTTTTATCTCAACGTATTCATTTCTTCAATTTTCAAAAAGCAATATCCGAATATTCGGTTTTTAATAAGCTCATTTTTCAGGATGAACTAATTATTCCTGGACAAAAAATCGATAATCCTCTTTCCCGCCATTCCGTCCAGTTTCCCCATGTAAAGAGGCGCATGATTTTTCAAAAAATTATCAAGAAAGCTATTAAGATAATCAGGATCGTTCTGATTGGACTTAACTATCTCCAAAAGTTCGCTGCCGCACGAAACCCGCAGCACTTCCACTCCATTCTCCCCATTTAAGGGGGGTAGTAGAGCATCTTTGATAAAACAAGGCTCCATAAAAATTGTAGGCACACCGGCTGCTTGCGCTTCATAAAAACAACTTGATACATTACAGACCATCAAATCCATCTCATAAATGAGTTCAGAAAATGGCCTTTCTTCAATGTAATTGAGCCTTGCAGGGACAATATCAAAAAATCTGAAGAGATATTCGTGGTAAAGTCGGTTCTCAAAATGAGGTTTATAGAATATATTGATTCCCATATCAAGCAGCTCATTAAAAGTCGAGAAAATCTCTTTATAATACTTTTCCTGATAAGGAAAGCGATCCAGCCTCGAATAAAAGTTGTCTTCAAAAGTCAGAAACAGGATATTTTTAATGGACGAAATGGTTTTCCGCTTCTCGGAATGGTAATAATCCATGCTCGGATTGCCACGAATAACACACTGACGGTTTTCAGGGTTCAGTGGTTGATAATGTTGAACATAAAAAGGCCCTGAGCAAATGACCACATCAGATTTATCCCGGTCAAACACCTTTTGCGCATGGTTGTTACCCAGGATCCCATGGTCCAAAAAGATTGTTTTGACTCCTTCTCTGCGACAAACCCCGATGAGCGTGCGAATCGTCTCTTCAATTTCTTCAACGATTACCACTTTATTTATACTGCATTTTTTGATCGCCTTTCTTACCTGACCGGCAAAGATAATCAAACTAGGGATGATATTAAGAACTAAATCTTTAATGGCCGGTTTATAGATATCATAGTAACATATCCCATTACACACAAAATCAGTCCCAAAATGTGAAGTGCCGGACAGAAATATCTGTCGCAATTGTTTCAAAAAAAATCTTTCGCGACTACCAAACTGATACGGAACGTCACTAAACCTCAAATAACTCAAAGGGTGCGTCAGTAAATATTTAATCGCCAAAATACCACTTAAAATGAATTTCCCATTTATGTGCGGCATGATTTCGCTCATATTAAAATATGTATGAAGGTATGTTTTCTTTCCGATAGCGAGACTACTCAAAACATAATACTGGGTCCAGCTTTGAATTCTATAAAAAAAATCGAGAATCTTTGTTTTTATGGATTTGTGCCCCCGCGCAGAGGATATGCGGCCAATAATAGCAGAAGGAATGTATATGTCCGCATCAACCGGCAGACAGGTCAAATGAAGTTGTTTGCATACAATTTCCACTAACAGGGGTTTATTAAAAAACCTTCCATTATCGTCTTCATATATAAAGAAACTATTATGGTTGTTTGAAAAATCGCAATAGACAGTGCCAATATCAGGCCATTTTAACAACGCTTTTCGGATTATTTCACCATATTTTACCAAAATTGAAAGCATGTAAGTTCTTGAAAACATGCCGTTAGTTATCCCACCATAAGAGACATCATCGAAAAGTGTATAATCTATTCCATTTATTTTATACCAAGCCAGTGCAAATTCGTCCATGGTGCTATGTAGCTTTTCATAATCGTCCCTGGTCAGCAACTCCTCAACAAATAGGTATTCATGAGCGCCAGACTGTTTTTCCATTGCGCGATACGCGAGGTAATTGAAACATAGGACGATATCTCTTCCCGGCGTATAACACTCCGATAGCATTACCTTTTCAATGGTATTATCATTTTCGATCAGAAATAGATTCACGTATATATCTTATGAATGTTGCGCGATATCAGACAGTTTCTAAAACATTTTTTGTAATAGATAGAAGTTTATAATCATCATATCTTTTTGCTGTCACAAGCAATCCGAATGGAAGACCGTTTGGCCCCTTAAATTTAGGTAGGCTCAAGGAAGGCATTCCCAGAAAAGTCCAAATGAGACATGTGTCGGCAGGCTCCTCTTCATTTAGTAATGGTGCTTCCCCTGCCGTGGAAATTGTCAGTAAGATATCGATCTCTTTCAGTTTGTTTTCTATCTCGATTCTTAATTTCGCTTGTATATCCAGTGCTTTTTTATACTCTTCAAAGCTGATTTTCTGTCCATTTTCGATGGCCGTTTTCATAATATCGCTCATCTTATGATGTTCATTGAATTCATTCTTGAAGTAGTATGACAACGTCTTATCGTAAATCTGAGAATGGACGGTGTGAATTCGATTAAGCTTATGTATGGAAGTCAGGTTGACCAACTCAACATTAGGAATATTGCTAAGTTTTTCGAGATATTCTTGGAAAGCTTCAAAAGTGTATTTCTGAAAACCGTCAAACACCCAGAGTCCATCATTGATGTAGCCAATCCGGATTACCGAGAGCGCGCTTAAATCGGGAGAGATGAGCTTCTTGTCAATTAAGGGATAGTCCCTACCCTTAACGCGAAGTATATCGAACAAAAGCATTATGTCGCTGGTGGACCTTGCCATACACCCAATGGTGTCCAAAGTGTCAGTGGTCTTAAGGGTACCGGTTCTCGGAACTACACCAAATGTGGGCTTAAATCCATAAATACCGCAATAGCTTGATGGTCTCATAATAGAACCCGCCGTTTGAGTACCCAAGGCAATGGGAACCATACAGGACGCCACAGACACAGCAGAGCCACTTGAAGAAGTCCCTGGAATGCGTCTGGGATCATGTGGATTAACAGTTTTATCGGCTGATAGATAATGGACTGCAAATTCGGCCGTCACTGTCTTCCCCAAAACCAACCCGTCGTTCTCACGGATATTATGGACCACACGAGCATCATTTCCCGGAGTAAATCCTCTCCATATCTCGCTCCCCATGGTAGTCGGCATATCCTTCGTGTTGAAAACATCCTTAATCCCTACCGGTATACCTTTTAGCTTACCAAGAATGTTTCTTCTTTGCTTTTCCTCAAGTCTATCTACATTCTCATAAACTCTGGCTTCATCCATATATTCCCATGCTTTTAACTCATTATCTTTCTCATGTACTACTTCCAGGCAAGCATCAACAACCTCTTTTAAGGATACTTCATGATTGTCGATCTTGTTTATGAGTTCAGTAGCGGAGAATTCATTCAGTTTCATTATTACCCTCTCCAGACATTCTTTTATGAAACCTCTATGGCAGGTCTTTTGCTTTACCTTCTCTTTTCTCTTTCAGGATTTCTTGAAATTCATTTTCGGAATAACCTGTTATGCGAAGATAGTAATCTAAAGCTCCCGGTCTTTCTGCATCGTATTTTTTCGCCAGTTCAAAGCCTTCCTCGCGTGTGAGCAACCCTGCCTTAACATCCTGAGAAGCATGATCGCTCCCCCGGCCAAATCCTCTTTTTATAAATTTTGTATAGTCATGGATCCCGGCCATTATACATTCCACGCTCTTGTAACGTTTATAGGTACCTTCCACATTATCCTCTCTCCATCCGAAATTATCTCTGACAAATTCCATTTGTCTCTCATCATCCCAGAAAATGAAGTCGCCAAGATGGATGCTCTTAATACTTTTTTTCTCTATTTCCTCTATTGTTGACAATATGTAGGGATTGACATCGAAAAGATTTATCTCATCATCAACCATCTCTTCCGCATAGAATCTGGCAGATATTCTTGTAATATATTCTCGGTCGAAAGGTATAGGCGCCTCATAAGTTGCTCGTCCGTCGTTTTCGGAAACAGACTCGCCATAGATGAGTAGCCCAATGTTATATTTCACCGCTACCTGTAGAGGGAAAGAACCAACCCCTGCATGGCAATGCCAGCACGCATCGCCGATCATGGGCAACGATTTTCGGGCTAGTTTATTGACCACAGACCTTCTCGGAGTAAACATTATGTGATCAACATCAAAAACATTTATTGCATTTAAAAGGTTATATCTCCCTGCTTCGCTGAACCAGGTGTGGCTGAACGTGACTGCAAGAGGTTTCATTTGATACGCATTCGTAATAACATATAACTGATAGGTGCTATCCTTGCCTCCACTGATAGGGACAATGCAATCGTAATAACTACCGTCTTTTGAACAATACTGATCAAGCATACCTCTCAATTGAAGATCTCTTTCGACCCAATTTATATGCATCTTCTGTTCAGAGGATCTGCATGGCTGACACATACCCATCTCATCAAAAGCATACCCCTCCGCAGTACCCGGCATGCAACAGCGGATACAGTAGTCGAGCGTATCTTTGAATAATGGTTCACCAGGTGATGAATTCCGGGCAATTATCTCATATTTGGTGAGTGGCCTTGATTCATTGACTTTAGAGGACTCCCTGTCTGGCCCACCGATCCAGAAGGAGTCTTCATCAGATTTGAAGTCTTCCCGATGATTCCCAAAACTACGCTGCACGAAGAGGGACATTTCATGCTCATCCAAACCGGTATAGTTGTCCAAACTGACGCCAACCAAACCTGCTCCAAGTAAACTTTGTTTCTCAGGCAACATATAGGGAAGCAAGTCATAGTGTGAAAACGTGTCCGTTACCTTTGCTATAATGTCGTACTCTTTGTACAACTCCTCGATAATCGGTCCATTCATATGCAACAATGGTTGTGAAGCGTACGTCTCCATACTGCGAAGAAGAGAGGGATCCCAGATAAGGATTCGTATAGAGTATTTTGTGGCAGTGCCAATGAAGAATGAGAGCGATCCACATTTGATTAACCAGTCAGAATTCATGTTACCATCATTTAGTAATCTCTCAATGACGGACTTCCTTGGAGTAAACATGATGTGATCTATATCGAAAACATCGAGTGCCTTTCTGATGGTTTGTTGCTCCCTCACGCCGTGCAATCTGTGATTAAAGGTCACTGCCAGCGGCCTCATGTGAAGGATATTTTTTAAAATATATAATCTTCTTAAACTCTCCCGACTACCGTCGAGATACACCAAAGAATCATAATAATCAGGATTATTCAGAGAATTTTGCTTTAGAAACCTTGCTGTATCAGATATCATAATCAGACCCACCATTTTTTTCAAAATACTCGCTTCGTAAAATGCCATATTCGACAATATCCCTGTACCGGCCATTTTTATAGACCGCTTTCCGCCTTATACCTTCCTGCTTCATGCCCATATAAAGGGCAAGCTTTTGCATAGATACGTTGTTACTGAAGGTACCACAATAGATACGGTAGAGATTCAGGCCGACAAACCCGTGGTGAAGGAGCAGGTCCGAGGCCTCTTTGGCCAAGCCCCTGCCCCAGTAACTCTTCTCTCCAAAAATAACTGCATACTCAGCGGACCTTGAAATCCAATCGATATTCTGAAGACTGAAATTCCCAATATGTACGTTATCTTCCTTGCAGATTACCGCAAGAACCAACAACGAGTTGTCACGGTAGATATTGTCTAAATACGATTCCATCTCCTTAAGGTTGTTCGGGAAGTAACCATGCGAATTCCCTTTGCAGACATCATAATCGTTGAACCACTGGAAATAATTTCCTGAGAGATCCTCTCTTTCGAGCCCTCTCAAATAAATAGATTCTCCGACAAGAAATGGGTGTTTCATATTTTCATCACCTATTATTAAATGGTTTTCCTGTTTGTTTTAATTAACAACCGGTAACTGGCTTTAGCGCTAACTGAGAGATAAAGAGATTCATCAGGCGGGAAGAATTGTAAAGCTTCATACACATTACTTTCATGCTCGATGATCGCATTATTCATAATGTTTCAAAGACGATTCAGGTTATTCCAAACCTTATCAAATGCCTTATCTATTTCATCCATATCATTAAATGTCAACGGCGGTCTTATAACCTCCGTTGAAAAACTCCATTGCATAGCATGCTCTACATTGGGAAGGCTGTCTAGGGAATAATCAGGTGTTCCTTCGTACCATGGACATTTAAATGGACAACCTTTTTTTCCAAAACCAACCTGTCGCTGATAAACAGGGAAGAGGTTTAGAGGTAAGTATCCAGCGTAGAAATCCATACCTTCGGCATTAAGAGCATTAACGATCTGTGGAGCCCGAGTAGGAATTTTTTTAGAATCAAGTCTTAGTGGAAAACGGTAAAAGCTATGACCACATCCCTCCCTGATAGCGGGCATTATAAGGCCATCATATTTCTTTAGTTTTTCGGTCAAATAGTCTGCAAGCTCCCTTCTCTGTTGAAGGAGAGTGTTCAACTTTTTGAGCTGTTCTCTCCCGATAGCAGCCTCAATCTCATTCATCCGATAATTCCACCCCACCATGTTCACAAGGCTGTTTACTTTCATGCCCGCTGCAATGACTGCCTCTGCATGATTTCGGATAAGTTGAAGCCTGAGCGCCAGTTCGTCATTATCAGTCATTATGAATCCGCCTTCCCCTGTCTGGATAATTTTATGACAGTTAAGGCTCGATATTCCCATGTCGCCAATTGTACCAGTTGTTTTCCCTCTATAGGGTATAGCCGGCGATTGGGCAGCATCCTCTATTACCGTCAGCGAATGCTTTTTAGCTATAGATACGATTTCGTCCATTTCACATGGGTGCCCATAAATATGGACGGGTATAACCGCCTTTGTTCTTGAGGTAATTTTCTTCTCAAAATCTGCCGGTGACATACAGAAGGTATCAGGCTCAATATCGCAAAATATCGGAACAGCGTTATAGACAATAATCGCTACGGCCGTTGCAGCCATTGTCCAAGGGGTCGTTATAACTTCATCGCCAGGACCGATACTTGCAGCACCCACTGCAGCCATTAATCCGGATGTTGCGGAGTTGACAGTTATCGCATGCCTTACATCAAAGTAATCCGCCCATTCCCGCTCAAAGGCTTTCACCTCGGGACCACCAAGAAACCACTGGTTATTCGAGCCTTCAAAATCAGAAAGAATACCACTCTCGAGTACCCTAATTGCAGCCTCTTTTTCCTCAGATCCTGTAGTAATATGTATGGGATACGGTTTAATCCTTACTTGTTTACCACCAAAAAGGGCGAGCATATTTCCTAACCTCCAATGTAATCATAACTATTTCTTTTCATGAACACAGAGATGAAATTACTATAGTGCATCCACTTTGAGCTCTCTCTACCATCGGTGAAAAATCACCAAAGAGTTGAAAAAACCATCCTTTAATAGAAGGATTCGGATCTTCTATCCAGTATAGGATAATGAAAGACATCCCGTTCATTATTTTCTTTTATCTACCAAGAATATTATGTATTGCACTTAAACATCTGACGGTTGCATTCTCATGGATATTCCAGGATTTCTGTTGTTCAACATACTGTTTCCTGAAAGAAGGGTCAGCGAGGATGCGATACAGTATCTCTCTACCTGATTCGGGACTAACAATAAAAGGGATAAACCCGGTCTTTGTTGCCACAAGTTGTGAGTCAACGAGGCTGTTGAGTTGTAAGGAAATAGTAGGTTTATCAGCAAGTATCGACTCAATAAGCATAATGGACGATATTCCAACAACGATATCGGAAATCGAGATGGCCTCGTGGGGAGAAATTTCTTTAGCAATAATTCTCTTTTCAAATGAGGGCCATTTCTGCATTACTGATTCGAATTCCTCACGATTGTTTTCAGGATGGAGTTTAATGATAAGACATATCTTTAATTTCCTCTTCTCTAAACAGAAATTCTCCAAGGCGTTTCCGAGGAATTCAAGAATCGATTGTTCGTCATAACCAAGGGTATCACCATAGTCCTCTTGTAATGACTCACCAACATAGGTAACAATGTAATAGCCATCAATATTCAGTTTTCCCTTTATCCTGTCGACATCCCCTGTGAGCCATTGGAAGTTATCCCTGATATTGTCGAAGGCCGGTTGGCCTGTTATTATTATACGGTCGAGAGGAATACCCTCCTCGGCCATTCCTCTCCTGGCGATCTCATCCATAACGAAAATAAAATCAGGAATGTAGGCAAGGTAATCACTCTTATTCGGTCCGCTGAATCGCAAGGCATAATTCTGCCACTGATCTAAAACACCTACTGTGGGAATACCATGCCTTTGCCCCCATCTCCAGAGATACCTACATGTCATTTCCGTGGGCAGGCTTGACGCTGACGTAAGTATGATATCAGGATGAGATCGGAAATTATTATAAATAATGTCCTCCAGAGCAGCGTCATCAAAAACAGGAAACTCAATGCAGGAAAGTTTTTTATTCCTGAATACCTCAAGCCCTTGATCTTTACCAAGGAGAAGCAGTTCCCAGCCTTCTTCCAACACGGTTTTGCAAATGGGTGCAATGGCTGATGCACCGCCTGCTTCTCTGGCAAAAGAAAGAATTTTTCTTCTGTGATGAGATTGTTTATTTTTCATTAGATTCTGCTGAAATGAAATAGGTGTATCTCGGGGAGAATATCACCCAAAGAGATTTAAGTTATCTTGACATTTTTTTAAGAAATAACTTTGCTCCGTTTTCGGCAGCCGAACTCTTCAGGGCATCAATAACCGTAAGATCCATCATTCCTTCTTCCGCTTCAGCAATCGAATGCCGCCCTGCCAATACATGTTGAAGAATGCTGTCAAACCGGTATTTCATGGACCATTTCATCTGCGTGTCTATGCTTTCACATACCTGCAGCTCCATGAAACCCGGATAATGGATATATGCCTTCAGTCCATACACCATTATCTTATCACCATTATTTTCAATTCTGATCCTGCCGTGGGTTCCCACAATGTCTATCTCAAAAAGGCTATAGACATACTTTCTGAGATCACATCCGATTAAATTGGCCATGGCGCCATTTTCCAATCCTAACATACAGCGAAGAGACGGATCATCACCATAGCTTCCGACCTGAAAAGGTGGCAGGGCAGCCACCCAGGCGACTTCGCCACATAAGAATCTTATGGTATCAATCGCGGTACAGCCGATATGGGTGATGCCCCTTACATAATAAGCTGTAATATGAACGATCTCACCAATAACACCATCTGTTAGCCTCTTTTTTACTTCCAGATGTGCTGGTTCCCAACGCCGCTGGTTTGTCAGCCACAGACTGATGTCTTTTTCACGGGCCAGTCTTATGATATGTTTCGCCCCCGCAGAGGAAATCGTCAGGGGTTTTTCACACCATATATGCCTACAGGAATCTGAATCGATGATCGCTTCGAGTATCTCCTGATGGGTATCATCGGGAGTACAAAGGCTTATGATGTCGTATTTCCGCCTTAATATTTCATCCAGTGTCAGACATTGAACGCCTACATTCCAGAATCTACAAAAAACATCCAACCTCTGTTGATCGACATCATAAGCAGATACAAGGTCCACATGGGCATTGGTCCTGTAGGCGCCGGCATGGGAAAAAATTCCCTCCCCTCTTTTACGTTCATCATAACCCCCGGCTATGTCACCACATCCGATGATAGCGGCTTTGATCGATTTGGTCATCATTCTGTCTTATGGGAGATAAACCGCGGATTGTTGTTTGCAGTGCGCATTGATTCTCATGAGATCAGGATGTGTATTCAAAAACTGGATCAGGTCAAAGGTGGAGAAACGGGGATTGGCCGGGTACAATTTCTCATATATTTTCTTTGTCAGATGGAGATCTTCCTCGTAGTCAACGGTCAAACGGATTTCCGGACGATTCAGAGCAGAACCGGACACGGCCTCAAGGTTAAAAATGGGAAACCTTTCAGGATGATTCCATATGAACCGCGGTGTATCTTCTCTTTCCTTCATACTCCTTGCTTCCAGCGCAGACGCCTCCAGCGCCTCATAACGTACTACATGGGCATCCACCCCCTCAGGAAATGTCAGCTTCATGTCATTTGCAGCATACGCATAGCCACCCCACTTGATAACAGAAACAAGCAGATCGATTAATTCCGGATCATAAAAAGGACAGTCTGCTCCTAACTGCACAATAATGTCGGCACAAAAGAATTTTGCCGCTTCATAAACCCTTCCCAGGACATCCTCCTCACTTCCCCGGAAGCTGGGAATGGCGATCTGCCCGCATAATGACACGATAGGATCATCAGCATCATTCGTCGATGTAGCCACAATAATCTCTTCCACTGATTGCGCCAACCTTATTCTCTCAATCACCCTCTCCAAGAGGGTTGCTCCCATAACATCCATTAAGGTTTTTTGCGGTAGCCGCGAGGATCCCATTCTTGCCTCTATGATGGCTGCTACATTCATTGTCGTACGAATTCTCCTGCCGTTTTAGGCAGTCGGATAATTTCATCGACAATATGCACAATTCTTCTTCCATCAACGAGAGACTGACCTTGCCTCTTCTGCTTTTGCTGTAATGTCTTACCTCCTTTTTCAACAATTAATATCATATACTTGTCCCTATCAAGATGAACTTATTTCCCAACTTCTTGGGCTCGATTAACGTAGTTTTCGACATTGATGGTACGGCCGTTCACTGTTACGGTTTCATTTGGAACAGTCTTTCTTGGATAATAGCAATGACGACAAACATCCATGCTTTTAAATCCATCCGGCATGTTATGTAGCTCGCGTATCTTGCTGAGAGGTTTGCCATGCCATATTTCATGGATGCTCTGCTCGTTGGCATCACCAATGATGTCTTGCCCATCCTCATCGTTGGAACACCTCATCACTTTACCGTTCGATCCCACTACCACACGTTGGTACAACTGCGGACAAGAAAACCCTTCTTCGTAGATGATGTCGTTATCCTTACGTAAATAGTCGATCAATGGATTGAATGCGACCAAATCCGTGATCGGGACAAAGGTATTGTAGTATATTTCCGGAGCGTTACGCACTGCCGGCCATATCCCTTGAACTTTAATAACTGGCTTGGTCATACCTCTCCGCTGCTTGATAGTATTAATTTGTGAAATGTTATCAACTATGTCTGAATACTTAATGGGTCGACGGATTTTTTCGTACGTTTCTCCGATGCCATCAATGGATAAGGTGATCCAGTCAATCCCAGCGTCCATAATTTGTTCCAAGTATATTCCATGAAGCTTGGAACCATTTGTAAGTGTAGACACCTCATGGATACCGGCAGCTTTTGCATATTTTACGCATTCGACAAATTGTTTATGCAGCGTTGCCTCGCCACGCAAGCTCAGTCGAACCGCAAAAACATTTCCTGCAATCTCATCTATAATACGTCTGAACAAATCAAAATCCATGAAACCCTTCGTGACCTTCTTCTTAAATTCCTCGGTGATTGTGTAGCACATCGGACACTTCAGATTACAGACAGAGGATAGTTCCAAATCAACAAGCAGGGGATATTCTCGCACAGTTCGTGTCGCGGGAAGACTTGCCCAGAAACTGCGGTACTCCGTGTACTCTTCTTCCCACCCCTGGGCCAGTTTTTTGCTGAACGCTTCAATTCGCTCATCCGTGTCCAGAGAAAAATGTCCCTTATTGAGTTGAACGCTTCTGTTGTCATTCGTTGAATTTACTTGACGAAACAGATTCGACGCCAGTATACTCATTTTGTTTGTTCCTCTTTACCCAAAAACAGGTGGACCAAAGGTCTTCCGCCATATAGGCTTTCACATTCTATGAGACGATAAGCAGAATGCCCGACTTCGGTCCAAAAGTTGATAATTGTTTCTGGTGTTGGGAATTTATCCATGCCTAAATATGGTTTTTTTCTGAAAAACTCTGTACGAGATAAATTCACCTTTTGCTCATTTCCTCGAAATGACCCACAAACTACCCATCCTTGATAACGTAATCGTGATAACTGTTACCCATGGGTTAGTTACTAATCTGCCATCGGAGGCTGACCAGTTCATTATATAATTCCTTATTTGCCATATAATCTTTTTCACATTTCTCGATTTTTGGATAATATTCTTCAGGAAGCATTGCATACAACAAAAATGTCCTCCTTAGATTTATAATTTCTTCATTTGATATCTGTGGCATTTTTAAAATAGACCCGCCAGTAAAAGTCTGCATCGGCTCATCCCCTTTAATGAATCCTTCCTTTACACAAAGATCTCTCAATCGTTGACCGGGCATAGGCTGATAAATACTTACTATTGCAATCGTGGGTTTAATCCTGCGACATAGCTTGATTGACTCAATAATATCTGCTCTTTTTTCATAGGGAAAGCCGATCATAAAAAACGCACAAGTTCTTATGTTTTGCCTGTTCAAAAGGTCGAACGCCTCAACTGTCTTTTTTATGTCTGCCTGTCTATTGCAAACTTTATTTAAGATATTTTCTGAGCCGGATTCCACACCCAGACTAATTTGAAAAAAGGGCGCATTCATTTGATTTAGTAGTTTGATTCTTTCTTCATTTATGGTCTCGGGCCTCGTCTGAATTATAAAGGGCTTTTTTATTTCTTTCCCGTACCAGTCAACAAACTCTCTCAACCATTCAGCATGATGCGATAAAAAACATTCATCTTCAAAATAGAACAAGTCAATTTTATAATCCTTGCATATTGTTTTTAAGTTATTCTTTATTGATTCCAGCGGTCGCGTACGAACATATTTACCTAACCCTTTATTGGCCTCTTTTAAAGCCGTATTTCCGCAATAGGTGCAATTAAATGGACAACCACGAGCAGTTTCAAAATTGTATCTACGATAGATTTTCCCATCGAAAGGATACAAAAAATATTTGTCATCAAAAAGCGAAAAATCAGGAACATAATCCCAAACCTTTTTTTCTTCAATCAGCATTCTTTTGGCGTTTTTGGTAATTATCCCCTTTGTTCTGTTAATAAAGTATGTGTTTTTTATCTGCCTTAACTCTTGGCATTTATAATTTATTAAAATTTCACTAAACACTTCTTCTCCTTCTCCAATACAGACCAAATCGAATAACCCGCTATTCACTACTTTGTCAGGATCAAGTATGGCCTGGATACCTCCAATTATAACTAGTGTATTATTAGGAATTTTAATACTATTAAAAAAACTAAGCAAGAAATAGAATTCAAATGACATGCAAGAAATTGCTACTATTTTAGGCTTAACTATATCGATTTTCTCTTGTAAATCAATTATGAGTCTATTAAAAGGTTTCATAGTAGTTGATGTAGCATCACTCGGCTTAAATTCGCCGCTATCCTGCCTATCTTCCATACTGTCTTTTGTTTTTTGATAAATGTATGTATCAAAATATTCCATCGCCCATCTATGCTTCTTTACTATGCCTGCGAATATAGCAATAGCGTTTGGTAACGCAGGACTGTTTGTGGTATTTGGATATATAAAGAGAATTTTCTCGTCTTTAGGCATCTTAGTCATCCCACAAGTTGATATAGCTCGCGGCGCAGAAGCTCGGTCGAATCGCTGAATATTGCATAAATTGTCTCGTCCTTATGCCAGGGGACTTCGCTATATTTTTTGTACATTTATATTAAACGACCAATGTAGCGCCCATCTTTGATGACATATGCATGGTATCTGTAACCATCCGATGTGTCGCTTTCTAATAGACTTCATCATATCTTATCGCATTTGTAAATATGGTAGTAAGGCTGGAGATCACCGCCAAAACTGAGTTTGAACCATCCCCTTTGAGGACTGTTTACTCCTTCCATGTCTATTTCTTTTATTCCTCCTCTGCTAAGAATATAAAATGCGTCCCATAGCACAGCAGTACCCGTGTGAGAATCTCGTAGAGCAGGGTCGTTGGCGCCAAATAGATAGTATCCTCTTTTACTGTCCATGACAAAAAAAGCCATGCTTCCCGGCTCGCCACTTGCCAGATAGGAAACAAACATTCTTCCAATATTTGCTCTGAAAAGATTCGTTATCAAAAAATTCATTTGGTTGAGTACATCTTCTTCAACAGTAATATCTTGTCGCTTCATCGTTTCATTATAAAAATTTACAAAGAGGTCGGGATTAAATTCTTCCTTTGTCATCACTTTATCTCTGATCCCATACCTGATTTCCTGGCGTCTTGCGTTTGAAGCCAGCAAATATGTCGAAATATCCTCGAGTTTTTCAGCACTTGCGAAGTCTTCAATATTCAAATAAGATGTGTAACAAATATCTACCGTATATTTTAGTGCATCCATTCCATAGTTAAACCAGAGGAATGGTCTAATATCAATAATCGTTGGGTGGAGTTGCATATGAACGGACTTGTAAACTCCTGCCAATTCCTCTGCAACGAAAGAGGATATATCGAATTGCTCTGATATGATCTGTGACCTATTTTGTTTATTTTGCGGTGGAGCAAAAATTACACCATTGTAAATGACAAAATCATGAAGATAGGTATCAAGACCACTCTCACTTTCTATTACGAGTACAGCGGCCCTGACTTCCCGATTACGGCGATAATAATATGGTCTTACATTGGCGTTTATATTTTTTAAATACTGAGACACACAAAACACCGTTCCATTAATGGATTTTGTCACCAAGTCATCCCATTTCTCATCTAATTTAGTTTTTTCTAGAACGTGTTTAGGCATTGTGAATACTGCCCTTACATTTAAATTCTATACTTATACCCACTTCCATCGATGTATAAATTAAGTTGCAAGCAACAATCCTTTCTGTTCTAAAAACCGTGCTTCCCGTTTCAAATGTAACAGGGGGACATTGAGGCGCTGGGCAATCGTATAAAGTGGTCGCTCCCCATCACAAAGAAAAAGCAGCCATAAGCGTAGGTCGAGTTCCGTAATTCGTGATTTCGGCAGCAAGGCGCCACCCATCGCAGGATAAAGGTCATATTTAGAAAGCATTATCTCGCAATGTGGGTCGTGCCTGCGATAAATCGGTCCCTCTTCCCATTCGTTTAATCGTTTTAATACATCCAAGTGAAGATCAAGGTTTCGAGCAACATTGTTAGCACTGATGAAACTCAAATCATCCAATGAAGTGTGGTAATGCGGATATTCGTAATATCTGTCTTTGCTGATCGAGGCGACATTGATACGAAACCCCTGCGATGAATATTGGCGTTCATCGCTGCCGTGAATATCAAACGGGTAGGTGAGAAAATCATCAATGCCAGATTCCCGGAATGTTTCTTCAATTACAGGGTTGATAGCATGGCCTGGCTCAAAACTTTGTTTATAACCAAAATTTCCCGGGCCACCCACACATGTCACCACCAATCCCTGTCTGATTTTTTTCATGGCAGCTTCGTTGAATGCGCAATATGCGATAGCGCCTATCGTCTCGGGGACCCAGATAATACGGTAACCATAACGGGCAGGCTTCTGCTTGAGCAACTCGCGGGCCAGGAAGGCGGTCATCACCATGCCGCTAAGATTATCGTTGGCCATTGAGGGATGGCAAATGTAGGTTGAAATGAGTATTTCTTCAGCAGAAATCCCAGGAATAAGTAATTCGCCGATGGTGAGACTACCATCGGTTTTAAACTCTGAATCTATAAAAACCTCTATAGGTTCTTTTGCCTGTTTCAGTTCCTCATATTGTGCCCCAGTAACACAGAAACCCCAATCGCGTTTATAGTAAGTAGTGCGGTATGGAATTGCTTCGGGAAGGTCATCCCGGTAGTGTATATGATCCTTGAGTTCGTCAAATATTATTTTTCGATGAATTGGCTCGCTATAGCCGACCAAGTGAAGGTTACAGTCACTAAAATCCACAAGTCTGTTTCCATTCGCGTCCTTGATCCAGGCATTTCGTATAATCCATTCGTCTGGAATCAACCAATCGTAAGCAGTTGTTCCGGATGGATATTCTTTGATTTTGAGCGGGGTTAACTCCTGAAGGATTCTTAAGCTTTCCCGGTTGCCGTTGCCGGTTATACTGCGACAGATAGGAAAGAGGCGCTTCAGGTAACGGTCGATTTCCGATACGATCTCAGTCATTAAACATACTCCACCGTAGAACGGTGTCCTCATCTATGGAGTCTTTCGCCATGCTGTCGATGACGCGGTCGTGATCACGAGGATCGATGCCCTTTCCCGGTCGCTTCCAAGTGATGTCTTGCGGTTCCACCTTTTTCCCTGCCGGAATCAGGCGGGCCGCCACCAGGCTGCGCCGGGCGTTTAGGCGGGCAATTTCTTCGCTTGCCAACGGGTGCTTGCGGTGCTCGCCCAGTAAGGGAAAGAGCATATCAAGGCGGGTGTGGAAACGTTTCAAATCATTCATGTCCATGGCGTGGTAATGGTCATTGCCAGGCAAAGTTTTGTCGTGGGTAAAGTGCTTCTCAATAATACGCGCACCAAGCAGCGTAGCCACTTCCAGCGTCTTCATGTCTCCGGGCAAGGTGTGGTCGGAATAGCCGATCAAGTTATCCGGAAATTTCCGGCGCAGGTCAAGGATCATCGCCAGGTTGGCGCTGGCGTCATCGGTCGGGTAATTGAGCACACAATGGAGCAGGGCAAGCGCATTCCCCTTTGCTTCGATCCAGCCCGATGCTTGCTCGATCTCCCATAAGTAAGCGGCACCCGTGGAAAGGAGTATAGGCTTACCGAAACTGCACAGGTATTCAATAAACGGCTTGTTATTCAAGTCTGATGAGGAAATCTTGAACACATCCATCAAATCGTTGAGAAAACGGGCCGATTCGACGTCGAATGGCGTACTTATGAACTCGATGCCTACTGCATCGCAATACGACTTTAGCAACTCAAATTCATTCTTCCAGAACTTATCGTACTTCTTGAAAAGTAAGTATTGGCTGTCAGTGGGTTCCTTATTCAAATCCCAATAAGAGGGCGAATCTTTCGATGCAATGGTCTCAGCCTTATAAGTTTGAAACTTAATGGCATTGGCCCTGCCTTCGGCTGCCCCATCAATCAGTCGTTTGGCTAATTCCATGCTTCCTTCGTGATTGACGCCGGCCTCAGCGATGATATATGGCGGCTTTATCGCTGTATCGCACGGTTTGAATTGGCTGAATACATCCAGTATTTTCATTGTTCCTCCGAAAACGCCTGAACGATATCATATGGGGTGCTGGTGATGGAAAAACGCTTAAAAGCAAGGCGGCAGTAATCTTCCAATTTATCCATATCCAGCTTTAACCAGGGGCAGGCAATGCGCTGATCAGGTGGATCAAACGTTTTAATTGTAAACTGATCCGGATTATCGACGATGTAGGTAAGGCAGTGCTCACGATGGCGCGCATCGATTGCATGTTGATCCAGCCATTCCAGAAGGGCAAATGGTACCATTTCCGCCCCAAGCCCATCGGGATAGGCGTTTGTCCGACCACCGTCACCCTGGTTGTAGGCATAGTCGCAGGGGTGATCGGTTAAAAACTGAATCAGGTCGTCGATCACTTCTCCGCTGACAAGCGGATTGTCTGCACAGACCCGGACCACATGACTGGCTTGGGCGAATTTGGCAGCCCCCAGAAAGCGATTTAACACGTCCTGTTCCGAACCCCGATACACTTTTGCTTTCAAATTTTCTGTGATAAACTGCGCCAGAATGTCGTCATTGCGTGTATCTGGTATCGCGACTAAGACATCGTCCAACCTTCTGGCCGAGGCAACCCTGCGGACCACCCATTCGATGATGGGGTGGCCATGCAAGGAGATCATCATTTTACCGGGCAGGCGGCTTGACCACATGCGGGCCTGAATAACGGCGACGGTCCTTTTCATTTTTGACTTTACCACCTATTCTTTCAAATATTTCTCATTAAGTTTCTGATCAAATATTTTCATTTTCTCAACATCGTTCGTCATGTTATTATCGTGTCTCCGATAGCGGTAAAGTGGAAGCTTTACCCGCTCAATACTATATTTTTTTAGGAATCGTAAACGCATATCTTCATCTTCACGGCAAAGAAAATCTTCGTCATAAAGGCCAATATCGATTAACTGCTCAATGCGAAACATGATCCCGCATGCTATAGGTTCTTCCATACAGTTTTTGTGATCTAGCACCCTCTCATTGTCATCAACCAGTACATAATCACAGGCTATGGCGTGCATTTCCTCGTTCAACCCTAAATGCAATTCGAGAATTTTTATAAATTCTATATGTACATAATCGTCGCCGTCTATCCTTACGATAAACTGCCCTCTGGCCTTTTTAATGCCTTTGTTCAAAGAGGCGGGTAGCCCGATTCTTTTCTCGTTGTTAAACAGGCGAATATCATCCTCGAAAATCTCCAAGGCAAAACGGGTCCTGTCTGTACTGCAATCATTGATTACAATAATTTCATATGATTCTCTATCCGCGCTCTGGTTTATAGCGGAACGAATAGCCCTTCCAATAAACTTTTCGACATTATACGCTGTAATCAGAATCGAAGTGGTTGGGTTCATAAGCCATACCTTTTATTTGGGTTCATAATAGCTGCTCCAGTACTTCTCTGGTGGATTGCAGCATGTATTCAAAATCTTGTTCGCTCATCCAGTGATGAAACGGAAAGGAAATCATATTATCAAAAAATAGATCGGTATTGGGGCAGTCCGCATCGCCAAAACTCAATCTCTGATAAAGCGGATATCGGTTCAGCGGATAGTACTGGACAACGCATTGAATCTTCTTTTCATACGCCAGTAGCTTAATGATATCGTCACGTTTTCCGTTTGTCACCCGGGCAACCAGGAGATGGTAATTATGGCGATCAGAATCAACTCGGTGGAATTCCAAAAAAACATATTGTTTCAGTGAATCTATGAAATACAGGGCTCTGGTGCGTTTTTCCCGATTCATTTGATCGATGCGATCCAGAAGTTTTGACCCCAGCGCACACTCTACTTCGCCTAGGCAGTAGTTGTTGGGCCACAGAATCTGGCTGTTTAACTCCGGAAAATCTACGTTTCCCATGGCTGGAATCCAGTACTGTTCACGTTCAAATGGAAAAGGACAGTGGCCATTGTGCCTCAGCATTGGGATAATTCCTGCCATTTCGGGGGCATTAATCACAAGAATGCCGCCTTCACCGAGAGTAGAGATGTTTTTGTGTGAATGTAAAGAGAATACCCCGATGTCCCCGAAGGTTCCGGATTTTTTACCATCTACAGATGTCCCCATGGATTGCGCAGCATCTTCTATGAGAAGGATATTGTGTTGTTTGGCCAAGTTGACAATGGCAGGCATGTCCGCAGCATACCCGTAAAGATGAACAACCACGATGGCCTTGGTTTTCGGGGTGATCTTTTTGGCTAAGGTATCAACCGTCACCACGCGGGTGTGAAGATCGATATCTGCCCATACGATTCTTGCGCCTTTCTTAGCAAAAGGATACGCACTGGAAGTAAATGTATGGTTCGGTATGATGATCTCATCGCCAGGTTGAAACTGACATAGCTGGGCAGCCAACTCTAAAGCAGCCGTCGCGTTGTTGACGGCAAAGGCATGGTTGGCACCAATATAGTCACAAAACTTCTGTTCAAATGTCTTTTGATAGGCCCCCTGGGTATAAGGCTCCGCCGTTCTCATGGCGTGTACGACAGTATCGATTTCTTCCTGAGTGTAATTGTGGCCCTTGCCGCTAAATTTTATCTTGAAATCCATGTAGCAATCCTAAGAAACATCAATTTCTCGGCTTTGATTAATTCGACCAAAAAGATCGAGTACGTACTAATGGTGTTTAAGTATGGCTGGCGCCAATCAATAGATCAAGCGTATGGGCAATCTCATTTTCATAGAACGGAACAGGATTTTGATCGAGCGCTCCTTTAAGCTGCATCGTCTCATCAGTGATAAAACCGATATCTGTATGTTTTACACCAAAAGAATGCAAATCTTTTGGGATCTCAAGTTTTTTCCAGCATTCACGCAGTTTACTCACAAAAGATTCCAGCGCCTGATTGGTTTCAAGATTGTCCGGATTATATAATTTCGCATAGTCCGTATATCCAGATTTGATATTATGCGCTATCACATACGGCATAAAAATCCCTCCACCAAGGCCGTGCGGCACATGGTAATGAACGCTCATTGGGTAGGACATGGCAGCGGCAGGGCCTGTCCCGGAGTGCATCAAGGCTATCCCAGATAAAAAGGCACCGTACATGACTTCTTCCCGCAAATGGATATTATACAGATCATCGACCAACAAAGGGAGTGCCTCAAAAACCCGACGGAAGCCTTCCTGCGCAAAAAATCTTGCCATGCGATTGGTTTTCTTGGCGGCAAAGGCTTCCACAGCATGAACCAGACTATCGACACCAGCAGAGATGCTTGGCGCTTTGGGACAGGAAAGGGTAAGCTCGGGGTCAAGGAATGCATAGGAGGGACGTACGGCTTCGCCGTTGATCCCCAGCTTTTTCTTTGCCTGACTGTCGATAAAAGAAGCATTGGGAGTCACCTCACTGCCAGTACCCGCCGTTGTCGGCACGGCAATGATCGGCAGCACCGGTTCTATCATTCTATCAAAACCCCTGTAGTCAATAGCCGGTTTCTTGTTGTGTACCAATACAGCCATTGCTTTTGCCATATCAAGCGCGCTCCCGCCGCCGATACCGATGATGACTTGGAACTCGGTTCCGGTGAATCGTTGCCTCATTTGATCCAAGGAATCATATGTCGGTTCAGATATGGCACATTCTGCCTTTACCAATCGGGTTGCCTTATCAATTGAATGAATTAGCGTGTCGATATCCTGGTTTTGAATTAATTTATGATCATAAACGAGACCGACATGATTCCAGTTCTCGACTTTCAATATATCAAGGATGAATTTTCTCACCCCGCATCCGAATCTCACTCTTGTTTTTAATGAAAAATCAAACATAATAACCTTTCGATACAATACATTTGCGATATTGATTTTTTAGATACTTTATCACTGTTTCGGTAGATTCAAATCTGTATGTGTCAACTTTATCTGAACAAGATAATGCCTTGTATCTTCCACGCTAATGCTATCTTCAGTTAAATTAGTCCGTCACCCATGACCTGTATCCGAAAGATTATTGAAGTATAGTGATTTTTCGCACAACTCTGTATATGTCCCTTGCTCGCTTATAGCACCTTCTTCCAGCACAAAGATCATATCGGCGAAGGCAATCGTAGTCGGCCGATGGGTTACCATAATAACCGTTTTTTTTAATCTTTTTATTGCCTGATATACCTTTGCTTCTGTATGAATATCGAGAGCAGATGTCGCTTCGTCAAATACCAGGATTTCCGGATCACGGTAAAGCGCACGGGCAATACCAATACGTTGTCTTTGTCCCCCCGAAAGGCGCACGCCGCGTTCGCCAACAACCGTCTTCAAACCGTCCGGCAATTCCTCAATAAATTCTATTAATTGTGCCTGATCGACAGCATGACGAAGTTTCTCATCGTCTATGCTGGACAGGGAAACGCCAAAGGCAATATTTGCGGCGATAGTTTCGTCAATAAGGGTGATGGTCTGAGGCACATAACCGATCCTGATACGATAGATGTCAACGTTCTCCGCATCGATTTTTACTTTACCATAATAGACATTCCCCTTTTGGGGTAAAAGAAGACCCATGACAATGTCTATTAATGTGCTTTTACCAGTACCCGTTTCCCCCACAAATGCGGTAATAGCATGAGGGGCGATCGTAAGACTGAAATCCTTCAAAATATCTTTTTCCCCCGATTCGTATATAAAAGATACTTTATCGAGTCTTATCGGAGAAGCATCATGACCAGGTGCAGTAACCGGTATCGCTTCACCTTTATGCGGATTTCCCGCCATTTCACATATAATAGCAAATACCGTATCCAGAGAGTTGAATGCATAATGCATTGAATTGAAGCTTGACACAATCTTACTTATGGACGGCATCAATCGTATTGCCACTACTCCCATAATGGCAATCATAGGAACAATTTCTTTATAGTTCATTTTAGTGTGTACGCAGATCAGAATCATACCCAAAATAGTCGAGAGCAAAAGAGCTTCCAGGCAGTACCGCGGCAAGCTATTAACGACACTTGATTTTACAAAACTATTAAGATATTGACCAAATGAATGTAAAAACTTTCTTGCGAAATAGTCCTGCACATTAAATATCTTTATCTCTTTGACTGACTGGAGTGATTCCATGACCGTCTTATAATATTGTTCCGAATAAATGCTCCGTTCATTGGCATAATGCGCCATTCGGCTTTTTAAAAGTTGATTCAATCCGATCGCGACAACACCAATCCCAGTCGCCGCTATAACCGTTACCCACGGATACAAATAAACGGCCACAAACAGCACACCGCACAGTATAATACCTTCCGATATAACTGCAATGACAGGATTCAAATAATAGGAAACGAATTGTCCAACTTCTACGTTGACATTTTTAAAAAGAGTTGCCGAATTATTGAGGAGATGAAATTCGTATGGGCGGTGTAGGTACCCCCGCAGAATATCACTTGATAACCGGCGGTTGACCGCTGCCACATACTTTTGCTGCCAGTAGAGCACCACCACCCCAAAAATGGATCTCCCGAAAAATAGGAAAATAGCAGCAATCACGAGCAGCGTCAAAAAGTTTAGCGGGTTCGCAGTTCCGCTCCATATAAACAAAGTCCGCAGTTTTGCAGAATCAGTAATCGCCGCTGGATTAAGAAACAAATTGATAATAGGAACGAGGATGCCGATACTGAATATTTCCGATACCGAGAGAAGAATAGACAAACCGATAATACTTAAAAATAATAGTTTTTCCTTCCCGGTCAAGATACGTCGTATCTTTTGTAATGCAGTCATAGTTTTGAGGAAAAAGAATTCCACACATCCAATAGGCCATGGATACTCTTTATCCACATTCTTACTTTCATATGATCGATATATTTCATCACTCGTTCCATAATTCGGATATTCTAAAAAAATCTTCTCCAACACGGTTTTTTTCGATATATATATTGACGGATTTACACAATGCCTCGTCCGCATTGTCGTTTTTATTAACTTCAACCATAAAATTCTCTATAAATTCAGCTACGCGTTTAGAAGCATTCAGATCATCAAAGTAATTAAATTTCTTTTTCCAACGAGAAAAATCTCCGATTTGTTTATTCCCTTTGCTCGCCTCCGTAATTGCTTTTTCAATCTCATCAAGTGAGCGGAAAATCAGGCGTTGATCAGGATCTTTATACAAAAAATGTCTTTCCCAGCCTGAACAATCCCAATGGATGGCGCGTGCATTGTAAATACCTGCTATTATTCCTGCAGAATTTATCCCATAACAAACTGATAAGTCAGAACAACTTGCGACATAACCCGGAGACAGAGTATGGTCAAGCATCCTCAACCGGTCTTGTTTTATTAACAATTTGATTCTCTCTATAATCTCGTCCCCATTCGGCAGAAAACCTAATTCTTCCAACTCCCAGCATTTACTTTTTATTAAACCCCCCCAGTCAGGATTCCGTTCTATAAGTTTGATAAGCCTCAAATAGAATTGCGAAAGTGTTTCCAAAGATTGGTGGGAAAAATCGCCTGCGGAGGAATCAAAGATTGCCATGAGAAAATTCGTTTTTTTGGGAAGGTGAACCAATAATCTATCGGTGCTGTTGTTCTTGGTTATGATGTTGCCCGAAGGTAGAACGTGTCCATAGTCATTGCCATCTTTTAGTATTAATTCATACATGTCGGTACCCCATACAAAAAAGACATGGTAAGGATAATTGATGGTCGGGGCAAAAGAACATTGGTATTGAGACCAATGAAATCCGATCATGATCCCCCCCACTGCCTCGATGGCTTTCGCTTGTATGTCCTTTTTCCAGGATGTTTCCTGATGTTGAATAATGATTTTAACCTGGAAGCGCTCGTAGACAGACTTATAGACAAAGAACCAGAAAAGATAATCAAATTTTAAAATTTTATACCACAATGGAAACCTTCTGTTTTCGTTAAACAGAACTCGCAGAAGATTAATAAACATTCCGAGATTAAATGAGGAAAGCCTAAGGATGGAGAAAAAGTGTGTATCTATCCACTTAAGTTTTTTTGATTCGATATCTTCAGTGATCTTTTTGGATGCCGGAGTATCTGCTCGGTCAAGATAGTAGACAACATCAAACTCTTGCCGCTTCTTGTTATCATACCAAGAAGAGAATGACATATCTACGATATCTTGGTAGGCATACTCGATCCAGACAGATGATTTTACTTCTTTGAGGGTACTTACTACACGGTCTGAGACGACCCTCGTGCCAAGGATCATTCCCAAGAGGAAGAAAGGACGAAGACGAAACTTTATCTTCTTCTTATAACTGACTAATTCCCGGATAGTAAAATTCTTGTCAGACAAGTAACTAAATAGGAGCTTGTTAAGTGGCGTTCCATCAAAATAAACGATATGATCTCGAATATTTTCATTATTTTTCTGTTTCAGTTCATGTTCAATCAAAGCGAGAAACGCGAACTTCATGTAAAGCAAATTAGACAAATAAACATTGATCATTTCTCTGAAACTTTCTGTCTCAGGAAAAGGTTGATTACTCCAGAGATGATTACAAAATCTTCGAATGTCATCAAGGACTGTATAAACCAGTGTTGTGTCGTAAGATGACCTTTTTCCCAGAGACGTGTTCATCGGAAGAAACACTCTCATTTTTTGAATATTTTCAATGCTTTTGAGGATTTTTTTACAGACAGGAGATAGATTGTTTTCCACGTAGCGCACTTCCAGCGAGAAAAATTTACTTTTGATGAAGAGTATAAGAAGGATGGCAGGCCTTAGTGATTCCATCCAATAGGTTTTTTTCCGGGAACGTTTCATCAGACCATCAAGATTGACGGAATCCCCTGAAATCTGAATCTTTTTCAAGATACAGACATTGGGCCTGTTTTTTGACACTCTCGTATTTCTTGAGAAAATAATTTTCAACCAAGCGTGTGTTTGCCTCCAACAGGCAGCGATGAAAATCGTCATCACCCATTTCCGTAAAATTAACGGACAAGAGGTCTGAATTCACGTGTTTGTTTTCGTAGAAATCCTCTACATTCCGCAGCAGACCTTTTTCAATAGCATCATAATACAGGGGGGATCCGGGATATGGCGTAACGGGCCGGATGGTTCTCATCTGAGCACCATCATCATATTTCAACAGGAACTCCACGCCCTTGTTTAACGTCTGCCTGTTGTCGCCAATATTTCCGAAAATGATATTGAAACCGGGACTGATACCCGCTTCAAGCGTCGCCTCTATACCCTTGATAATTTGCTTTGTTGTCAGGGATTTTTTCATATTTCTTAACACCATATCATCCATGGACTCAATGCCATAATTGATAAAAACGCAACCCGCCTGCCTCATCAGTTTTAATATATCCGGTCTGGCATAATTTAAACGTCCATTGCAATCCCACTTGATGTTCAATCCAGCCTTTATGAATTCATTACATATACTTACAGTTCTTTCTACGGAAGACATAAGGAGTTCATCCGAAAAAGCAATGTATGTAATTCCGTAATCGCACTGAAGAAGTTTAATCTCTTCAATGATACTTTCATTGCTCCTTGGCCTGAAACCCTCATCCATGCGATAACAAAAAGTGCATTGGAATGGACATCCCCTTCCGGAAAGCAGAGGCATCGTAAAGTCAGCATTATTGGCGTGAGGCATCCTCAAGAGGCGATAATAAGCTATCGGGAAAAGTTCATAAGCAGGAAATGGTATGGTATCGATATCCTTGATTAACGGGCGCCTTTCGTTAACAAAAATCTGTTCCTCCTCCCGGAATGCAATACCTTTTACGGAATGAAGTGTTTCTCCGCGAGCCAGTTTTTCAAGCAATTCAACAATGGTTTCCTCTCCCTCACCAATTATAACCACGTTCGCATTTGTTTTTTTTAAAAAATAAGCCGGTTCAGGTGAAGGGCCATGCCCGCCCATAATATAGAACGGCTTGTCAGTCGATTGCTCTATTGCTTTTGATATCTTCAATAATTTTCTATATTGGTAGTAACCGGCAATAATACCAAGACCAATGACATCAAAATGGTTCCTGTTCAAATATTCCGTCAAATGCTCTTCGGGATAATGATTGCTGTCCTGATTGTATATGACGACGTCATGTCCCTTCTCAAGGAGTACGGCAGCAATATACCCCAAACCCTGGGGGAACCAATGTATATACGAGTCATTATCGTAGACCAGCAGGAGAACCCTCATATGAACTCCTTATATAAAGAAAACAACCGGTTATAACGATAACGACATCGGATCCTTTCACTAATTATCCGACTATCTTCCAAAAGCTGTAAGATTATCCTTTCAGAATTACAGTTCGGGCATACCTTCTCATGGCAAAGGCATATCTCGCCGCAATCCTGACATGTCTTGAACATACAATCAGAATCTAACTGTCGGGCACTCTTTAAGAGTTTTTCCCTAACTTTTTTTTCTCTCTCTATCCAAATATAGTATTTCATGGGTTTTCGAAAAAATCAATTTTCAACCTGCCATACGGTATGGCGCAAATTCCAATCCCCATCCTCCTTTGTCCATAGATGAGGGGAGCGGAATTGGTCGCACAATTTCAAAAATCTTTCCCCTTTCATATCGATGTAATCCATGATCTCATCAAAATATCTGTTGGGAAATTCACCATCGAACCGCTTCACCAAAGAGATGCCTTCATCCCTGGTCAGATGTTTATTCCGGATTTCCTGGGATGCATCGTAGGATGCCCGCCCAAGTCCGAATTTGATATATGTTGTATAGTAATGAAGATCGTCGATTTTGTCGTCAATGCTGTTGTATTTGCTGTAGGTCCCTTGGCTTCGGAATGGCCTCGCTTCGAATCCTGTATTTTCAACTGCAAAATAATATACTTCTTGAGGAGTCCATTTCAGATAGTACCCGAGATAGTGGACCTCAATGTTCGACTTTTCCAATTGTTCGTGTGGAGGTGGCAAATAGGCCATTAAATCGGCCAGATCGACATAATGTTTCTCCCTTAATTCCCTTATGGATATGCCGCCAAGAAAGATTTTGTCGAGATTTTTCATGCTGAAATAGGATTTATCCCGCAAAGACGAGGCATTGTCCGCAATCGGATTTCCGTATTCCGCTTCATTTTCGCCATAAAAAATCAATGGGACTTTGTACTGCAAAGCGATCTTGGGACCCAGGTTCTTCTGGCCCAGAATGAAGGTCTGAAACGGATGGAGCAGATTCTCAATAGAAAGACGGGTCAGAAGCTTCATGACCCTGCCGTTCTGGTTAAAACTGACGTTATCAAAACCGCCCACTTCAAGCCAGGACCGAAAATTTCGGTAACCATAATCCGTATAAAGTATAGGCGGCCATGTCACGGTTAACGGATGCATTCCGTATTTATATTTTAGAATATGAGACTGAAAAGCGCTGTCCTTCCCACCGCTTCCTGGCACAATGCAATCATAGTACCCGTCATTACGACGATGTTTATCCAATAATTGGAGAAGTTCTTTCTCTCTTTTTCCCCAGTCAATTTTTTCCTTTGCTTCAGCTTGCCTGCAAGCATCGCAAATGCCGTTTTCGCCGATATTCAGTGTCATTTTTTTGCTATCAATTGTATGTTTGAACTCGACCGCGGAAGCCGGCCTCTGATTCGACATTACGCATCGTTTACAAAAAATAACCTTTTCCGGGAGTCCATATTTTGCCTTTAGTTTTTCTCCCAAATTACCACCCCTCCATCTTACCCAATTTTATTGGCCCAATATTGATATATTTTTATTCCTTCTTGTGCGCTTTTTTCTGGATGAAACTGTGTTGCAAAGAGGTTGTCTTTGACAACAGAGGAGCAGTATTCTATTCCTTCATAATCAGTTATACTGAGGATATCTTCCGAATTTGCCGGGCATACATAATAAGAATGGACAAAATACATAAATTCACCATCGATTATTTGTTCCAAAGGAGTACCGTTCCACTTTTTCTCATTATTTTGGGGACAAGATATTCGATTCCAGCCCATTTGAGGAATTTTGATTCTTTCGCCACTGTCATTAGCGGATGGAAATTTCACTACATCTCCCTCAATTAGGTTTAAACCACGATGATCTCCAAATTCACTGCTCCTTGAAAAAAGAAGCTGCATTCCAAGACATATTCCCATTAAAGGTTTTCCACTTGAAGCAAATTCCATTATCGGAAGAAGTAAATCAAGTTTTTGAAGATTTCTCACGGCCTCGCCGAAAGCTCCCACTCCTGGAAGTATCATCGCATGGGCGTTACGTATGTCTTTTGACTTACTTGTAACAACAGGATTTAATCCAACAGACTTACAGGCATGTTCCACGCTGAATAAATTACCGGCTTCGTAATCTACAATAATAACATTTTTCATTTTGCATTCAGGTATTAGAGTGAATGTTGCGACAGATTATATCGACAGAGTATATTCTGACCACTTAGAAAATCTTTAATTTCAGGAAGTGTCAGTCTGGTTATTTTGGAAAAGAGTCGACCGCTTTTTAAAAACTCAATATTGCCTTCTTTGCGATAGTCACCCTTCATTTCAATATTACTTATAACTTCATAATGCAATGCCGAAGCAATGGCAACTGCATCCGCCTTGCCATCCCGAATAACCGATTGAATGTCCTCCAGGCATCCGGCTCCGCCATGCGCAATGACCGGGATTGAAACGGCCTCGGCGACCATTCTTGTCAATTCGATGTCATATCCAGAGCCCGTCCCTTCTCGGTCAACCGATGTAATAACGATTTCACCTGCCCCCAACTCTTCAACATGCTTGGCCCATTGAAGAACTTCCTTTCCCGTGAATTCTCGGCCATTATCCGTATACGCGAGGTATCTACCATCCGTTTGTTTGATGGCCTCGATTGTTACTACAACAGTTGATGACCCAAACTTTCTGGATGCTTCTCTAATAATATCAGGTGAGGCTATGGCCGCAGTGTTTAAAGAAACCTTATCGGCCCCTGCCCTCAAAACTGTTCGAATATCTTCCAACGTCCTAATTCCACCCGCGACTGTCAAAGGGATAAAAATTTCTTTTGCTGTTCTGGTAACAATATCATGAAGACTATTGCGATTATACAGACTAGCAACAACATCAACATACATCATTTCATCGGCACCTGATTCATAATAATATCTAGCGAAGGTTTCAGGTTTGCCGAGAACACGAAGTCCCTCCAGATGAATCCCTTTAACAAGATTAGGTCCCTTTATATCTAACCGGGGGATTAACCTAATAGAATTGGCCACGAGGTCTTTCCTCTGGATGATGATTGGATCGAGAATTCTTTAACTGCGATAACAACATTTCGCAAACCATTAAATCTAATTCCGTGTCGATATCTAAGGATCGGTGCCTGGGCATGATGTAGGCGGTCGTTTCCTTAGTCAGGAATTTTTTTTCTCTCAACAGCCAATGGGTTCTGGCTACATACACGGCCCCATTCAGAGTGTAGGCTTTAGGCAGATTTTGACGGCAATCCGGCAATTCATTGATTTCCAGGAAGGGAATCATTTGTCCGGTACTTTCAACCTTAAACATCCAATAAGGGTTTTTCTCCGGTTCCGTGACTGAAACACAACAGGGAGAGTTTTGTATCTCGCATGACTCTATACAACCATCAATATCTTCCACGGTGCGTAAAGGCGAGGTGGGCTGCAATAAAACCACGTAATCATATTTTTCGGGAAGCGTAGTGATCCCATGAAGCACAGGATCGATCCCTGACGAATCATCCCTGGCGAATTCAACCGGCCGGATAAAGGGTGCCTCACAACCCCATTCTCGGGCCGTTGCAATGATTTCCAGGTCTTCCGAAGAAATAACGAGACGGTCGACATACTTGGACTTTTTTGCCTCGGAGATCGTCCAGGCAATGAGCGGTCGACCGGCCAACATACGAATGTTTTTCCTGAGAATTCCTTTTGATCCGCCCCTGGCCGATATGATAGCCAGAACTGATTTAGTCGCTATCATAAAAAGTTGCCCTTGAAGTCTCCGTTGGCCTTTTTATAATCTTCTAACTGCCCGATATCTAACCAATATTCTCGAATGGGAAAAACCCTTGGCTTTAAGCCTTTTTTCATTATCCGGTCAAAAAGCATGGTCATATCAAAATAATGATTCCGGGGAATAAAGTCCAAGATCGAGGGTTCTAATACATAGATGCCAGCATTCACAAAGAATGTCTGCACCGGCTTTTCGTCAAGGGCGGACAATTTTTCTCCGTTAACCTGAACTACCCCGAAAGGGACCTGATAGTGGTATTCTTTGATGCACATGGTTGCCAGAGAATGATGTTGACTGTGAAAATCAAGCAGATGGCTAAAATTAATTTGGGTGAGCAGATCCCCATTGATGACAAAAAAAGAATCTCTGGGGACTTCCGGTAAAAGGCCGAGGGCTCCGGCTGTCCCCAGTTGATTGTCTTCATGTATGTAGGAAATAGATACCCCGAAACGGGAGCCATCACCGAAATATGTTTCGATCATTTCGGCCATATAATTGACCGAAATATAAAATTTTCTGAATCCGTACCCGGCAAATCCCTGGACAATATTCTCCAGTAGGGGTTTCCCGCCCACTTTAAGCAGCGGTTTGGGACATTGTTCCGTCAAGGGGCGAAGTCTATTACCCAGTCCTCCGGCCATAATAACCACGGTATTGGATCGCTCCTTAAGGCCCACCATCTCTTCAAGTAGTTTTAGATCGACTATCCTGGCTTGATTATCCAAAATCGGCATATGACGCAGTTGCTTCTCGACCATGAGAGCTAAAATTTTTTCTTGGTTGTCTTCTATGCCGGTATGGGTAAAAGAACAATTCATGATTTTCTCCACCGCTTCATCTAACCTGATACCCTTTAAAATACCGCGGCGAATATCTCCATCGGTGACGACCCCCAACAAGCGCCCCCCGAGATCCACCACCAAGACGATTTGTAAGGAACCGCTATCAATAATCTTGATCGCTTCAAGGATGGGGGTCGTTGGGAAGATTAGAACATCTTTCCATGTTTTCATAGATTACTTCTCGGCCTAAAAACAGCGGCTCGAAATGCCCGGTAGATCATAAAATTTCTTTTTAAGAATCCCTTTTAAAGGATATTCCTTGACGACCTCTTTGATGGCCTGGGCTGTACCTTTTTTTTCATAGGGATTTTTCAGCTCCTCTAAAGATACTTTAAATCTCCCCGATAAAGCTCGATTAATGGCAGTGGAAATAGCTTCTTCCTCCGGTTGACAGTCGATGACACTTGGGGGATGCAGACGACCTTTCTGACGATCCCCGATATTGACCGTAGGGATTTTAAAACTTGGTGCCTCAATAATTCCACTTGAAGAATTGCCTATAACCACTTCGGCTAAATTCATAACGGAAAGATAGTGCTTAGCACCCAACGAGGAGACTGCCAGGCAAATACCCGAATGGGCTCCACAGTATTCGTCGATCATCCGGTTGATGACTCTTCCGTCTGTATCGGCATTAGCCTTAGTAAATATAACTTTATAATCAGAAAATTTTCTCAGGGCTGATAATAAGGCTTTGAATTGTTCGCCGGAAGTCGCGATTTCAAGGGTCACCGGATGAAAAGTAACCAAAAAAAAGGGGGCATCAAATGCAAAACCAATGGCCTTGGTCAGATCCTCGCGTCCCCAAAGTGGTATTTTACGAAGAGTCTCTACCCCGAGTGCCCCTACATTAAATACCCGTTCTGGAGATTCGCCTAATTGAATAATTCGTCGGCGGTATTCCTCACAACTGGCAAAATGTAGGTGGGACATTTTTGTAATCGAATGACGGAAAGCCTCGTCAATGGCCCCTTCTGTGGTCTCTCCTCCATGTATATGGGCAAGGGGAACCCGGCAGATATGGGCCGCTGCTGCCATGCAAAATGTTTCGAACCGGTCGCCAAGTACCACCACCATATTCGACTTAAGCCTCTGGAGCGCCTCGCCATAGCCGATCATTGCAAGGCCCATGGATTTACAAATGGCCGTTGGCGTGTCACTGGACAGGAGTATTTCTATAGTTTCATCCGGTTCAAACCCGTCGGCCCTGATTTCTTGGATAGTCATGCCAAACTCAGGTGACAGGTGCATGCCGCTGGCAAGAATCTGCAACTGGAGAGTTGGCGCAGTTTTAATCTCCTTAAGCACCCCCTGCAACAGACCGTATTCTGCTCGGGTTGCTGTATAAACGCAAATTTTACGTTTCAATCTGATCGTCTCTCCGGTAATGTTTTGTCGCCTTACGACCGATGATTTCATCCCAGCGCATGGGGGTAATGCCAGTTCCCGGTCGCTTGACCGTGATATTCATTTCTGTAAACACTTCACCTTCTTTGATGGAAGTGGCAGCGACAATGCTTTTTCTGGCAATAGGTTTATTTTTCAATTCCGATTGCGATGGTTTCTTTATCCCCGTACCCAAAGCTTTTTCGATATTTCGGATGCCTGATATCATGGCAGTCAGTTCATGGGGTTCCAAAGACGCTCGGTGATCCGGCCCAGGTAAATTTCGATCTAATGTAAAATGCTTTTCGATAACAGTTGCCCCCATTACGACGGCGGCTATCGGCACTTCGATGCCGTTGGTATGATCCGAGTAGCCTACAGAGATTCCGGGAAAAGCGTTCCGGATGGTCAGCATGGATCTCAGATTGACGTCCTCGAACGGCGTCGGGTATTCGGTGGTACAGTGAAGAACGGTAATTTTTCCCAAAGGCGTTCCGGATTCGGTAAGTACATCCAGGGCATCTTCGATTTCACCCAGATCGGCCATACCGGTGGACAGGATCAGCCGTTTTTTCAAGGCCCCCAGTTTTCTCAGATAGGGCAAATTGGTGATCTCGCCTGATGGAATCTTGAAGATTTCCAATCCCAGACGGTTCAGCAAATCAATGCTTTCCAGATCGAAGGGGGTTGACAGAAACTGGATGCCTTTGTGCCGGCAATATTGATATAGCTTGGTGTGCGCCGTTTCATCCAGTTCAAGCTTTTTGACCATCTCCAGTTGGGATTCATCTGAGATGGTGGTTTCCTTCTGGTATCCGGCTTTGGGAGCATTGGCGGCAATGACCTTTTCGGCCTTGAACGTCTGAAACTTGACGGCATCCGCCCCGGCGGCAACGGCTACATCAATCAGTTGAAATGCCATTTCCAGGCTGCCGTTGTGATTGACACCGACTTCGGCGATGATAAAAGTTCGTTCACTTTTTTTTGGCACGGATTTCACGGGTTACACAGAAATCTTAAAATCTTTCGGTCGCTCAAGCCGTCAGAGTACTCCGAGAGGATCTGGTTTTTTCATTGCGGTTGAGTGGGACCGCAATGAAAACAGGCTCAGCCATCGGTATTATCAGGTTTTTCTTGTTGATCTTGTCGGGTTCAGAAATCACGACTGGAATATTGCAGAAAAGCAGGTCTTTCATTTTAGCGTTTTTGAGATTCCTTTTTGTAGATCGACAAGCCGTTTCCTTTTCTGAACCATACAAGGAGGCAATTTCGATGCCTCCGCATACCAGGGCTCTTTTTTCATCTCCTCAGTGATGGGAATGGCGCCCTGATTTATTAACCATCGTTCCATCTCTTCTGCGGTCATCTTTTTTCTTCGTGTCATTTATTCCACCTCTCGATATAAACATTCCAATTGTTTTTAAAATCTTGGCTGGCAATGTTCAATGCCTGATCATTATCCAGAATACTGTAATCAATCGTGCGTTCTTTGATACCATTCGGCCTGAGAATATCCAAATGGGGAGCGTGAAGTCCACTATCATAACGAGCAATCTCGATATATTTGTCATCCTTGAAAATATTCAATTTGGCAACAAATCTTCCAATAGTACCCTTTTCGGTTACGAAGTATACTAAGACAAATACATTCTCAAAAAGTGGTATTATAAAACTTTTTGGGGGCATCTAACCAACTCGTTTAATAGCTCTTTCACTGGTTTTTACCAACAAAGCTATTCGCTTGAAGAAAAGTCTTGGAGGATATTGTGATATATTCCTTGGTGACTGAGCCACTTCCAATAAATGATTCACTACCGACCACGACCCCGCCGTTGATAATGACCCCTGTGGAAATATGACAGTGGTCTTCGATCACGGCATCATGCTCCACAAGAGCTTTGGTATTGATGATGCAATTCCTGCCAACCCTCGCGCCGGCATTGATCAGGGCATGGTGCATGACGATGGTTCCTTCAGCGACATGTGCATGGGGGGAGACATAGGCAAAGGGGGATTGAATCACCGAAAAACGTGCGCCCATCTGCGTCAAATCATTAAAAAGTCCCATGCGTCTGGTCGGGGATTTTATGTGCCCCAGCGTGATCAGTACATTGGGGAAAGTCTTGATCAATTCCGCTAAATCGGCGTCTGAGCCGATCACGGAATAACCCAAAACATTGTGCTGCTTTTTTTCAGACACATCCACAATCCCGGCAATGGTAAATCGGCCTTCCTGTTCTATGACATCGATACAGGCACTGCAATGGCCTCCGCCACCGATTAGGATGATTTTTTCTTTCATATCCGCACACTGCTGGGGATATTGACCAGCCGATCTTCAACCCACTGGGCAGTATCCAGTGATGTCCGCTGGCAAAGATGATACATCGAAAGACGATTCATCAGCGTCCATACCGGACGGGCTTGGACGCCAACGCTGTTGGCAAATTCAAGAAACTGATCCCGTTCCTGTCGATCCTTTAAGATAATGGCATTCAGCCAATAATTTGATTGCGCATTTTCAGGTTCTAAAATAAATGGTACACCTAAATTCTGAAAAAAATGATGATACATCAGCGCTGTCTGGCGTTTGTTTTCCAAAACCTGAGGAAAACATTCCATTTGCGCGCATCCAACGGCCGCACTGATGTTTGGCAGGCGATAGTTATATCCCACGCTGTCATGAATGAATTCCCAAGGGTGGTCCTTTTTGGCAGTAGTTGTAAGATGCTTTGCCTTTAATGCAAGGTCTTCATTATTGGTCAAAAACATACCGCCGCCGCCAGTAGTTACCGGTTTGTTTCCGTTAAAACTGAGAATCCCCATCTCTCCATGGGTTCCGGCATGTCGGCCTTTATAAAAACTCCCCAGCGCCTCGGCTGCATCTTCCACAACCGAGATATGGTGCTTTCGGCATACCTCAACCACCTTATCTATTTGAACCGGATGACCAAATGTGTGCATAGGCACGCACGCCGCGATCTTTCTGCCAGTTGTTTTATTGTAACATTTGCCATCTGACTTCAGAATGCCGTTATTTATTAGAAAATCATTTAGTTTCTCCGGATCAAGTCCCAGGGTTGATCGTTCCACATCCACAAATACCGGCTGCGCGCTACAGTAGGAAATGGCATTGGCTGTGGCGACAAAGGTCAAAGGCTGGGTTATCACCTCATCCCCTGGCGCTACTTCGGCAAGAAGAAGGGCTATGTGGAGCGCTGCGGTTCCGCTGGAGACAGCTACCGCATACTTTGCACCGGTGAGCTGCCGAATTTCATCCTCAAAACGACTGACGTACTGTCCCACATAAGATACATAAGTTGTATCAATACAGTCCATGAGATATTTTTTTTCATTCCCGGAAAAACGAGGTACATGGAGTGGTACTGGATTCTCCTCCGGATAAAGTGATTTAATGAAGCCAACAATTTTTTCAAACATTATAGACATTCCATTTATAGCGCCGTAGATTTTCCTCATCCCTGAACCATTCGATGGTTTCCCGAAGACCCTGCTTCAAGTTGACTTTAGGCTGCCAATTGGCAAGTTTCCGAATCTTTTCGTTACTTCCCAGCAGCCGCTCCACTTCGCTTTTTTCAGGCCGTATGCGTTTATCCTCAGAGACGATCCTGGCAGTCGGATTGATCTGATCGATGATCTCGTGGGCAAGCTGCCCGATGGAAATCTCCTGTTGAGTGGCAATGTTTATTTCTTCGCCAATCGTGGCTTGTGTTTCTGCAATCGCAATGAAGCCAGCCACGGTATCCTTGACATAATTAAAATCGCGGGTTGGATGAATGCTGCCCAGCTTAATTTCTTCTTCGCCTGACAGCAATTGGGTAATGATAGTAGGAATTATGGCCCGGGCTGACTGTCGGGGCCCGTAGGTGTTAAATGGTCGTACGATAGTCACAGGAATATTGAAACTTCTGTAGAAACTTTCTGCAATCCGGTCTGCCCCGATTTTGGTAGCGGAATAGGGTGATTGTCCCTGGAAGGGATGAAGTTCATCAATGGGAACATATTGCGCCGTTCCATAAACTTCTGACGTCGATGTGATCAGTACGCGATTACAACCGGTATCGCGAGCAGCCTGAAGCACATTCAATGTGCCCTTGATGTTGGTATCCACGTAGCTGTCCGGGGAGTGATAACTGAACGGAATACCAATAAGTGCGGCCAAATGAAAAACCATGTCCATCCCTTGCATGGCCTTTCTAACCCCATTGGGGTCGCGGATATCCCCTGCAAACACGTCGATCTTATCCAGTTTTTCTTTTGGAAACGTATCCAGCCATCCCCAACTATTGAAAGAGTTATAAAACACAAAAGCCCGTATCTGACACCCTTTGTCCAGTAAACCTTCCACCAGATGGCTGCCGATAAATCCATCGGCGCCTGTTACTAATATTTTATTCTTTGTGAAACCTATTAGTTCGGAGTTCATAGAGAGGGGGTAAATCTTAATTGTTTACACATAGACCAGATGAAAACCATTTTGGAAACCATCCCTCCGCTTCGCCTCGGCGAACGGACTTGATTACCGGGATTACCTGATTGGTTTTGAACCAAAAATTGACTGCGGCCTAGTCCCGCAAATCAAGCTGCTTTCGTGTAGCTGTAAGGATATTGGAAAATCCTTCCTGTTTCAGGCAACGAAGGATGGCCGAGCCGACCAAGCCCCGATGGCTGGCTACATAGGTTCGGGCATTTTTAGAAATTTCCATGTTTTTATTTGACAGGATTAACAGGATTTACATGTCTTTTTGCTCAGGCTCCGGAAGACCCTGAGCAACCTCAATCCGCCTTCGGCGGAAAGTAGTAATGAAAGCCGGGGGCAGTTCTTTGCTTTTGGCAAATTAATTTCTTTTGGCACGGATTTCACGGTAGTTGCCTTTGAGGCTCAAGAAATCGAGTATCCGATTTCTTGAGGACTTACGTCCCCGCCTTGGCGGGGAGTGAAAACCTTTCGTTTGATCTCGACACTCTCACCGAAGTTGGGGGTTCGTTGTTCATTTTTTTCAAATTTTTTCTTTTGGCACGGATTTCACGGGTGACACGGTTACTGCCTAAGAGATTCAAGATATCGGGCACCCGATATCTTGAGGACTATCGTCCGCCAGTTGCGGAGTTAAGACTTTTCTCTTGATTTCGACTCGGTCGCTGAAATTGATCAAGAGTCCTATTTCCTTGCCGGTGGCTTTCAGATAGTTGACCAATTGGGCTTCATGAGCCGGATGGAGCTCTTTGACCGATTTGAGCTCGAGGATTACCTTGTCTTCTACCACGATATCCGCCAAATAATCCCCCACAATGTGACCATCATAGGAAACCTTTATGGGAAATTCTTTGGCCGCCTTGAGACCGTTTTTTTCGAGTTCGATAAGGAGTGCATTCTGGTAGACGCTTTCCAAAAAGCCGAAGCCCAGGGTTTTGTGGACCTGGTAAGCGCATTGAATGATCTGGCTCGTGAGCTCTTTATGTTTCATTTTTTGGCACGGATTTCACGGGTGTCACGGATAACGGGTGTTTTAGAAATTTCCATGTGTTTATTTGACAGGATTAACAGGATTTACAGGTCTCTTTGCTCAGGCTCCGGAAGACCCTGAGCAACCTCAATCCGCCTTCGGCGGAGAGTTTTGAACAAATTAATTTCTTTTGGCACGGATTTCACGGGTGTCACGGTTGCTATTAGTTCATCAAGAAATCAGGGGTCTGATTTCTTGATGGCTTACGTCCGCCGAGGGCAAAATGCCCCTGTTTTTATTCTCCCCCAAGCCTCCTTGCTATTTGGACAACATCATCAGAAAGCCAGTATCCAGCTTTGAGCAATTCTTCAATCATAGGTGCTACGCTTTCCACCAATCCCTTTTCTTTGGCCAAAATGAGCAGCCCTACCAGCCCTGTAACTGTTAGTTACAGCTTCCTTACCGCTTTCCTGCCAGCATAATCGCCTGTCTTTCACCCTCATCCAGTTCAGCAAGCGCACTTTTCACCGATGGGTCCGATGAGCTGATAGGCGCAATCCCAATGAATTCACGAAGCGCCTTCTCAATATCGGCTGCTTCGGGACCGATCTTTCCAAAAATCTCTTTATGAACAAATGGAGGAATTAAAATTTCTTGAGCCAGTTTTTTCAACAAGTCCATTTTCCCGATTTTGGCGAGCCCTATAATCGGCCCCGTGTTTGAAACGATCCTCAGCACCCTTTTAGACTCCTGCCGTCTTCCAGATCTCTCTGCAATTCCTTTTCAATCTCTTCGGGAGGATAATTAAAAACACTCACGTGGTATCTTCCACACGTTTTCAAAAATTCAACGCGTGACATCCCAGCAAGCTCAGCGGCTTTGCCTGATGATACTTTGCCAAGCTCGAACATTTTCAGCGCGGCCATAAGACGGATGTGTTGTTCCAATTCATTCTTTGTCATATGGACAGCATGTTCAAAATCAGGAGGGTATCTTATTTCCAGTTTTTCAGTTTGCATCCTTCTGTCTCCTGTAATTGACATTAGTGTGAGAGCTTTGAAAAACCCCTATTTTTGTACAATTTCAGCGTCAGACTCAAAATTCTTTTATAAAAAACTTTATTTATTCCAATGGTTATAATTATCGCATCCTTTACCCTCACAACTTTGGCATAGT
>Ga0209777_10000202_pt1 | contig 104842 bp, 72 predicted proteins | sample FrelakmetHBP12HB_FD_187147 | JGI IMG/M metagenome (GOLD analysis project Ga0209777, IMG submission 187147) | Freshwater lake sediment microbial communities from the University of Notre Dame, USA, for methane emissions studies -HBP12 HB (SPAdes)... | ecosystem: Environmental > Aquatic >...
CTAATGGTAACCAAAAGAAGTTTAGAGAAGAATTAAGAAAATTGATATTAACTTGGGTTCATTTTCAATCTTTATTATACCAACCCTCGCAGGCAGATATGCAGTCCGCCACATAGCCACTTTGTTACCCGCCCCTAAAATTAAGGGATATTTGGCCTAAGGATAGATATGCACCCTTAGACGTAACCCGCTAATTCTCCACCTGGTTTTAATTGTTTTGGTCGGATAACTTTTCGGTTACCCGGCCATCTTGTAAATTCATTAGATTTTTAAAACTGATTCTAAGTATGTAAAAATAGAAGTAAAAAAGAGAACTAGTTTTAGTTAGCCGTGTTTATTTGCTGGTTGGTAAACTAGTACTCTTACTCGTTGGAGCAATTGAAACAGTTGTCATAGTCGTAGTAGCAGGTGTGCTGATAGAGGTAATTGTGCTAGGTGAAGATTGCCGAGTAGTTGTGCTACTTTTTCTCCGCCCTTATTGATATAACGTATGATTAATTGTACGTTTGCTTATTACGTTGTTGGAGCAATCAGTATAAAAACAGGGTTTGTTAAAGGTTTTTGAAGATTACTATTAAAATTCAATAAACTTGAGAGTAAATACAGGATAGATATTTATAATAATCAAAACATATTAATGCATTAGAACTTGAGGGAGTAAAATGAAACTTAAGATCTCAAAGATATTTATTGTTCTTTTTGTAGCAATAGCATTTCTAAGTTTAACAGCAGCTCCAACATTTTATGCATCAGTAGCAAAAAGTAATTCTGAGATGAAGTACGATCTTCTAATAATTACGCCAGAGAAATTTGCTAACTCACTAAAACCACTAGTTGATCACAAAAACAAGTTTGGCGTCAATACAGCTTTAGAAACAACAGAGGATATTTACGATGTATACCACGGACGAGATAAAGCAGAGCAAATAAAATACTCTATCAAAGATGCCATTGAGAAATGGGGCATTAAATACGTGCTTCTCGTAGGTGGAAGAAAAGGGCAATTAGCTACTGAGGACTGGTGGGTACCAGTAAGATATAGCTACTTAGATAGGAAATACGAAACATACCCTGAGCAGAAATTCTTAAGTGACTTATATTTTGCAGATATATATGATAGTAGGGGCAACTTTTCTAGTTGGGATACAAACAATAATAGTATATATGGTGAATGGCCGGAAAATAAAACAGCAGCAGACATGCCAGATTTATATCCTGATGTCTGTGTAGGGCGACTTCCATGTCGCAATGACCTTGAAGTAAAAATGGCAGTAAAAAAGATTATCGACTATGAAACTGGAAAGTGCTCTGATTCCTGGTTTAAAAATATGGTGGTTGTTGCAGGAGACACTTACCCTGAAAAAACAACCTATGATGATGGGGAAGTATATACACAAATGGCACTTGGTATGATGCCTGGTTTTCATCCGGTGAAACTTTGGACGTCAGATGGTAGTCTAAAAAATTGGATTGACGTTGTAAAGGCAATGAACAAGGGATGCGGTTTTATTTATTTTTCAGGACATGGTAATCCAACATGTTGGGCAACACATCCACCTGGCGATAGTTCAAAATGGATCTATGGTCTGAGACTGAGGAACATGCCATTTCTCTTTAATGGAAAGAAACTACCGGTATGTATAGTTGGCAGCGGGTGCTTTAACAGCATGTTTAATGTCAGTCTATTAAACTCACCTTGGGTGTATGGTTATACCGTTCCTCTATGTTGGAGTGAGGCGTTAACGTATAAAATGAACGGTGGATGTATTGCAGTAATTGGCTCTACAGCATTTAGCTATGAATCACCTGACATAAATTTGGGCTTTGGGGGAATCGAATGGCTTGATATGCATTTCTTCGAAAAATATGGACTGAACAAAACAGACATTCTTGGTGAAACTTGGAAAAATACAGTTACTTCTTTTCTTGATAATTTCAACATAAATTGGAGCGATAATAGCTCTGATGGGTGGGCTATTATTACAAAAAATGTTGAAGAATGGTTACTGATAGGTGATCCAAGTCTGAAGATTAGCGGTTATAGAATATAAGCAAATCATTTAGTAAAAATTATTATAATAATGTGTTTTATCCAAACTTATGAAACAACAGCCAGTTCTTGTCATCGAGCACTGCGAACCAGAGTTGTCTGAATGGCTCATGCTTGAATACCAGCATTCAGCAAAACTTTGGGGCGATAAAACTTTATTTACAAACGTTGGTGACAAAAAAACTGCAAATGCACTAAAACTGCTCGGCTCCGTCGAAAAAAAGAAAGCAAAAGAAGTTTTTTGTGATAAAAACTGTATAGTACTTGATCCGCAGTCAAAAAAACCGCTTACGGCCAAAGACTTTGTACACCTCGATGCAATTATCGTCGGTGGGATACTTGGTTATGAAAAGCCTCAGGGCCGTACAAAGAAATTACTCAGTGATAAATCCGGTTTTGAAACAAGACATATCGGCAAGATTCAACTTACTATTGATGGTGCAGTGTTTGTTGCAAAGGCAATCTCGTTGGGCATGAAACTTAGCGATATTGAAATCACTTATGAAATAGAAATTGTACACGATTCAGTACATTCTACAGTACTACCATTTGGTTATCCAATTATTGATAACAAACCTGTAATTACTCCTGGACTCGTTGAATATTTAACTAGAAATGAATGCGGTGAAAAATCAAGGTAGCTATTGCCCAATACTTTGATTAGATTATAATGTAATACAAAAAGAAAATTTTGAATATATTTTTCATGCGAAAAAAAGTTCTAACAATAGAATGAAAATCAAAAAAAATAAAAAAAGAGAAAAAGAAGAAAAGAAAAATTTTCTTACTTCTTTTTCAAATATGGTAAGCCGGTTCTTTTGTTAACACCAACAGCATACCCATTTGGTAAATCGCAGGGTGTTCCACTTTTTGGTGATCTTTTGCTGAAGAAATAAATTGTTTGATTTCTTCCGCCTTTAAGCTTAACATCTCTTGTATATAAGGTCCATCCTTCGTGTTTGTATGACATAATTCCTTACCTCCAGATATGGAATACATATCTTATAATTTAAATCTTTCCTTATTTTCCACTATAAAATAAGGAGAGTATTTAAAGTCCATTAAATAAAATAACTAAACATTAATTAAATTTTAATTATTTATTGAGATATTTTTTTACAATCTCGATGGCGCAGAGCTCTCCGCACATTGAGCACGCCTTGGCATGTTCCATTGGTAATCGTTTTTCTCTATATTCTTTTGCTTTTTTCGGATCGATACAGAGATCAAACATTTTTTTCCAATCAAGATTTTCACGTGCCTTGCTGAAGTTAAGATCAACATCCCTATCAATTCCACGTGCTAGATCTGCAGCGTGTGCTGCAATTCTTGTTGCAATAACTCCCTCTCTCACATCGTTTTTGTCCGGAAGTGAAAGATGTTCTGCTGGAGTTATGTAACAGAGAAAATCAGCACCAGCAAAGCCGGCAATTGCTCCCCCCATTCCACCGACAAAATGATCGTAACCTGGTGCGATGTCAGTAACTAAAGGACCAAGCACAAAATATGGCGCCTCTTTTGTTACAGTTTTCATCACTTGGATGTTTGCCGGTATATCATTCAAGGGCATGTGTCCTGGCCCTTCTACCATTGTCTGAACACCATATTCTCGAGCTTTTTCAACAAGTTCGCCAATGATGAGCAACTCCTGGAATTTCGCTCTGTCATTCGAATCATGTAAAGCTCCAGACCTCATTCCATCTCCAAGCGAAAGAGTAATATCATATTTTTTTGCAATTTCTAAAAGATAATCAAAATTTTTATACAGTGGATTTTCTTGCTCATTATGAAGTATCCATGCCATATGAAAAGCACCGCCTCGTGAAACCATGGGAATAAGTCGTTTCTGTTTACGAAGTCTTTCTACGCTTTCTTTTGTTACGCCCACGTGAACAACAGCAAAATCAACACCTTGTTTTGCTTGATGTTCAAAAGAGTTAAACATGTCCTCTTGGGTCATATCGACAATGGCACCGTGCTTCTTTATTGCTTCAATCCCTGCTTGATAAATGGGCACCGTCCCAAAAGGGATATTGACATTTTTAAGAAGACTCTTACGGATTTTATCTAAATCTCCACCCGTAGACAAATCCATAAGTGCATGTGCGCCTGCCTCTACGGCTACCTTTGCTTTCTCAATTTCTTCCTTTAGATTGCAGTGTTCTCTAGAAGTCCCAATGTTGGCATTGACCTTAACTCGTAGTCCTTTTCCAATACCTAGCGAATGTGGCGAATGAATGGGATTATAGGGAATGACAATTTTTCCTGAAGCAACGCGTCGTCGTATAATTTCAACATCGATATGTTCTGTTTTAGAGACTTCGTTTATTTGCTTGGTAATTTTTCCTCTTTTCGCCTCAGAAATCTGCGTCATACTTGCCCCCAATCAATCTGATACTATAATAATTTAAACCATCACTATATATTAACTTTATAGATAACTTTATAATAAGAATTATTATTCGCCGTGAGGATAGGGTGAAACCATGATAAGTGCATATATTTTGATAACAATGCATCCAGGAAACGTCGATAAAGCAATTAAAGAAATGAGAAAAGTAGAGAATGTAGCAAAAATATCCGTTGTTGCTGGTGAGTACGATATTGTTGTTAGAGTGCAAGTCAAAAGTCTGGAAGAACTTTTAGAAGTAACAGATAAAATCCAGATGATTGAAGGCGTGAAAAAGACAACAACCCAAGTAATAGAGAAAGAGCTCGCTCTATGATAATTAGGAAAAAATACCTATTCTACGCTTTAGCGTTTACCTCTGCACTTATTGCGGCACTAACTACCTCTATTGATAGTATCATTAGTAGAAATTGCATTAAAGATTCATGGGCTTTTGCTTTTTCCCTTTTTTTTGTAGGTGCTGCTGTTACATTCCTTATTTCGATTATTCTTTCGATACAATCTAAAGGTAAAAGTCTTGGATCGAAAATAATAGATCCTTCTTTTAAACGGCTGAGACTAGTTCAAAAAAGTGAACTCAAATATCACATGGCTGCAGGAGTAATGAATGCAGTTAATACCATTGCATATTGTGCCCTAATTTCGATAGTTTTTGAACCTTCGGTGTTGCTTTCTTTCTCTCAGATAGTCATATTATATCTATTGATGATGGAGTCAATAACAGAGAAAAATGTCCCTACACTTGCGGAAATACAATCTGCAGTCATCGTCACCTTTGGAGCCATTCTTGCTTCAATTAGTCTAAAAGGGGAGATTGAACCGATATCTTTAGCCCTCGTCTTTATTGTGATAAATCCAACCTGGGCTCTCTTTTCAATCTATCAAAGAAAATTAAAGATGATGAAAATTAATCACAAACCAAATGATTCAATCAATATTCGATTCTGGAATGTTGCATTCTCTTGTTTGTTCACAGGAATAATACTATTTGCCTATGATTCAATAATGGGATACAATCATCTCATTACTGGAGTTAGTTTATCCATCAAATACTTCCCATGGGTTGGCCTAACTATGTTCGTCACGTTTTTCGCCTATGTTTTTTACATTCGAGCCCTTGGGCTTGGCAAGGCAAGTATCAACAACGCAATTCGCGCATCAGCCATTATCTTTGCAGTCCCATTCTCTATTATTCTAACCCTATATTTCGGTATTCCATCGTTTTCAACAGATCCAGTCATGCTGATAATTAAGTTGATCGGTATGACTCTAATTATTCTCGGAATTATTTCCTTTGCACTGACGGTTGTGAAAGCATATATTTTTATCACAATCAAGCCAGGGTATCCTCGCAAAGACGTAATGAAAAAACTGTGGAACATTTCTGGTGTTACACATGTTACTGCAACTGCCGGTACGTATGATTTCATTGTGAAAGTATCTACTCGAACGCTTGTGAAAGGCTATGAAAAGATTATCAGAAAAATCGATGATATTGAAGAAGTGCAATACTACAAATGGGAATCTGTACTAAAAGACTGGGAGAACATTTAAAATCGGCCAGGAAAACTATTTCATCATTCTGTGCATTCCTTTTCTGGAGATGTATTATGATCGATAAACGATTAGAGAAACTTGCTTATATTTTGGTGAATCACTCCTTGGGCATCAGAAAAAAAGACCTGTTTGTAATAGGTGGTAGTCATCTTACAGCACCATTAATAAAAGAGGTATACCGACAAGCTCTGGAGTGTGGGGCAAATCCATATGTACGAATTGGCATAGATGGAATTGGTGAGATATTTTACAAATATGCGTCTAATGAGCAGCTAAAGTACGTCTCGCCTATTGCTAAATTTGAGATTGAGAAAATTGATGCAAGACTTTCAATAATTTCTCCAGAAAATACGCGAAGTATGACAAATGTTGATCCAAAGAAGCAGGCGATTAGTAGTGCTGCCAATCAGGAAATTCACGATATATTTTTGCAACGAGCCTCAAAAAAAGAGCTAAGATGGTGTGTTACACAGTATCCAACTAATGCGTCCGCACAAGATGCTGAGATGTCTCTTGAGGAATATGAGGATTTTATATTCAAGGCCGCCAATGTTGACAAGAAAGATCCTATTGCCCACTGGAAAAATGTTTTCAAAGAGCAAGAAAAAATTAAAAAATTGCTGCAATCAAAGAAAAAACTACATGTTATTGCCAAAGGCACAGATCTAAAGATTTCAGTTGTAGGTAGAAAATGGATTAATTGTTATGGTAAAGAAAATTTTCCTGATGGTGAAGTATTTACCGGACCTATTGAAACATCTGCAGAGGGATTTATCAGCTATTCGTTTCCTGCATCCCATGGTGGGAGAATCATAGAAGACATACAATTTTGGTTCAAGAAAGGCAAAGTCGTAAAGGCAAAGGCAAGTAAAGGTGAAAAATTCCTTCAATCAATGCTTGATATGGATAAAGGCGCTCGTGGAATTGGTGAATTTTCTTTCGGAACAAATTACGGTATCAAAAAATATACTATGAATACGCTGTTTGATGAAAAGATTGGTGGAACTATACATATCGCTGTAGGTAGTGGATATCCTGAGACGGGAAGTAAAAACAAATCAAGTCTCCATTGGGACATGATGTGTGATCTTCGTAAAAACGGGGAAGTATACGCAGATAACGAACTGATTTATAAAAACGGAAAATTCCTGCTGTAATTTCTTATTAAAAAATCTATAAATAATGCTTTGTTCATTCCCATTTCTGCCATGTGTGGTATTGTAGGCATTATTGGGGGTAGGCCTGTTTCTCGCTTAATTTATCATAGTTTGTTCTCTATTCAGCATCGCGGTCAATCATCTGCTGGAATGCTTACCTATGATGGAAATATACATGTGACTAAGGATGCCGGCCTAGTAAGAGATGTTTTTAATGACGATAAAAAAATTAACAAACCAGGAAACGTCGGCATTGGCCACACGCGATACTCGACTGCAGGGATGGATGACATTGAATCTTTGAAAAGAAATGCACAGCCAGAGTACTTGGTAAATCCTTTCTTAGCAGCAGTGCACAACGGTAATATATACAACTGCTCTGAACTAGCAAAAAAAACAAAGAGGATTCCACGAACAGAATGTGATATCCAGTGGCTATTATTACTCATGGCAGACGAGCTACACAAAAAAGAACTGAATGTTGACTTCATCTTTCAGGCGTGTGGGAATGTAATGCGTCAGATGAAAGGAAGCTACTCAGCACTATTTGTAGCAGATTCTGGCGAAGAACCTTTTCTATTTGCTATGACTGATCCTCGGAAGATACGGCCTCTAGCTCTGGGAAAATCCAACGGAATGTACTGTCTTACTTCGGAAACACGGGTATTTAAAAAAATTAACTTCGAATACGTGAAAGACATCCCTGGAGGTACCGTTGTTGTCATCGATAAAAATGGAAATATTTACGAAAGGCAACTCATAAAAAAGCAAGAGATGCCATGCATGTTTGAATTTGTCTATTTTGCCAAACCAGATTCACGCATTAACGGGAGGTCGATTCATTGGACCCGTGAGGAGATTGGTCGGCTACTCGCACAAGAACAACCTGCTGATGCAGACATAGTTATTCCAGTTCCAGAATCGGGCAGGAGATACGCAATCGGTTTTTCACGAGAATCCGGAATTCCTCTCGATGAAGGAATCATGAAAGATAAGGATGAACGGTCTTTCATTCAACAAACGCAAGAAGGTCGAGATAAAGTTGTTGAGGAGGGATTGTCGTTCCTCCGTGCAGTTCTCTATAACAAACGAGTAGTCCTGGTTGATGATTCCATTGTTCGTGGGACAAATATCAGGAAAATTGTGAGAGGAATGAAGAACGCAGGTGCGAAAGAAGTCCATGTAAGAATAGGTTGCCCTCCACTCATCGCTCCTTGTTATCTAGGTATCGATATGCGTAGCAGAAAGGAGTTCATAGCAAGAGATGACAAAGGGCACATCAAGGCATGGGATGAAATCACAAAAGAAATCGAGGCAGATTCTCTTGGTTATATTAGCATAAATGGGTTAAAGAAAGCTATAGGATTCGAAATTTGCAAAGGTTGTATCGACTTTCCAGATGGATATCCACCTGAAATGCGAGACGATGTCAAAAAACTCTTTAGGATAAATAAAACAGGTGTACGCGCATACGAATGCATATAGATTCACTTCTTTTAATTGGTTAAGCCATGATTGAAATAATTACAGGAACACTTGAAGAAAGAGTCATTAAACTTCTGCTGAAGACATATCCTATAACTGTTTTTGATATCGGTGAAAAATTACACTTGTCAAAGAGCACAGTCATGAGAGAATTAAAAAAATTTCAAATCAAAGGCGTTGTAAGACTAGAACCGCTTCCAGATAAAATATACGTACGGCTTTTGAGACGAGATTTTAGTTTTATTGGGAAACCACAGCGAAAATTCGCAAAACATCATTTTAAAGTAAAAAAACAAGAGCCAAAAGACTACGACGGCATGATGTATTCTTAACCATATAATTTTTTAAGTGCAGTTTATCCAATTACTTGAACTACTTGTTTATCTACAACCAGAAACTCCACAAGATCGCCAGATTCTTTCAGTTTCTTTAACAACTCATAGTCCAATGAGTGTTCGTATGTTGATAGAACTCTGCTTCCGCTTGGAGACCAACTACCGATTTCTACATGTTCCAAATCAAAATTCCTTATACTTCCAAGAATTGTGAACGATTCTGCTTTCATATTAAATGAACAATTACAGCATTCGATAACTGTTTCATATGGAACATATGCATTTTCCGCATCTTGCATCGGTTCCATTTGCACCAATATCAATTTTCCTCCGCACTTGGGACAGACCATGGAATCTTCATCTTTGTCCCAAATTTCAGCTAAAATTTCCATGTCTTTTTTATCGTGCCCCATATAAAATCTCCAATCCATATATATTAAAAGCTTCTCACATAAATACTTTTGTGAGAAAATGCCAAAAACTTTCAAAAGTTCGTTCGTTATATTAAATAATCCGATGACGCATTTTGATTTTTGAGGATTTAAGGTAAATATGAAAATAATAACGTTTCTTACAGACTTTGGCATGAAAAGCGGATATGTCGCTCAGATGAAAGGGGTAGTCTCATCCATAACAGATGCCAGACTTGTTGATATAACCCACGACATAAAACCCCACGACATTCGTGAAGGAGCTTTTGTCCTTCAAACAACCGTATCACACTTTCCTGTTGGAACGGTTCATGTGGCTGTTGTGGACCCAGGTGTAGGTACTGATAGGAAAGGAATAATAGTTACTACCAAGAGCCATGTGTTGGTAGGCCCCGATAACGGTCTTCTAATGCCAGCCGCACATTTTTTGGGAGATTTCACTGTGTATGAGATTACTAATGTCAAATATATGCTTAATTCTGTTTCCAACACGTTTCATGGAAGAGATATTTTCGCACCAGTCGCTGCACATATAATTAGGGGTGTAGCGTTCGAAAAAATTGGACGTAAAACTAGCGATTTTGTCGATATGGATTTTGGAAGGGGCGAAATAAGTGATAAAAATGCAACTGGGAAGGTTATCTATATTGACCGTTTTGGAAACATTATAACAAATATTAATGGCACAAGGCTAGGGGAAGTTTTAGGTTACGGTAAAAAAATCATGGTATTTATAGGGGATAAACAAAAAGAAGTAATTTTTGTAAAATCCTATGGTTTTGTTAAAAAAGGGCAAATTCTTGCAACAATAGGTAGTAGCAACTATCTTGAGATCGGCATAAATAAAGGGAATGCAGCTGAAAAACTAAATGTGAAGCCTGATGACGAGATAAAAATAATATTTGGCTAGAAGCTCTTTTTCTCTTTTTTGTCGATGGCTGTGTATTTATTGTCTCCAATATAATATGTAGGTTGGATTTTCTTGTTATCTAGTAAATCATTTACGAATGCGTTTTCGTCAACTAGTATGTTGACAACTTCCCCTACGAACAATGTATGGTCCCCGACTGTTAGAGTTTTAGCAAGTTTGCACTCAAGATGGGCGTAGCATTCTTTTATCAGATGAACTTTTACTTTTTGAGCGGGCATTAATGTTAATTTTGTTTGTTCTATTTTGTTTATTTTTCTTCCCGAATTTGTACCGCAGAAATCTACTTTGTCCGCTAATGAGTAAGGGGCAAAGTTTACAATGAATTCTTTTGTTTTTTCTATCAGCTCGTGAGAATATCTCTTTGGTGCGACAGATATCCCGTATAGTGGCGGATTTCTTGAAATGGTCGTGTGCCATGCCAATGTGATGACATTGGTTTTTCCTTTTTCGTCGTTACATGTTACAAGTACTGCCTGCATAGGAAATGCATATTGGTAGAATTTATCCATATCTCCATTTATTTTCATAATTTTCAGCTCCTCCAATGTTTTTTCAATATAAATGTTTAAAACTTTATAATGGCGTCTAACAAGCCGTGCGCATAGTTTATACAGCCAAATGCAGTGAAATAATCCTTTTTATTAAGGTAATACTTTGAATCTTCGTAATACTGTTTTGCGAGCTCTACAATCTTGCTATTTTCTGGCTTAGACTTATTACCTATTTTTTGTATGCTGTCTTCAAACATTACAATGTCTTTTTTTATCCTTGTTTTTTCATCCATTATGCATTCACTTAAGCTCAAGTATGTCATAAGAACATAAACTTTTTGTTTCTAAAAATAGAAAAAGAAGAAAGAAAAATTAGAAAAGAGTTACTTTTACCGACAGAACCGGAGGAGAGGTCTTGTAATTATTATTCTTCCTAATATGAAACCTTTCGCCGTCTTAGTGAACGTTTCGCTACCAACAGTCAACTTTACGGTTATTGTCACTCGTCCAAATTTGCGTACTATTGATTTATATGGCGTGCTTATATACTGTGCGTCGCCTTTTTTTAGTGCTTCTATGGTACTATCAACTTTTGCTATGTTTGTTCCGCTACGTGTTCTATTAACCCATATGGCAAAGCCAATATTAGAAATGTCTTCCGTTCCACTATTTTTAATAACTGCACGTACATAATTGACGCTAATTCTCATAATACATATGCTAAGATTTATCGGTTGTGCTGGTGGCTTATGTGTGGAATTGATTTTTGCAGTATCACTGCCTTTATATTCCTTTTCAGAGTTGTTTGCAGTGTAACTTGCAGTATTTATAGCAGAACAATCACATTCGCCAGTGGCTCCTGTTACAAGAGCATCAAATTCTATTGAAAGAGTATCGCGATCACCCAATTCCTTCGTCAGATTCCACCATACGGTCTTTTTATCTTCTGATACATTACCTTTTATTTCTGATATTCCAACTGTATTGTTACGTGTAATCACCAATGCAGCATTGTCAGCATATTTAAGGACGCAAGGCAGTGTGTCAACAATCTTTATATCAGTTAGATTGCTGATTCCATAGTACGTAAGTTCGATTTTGAATTTTACAATATCAGCCACATATGCACTTGTTTTTTCGTTCCATACTCCAGCATTCCAGACTTTCTTCTCAAAGATTGGATCGTGAGGATAACACTCTATTGTTGCTGTATCAGAACCAAATACATAATTATGCGGATCGCATACATAGCATCCCCATAGAAAAGTGCTTGCATGATTTGTTACCGTACGTTCGCAATATTTTATTACCTTTGCATCAAATTCGATGATAACACTTTCACCATTTTGTAAATATAAGTCTGCGCTTCTCCAATCAAACCATATGTGATCAAAAAACCATGTGCCATTATCTACTGTTATGTCTGGGTAACTTACGTCATTTTTGCTGATTTCTTTTCCAGCTATTTCAATGTACACATTATTTGCGTATTCTAGGCAGCACTTTGGTAAACAATCTGTTACATTCATGCACCTCATCGGTGTTTTTCCATGGTATGTAGAAGTGATTTGGAATCTTACATTTTGATTTTTTATGACCCAACCAAGATCGTCAACCCAGGCTTTTGCCTCAGGATCCCATACATTTTTTTGAACATCAACAGATGAATTTACCATAACTGTAGCCGTATCAACTCCATATATTTCGTTGTCAGGGCAACATTCCTCCTCTGCAGTGACATTAACTGTGTTTATATTTTTATCAATGCCAACCACTTTTGCTTCGAATATTATATCCGTACTACAGTATTGTTTTAGATATGTTTCGCCTAAATTCCAGACAAGAGTATTGCCGTTGATAGTAGGTGTGGTATTTTCAGACTCTAAGGTTTTCACGTATTCTAAGCAAGATGGCATAGTATCAGTTGCGACAATGTTATCTGCACCGCTTTCTTCACCGTTGTATGTTATAGTTATTTTAAATTGCACTATATCGCCGTATTTTGCATATACTAGGTCATACCAATCTTCTCCATTAGAAGATACTTGTTTTTTAACTACAAATGTTTCAGCTGAAGCACCAGATGGCGTCACAACAACTACAGCTGAAAGAATCATCAATAGCGCCAACATCAAACTTATACTAGTTTTTCTTTTCATTATTTTTTCCCCCAAATTTCAATCTTATGCGTCACTTTTTATAGAATGTTTGAATTATATATAGCAATGTAATATATTAATCTATCGCTAATTATTTTATAAAAAAATTATTATTAAGATCACCTAAAATCCTCTCCGCTTTCCTCATAACTGACTTTTATGGCAATAAATAAATATAAAAGTCTCAAAAATGCACCACAAAACAACATTATGGATGAGGTAGATCTAGCGAAATATTCCGTTCTGATGTTCTATTATTCGTATCTCAGCGCACGGACAGGATCCATTTTAGCTGCTTTTCTTGCAGGGAGCACTCCTGCAACTATACCTGTTACAAATCCAGACACTAATGCAATAGCAAACCATTCGTAGGAATAGGTCAACGGGATGTTATGGGTAAATGTTGCTCCTGCGATTTGTCGCATGTAAGTGCTTAGGACTTGAATGATAAACGCTGTTCCAGAATAACCTACCATACATCCGATAACTCCCCCGAGCAGTCCAATCATTGCTGATTGATACAAAAATAAATTCATGATTTCTCTTCGTTTAGCTCCGATTGCCATCATGGTACCAATCTCCCTCCTTCTTTCGGTTACTGTTGCAAACATGATGTTGGCAATACCTATGCCACCTACCACAAGAGAAACCAGTGCAATTGAGGTAATAAGCATACTCATCACATTTGCTATCTGATCTACTTTTGATATTATGTATTGCTGTGTTAATATTACAAAATCGGAGTTCTTATCCTTGTAATTAACCGCATCAGATTTGGTATTAAGATAATTAAGAATCTCATTTTCTGCACTATTGACATGATCTTTATCTGTAGCTATTACAGATAAAATTCCATAGGCCGTGATATGTTTTAAAATACCCCCAACATTAGATCCAAAATAGGATGAATAATAAGGATCTACCGGGCCTGCTATTGATATTGAAGTGAATTGACTTAGTACGTTTGCATTTTCACTTTCTTTTAGGATACCTACTATAGTTGATTTTATAGGTAATAGGCTCCCCATTCTATGTATGTAAATAGTATCCCCGACCTTCAGCTGTTTATCTTTTCCAAAGACCTGGGTCATACTTTCGCTGATGACTATCTCTTTTTTCCCATCCTGAAACATCCTGCCTTCTTTGATTTCCATGTTCATTATATCTAATATATCTGGCGTAGTGGCATACATGGTCCCCCCTATTTTTTTCTGTCCAGTCAGAAATCCTTCTCTTATTTCCTTTAGTGGAAGTAAGCTGAGGGGGGCTACTTCTTTTATATACGGTAGTTTCTTTATTTCTTCGATGTCGTGATCGGTAAAGCCAATCTCGCTCAATGCTATATGAGGTGGATCACCTGCTGTGCCAATGCCAACAAGCATACTCGTTGGATTAAAGATATTCCACTGTTCTGTAATGTAAAATTTTACTGAATTTCCGGAACTTGCAACTATGATGACCGAACCGGTACCGATAATGACGCCCAATAAAGTAAGAAATGTCCTTATTTTGCGAGAACGTAAAGCATCGACACTCATAGAGAAAATATCTTTTATCATGTTGTTTTACCCTCCCCCCACAGAAGACCATGAGAATTGCTTTGGTTTCTTTTTCTGACTTTTGTCAAGTGACTCATAGACTTTTGATTGAATATTTTTTTCTCCCTCGAACCACTTATCTACCTTTTTGGTATCGATCTTCCTAACTACTCCGTCGATCTTATGACGTACATCATCTGTTCCGTTAAACCAATCTTTTGAATCAGTTTTCCGATATTGTTTAATCGTTTTATGTTCTACCATGTTCTCTCTTTCTTTTTCTGGGCCATGAATCCATATTTCCTCTACCTGTTGTTCATTATGTTTAACTACATCTTCGTGTTCACTAGCTTCCTTTGCATGTGGTTTTGTTTTTCTTTCCGACTGTTTAACTGCTGATGACCACGAAAAGGAATTTACCACTCTCTCTGGCGGTTGGTCTAATTCGGGATCCATTTGTTGAGGAATATCAGAGACTTTGCCGTTGTCTTCGCTAATTTCTCCATCTAGTAGGTTGAACACCCTGTTGGTGTATTTAGTAAGAGAATGATCGTGAGTGACTAGTATGATAGTTTTTCCTTCTTTATTGATTGCCGACAACATCTGCATTACTTGTTCACCAGTTTTTGAATCAAGATTTCCAGTGGGTTCATCGGCAAGAATGATTGATGGGTCGTTGGCAAGAGCACGCGCTATTGCGACACGCTGTTGCTGCCCGCCTGAAAGCTCCGATGGTCGATGAGTTGCCCAGTTTTCCAATCCAGTTTGTTTAAGGAGTTCCATTGCTTTTTTTTCTCGATCTGCTTTTGGACACCCTGTAAATACTCTAGGTAATGCAACGTTCTTTAGTGCACTTAAAGCTGGAATGAGATTAAATGTCTGAAAAATAAAACCAATTTTTTTAGCTCTAATATCTGCTAGTTGCTCATCGGTTTTGTTCGATATGCTCTCTCCTTCTAAGTAAATTTCACCCGAGGTAAGATGATCTAAACAACCGATGACGTTCATCAAAGTACTCTTTCCAGAGCCTGAAGGTCCCATGAGTGCTACGAAGTCACCTCTTCGTATCTTCAAAGAAACGTTATTTAATGCCTTAAAGTCCTTCTTGCCACTCTTGTAAATTTTCGTTAATGATCGAACTTCGATGATAATATCTTCTTTCGTTTATATCAGCCTCTTATTATTATATATAAATTACCAACTTCTCTTTTAAACGATTTATTATACAACTCTTACCATATTCATTTAACAATAGTTACCTAAAAATCCAGTTTTTTGCTATTTAAACTCATAATATGTGATGATTCTGCTGTTTACAGAGACGAAATTGCAAAATTTAGCGAGCTTTCCGATCTTAAAAATTTGTTCATCTATTTTTTCTTGTACTGAATCAGAGAGCCAATAAACGGGATATCAAACATGATATTGCCAATCAAAATGATTATTGCAAGTAGTAATTCGCCATCATATTTTGAAATACCCTTGGAAAATCCACTGAAAAACCAGTCATTTATCAAAAAAATAGCTACAACCAAAGGCAGAACTATAAGCAAAGGGGTAAGCATCACTTCTGTTTTAATTACCTTCAAATCGTAATAATTTGTTTCCAAATATTCTTTTCCTTTTCTTTTCATATTTTTCACCAGGGCATGACTCCAGGGTATATTATCTGTTCAGGGTGACTAAATCCAAAATGTCCAATACTAATCCATATAATTAGCAATAAAACAGCGGGCACCATTTGAATCATAAAATCATCATCAAGCCACCAGAATTTCTTTGTCTCACCAATTACTGCGCCAATAGCACCAACGATAGAAACTAAAAACATCATCCAAAAACCTGCTTTGTACCACGTGACCATGAAGAAAATCATGCAAACCAAAAAACCAATCAGATACACGTATTTTTCTCCGAATCTATGTCTTACTTCACCCATGACTGGATCAGCGATACATGCACATAGTATACATGGCACCGCTATTTGCTGAGGGAAAAACAATAATAAAATTAATACGGCAACTCCAAAAAATAGATAGCTGCTAACCCTTTTTTTCTCGTACATTCTCAAACCAAAAAAATGATTGCTATTGAGCTTTCCTTTTATTCTTAAATACTCCAATATAAAGACGAGAATTAGTATAACAATTGGAATCCAGAATTTAAGCAGATTTATCCAATCAATATCTGGCAACATATAATAGAGTAAAAACGAGGCCCCAAAGGCATGAAATACACGTCTGTACCAATGAACATCAAACTCTAGTGCGTTTATTTTCTGTGTAGTTTCTTCTATTTTCTTTCTAGTTTCTTCTAACTGATCGACAACTTTTTGCATTGTGTTGTTTCTTTTTTTCATAATCTGGCTAACGCTTAGATAATATTTACCCTCTTAAAAATATTTAGCATAAAATTAAATTCCTTGAAAAATATTATTTCCCAAGAGTCATAACGCCCTGTTTACTTCCAACTATTACTTCGTCAACAAGCCCGACAAACAAGCCGTTTTCTACAACGCCGGGAACATTATTGAGGTCTTTTTCAAGTTGTTCTGGTTCGTCAATTCTTTCAAAATCACAATCGAGAATGTAATTGGCATTATCTGTTATGTATACTTCATCCATTATTTTTCTTAATTCGGCAGCACAGCCAAACTCTTCAAGCGTTTTTTTTGTTGAAGCCCAGCCGTATTTTATTACTTCTACCGGTAATGGAAAATTGACTCCGAGTATTTTAACAATCTTCGATTCATCTATGACAATAATTTCCTTTTTTGAATGATATGCAACAATCTTTTCTCTTGTTAAAGCACCTCCGCCTCCTTTTATAAGATTGAGTTTTGGGTTAACTTCGTCTGCGCCGTCTATGGTGAGATCAATCTCAGGGTTTTCATCCAGATCGGTAAGAGGTATGCTGTATTCCTTTGCAATTTTTCTTGTATGCATCGATGTCGGTATGCCTTTAATTTCTAGGCCATCTTTTACTAGTTCTCCTAATTTTTTTAGTACATATTCAACGGTTGATCCTGTTCCAAGTCCTAAGATCATACCATCTTTAACGTAATCAAGCGCTTTCTCTCCCGCCATCTTTTTCATTTCTTCTTGTTCCAAAAATTCACCCGACCGTGTAATAATGTAGTAGTACAAAAATTTATACTCGATGTTCTAATTACGAAAGTGAAAGTATGTTAGCAAAATGTGAAGAACACGGATATTATCGTGGCGAATCATGCCCCAAATGCAATGAAAAAGGAAAATTTTTAATGGACGACCGCGAACTTAATGCACTAAGTCGCATTATGGCTGGTGCGTTGCGTCATTTTCCAGATAAACTCGGGCTAATAATGGATGGACGGGGCTGGGTAGATATATCATCTTTTGTTGATGCGTTGAGCACATCTAGATCAGGTTTTGATTGGCTCCGCGTTCACCACATAGAGGCATTGGTTTCTACAGACTCTCGAGGCAGATATCAAATTGACGGCGGTATGATACGTGCAACATATGGCCATACTATAGATGTTGATCTTAATGATTTACCATTGGCCGACATAGATGAATTCTTTTATCCAGTCACTGAAGAAGAAGCCGATATGATAATCGAGGGAGGTTTGCATCCCACAGACCGAAGAAAAGTACATCTCAGTGGCAGTTTGGAAAAAGCCCTTGAAGCAGGAAAAGTAAGAACGGAAGAACCTCTCATTTTACAAATTGATGGCAAAAAGACAAAAAAAGACGGCATAAAGATTTATCGTGCCAGCAATGACGTTTATGTAACTGACGAGATAGATGCTAAATATATACACAAAGTTGCCGAATCGAAAATAAAGAAAATATCCAAAGAAAAACGTTAATAAACACCATTTAATTCTAGTTCCTCTCTTGTTTTGGGCTTGTAGCTCAGCTAGGTTAGAGCAGTCGGCTCTTAACCGACTGGCCGTGGGTTCGAATCCCTCCAAGCCCGCTCATTTCTCAAAAATTATCTTAATAATTATTACTTTTTTACAAATTTGTCGACTTTTTTTGTGAAAATTTATCTGCTAATTTCAGATTGCATTGATTAACTATTGTTATTTTATTTCAATCATTTTTTCAGATAAACTTATATTATATGATTTTAATACACTTTTAAATACCATTAATTATTAAATGGGAGGATGTCCGTGAGGGATCTAACCGTTAACTTCGGTAAAAATTCAGGCAAAATATGGACAACTCTCAATGAAAAAGGTCCTCTAGAAAAAAGCAAACTATTGAAAATAACAAAATTAAAAAGCAGTGACTTTCATAGTGCAGTGGGCTGGCTAGCAAGAGAAAATAAAATCTTAAAAGAAGGCGAGCAATATAAATTAGGTAACACAAACCTAACCCCTGAAATTGGAACAAATGCAGGCAAGCTGTGGGAAATTATGAGCCATTGGGGTGAGGTTGATGTTCCTTCTATAAAACGATTGGCCAGTATAGATGAAAACGGCATCTACTCTGCTCTTGGCTGGCTAGCGCGAGAAGACAAGATATGTTTTCGGGGGAAACCTGAAAAATATAGTTTGAAGTAAAAATTAGTATTATCAATATCAAACAGAAGAGATGGAGGAAAAATGGAATTCGATAGGAATTCGAAAATCTTACTTAGCGTAAAGTCGAATTAGTGGTGATATCAAGGAGTAATAGATGAAAGTTGCAATGCTTGGTTGGGAATATCCACCGTTCAAAGCGGGCGGTCTAGGTACTCACTGCTATGGCCTTACACGTAGCCTAGCTGACAAAGGAGTAGCCGTAGACTTCTACATGCCCAAAACTAAACACAGCACAGCTAGTGATAGGAAGAATTTGGTCATAAAAGAAGTTGGAGAAACTGAAATATTCCCTTATGATCGACCTGACGACAAGGCAATCGGTGGCCAATTTTTTGATGCAGTATATCGCTATAATGATTTGCTAGTTCAGAAAGTAAAAGGAAAGTATGATGTTATTCACTGCCACGATTGGCTAACAATGAAAGCAGGTGTTGCTTTAAAAGAAAAAACGGGCGCTCCGCTTGTTATAACTATTCATTCAACTGAATACGATCGTTCAGGATGGCTTAATCCAAATCAATGGTTTATTGATATTGAGAAAGAGGGAATGCAAAAGGCAGACAAGATAATTGCTGTGAGTCAATTCACCAAACGAGTTATCGTTGAGAACTACGGTATAAATCCAAACAAGATCGAGGTAGTATATAATGCAGTATATCCTATTGGTGAAGGTGAAAAACAAAATATCGTATTATTCTTAGGCAGGTTGACTATCCAAAAAGGTCCTGAGTTTTTCCTGCGTGCCGCTAAAAAAGTATCGGAATACGAAAAGAACTGCAAGTTTGTAGTAGCCGGTGCGGGGGACATGTTGCCTCGTCTTGTGGATCAGGCAGTTCACATGGGTATCTCGGATAAAGTCGTATTCACCGGTGCACTAACAGACGAAGAAGTAAAACACATTCATCGAACGGCAAGTGTGTACGTTATGCCTTCCGTTAGTGAACCTTTCGGAATAACTGCTCTTGAAGCTATTTCTGCAGGTACACCAACAATAATGTCCAAGAATGCTGGTGCCTCAGAAGCTTTCCGTAATTGTCTACGAGTCGATTTTTGGGATATTGACGAGATGGCCAATAAAATTATTTCCTTACTTAGATACACACCGTTGCATACTGCTTTGGCCGACCGGGGAAAAAAAGAAATAGAGCTATTTACATGGGATAGAGTTGCCGATAGAACGCTAGACGTCTATAGGGGAGTAACATAATATGCCATCAGTATGTATCTATTTTGAAGTCCACCAACCCGTGAGATTAAACCGCTTTTCAGTGTTCAATATAGGTAGAAATATTGATCCTTATTCAACTTATTTTAATCATGAACTCAACCATTGGATATTTGAAAAAGTAGCAAAAAAATGCTATCTTCCAACAAATAAAATTTTGCTCGATTTGATAAAAGAATATGATGGTAAATTCCGCATATCCTTTAGCCTTACCGGTACTTTTATAGAATATTGTGAAAGATACATTCCTTCTTTGATTGATAGTTTCAAAGAGTTGTTTGCCACGGGGGCCGTTGATCTGCTTGAAGAAACATATTTCCACTCTTTGTCAAGTTTGTATGATGACATGGATGAGTTTGAAGAACAAGTAAAGATGCATAATCAAATGATCAAGAGAATTTTCAATTATCAGCCAAAAGTTTTCAGAAATACTGAAGCGATTTATGACAATCGCATTGCCAAAAAAGTTAGCGAGATGGGATACAAGGGAATTCTTACAGAAGGAACAGAGAAAATATTGAACTGGCGCTCCCCTAATTATGTGTATAAGCCAGTTAATTGTGACATAAAGGTTCTATTGAGAAATTATAATTTAAGTGATGATGTGGGATTCCGTTTTTCAGCCCGCAACTGGCCTGGCTATCCCTTGACCGCAGACAAATATGCTAATTGGATGGCTAGTTGCCAGGGAGATATCATCAACCTGTTTATCGATTACGAAACCTTTGGAGAGCATCAGTGGATTGAGACAGGAATATTTGATTTTCTCAAACATCTTCCTGGAGAAACTTTAAAGCACGGGAACCTTGATTTTGTCACAACTAGTGAAGCTGTAAATAGATACAAACCAGTAGGCGATATCGACGTCCCATGGGCAATTTCCTGGGCCGATGAAGATCGTGACGTATCTACATGGCTTGGCAATAATATGCAGGTTGCTTGTTTCAACGAATTAAAAGATATTGGAAGAAAGTTAAAAGAGAGCGGGAAAAAAGATCTATTGCACACCTGGCGTTTGTTGCAAACATCTGATCATCTTTATTATATTTCCACAAAAGGCTCTCAAGACGGAGATGTTCACGCGTACTTCAGCCCCTATGACGCACCCTATGAGGGTTTTATTAATTACATGAATATACTGCAGGATTTAAAACAGAGAGCCATTTAATAAAAAGTTGTTGAGGAGTAATTAACGTATGAATATAGTGCATTTTTCGTGGGAGTTTCCACCAGTAATCTATGGCGGGCTTGGTACATTCGTAACCGAGATTACCTGCCGACAGGCTGGCCTTGGCAACGAGGTTACCGTTTTTTCATTAAATCGAGAAAACAAGTTGAGTAACCATGAAAAGGTGGATGGTATAGATGTATATCGGCCTAATACTCTCGATCTTACATCCATCTTTTATTTAAGTGCCGACCATGAGCTTCGCTCTTGGGGCCCATATTTCAAATTTTATGCTGATGTTTTAAGTTACAACATTATGTCTGCCTCACAACTTGTTGATACACTTGCAAGAAAAAATGGTAAGAAATTTGACATTATTGAGGGACACGACTGGCTTGGTATAATGGGCGGAATGATAGCGAAAAAAGAGTTAGGCATTCCTTTGATTTTTCATGTTCATTCAACTGAAGTTGGCAGGTCTATTGGGAGGGGATCACACACAATAAAGGATATCGAGTTTGAGGGAGGTCAAATTGCAGATGGCGTTATAACTGTATCAAATGCAATGAGTGATGAACTGATCAAACTCGGTTTTCCACCAGATAAAATACGAGTTTGTTGGAATGGTGTAGATCCTGACAAATACGATCCAACTAAAATATCTGGCGATGAAAGAATGCAGATGAGAAGGCGATACGGTGTTAACGATAATGAAAATTTGTTGTTTTTTATAGGTCGTCTGGTAAGCGTAAAGGGTGTTGATAATCTGGTTAAAGCAATGCCTGATGTTTTGAAAGAATTTCCAAACACCAAACTAGTCATACTTGGTGTGGGCGACATGGAAGGCAGTCTTAGATCGCTCATACAAAATTACGGATTACAAGGGAAAGTCATGTTGCGGGCAGAATTTGTCAATGAGAAAGAGCGCATTCTTCATTATGCAGCTTCCGACGTTGTCGTTCTGCCTTCGCTTTATGAGCCATTTGGTATTGTCTGCACAGAAGGAATGTCAATGGCAAAGCCTGTTGTCGTAGGTGCACGAGGAACAAACGGTATGCGGGAGCAAATAATTTCAAGCGGTGAAAAACAATGCGGCATTCATATAGATCCATACCGTCCAGAAGACATAGCCTGGGGCATAATACAGGTTTTAAAATCAAAAGACAAAGCAATCCAGATGGGTAAAAACGCAAGAGACCGAGCAATAGAAGTGTTTAGTTTGGACGCTGTTACAAACAGACTTATTGGAATTTATAAAGAATTTATTTAAGCAAAATAATTTTCTAGACTTATGCGAGAATGGATTGTAACAAACGGCCTTGGCAGCTATGCATCTTTGACTCATTCTAATGCCAATACCAGGAAGTTTCACGGACTGCTTGTAGCAAGCTTAGATCCACCTACGAATCGATGGATTTTTGCAGCAAATGTATATGATAAAATTCAAATTGAAAATCGTGTCTATGATTTGAAAAATTATAAAAGTGTTTTTGATTTTGATATTTTTCCATCGTTTCTTTATGAAATTGAAGATGTGCAACTCAAAAAAACAGTTTTTATGGAACATGAAAAAAATACCACGATTATCAAATATGAAATAAAAACTGACAAACCAATATCACTTATTCATACACCTATAATAAACTCTAGACACTTCTATGATGTAACTAAAAATAGATATCTTTCTTTTAAACAGGACGTTTTTGAACACGGAATTCGTGTCAAGCCAAGTAACATCGATAAAACACTGAAAATTGCACTCAAAAATTCCGTATACACACCGGCACATTGTTGGGAAGTATTTTACTATGACAGAGATCGCGAAAGAAATGATTCATGGGTAGACAACAATCTTCAAATCGGTGAATTTTGTAAAACCATAAAGAACTCTACTGAATATTATTTAACTTTTACACTTGAAGATGAAAGCGATGTCGATCCTTCTGCCATATACTCCAAGGAAATCCAGAGCAAGGAAAAATTACTGGAACAGGCAAATTTGCCTAAAAAGTTTGAAAAACTAGTACTGGCAACAGACAATTTCATTGTGAAAAAAGGTAATAAAAAATCCATTGTAGCTGGCTATCACTGGTTTAGTGACTGGGGTAGAGACACACTAATATCTCTGCCAGGAATTGCTCTTGTTACAAACAGATTCGATGATGCCAAACAAATACTACTCAGTTTTAGCGAGCACTGTAAAAATGGTCTGATCCCAAACACATTTATGGATAGAAATTCAGAGCCAGTCTACAATACAGTTGATGCTTCGCTATGGTACATAGATCGTGTCTATCAATATTTGAAATATACAAATGATCGAGATTTTCTTGAAAAGATATGGGACACGTTACAATCTATAATTCATAGTTACAAAAATGGCACCGATTACGGAATTTGCATGGGTCAAGATTTTCTTATAAGTCACGGACCTGGACTTACATGGATGGATGTAAAGATGGGCGATTATTATCCTACGCCGCGTTCAAAAAAAGCAGTGGAAATACAAGCATTATGGTATAACGCACTCATGATAATGGGTACTCTTGCCAAGGTATCTGGAAAAGATGATAATTATTCTGATCTTGCTGATTCTGTGAAAGAAAACTTTAACAGGCAATATGATCAGCAATACGATGTGATAGATACAAAAGACTTGTGTTGCAGACCTAATAAACTCTTTTTAGTCTCTCTTGATTTTTCCATGATTGATAAAGAACTACAGAAAAAAATCGTAGAAAACGCTCAAAATAAACTGTTGACGGTTTTTGGATTGAGAACATTATCTCCGGACGATTCCAGATACAAGGGAAAATATCTTGGAAACTTCAACAAAGATTTGGCTTATCATAATGGTACGGTATGGCCATGGCTCATGGGCCCGTTCATAAAAGCTTTTGTGAAAATAAATGACCATGATGAAACATGTAGAGATTACGTCTATCAAAACTTTTTAAAACCAATGTTTGACATATTTGGTAAAAGATGGGACGGTTCGATAAATGAAATATTTGACGCAGATCCTATCTATGCACCGCAGGGATGCATTTCACAAGCATGGAGCGTGGCAGAAATACTTCGTGCATGGGTTGAAGATATAGAAAGAATACAACCAAAATACGAAAATATCTTTTTATCACATGAAGTATGCGTTTAAAACATACTGTTGAACCATTCTGTTTGTGTTAAAAAATGATGCATTAATAGCTATACAACTTCTCATAGTTCGTATCCAGTTATCTCTGTCTTTGTAAAATTTTGGCATAACCCAGTTTTCAAGTTTGTTGTAAAGATCACATTCGTCTATTTCATCATCAGATGCTGCGTCCTGTGTCTTTTCTGTTCCTATTGCCCATCCAGTAATATTTTCTATACAACCTTCTAGCCACCATCCGTCGAGAGTACTGAACTGCGGTACGCCGTTATGTGCAGCTTTCATTCCAGATGTTCCCGAAGCCTCAAAAGGTCTTCTGGGCGTGTTAAGCCACAAATCAACACCTGCGGTGATCATTTTAGCGATTGTCATGTCATAGTTGTGGATATAAACAATTTTTACTTTTCCACCTATTGTTTTCATAACTTTGAATATCTTTTTTATTGAATCTTTGCCAGACTCATCCTTTGGATGTGCCTTTCCACCATATATTATCTGCATAGGCCCTGCCTTTTCAGCAATCTGCATTAACCTACCTGGATCAGATATTAAAAGTTCAGGTCTTTTATACGCAGTTTGTCTTCTGGCAAATCCTATGGTGAAAGTATCATAATCCATGCCAACATTATATTTTTCATTGACAAAATCAATGAGGTTCTTCTTCACCTCCTTATGTGCATCCCATACATCTTGTTTTGATATACTGAATGCAGATCTCAGAATATATGGGTCAGAGCGCCATCCAGGCATATGTTTATCAAACAACTTTTGAAACGGTTCCGAAACCCACGTGGTCGAATGAACACCATTTGTAATGGAATCTATGGAATAGCCAGGAAACATCAATCTTGAGATCTCACCATGTTTTTTAGCAACTCCATTGACGTAATGGCTAAAGAAAAGCCCGAGTTTTGTCATGTTTAGCCTATTTTCAAATGTAACATCATTGAGAATTGAGTCAGGTAGCATGTCACCAAGCATGGGTTTTGCATAGGTAAGCTCAAATTGATCATGACCTGCAGCAACAGGTGTATGTGTTGTGAATACGCACTGTTCACGTACTTTTTCAATGTTCTTTAATTGGTGATAAAGTTCAAGTGTTAGAAGAGCAGCGTGCCCCTCATTCATATGATGCTTGTCGATAGTTCCGTATCCAAGCGCCCGTATCATTCGAACACCGCCTATACCAAGAACGATCTCTTGAGTAAGGCGATACTTATTATCACCGCCGTAAAGATATTTTGTTATGTTTCTATCCCATTCACTGTTTCCTTCAACATTTGAATCAAGGAAAAAAACAGGTACTATGTAGCCATTTATACCTACAATCTGATAGTACCAAACATGCAGCTTAACTTTTCTATCTTCGATTGTTACATTGCATTTACTTGGAAGTAGTTTAAGATAATCCGAAACAGCAAATTCTATCGGCAGTTCAATCTGATTTCCATCTCCATCGAGTTTTTGGTAAAAATATCCATTCTCAGAGAGCAATGTAATGCCTACCATTGGAACGTTTAAATCAGCGCATGATTTTAGAGTGTCTCCGGCCAGAATGCCAAGTCCTCCGCTGTAGGTAGGTATATGTCCGTCTAATCCTATCTCCATTGAAAAGTAGGCGATTTTTGGTTTCCCCTCCAGATTAATAATATTTTCAGACCGTTCTGTACTATCGGTAGTTTTTCTCTCCATCTCTCCTTCATCCACCGTTTAGAGTAATGCTGCCTTCTTTTTATAAAATATATTTTATGGAGTTTATCCATTTTTCGTTATAATCAATTTTCACATTAATTTTACAATAGTCTCTTGATTTCAACTTATGTATTGTTTGTAATCGCAAAGAGTGCGTATAATGAAGGGTTGTATTTATAAGTAAGTTAAAGATTTCATATTGAAGAAAAATTAAGTTTGGGGTAGTGTTAGAATGATGGAAAAAACATGCGATCTGTGTAGTCGTAGGATTGCATTGAATGAAAATCCTTCCGGATTAGTGTTTAACGATAAACACTTCTTATGTGAAGATTGCTGTTCTAGTCATTCTGACGAGGATTTGGCAAATTGGACAAAAACCGTCATGCAAAAACCTGGTAGCGGTATGCCTATTGCACTCTGGCTGATCAAGGAACAAAACAAAAATAAAGTCATGATGACCGTAGGAAGATAAGAAAATCATCTTTTTTGCTTTATGAAAATGCTTTTTAGAGTATAGTTGATTAGGTGGATTATGATTATTGTAAAACTTGGCGGAAGTGTAATAACCAACAAAGCAAAAGAAAGTTCTTTCAGACAAAAGGTAATGGATAATTTAGCAAAAGAAATTAAAAAGGCAAAAAAAGAAATCATTTTGGTTCACGGTGCAGGATCCTTTGGTCATATCCTAGCTAAACGATATAACTTGAATGAAGGACATCTAAGAGAAGATCAACTCGAAGGTTTCTCTCTTACACATGCGATGGTTCAAAAGCTAAATTCACTTGTTCTCAAATCGTTGCACGACAGTAATATTCCTGCTGTTTCTGTTCCTCCACATTCCATACTAAGACTTAATAATCACAAATTGGCGCAGATGGATTACAATATTTTTGAAGAATATCTGGATAAGCATTTTATTCCAGTCACCTTTGGTGATGTAGTGTTGGATAAAAAACTCGTTTTTTCAATATGCTCTGGAGACCTACTTGTCATGGCTCTTGCAGAGCATTTCAAACCTGAAAAAGTAATATTTGTTATAGATGAAGACGGTCTGTATACATCAAATCCAAAGATAAACAAGAATGCAGAATTTATAAGTTCAACATCGGTAAAAGAATTAGAGGGCCTTAAAACAACTGCAGACAAGCACGCTGATGTAACCAAGGGAATGGAAGGCAAGATTGATACAATAAAAAACATTGCCCGAAAAGATATCGACACCGTTTTGCTAAATGGTAATAAACCCAATAGATTATACAGTGTACTTGTCGGAGAGGATACTAAATGCACTATTGTTTGCGGGGGTAGTAAATGAATCAGACTGAAAGTAGAAAGGACGAGCATGTAAGAATTTCACTTGAAAAAGACGTTTCAGCTCACCATAACTATTGGGATGATGTAAAACTCATACATAATGCTCTGCCGGAGATAAACAAAGATGAAATAGATCTATCTACGAAATTATTTGGGAAGAAACTGGGTGCACCTTTGATTATTGCAGGTATGACTGGTGGCTTTTCAAATGCCAAAAAAATAAATGAAAATCTGGCAGCCGCTGCAGAGAAATTTCAAGTAGGCATGGGAGTAGGTTCACAGAGATCTGCTTTGGAAAATCCAGATTTAAAAGAGACATACGGTGTTATAAAAAACTACGATATTCCTTTGAAACTTGCAAATATTGGTGCTTCACAGATTGTTTTATGGGGCCATAAAAAGACTTTGGAAAACGCTCAAAAAATGATTGGTATGATTGATGCTAACGCTTTTGTGGTATGTCTCAATTTTTTACAAGAAGTTGTTCAGGCTGAAGGAGAGGCAAATGCAAAAGGCTGCTTTGATGCAATAAAGACGCTTGCAGAAGATTTGAATGTTCCTGTTATTGTTAAAGAATCCGGTGCCGGCATTTCCGGTGATGTTTCCAAGAGACTTTCGGAAACAAAGATTGCTGGTATAGATGTGGGCGGTGCTGGTGGTACATCATTTGCTGCAATTGAGCACTATCGTGCCAAGATAATAAATGATAAACTTCATGAACGAGGGGGAATCACTTTTTGGGATTGGGGCATACCGACACCGACGTCCATACTCGAAGTCGGAGATGCAACCGACTGGAAGTTACCAATTATCGCAACCGGTGGCATAAGAAATGGCTTGGATGTTGCTAGAGCGTTAGCACTCGGGGCAAATTGCGCAGGAGTGGCACATGCACTTCTTAAGTCGGCAAATGAAGATAGGGAGTCTACTATTTTTGAAGCTGAAGCAATTATTAAAGAACTTAGAGCTGCGATGTTTCTGATAGGAGCAGATAAAGTTTCAAAGATGCATGATATTGGTGCAGAATTATGGATTTGAAAATTGAACTTACAAAAAGGGCAGATATTTTTAACAAAGAGTTGGAAAACTACTTGAGGGATGGTAGGCCACAGGCTCTTTATGATGCTGCAAGACATCTTCCAATGGGTGGTGGGAAGCGACTTAGACCATGCATATCAATGCTATCTTGTGAAGCGGTCTTGGGAGATGCAAAAAAGGTAATGCCTCTAACAATTGCTCTGGAATTGGTTCATAACTTTACTCTAGTTCACGATGACATCATGGACAAATCACATTTAAGAAGAAATTTACCAACGGTGCATGTTAAATTCGGAGAGCCAACTGCCATTATGGCTGGAGATCTTTTGTTTGCCAAAGCATTTGAAGCAATGAATAATATTTCCAGTGATTTTTCAGTTTTCAAAGAATTAAATCTGAGCCTTGTAAAGTGTGTTGAGGAGATATGTGAAGGTCAGCAACTTGACATGGGATTTGAAAAAAGGACAAATGTTACAGAAAAAGAATATCTTGAGATGATACAGAAAAAGACAGCGGTTTTGTTTATGCTTGCAGCAGAGGGCGGTGGTATCGTCGGTGGCGGATCTAGAACAGAAGTCAAATCTCTCAAGGAGTATGGAAGATGTTTAGGTTTGTCATTTCAAATTTGGGATGATTATCTGGACATGAGTAGCACCCAAGAAACGCTAGGAAAAGATATAGGAAATGATATTCGAAATGGCAAAAAAACTCTCATTGCAGTTCATTCGTTGAACAATGCTGTTGGTGATGACAAAAAAATTCTAAATGAAATATTTGGAAATCAAAATGCTTCTGAGCAGGACGTTAAAAAAGTTTTTAATTTATTCAGAAAAACTAAGTCAGTTGATTATGCAAAAAATACTGCTTTGAAATATAACGCTGATGCAAAGAAAGCTTTAGATGCATTGGGCAATTCAGATGCAAAACAGATTCTAATTGAATTGGCAGATTACTCCATAAAAAGAGAAAAATAGTATGTCTACTGATAAAATAAAAGCAACAGCACGCAAATATGCACTGCAAAACGCTGCACAGTTTGATGGAAAGGCAAATGTAAAAGCAGTAATGGGAAAGGTAATTGCTGTTTTGCAAAAAGAGGGTTTTTCTCCAAAGGACATCATACCGGTTGTCAATATTGTTGTAAACGAAGTAAACAAGCTTTCTTTGGATAAACAAATTTCTGAGCTTAAAGCGCTTGCCCCTGAGCTTCTTCAAAAGGAAAAGAAAGAAAGAGACTTTACTTTGCCAGAACTACCAAATGCAGTGAAAGGTAAGGTTGTTACTCGTTTTCCACCTGAACCTAACGGCTACTTGCACATAGGCCATGCAAAGGCGGTGATTGTCGATAGCGAATACGCAAATATGTACGATGGAAAATTCATACTCAGATTTGATGATACAAACCCTGAAAATGCGCAAATGGAATTTTACGATGCGCAGAAAGAGGACCTAAAATGGCTTGGCATAGAATGGGATGAAGAGTACAATACATCAGATAATCTTGAAAAACATTACAAGTTTGCTGAACAGTTGATAAAACAAGGAGATGCATATATTTGTAAGTGTTCGCCGGAAAAAGTTAAAGACGGTCGTTTCAAAGGGCAAGCGTGTGAACACAGATTAATTTCTTCTAAAGAAAACATCGATACCTGGAAAGAAATGCTGTCATCTTCGATGGAAGGTGCGATACTGCGACTGAAGGGTGATATGAAATCTGCAAATACCGCGATGCGTGACCCGGCAATGTTTCGTGATATTGATACGCCGCATCCAATTCATGGTGACAAATATCACGTGTGGCCAACGTACGATTTTGCCGGTGCAGTTGAAGATAGCATCAGTGGTGTAACACATCCTTTCAGAACTAAGGAGTATGAGCTTCGCGACGAATGTTATTTTCATCTTCTCGAGTGTCTCAAATTAAGAAAACCGCATCTCATGGAGTTTGCAAGACTAGCAATAGAAGGCATGCCCGTTTCAAAACGTAAGATAAAACCTTTGATAGAACAAGGATTGGTTTCTGGGTATGATGATATACGATTGCCTACTCTTAGAGGACTAAAAAAACGAGGCATTCTTCCTGAAGCTATCAAACAGTTCGTATTGTCTCAGGGTATATCTAAGGTTGAATCGACTGCATCGTTTGGTCTTGTTGAATCATTCAATAGAAAGATATTGGATCCTACCACAAAACGATATTTCTTTGTGAAAAATCCAATAAAACTTGTTGTTGAGAACGCGCCAACAAAAGAAAAAACAATTAGTTTACATCCAACTGAGAATCTTGGAACCAGAACAATAAAAACTGGCAAAACATTTTTCGTTCCAAAAGCTGACATGGAAAAAATAAAAGTTGGAGAAGTTTTTAGATTAAAAGATCTCTTTAATGTGAAGATAAAAGAAAAAAACAAAGAGGTTTTTGCCGAATATGTTGGAGATGAGTTGATAACTGATACCGCAAAAATTCAATGGACTACAGACAATCATATTAAAATGAAAGTTTTTGTTCCCCAACTCCTTTTTGAAAATGAAGAATTCAATCCTAAAAGTTTAGAAGAAGTGGACGGGTTTGCGGAAGAAGCAGTTTCAAATCTAAAAACCGGAGAGATTGTTCAATTTGAAAGGTTTGGATTTGTTAGAATTGAAAACAAGAACAAGCAAATAGTTGGGTTTTTTGCGCATAAGTAAATTTGTGTTACGAGACTTTTGAGTTTTTTCTCTCTCGAACTACAATTTCAATAGTAATTATTTTTACAGATTATGCCTTATTCCTTAGTTATTAGGAAATAAAATACTACCGATAACCAGACCACAAGAAAACTTAATGCAAGGGAAAAAATACCCATTGCCTGATAAAATGCTTCTGCGATGCTATCCCCAGATATGCTTCTTATGGTCATCATTGACCCACCAGCCACAAGAAAGAAAAATGCCACGACAAAACTGGATAATATTATTATGATCCCTTTTATTTTTTTATTCATGTTTTTCCTCCCTTAACTACAATTTAAAATCAACTAATACTTTATAAACTCTCAGATAACAGATGCTAATGGGTTTTGATTTTGTGTTTTAACATTTTTGGAGGTTTTTACATTGATTTCATTTCCACATGCGAATTAAATCAAAAACCTCATAGATAAACTTTTTAAGTCGCTTCATATTTTATAATTTGCAATTGGGATGCAAATGAGGATGGGATAGAAATGCGCTTTAGCGGGCAAATAATAGTAGCTTTACCCTTAACAATGTTGTTTTTATGTTTTTTAGCAGGAACTGTTTCTGCTGAACCCGAATCACTATGGAGTATACCAAGTCCTACCACCATTGGTATATCGATTGCTGTTTTGATAGCAGCAATAGCAACCATTTTTGCTTTCATTACTGCTGGCGGTATAAAATATGTAACACCAGAAAACGTGTTAAACACTGAAGTTAGAAAGAATCTATACAAATACATCGATTCTTATCCAGGATCTCATCTCAGAGAGATCTCAAGAGAACTTGATTTAAAACCAAGCAACGCCGCATGGCATCTTCGCAAACTAGAGCAAACTAATCTTGTAAGAAGTAGAGCGATAGGTGGTAAGAGGGTTTACTATCTGGTTGAAGGCGGAATAGAAGCAAGAAAAGAAGCTATCGCTGAGGCTGTTTTAAGAAATAAAAACGCCCATGAAATCATGCAGTATCTACAAGATAATCCTGGAAAACATTTGCTTGAGATTGCCCATGCCCTAAATCTAAATCATCATACTGTTAAATGGCACATCCAAAAAATGTATTTGGCAGAACTAATTGAAGGCGATACAAGTAACTCTGCCTATCCAGTATATTATCCAACAGACATAGGAAAAAACGCCTTAGTAAGCTTCTCAGATCATTTTAGAAGACCAGGACAGGCATCCTAATTAGATTCTTCCAACATCTGTTACTTCAACGTTTTCAACGTTTTTAATTTTAGAAAGAGAGTCTACTACCGGATCAAGCCCACCCGCATTGTCTGGGACTGCTACGGTAACGTTCAATCCTTTCAATCCAAAGGCAATTTCTTTTACTTCAACCTTTCCAAGTCTTACCGGTGGCTTTATCGTGTTTTTTACTTCGTCTATTATTTTTTGCATTTGTTTATCGTTTAATACTTCAGTTGGCATTACACGAATAAGTGCTATTACTTCCCCCATGACTTTTTCCTCCTTAAGGTCCTGTAAATCCGCATTTTGTGCATACGTATTTTATGCTCTGTTCTCTGCAACCATCGCATCTTCCAATGATTGCGTCGCACATTGGGCATGGAAGCGTTGTAGACCCTTGTTCGAGCAGTCCTCTTCCGCATGAAATGCATTTGTTAGTCTTTTTCATAGAATGTGCTGAATACCACACCTATTTTTAAATGTGACGGACTCATAATTTCAGTTAAAAAACAGTTCTAAACTATTTTTGTTTAGTAAGTGTATCTAGAGAAAACGATGTTAGGGATTTGAATATTCTATACTGGAATATCGCACCTGCAATGAGACCGATATGATACGTTATAAATCTAAACAGAACAACAAAAACACCAAGAAGATATAGATTTGGCGAACCAAGTATCACGCTATATAGACCAGCCATTCCTCCCTCAGTAACGCCACTGCTACCAGGGGTGGTAGGCATCATGACAAGCACAAGTAGTAACATCTGTGCAGCAAAGGATTCAATTATGTATGGAGGTAAGCCCAATCCTACGAGAAGCGCCGAGGGAATTAAAAATCCTGTGAACCAATAGGCAACCGTTAAAACACCACCAATACAGAACGCTTTTTTTCCATCTCTTGCAAAAAAAACCATGCTGTTGTGAAAGTTATCCACTTCTCTATTTATAAAATCCGTAAGTTTTGTACGTTCTTTCCTCTTGAAAAGTTTAGCAATCTTAAGTTCTAAATAAGTCAAAAATGATTTAACTTTATCAGGATATTTAATGGCGTATAGGAATATTGCTACAAATATTACAAACACGGCAACGCCTATTAATAATCCGATATTCAGAATCTTATTGTCTATGCGGTCTTTGAAAATAAAAAGAGCAAATGGAATGCATGCAAGAATGAATATCGCATCAATCAACCGCTCACCAAGTACTGAAGCAGTTGCTCCCCCCAGGCTCATGCCATCCCTGTTTAGCAGATAGATTCGTACCGGCTCACCACCGGCCATGGACGGAGTGACGTCCGCTAAAAAAAGATTCGCGATTACTATTTTCGTGCTTTCCCACAAACCAACATGTACATTTTTGTCAATCGCATTACTTAGTACCATCAGGCGGGCGCCCCATATGAACCACGCTAGAACATTTAAAAAAATGGCCAATAAAAAATATTCATAGCGAATATTTGCATGTAATAATTGATCCACTGTGGTAGGGTCAAGGGTAAGTTTTAGAATAACTAAAATAATTATAATGCTCAGCAGAACACTTACGATAATGGAGATTTTTAATGTTCTAGATTTTTTCTCCGCTTTTTCCACACGGGTGTTATTTTAGGAACGATATATCTCTCTTGCGGTTAATTTAAATGTAACTATCTGACAAGCAGAAAATTTGCTATTTCCCATGGTTCGAACCTTCAACAAAAAAACTTATCTGTAGTAACTTATTACTGGCCAATTGTTTGTGAATCTATGAAAAAACTGCCTTTAACAAAATATCTAAAAACCATGGGCTATGCTTTTTCAAATCGTTTGGCTAGAGAATGTATTTACCCATTTTATGCTTCATTTAAAGTAACCCATAAATGCGGTCTTAGATGTAGCTTTTGCAATGTTTGGCGGGAAAAAACACCGGATCTAGCAAAAGAAGACGTTTTCAAAGTTATTGACAATATTGCTAACTCAAGCATAATAGTTCTCAGCATAGAAGGTGGTGATCCGCTGATACGAAAAGATTTGGGCGAAATTCTAGAATATGCTCACCAGAAACCTTTCTATCTTTTCTTCACCACAAACGGTCATCTTTTAGACAAACGACCAATGAAAGAATATGGAAAACATATTGACTATCTGCACATAAGTATAGATGAAGGACATGATAATTTGGAATTTTTTGATAGACTAAAAGAATTCCAAAGCTACGGCCCAGAAATATGCATCCAAATTGTTGTAACAAAGGAGACGATGCCTAATTTGGAAGAAAAAGTAAAAAAAGTATACGATGTTGGTGCAAGAACCGTTGTGATGCCCGCATGTCACTTGGATGGAACAGATGATTACTACCCTGAACCAAAAGAATTTAGAACAGAAATAAATCGCCTTAAAATCAAATATAAAAATACGATAACTACGCCCAAGGGTTTTCTCGACAACATAAACAAACCGCACGGCTGTTCCACATCTTCAATTATTATTGATTCAGATGGCGGTCTATTCTATCCTTGCAGAACAGTCGGTCAGAGACGGTACAACTTTACCCAGGGTTCATTCATGGATTTTTTAAAAACAGATGAGGCAAAAAAAGCAAGAGAAGATATGAAAAATTGCAAAAGAAGTTGCGGTTGGTATCAATATTTTGCAACCGATGTTTTCGCATCGCCCTCTTCGATCATCTCAGCATTAAGTCCTTACCTATTCAAATAAAAATCGTTTGATATCTTTTTTTATCTTATCGGTCCGTAATCCTCATCAATGGGTGTTTGGTACTTGAGAAGATGAAGGTAATTTCGAATATTGAATAGGACGTATCTTGGCAATCCCCATGCTCTTATTCTTCGCATTGATACTTTTACGTACGAATTCGAATGCGCAATCTTTCCCTTCTTTTTAATGCGGAGGAACATATTTGTATCCTCGCCCTCTGCACGACCTCCGCCTGACTTTACAACCTCAAGAAATCCTCCCGTTTGCAACACTGCAGTTCTACGAAAGGCCATATTTTGTCCTGTTACAAGAGGTATCCCCATTTTGAAGAGTATTGAAGATGATAACCCAAATACCATCCACATCCCAAGCGTCTCAAGGATTGTTCCATCAAGAGGAAGAGCCCTCCCGCCAACGCCTACAACCCGCTCATCAGCAAATGGACGAACAAGATTTTCAAACCACGATTTTGCTGGTAGGGCATCTGCATCAACAAAACACACGACATCTCCGTGTGCCTGCTTCAATCCTGCTGTTCGTGCTGCACCGACCGACCTCTTTTTTTCAAAAACTACAGTGGCACCTAGCTCTCGAGCAATCTCGACAGTTCTATCGCTGCTCATTCCATCAACAACAATGATCTCAGCCGATGGTGCTTGTTTTTGAATTTCTCTAATGCATGAACCAATATTTTTTTCTTCATTAAGCGTTGGAATAATAATTGAATACGCTGTACGTTCCTTTCCCTCTTTCACGATTTTTCTATAAAGTTTCTCTGTTTCTTTTGAAATATTCTCCCAACTGAACTGTTGTTGTACAAATACTCGTGCCCGCTCTCCCATTTGTTTTGCTGTCTCTCTATTTCTTAAGAGGAGCACACACTGTTTTGCTATTTCTTCTTCGCTGTAATTTTCTAGTATAACTCCTCGCTCATCAGCAAGAAGTTTCTTGGCAGTTCCAACATCAGAAGAAATTACTGGAAGACCGCATGCCATTGCTTCAAGTAAGGTAAAACTTGCGTTTTCTCCTCTTGATGGAAACACTGTAATATCCGCTGCCCGTAGATAGTCAACCAATTCTTTGTCGGATAAAAAACCAGTCATGATTATATCTTTATCTGAGGCACTCATCTTTTTCAATTTCTGGAAATCAACCCCATCGCCGATGATAGCGAGCTTTGCCCGTGGGATTTTATTTTTTATCTGTTTAAAACTCTGAATGAGAATATCAACGTTCTTCTGGTAATGCAACCTTCCGAAATACACAATCAATTGTTCATCCTGAAATTTCTTTTTAACGATTGATGGCCCAGGAGAAAACTTTTTTGTATCAACTCCATTTGGAATGTACACGAGTTTCTCAGGGTCGACCCCCCAACTTGTAAAAACAGAAAGGTAATCTTCATTCACACAGATAATTTTGTCAACTTTTTTTGCAATCGAAATGGTCATCGCTCGAATAAATTTTTGATAAAGGATTGAGGCAGCTCGATTTGCTTTGATGTCAAGAAGATAGTGTGCCGTCATAATGAGTGAGAATTTCTTTTTCCTGATCAATCCTATTAAAAATGTGAATAGTGGGCTATGGAAATGTACAACGTCTATCTTGTTTTTCTCTAAAGCATTTACAACTTTTTCATAGGATCCTGGTCGATTCACAAAGAATATGTCCCATATTGGAACGAGGCATGGAACATGAAAAAATGTGCTTTTGCCATTTTTTTGATATCCTGATTTCTTTGTGTTGCCGGAAACAATCAAAAAATTTGCATCGATTCCTTTAACAATTTCAACGACATGAGTGTATGCACCACCTTCTTCATACGTTGTGATTTCCGCTATGTTCATGATATCAAAACTTTTTGTTACCAAATCTAAATTAGAGATAATTTTTCAATATATGTCCAATTTACCTTGTAAACCTCTGCCCAATGTATTGCTATTTCTGTGCTGGGATCGATCGTCTCGTTTCTATAGATGAGCTCGAAAGGTTGTTGTGAAAACTTCTCGTAAGCCTCTTGTGAAGTTTCATTTGTCATATAAACAGTTTCTTCGTCTCCAACGTGAACAACTACATCTTTCATTACATCATCGATTACGACGTGAGTGATTCTGCTATAGTTTTTACCGACGCCACATATTTCTTTAATGCATCCAGTTAAATTCTTTGCACCCCATATGACAATTGCTTCATCGCAAGTGGTATTAAACCCTACTGATTCTGCCATTCTTGCAAGACGGTGATCTGAAGCTATAATGCTCGTGTTTTTATCAAGATTTTTGTCCATCCATTCTATGGCGGCCATATCTTCATTGGTTATGCCTTCATAAGCGACATTTAACGACACATGCGATGGATAAACCGATACGGCATTTGCTGTGACAAGTAAAGCTATAACAAACAGGTATATTATTTGGCGTTTTTGTAAAATTCTTGTTTTTGTAGATAGATCAAACCGCACTTTACGAATATTTGAAACCTTTTTACTCAGCCACTCTGAAAGTGATTTGTGATCCCGATTTAAAAAGACACCGCCTAGACCGTATACTGCAATGATACTCAAAGGCGCCATCATATATTCAAAATGTCTATCTGGCAAAATAATCGAACTATTTGTAAGTAATCCATATAAAAGCGAGAAGAATATCGCCAAAAACCAACCCTTTACAAAACTCCCATTTTTTATAAATCTTGTATATCTAAAACCTGCAACTCCAAAACCAAAAACAATAACCATTGGCGTCGCATAGATGATTGATAAGGGTGTAAAACTGAAATTTGTCCACGGCATCTTGATAAACAAAAAAATGCCCATTAAGGTAAAACATATTATCATTGTCAGAGCAAATTTTATAATGCAGGATCGGGTCGTTGGTTCTTTCCTTTCAATAAATAAGTTGTATCTTCTTTTCAGCCAAATAATTCCAAACGATGAAAAAAACAGTACATAAAATAAAACTAAGAGTTGGTTTGATTCTATGTGTATGGGCCCTATCCTAAATCCTGCATTCATAAAACTTTGATAGACTGGAGTTGCAATAAATGCCCAATATGAAAATACTAGGCCACTTGTCAATAGGATGTAGAAGACATCCTTTTTTACATGTGCTGTCCACTCTTTTTTTATTGCATTCTCGAAAAATACTATTGATATCAAAGAGATGAGATAGAAATAGGTTGTAAGATGATGAGACATTATAAGCAGGATCGTAGAAATAAACAATGGAATGAGATACCTTGTGTTCTGTCTGTATTTTATGAAAAGATATAATGAAAGCATCATGAAAAAGTGACCCATGGTTAAAGGTGCAGCATGACTCGTCTGATATACATCGAATGGTAAAACAGCAAGGAAAAGACTGGAAATAAGAGCAATTTTTTTATCACCTATCAATTCGTATACAACAAAGTAAAAAATTAGTATTGATAGACCACCAAATATTGGTGCAATCTTGGGCATAAGTGTAAGCGTATCTATTCCAGTAATCCAATGACCTATCGCTGTTACAGCATACAAAACCGGAAAATATTGGTATGACCCGCCCCAGCCACTGTATTGGTTAAACAACTCTCCAGTTCTTACAAGAGAATTTGTAAGTCCATAGTATATTCCAAAGTCGGCTCCCCACGCTGCATTTGTCCAAGCTGGTATTGATCTTATAAATATGGCAAGACTTGTAATCACGATTAACCAGAAAACCCAATTTCTTGAGAGTTTCTTCAGTTTTGAAGCAAGGTATAACTGCATCTTCTCACAATATATATTCACTATATATCAATTTATCTTGATAAAACCATATTGTAATAAATTCAATACTATTTGAACGGGCTTGTCTTTGCTGAAGTTATTACATTCATAATGTTTTCAACGGTCTTTTTCACGTCACATTTTCTCGTGATTCCAGTAGTCTTTTTTGCAAGTTCTGCATCTCTTGCCAGATCTATGTTGTCTTGATTCACTGAGTAAAATGTACCTTTTTTATTGTGATATCCTGCAAGATACTCTTGTTCTATTTGTCCCGGGGTTGGAGTCATCAGTGCTTTTGTGCCTATTACTGCTAGATCCGATATTGTGGAATAACCACTGCGCGATACAACGAGTTTTGCGCGATTCAAAAAATCCTCTCGTTTTTCTTTTGTTACGAATGAATATGTTTCGATGTTTTTTTTGCTAAGACTATTTTTTTCTTCTGTCTTTCCTAAAGTTACAATAATGTTTCCTTCCAACTTATCTATCTGTGATAACAATTTTTTTTCAAGTATTGTTCTCTGTGGTTCCGGTCCAGAAATGGAAATGAGGTAGTCGATGTCCTTTTTCGTGTTTTTCTTTTTGAAATCCGATAGAACTCCAACATAGTGAATTTTCCCTTCGTCTATTTTTTTCAAGTTGTGGGCAAGATCCCCTGAGATATTGTCTTCTTTGTAGTCTGGTACGATAACACCACAATATCTTCTAAAGAAGAATAAATTAAAGATTTCACTGCCTCTCTCCAGCATCTTAATGCGAAGCGGGTTCATTATACGCATCTGGTGGGAAATAAAAAACGATGGAATCTTTCTGCTGTAAATTTCATATCGTGCGTCAGATATGATAAGATCGCATTTTCTTTTTTCTAGCATTTTTGTTAGATGTTTCAAGCCTGACCGCATTCCAACTATAAATTTAGGCCAGTAGATCACGCTTTTTGCCATGAACTGCCTTGCGTTTTCTGATAGTAACATTGGATAGTCTGGTATGTCAATATATTCTATGTTTTCTCCGAGTTCTTTTTTTAGAAGTTCTAAGGATCTATCATGAGATATGATTGTTAATTCGTTATCTTCTTCTATTAACTTTCTTATCACTGGCAAGGATCTTGTTGCATGTCCAAGACCCCAGGAACAGACCCCGTAGATTATCTTCATCTAAGTGCAGTATTCTTTTTTCTCATATATATCTAACTGGAAATGTGGCATCTTTTTATATGCGGATTTCTATTAGCACTATAAAGGGGTTGTATGAACTTCAGAGAAAAGTTATCAAATATTGTTCATGAAAACGATAGTCTAGTTTGCGTCGGTCTTGATATCGACAAAGAGAAAATGCCCAAGTTTTTATTTGAATCAAGTAAAAACCCATTTTTAGAGTTCAACAGATCAATTATTGAATCTACGAAAGACCTTGTCTGTGCCTACAAACTAAACATGGCTTTTTACGAAGTTTTAGGAAAAGAGGGCAATGATTTGTTGCAGAAAACAATAGGATACATCCCAAAAGATGTCGTTATTATCATAGATGGAAAAAGAAATGACATCGGTAATACGGCAAAGAAATATGCTCAATCTCTTTTTGAAACATACCATGCTGATGCCGTTACAGTTAACCCATATCTTGGAAAAGATTCAGTCATGCCATTTTTAGAGTATAAGAATAAATGTAGTTTTGTCCTCTGTAGAACATCTAATCCATCTGCAACAGATTTTCAAGATCTTAAAGTTTCAACGACACCATTGTATCAAGTGGTCGCTAAAAAGATAAGAGAATGGAACATCTATGGGAATTGCGGTGCAGTTGTTGGTGCTACTTATCCAGATGAACTAAAGACCATACGTGGTATACTTGGTGACGATATACCTCTGCTTATACCAGGCATAGGCAAACAAGGCGGCGATGTTGAAAAAACAGTGAAGTATGGAACAAACAGCAAGAACGAAATGGCACTAATAAATTCATCTCGTGAGATAATCTTTGCAGGTGATAAAGAAGATTTTGCGGAAAAATCAAGGGATAGAACATCGTCTCTCCGAAAAGAAATTAACAAGTATCGATAGAAAATTAATGTAGTTGAATGTTATGTTGCAATAGTAACGAAACATTACTTAATTTGTTATTATATAGACAGAGTGGCATAAATATATTAATCACATAACACAAATTTATTATAGTTGGATACATAATATTAATGGGCATGAAAAAAACTTTCCTTGCCATTCTATCAGTATTATGCTTAATCTCGATAAACATATGTTGTAATTTTGCGAATTCATCTGTTAGTATACCGTTATACATAAAACCATCCACCAATCCTCCTTATTTGGCTAAATGGACTTACATGGTCTATTTTGTTGGCGATATGACTGTTCAATTTACTGACGGCAAACACCCTGCTGACACTAAAATAATGATCCCGGCGATCAACAGCATGGAGCTTTACGGTTCAACTCCAAACGTCAATATAGTTGTGCAGGCAGATGATTTGAATGTTTGGAATCATCAAACAAGGCGATATTACATTACCAAAGATAGTGATATAAATAATATTACTTCTCCACTCGCCGATCCTGATACAAGCGAGAAAAACATGGGCAACCCACAAACACTCATTAATTTTGTAAACTGGGCAACAGATAAATATCCTGCCGAACATTATATTCTAATAATGTATGGTCATGGTGCCGGATGGGAAGGAATATGTCACGATGAAACTAGTGGCGGTATCGATAATCCTGATGCTTATATTGATATAAACGAACTAGGATCTGCCTTGTCTTCCTGTGTGCATTTAGATGTTTTATTCCTTTGGGCATGTACAATGGGAGAGATGGAAGAATTTTATCAATTAAAGGGCCATACTGATATTGTTTTAGCTTCAGAATCAAATATGGGTTATTGTGATGATACAATCAAGAGCCCACTGGAAAATTTAACTATAAATCCAAATTTAAGTCCATCAGAATTGACGCAAAAATTTGCGGATAGCTATTGTTTTTCAGGAATAAATAATATCAAAACTCTATTTGGTATCCACACGAGTGATAGTGATAATTTAAAGAATACTGTTGGTGGGCTTGCTGATGCTTTTCTGTCAGAACGTGAAATGTATCCTGTAATGACGTTTACATTGTTTTTAAATGCTTTAATTCACTCTACAATAAAATTTTGGGTAAACCCAAAAGATTTTAGAGTTCACGAATTGTATAAACTTGCAGAATTTATACCAGATTCATATCTGGGCCAATTATTACCATCTATTTCTGATGCAGCTGTTGGCGTCACTTCTTCAATTGATAGTTCATCCATAATAAAACCAAATCCAAATCCTATGGAGAATTTGCATGGAATAGCTATTTATTCTCCCAGATTCAAAACAATTTATCAAAAACATGCAAGTGATTATAAAAACATCAGTTTCTCAATAGATACTCAATGGGATGAACTTTTAGACTGGTTCTACGATGAATGGTACCAGAACGAAGACCAGTCTACATGTTTTGTGGCTGGTACACGTATCAATATGGCGGATGGCTCATACAAAAACATAGAAAATATTAAAGTTGGCGATTTGGTGAAATCTTATGATGTTTCAACCGGTGAATTGGTGAATTCAAAGGTAACAAAAACATACTATCACGCAACAGAAGATATGACCAATCACTATCTCATTATAAACAATAAAATATGTGTTACGCCAAATCATCTGCTATATGTAAATGGTATGTTCATACCGGCAGGATTGATAAAGATAGGTAATCACCTTACAGCTAGTAATGGCTCAGATGGCATGATTTATTCCATAAAACAGGTATCTAAAAATGTTCCTACATATAGTTTTGAAATTGATTCTATAGATGATCCACAATCAATTACAACTTATACTTTTGTTGTTGAAAATATTCTTGTTTATCCTCTAAAAATAGTTATATTCAATCAAGAAGATATGATGAAGGAAATCAATCATTGACTAGTAATGCAACTCTTTTGAAATATTGCGTTATAACTGTAAAAACATGTTTAGATACTCTAGCAACAGATAAAAACTAATCATATTGTTAGATATACCAAATTGTCTTTTGTTATATTAATAACCAATTGTTATTATAACTACACATCAAATTAACTTTTCTTATTTTTAAACAACATGTTGTTATAATAATAACAAAATCACTTATTATCATTATAATAATAACATAACACTTATAGTCATGAAAATTCTCTTATAAATATAACAAGCAAAATAAAAAGGAGGAAAAACATGAAATATATCTCACCAAAGATGGAAGACGTAGATAAGGAAGTATCATCCGGTGCAGCGTATCTATTGATTCAGTCGAGCCCGTAATGATAAGTGCTTCCAAAAAGTTAAAATAAAAAAAATAAGGAGGAAAAAAATGAAATATATCTCACCAAAGATGGAAGACGTAGATAGGGAAGTATCATCCGGTGCAGCGTATATGTTACTCGCGCAGACGCCGTAGAGATTTTTTGTAGGCTCGTTCTATCAATTTTAAGAGCTTGGTATGAACGGGCTAATTTTTTATATTGTTTGTATATTATTTTTTAAAATTAAAATGGTTTTTATAAGGAGTATGTTATTAGGGTTAGGAGATGAAAGAGATACATTCAAATGTAATTAAACAAATAGATTCAGATACAAAATCTGTTATTGGTTTTTTCTTTTTAGTTCCCTCGATGATACTTTTCCCTTGATACAAATAACAAAAGAGTATATCGAGATGGGCGGTAGGGCAGTTTTCTTTAGTCACAGTGGGGGAATATGAAAATTTGGCCGGCTTGATAACACAAATATTTTCATTATATTCATCTAGTTTGGAAATTTTATAATAATTATATTTCACTCCGAATATTGACTAATCATCATCTTTTCGATTGATATCGCGTTGTCTATCATATAATTCATGTTCTTAATTAAATTTAATGCATTTACTCTTCCAATATATATATTCTCAAAGAAATTTGCAAAGTATAATGCTAGATTCTGCCAAATTTCAATTTCTTCTTTAAGAAGTTTTTTGTCATTTTTATACAGATTTGACAAATTACTATTTTTTTCAAGAAATCTTAATGCGTACAGTTTTTCAATGGAAATATTTCCATAAACGTTTACGGTAACTGGATTAAAATACAAGGGGCCATAACCAATTAAGTGGAGTAGTTTGGATCGGATCTGAAATTTTAGACCAGAACGTGCATATATTGGAATTATATTTTGATTTTTCCTGGTTCCCTCTTCAAAATCTTTTTTCAATGTTTCCAGAGCGTGGATGCCAAGTTTATGATCTCCGAATCTTTTAGCATACGCTAGTGGTATTCCGTTCATCCTTTCTATGTTTCTCTTGTGAGCAAATATAAATGCCTTATCCATGGGCAACGGCTCTCCAGTTTTTCTAAATATCTCTATTGAATATCTTGGTTTATTTTTACCAAATCTTACTGTGCCAACTGCATTTCTTAAACTTTTAATATCTATCCACGAATAGATACCTTCCTCTCGTTCACCTCGAAGTTCAGAAAGAGGGTCGTTGTAACATACGGTTCCATTATTTTCATCAAAACCAACCAAAACTATACTATGAACACCCATGGATGAAATTAAATTCCAGAGCCATCTGGACATATTTATTTTCTTTTTTTTGGAGAATAAAAAAAATACATTTACATTAGTTAACACAGGAATATTCTCAGCAATACTACGTTTAACTCTATGCCAATATTCTTGCCAACATTGAGAATCTGATAAAATACTAAAATCGGGTTGCCAATATTCATAAGAAAGACCATAAAGATCAGCTAAAAATTTTCTATCATATGATGATTGTGAAATAAGATAGCCGGGTGTAAGAAGATATCTTGGTGGAGAAACAGAATAAAGTAAAGAATGGCCCACCCCCGAAAAATAAAGTACCTCGTCGAGAGTGGAGTTAATTCCACAATAATTAAAAATCATTAAAGGGCATGCATATGCACAAAAGAGTCCCGCCTCTTGACTTGCATAGGGAACATTTTCTATGACATGGTGCTTGTCATACTGTAAGATTTTTTCAGGATTTTCTTTTAAATCCATATTTCTTCCTATTCTCTACCTTATATAATAAGCATACCGAGCCATATATCCATTTGGAACTAATATAATTCTTCGATTTAGTACAGTAAACTTAATTAAACCTTAAATTAAAGAATCAATAAACTCAACTTTTATTTATATTTCCAAAGGTTTTATTATTTTCTTTTCTTCTAGAGTTCTTAAAAATTTCTCTACGTCTTTTTCTACCAATTTCCTATCAGTATCTTCAAAAGATTTACAGACTTCATCGATGATTTCCTCCACAGTATGTTTTCCATCAGAAAGTTTTACTATTTTACTGGCTGTAGGGTTTAAAAATCGTATCGGTCCGCCAAGATAGCTTGCTAGACTTACTGTTACACCCTTTTTTCCCTCGTCTTTCCATACTACGTCTTTACAAATTTCTGGTTTTATATCTTTATTTATCATGCAGTTCGCCATCCACATATGGGATTTTTTCTAACTTATCAAAATCCCTTCCAGTTTTTATTAATTGAGTTAATCTAAGGAATTCTTTGTCCTTATGGCATTCCTTAATATTGTTCCAAATTTCAAGTAAAGTATTTTCCCTGAGAGAACCTCCTGAAAAGGGTATGGTGGGGTCAGGGGCGCATATCCCTGAAGGAGAAATATAAATTAACATTTGTGGTATTTTTGAAAATGATCGGACATAACTTCCCAAATTTTTTGGAGAAATTTGAATTTTCATTATTTTACTTTTATATTCTTTCGTCTTTTCCAAGATAATATGTTCAAATTTTTTTAATTGTTTTTCTGAAAGCATTAAGTTACCTCTATTTAGAGCTGCTCTTCCAACTAATTTTGCCATTTCAAACCGAAGTTCTTTTGCCTTTAATTCATAAGCCAAGTCACATAACTCACTTAATTCACCAATGTTAAATGGTGAAATAACTGATGCAATCGAAAGCCCTCCGCCATTTTCAACAATGAGCCTGCATGCATTTACCGCCTTCCCCCAACTACCTTTTTTCCCTCTTATTTTGTCATGTGTTTCTGGTTTTGCACCATCAATACTCACCTGAATCTGCCTGAAATATCGAACATAATCTAAAACATTGTTTTCATCTACAAGTTGTCCATTGGTTATTGTATTACATAAAATCCGTCCATTATTCAATATTTTTGCTATTTCCCAGAAGGATTCAGATAAAATCGGTTCCCCGCCGCTTATACACATCCTAAAAATCTTTGCGTTTACGACCTGACGAGCAACATCTATTTTCTCTTCATGAGATAATTCGTTCGGTAGCTTCTTTCCGCTACCATTATAACAATGTATACAACGAAGGTTACATGCTCTTGTAATTTCCCATTGGCAAACCAATGGTGAATTAAAATATTCCGGCATAATTTCATTTTTGATAAGATCATCTATACGAATTTTAAAACCCTCGATATCTATCTCGCTTACTTGATCTTCTTTTGATGGGTCAATCCACACTTTAATTACTCCCTACTTTTAAATACTGTAAATCTGCAATCAAGGTTATAGCTTTTTATATTATATAAATTTTGTATAGGTATGTTATCAACCAAGATTGATAAAGTCATTTGTTAATTTATACCCTGCTAAAATTATTAGAGAATTTCTTTAATTATGATATATTGGATAACATCTCCTCTTCTTAGGAAAATGTTATCGATGTCACTTTATCTTACAATAAGATAATTTATTTCTTTTTCCATAGATACAATAACTATCAAAGAAAAATATAAATTATCAAAACCCGCTTCACATTATGTACTAATGAATGACAAAACGAATAAGAGTGCCATAAATCTAGTTATGCTAATCAAAATAAAATTTTTATCATATATATTGGCGTTTAAGCCACTTGGGTGGCTCACAGGAATAGCATTCATGTTACTAGGTGAATGGTTTTCCTCTCATAACTTTCCTTTATTTTCCTCCATATATGCGTTACTGGGCAGTGCTTGTATTGCGTTTTTTAGTTCGCTTATAAATAATTTATATGACAAACAATTAGATATCTTCTCACGAAAGCCATCAATCATAATATTTAGATATATTTCTTCTAAAGAAATGATTTTTACTGCCGTATTACTATTAATAATCGGTTTATTCTTATTATGGTATGTCAATATTTATGTTTTTATAGTGGGTTTATCAATCACTATTTTAAGTGTACTGTATTCGGCACCTCCGGTACGGCTTAAAATACGCCCTCCCTTTGACAGCGTTGTAAACTCTCTTTTACTTGCTCCCCTGCCATTTTTTTTAGGTTGGACAATCACTGGAGAAATGTTAACTCTCTCATCTATTTTATATGCATTTATCTTCTTTTTGTTTATCATGGCATATGTTCTTGTATATACAAGTTATGATATTAAAACAGATGAAAGATTTGGGATAGTAACTTCTTGTACTAAGTTAGGATTAAAATGGTCTGTTGCAGTAGCTACATTTATATTTATTCTATCTCTGATTTTATCTGTAATCTACTTTAAATTAAACTCTCAATTTACCATTTCAATTCTTATCGGTTCCCCATTTTTTCTTGTAATACTAAAAAAAGATGCAAAGAATTCAAGCAAATTTGTATTCGCCAGTCATATGCTATGGATGATAATACTAACAGTGTTTTTGTTTACATCAACACGTTCTCTATTTCCTTTAACTTTAATAATACTGATTTTTTTATGGGCATTTTATGTTTCAATTATTTTCCCTAGATATATTTATCCACAAATTGGTTATCATAAAAATTAGCAGCGTACTCGTATTTTTGTCTTTTTAAACAAGTATTACTTCTTCAGGGATTTCAAACATACAAATTTAAATACATTAATATGATATTTTTGTTTTATAATTATAATGGATAGCTATGTATTTGTGGTGGTAGATTAAGGATGGAGATGCAAAAAAATATAATATTACTCACCATAGATGCACTCAGGGCCGATCACTTAGGATGTATGAATTATAATTTGAATATTACACCTAACATCGATCAATTAGCAAGAGAAGGCATACTTTTTGCAAAGACAATAGCTAATGCACCGCATACTGCATATTCTTTGCCCTCGCTCTTTACATCTACTTTATCTCCAGTTGATGACAATACTGTGACACTTACTCAAATTCTTAAAGAACACGGATATAAAACAGCCGCATTTAATCCGAATCCAGAGGGAGCTAGTTTATTGAAAAAAGGTTTCGATATCTATGAAATGATGCTTCCCAAGAAAAAGCAAACAAAACTTAAGAAAGAATTTTTTAAACACAAATTAATGTGGGCGCTATCGTCGTATCTAGAAAAGTATCAGAAGTTTGCAACAAAACTAATACCTTATATTTTTTCTGTAAATCAATTCGACATACTTCCCGAAGCTAAAGAGATAAATGTCAATGCTCTAAAATGGGTAGAAAACCAAAGTAGTAAATTCTTCCTTTGGTTGCATTATATGGATGTCCACGATCCTTATGCCCCACCCGACTATGAAAATAAAAGAGAGCTCCTTTATCTAATTAGCAAATATCGATATTTTCCACGTTATCTTAGTGATGCAGAAATTAAAAAGATCATCAATCTTTATGACAAAGAAATACAATATGCAGATGCAGAAATTGGAAATTTTATACATAAACTCAAGGAAAAAGGTATTTTAGATAATAGCTATCTAATATTGGCTGCTGATCACGGGGAAGCATTTCTTGAACATGGCATATTTGGTCATGGCGCTAAGATTATTAGAGGAATGGAAGAAGTAAAATTATATGATGAACATTTACACGTGCCATTAATATTATATGGACTAAAGAAAAAAAATTTGATCAGTGATAGGCAAGTCCAACTTTTGGACATTGCTCCAACCATTTGTGAATTACTTGATATATCAATACCTCCTTCCTTCGAGGGATGTAATTTATTCATTTCAAAAAATGAAGGAGTTATATCTACATCCCCGAATGAGATGTCATATAGAACTGAAGATTATAAATTAATCATCAATAAATCTGTTAAGAATATCGAACTTTACAATCTAAAAAACGATCCATTTGAAACCACAAATATTTTCTACGAAAACAAGGAGTTGGCTGAGACATTGCAATTACAGATGATTAATTTTTTTAAGAAAAGACTTAGCACCAAAATGGAAACCTCAAAAATTAGAGATAAAATACAAGAAATTAAGAAAAATAATTATAATGAATTTAAGAATAAAGTGGATGATAATGGCGACTAATTTTGAAGAAATGTTCTGGGGAAAAGAAGTTCATCAAGAACCCAATGACCGTTTATCTATATTTAGATCCTTAAAGCATAAATTTTTAGCCTATCTGGTTTTATCTAGATTACCATCGCTTTTAACAGTTGCAGCCTTTTTTTTATTAGGCCAGTGGTCTTTTAAACAAAACTTTATTTTTTATCCTTCTGTTTTAATGCTTTTATGTCTTCTTTGCGTTCAATTCGTTAACGGATTAACCAACACTGCATTCGATAAGCAATTGGATATTTTTTCTAGGAAATACACAGTATGGGTTTTTAAATATGTTTCATTAAAAGAAATGCTGCTTGCGTCAGTTTTTTTTTCCATTATTAGTTTGTGTGTCGCCTGGTTTTTAAATTATATAATATTTCTGACCACTTTGGTTCTTGTAATAACTACAATAGTGTACGTTATGCCCCCACTACGTCTCAAGACGCATCCTCCATTTGATGTCATTATTAATGCTTTGATATTTGGTACTTTTCCATTTCTTCTGGGTTGGTTAATTTCTGAAGGTAACCTGACAATGTCGACTCTCATTTATGGAACAATTATGGGATTAGCTGCAGCTACATATTATCTACTCTTTAGCTTGCAAGATATAAAAACCGATCAAGAATTCGGCATCAAAACTTCTTGCACAAAATTGGGTTATTCAGGTACACTAGATATAAGTGTAATCATATGGGTTGCTATTACCATTTTATCTGTGATGGTTAGTGGTTTGTTGTCTATAGTTTCAATCTCATTTATAATTTGTATGCCTTTAATCTTTGCTACAAATATTATTGCCAAAAAATTTACTAAATACGATCTTGTTGGTAAAGCTGTAGGCTTTATGTTGGGTATAACAGGTATGATATGGGTAATTGTTATATTTCTAAGTTTTAGTTTACAAACTCCCTCATATGTACCAATAACATTTTTTATTATATCATCTATCTACTTTTATTTCGGTCTTAGAATTTATGTAAAAATTGGTAGAAAATTATATTTGGTTTCAAAAACAGGAAATTCAAATTAGAAATTTTTTGTACCATGATATTTGCATTTGATTTCTTCGCAAATAAATTTACTAACTGTTATTTGCCGAATTAGATATAATTTTTTCTTCAATTGCTATTATGTTATCTAAAGTCTTAGTCATTTTGTGAATGATGATCCTTGGGTATAAGACCTGCATTAACCTTGTATTACCAAACTTTAAGACACAATATTCTAATTTTGACCAATTCTCAGATTCCATTTCCAATAGCTTAGCCTCTTCTCTATATGTGGATGAATTAGAGATTTCATATAGATATTTGGACATATTATACTTACAAGCAAACATATATATATAATCACCCAATAATAAAATTCTGCAATGGATTTTAAAGATCTTATTGGCGACTCTATATAACGTCCCCTTAAGTTTATATGTAATTGTGGTAGGTAGACGACACATAATATTACCCAAATCTTTTCTCAGATCTTTCAAGCCTTTAATCCCGAGCAAATATCCTGAACAACTTTCGTCATAAGCTGATTTGTTTCCACACATTCTTTCGATATTTCTTTTATGAGCCCGCTCAAGAGCTTCTGTTTTATCTAAGGGGTTTGCTGATGTATTTTTGTATATTTGAATCATATATTCGGCCTGTAGTGCTTTTTTAACTGCCTTCGAAAACTCTGTTATATTCTGCCAAACATATGCCCCTTTTTCTGGATGCCCAAAGAATAGAAGCATGGGATCATTATAACAAACAGTTCCATTGCTTTCATTGTATCCAACTAGTACAATCATGTGTGAAGATGGAAGCGTTATATTAAATCTTGATAACCAATCAGGATTTTTCAAAAATTCTTTTCCTGATTTCAACAGAAATGGATTAGCACTAGTCAATACAGGTATATCCTGCGAGATGTTTTGTTTAACCCTCAGCCAGTATTCTTGCCAGCATTCATCAGCAGTCATACTATTAATGTCAGCTTTCCAGTCTTCATATGAAAGACCGTAAAGATCTGCTAAAAATTCTCTGTCAGCTTTCAGATATGATAGATGAACTCCATCGATAGGTGTATTGCCTTTAATACCGAAAGAATATCCAACTCCAGAATTAAATAAAACTTCATGTTCTGTCGTGTTTATCTCATAGTATCTAAATACCATTGTAGGACTTGCATAGGCACAATAAAAATCTGTTTCCTGGCCGACATAAGGCACGCCTTCGATGAGATGTTTTTCCGGGATTACTGATGTATTGTAAGATGATTGACTAAAATCTGCGTATGAAGTGGTGAAACTAGATAAAAGAGGTGTTACTACTATTGCAAATGCTATAAATATGGTTATGGGTTTCTTTTTTATCATATTTCTATGCCCCTTTTATAATTTATCATAGTTCATCCGCCTTTTCGAACAAAGCATATGCTATAAGATGTTCAGCCATAATACCGCTAACCCGTGTATTTACACGCCTGTTCATAAAGTACACAATTGCAACATTATCTGATAACCTAATCTTTACTAGCGCTGAACTCGTAGTATGATGTCCGCTATGACAAATGAATGTCTCCCCATGCATATTTTTCCAAATTTCCCATCCTAAGCCATACTGATAAAACCTAAAATCACTTTCAAACCAAGAATCTGGATATTGAACGGTGTGCATCAGCTTAACTGTTGTCTCATTAAGAATTCTAACACCATTGTATACCCCGCCATTCATATGTGCGATTATAAAACGAGAAAATTCTATGACGGAAGATCGTGCACTACCGGCAGGATATCCAAAAATACCATATTGTTCAAATGGAACTAATTTTCCAAATAAGATACTTTTTGGATGGAGTTCATATGGAACTGCGATCTTATCAATATCTAAATCACGAAGACGAAAACTTGTATTATACATGCCCAATGTTTCGAATATATGTTTTTTGCAATATTCTTCAAATTTTTCACCTGAGATGCGTTCTACTAAATAGCCAATTAAAGCATAGCCTAAATTGGAGTAATGGAGTTTTTCTCCAGGCCGAACCTTAGTCCATACTTTATCAGTATAATTTTTTCCCCCAGGAACCAGAATATCTTTCAACAAAGGATAGGGATATCCAGGTATATCTGGATCTCCGGGATATTTAGTTAAAAAAAGATCCATGCGGTCTCCCAGACTAGATTGGTGAGCAAGTAGCATCCTAAAAGTGATATTAACATTTGGATAATTGGGGTTTTTAAGATCGAAAGGCAAAAACTTACTAACATTGTCATCGAGATTGAAGTAACCCTTTTCATATAGTTGCATCAGAGCAGTAGCAGTGATTGTCTTTGAAATAGAACCAAGCATATATTGTGTATCAACAGTAGCTGTCTTGTTATTTTCAATATCACATAATCCATAAGCTTTAGCCCATACAATACTGTTGTTTTTGATGATGCATGCCGATAGAGATGGCATGCAATTAAGTTTCATGATCCATTCTATAAACGTGTCGAAATGTGCGTCTCCATTTAAATCAACTGATTTTTCTGATGAACCCTTGTTATATTTATTTGCAACTTCTCCTGTGATTGGAGCAACAATCGTGCCGATAAACAATAGTATTGTGAAAATAATTGCTGTTTTCCGATAAAAATTGATCCTCATTGAGGTTATTTTATTCATTTATTATATATAAATCTTTCTAAAGATTGTTATGCAAATGTTATGCCAAAAACCATCAACAATTTTCAATTAAAGCTTCGATATTCTGAAGAAAATAAGATTTTTAATTATTTTTTTACGGACCAAAACATTAATTAACAGAAGCCTTTATGATTTATTTTGCCTTGATAAGAAGAGCTCCATGATAACGTGATTGGATCGGCAAGATCAAGGCAACAAATTGATACCAATTTAGGGTCCCTCTTTGATCCATCAGACGTAAAGTCAAGATATGATAAGAAGACAACCATGGTATCAAACATATGTCGCGATATCTGCTGCATATCTATGCCTCTGCTGCTTACAGGATAGATATGTAACAACACCCAGCATCTACCGTTGTGTGGCTGTTGGGTGACAGCGGCAAAACTCATTTTTTTATACGATAAATTATATATACTCTACCATATATGATAAACAACTTTATTGAAGAAACTCTCCAATAACGGAGCAATACAAAATGGGGGAATATACTTCTAAAAGAGGAGTTTCAGGTTCAGGTAATCTTCTACATATCAGTCATAAATCAAAGAAAATTATCTGCATCTTGGTAGTATTTTTTTCGATCACAACTGTTTTTTCATCAATCATACCTGCTCGAGATACACGTACTTTAATCGGAAATATAATTGGTAAAAATAGTGCCGTTCAATCAGGCGATTCTGGTACGGGGGCAGCTAATGCACCTACTTCAAATACCAAATTTAGTGATCTCTTCAAAGAATTGTCAATGCTTAAACGCGAAAAAACTCCTATTTTTTCGGTTGTTACTAAATATAATGGCACTGAAACAACCACGCGTTTGAAAAGTTTTCTACCTGTTGCCATTGACGTTAATGGCGATGGTAAAAAGGATATTCGTGTCTGGGTCTTTCGCCTGCCTGGCATAGACCTTAGTCCACCAGCGGCATGCATCAAAACAACGTTTTTGGTTCGTCGTCTCAATGATGATATCAAGTACGGCCCCTTTGAGATATACCTTCAGTACACGCCAAAGATTATATCAAAACTTACTGGCGGTACACTCGATCGTATTAGAATAGGTTATCAGACTCCAGCAGGTGCAGAAGTACCTGACTTTTGTAAGTTGATGCATACATACACTCCACATATAATATATCCGAGACTAAAACCTATGAATAAGTTATCGATAGATCCAGGTTCAATAGCTGGCAAAGCCAATTTGAATCTTTTATTTTCAATTGCGGATATGAATGGTGATAACGTATCGCTACAGCATATCTTTAATATAAACTACAATCCTGCTGTTAAAACAGAAGTATCTATTGGCAGACCTAAAAAAGGCTCAGGATTTAATTTAGAATTAAGTTCCTCTGGTGAATCAAAGGCTACAATCTTTTATACAAAGGAAGACGGAAGCAGCAGTGTAGATGTCGGTCTAATTATAGACAAATTATCGAACTTTAAATTTCAATTAGATCTTTCTTTATTGTCAAATGGTAGAAGTACAATAGAGTATGAACGTCTGAGTTCAAATCCAGTTAATGTTACTCTTTTCAAGAAGAATTCTGATAATTTTTATTTCTATGTAAATGTACTTCCAAAGCATATAACAATGTCATTCCTTCCAGAATCAAATGGTTGGATGGATATCAATACTTATGGTGAATCTGTAAATGAAATAGGCTTTTGCGATGACCTGTTACATCCATCTTGGAAACTTTATTTTGCAGATTTACCAACGCTTGCAAAACTAAATTGGAATCTATCTCAAAAGAAAAGTTTAGAGGCCGGTAGTTTAAATGTATCTGGTGATACAACAGCTTCGGTACACCTTTTTTCACCAGTAAATAAGTTTATAAATACTGATTTAAACGCGATAGTAAAATTAGATGCATACGCACAAGACAAAATTGATATGTCTATTTCATGGGACTTCAAACAGCGTTATGTTCGATTAGACCAAAGCAAGACCGATCTTAAGCTATCATTGTCAGCATATGGCGAAAATGGAAATACTTTTGATGCGTCATTCATATTGAAAAATTTGGACAACGGTCCGTATACAATCTTCTTTGACGATTTGTCAGATGCGAAAGCCGATTTATCTTTTATTGGCAAATCATTTGATGTCTATGATTTAGATTCAAATATCTATCTACAAAAAGCAGGTAACTTTACAGTAAAAATGGGTCATCTAGTAAAGAACAAAAACGGTAATCTAAACATAAGTTTGTATATAACAAAAAATGGATCGCATGTCAATTGTAATTGCACATTTGCAGTAACAGGTGGCATAGAGGTCTACAATCTTCAAATTGGATACGATGATCTATGGTACAACAAATCGTATATTGTTGTAGATGAGAACGACACTTTGTACTTCCAATTTGGTGGAACATTTGATGTTTTTTTCAATATTGCCAATGACTTGTCTTGGGGTTATATTACTATCAAAGGTAGTATCTATGTTGATGTTGATTTCTCTTTTAATTCAAACGGCACTCATGGCATTATAAAAGGAAAGTTGCACTTCAAATCCAATGGTGAAGCATTCAATATTTCATGGGTTACTGTCGGTGGTGAAAAACGTTTCACTCTTGATGGTCGTTGTTTGGTCAGCTTATCAGATTTTCATCTCTGTTTTGGAGACATAGTTAACATCTCCATTGATCAACTTGCTGGAAGTATTTATTTGGAAAATGTATCACGAGATGAAGGCTTTTTCCTATTTGAATTTCAGGGTTCTGGTTCTTTATATCTTAATAGTTCTTTTTCATCCAAAAATGAATCTGACGTTATATGTAATGTTACGTTAAATATGCAGCTTGATACTAATGATCAAACAGCTCTTTTATCAATGACTTGGAAAGAACACAATGTCACAATATTTAAATTCAATATCGGTGAAGGTGCATATCTAAACATTAATGATTTTGATTTTAGGCTTACAGTTGATGGCAATAAATCATTAACCTTGGAAAACCTGACCGCTCACATATCTGGATATTTTGATGTTATTTTCACAAGGAGCGATGATTTGTCTAAGGGCTATATAGCTATCATAGGCAGCATCTCTGTGGATATTGATTTATCGTTTGATTCAAACAATACGCATGTAATGATAAAAGGAAAAATGTATTTCAAACCTGATAGTGAATCATTCAATATTTCATGGGTTACTATCGACGGCAAAAAACGTTTTACACTCGATGGTCGTGGCCTAGTTGGTCTATCTGATTTCTGTCTCTGTGTCGGAGACATAATTGATGTTTCCATTGATGAGCTCTCAGGCAGTATATTATTGGAAAATGCATCGCTAGAGGGAGGTTTTTTACTATTTGAATTTCAAGGCACCGGCTCTTTGCGTATCAATGGTTCATTTTCATCCAAGAATGAATCTGATATTATATGTAATGTGACGTTGGATTCTCAGATGGATACAAATAATGTGCCTGCCACCATAGCTATGACTTGGAAAGAACACAATGTCACAATATTTAAATTCAATATCGGTGAAGGTGCGTATCTAAATATCAATGACTTGGATCTTCAACTTACTGTTGACAACAATAAATCTTTGGTTGTAGAAAACCTGACTTCCCACCTATCCGGATATCTATGTCTTTCGTTAAACCGCAGTATCAACGATTCTTTTATCAATATGAAAAATGCAGATATTCTTCTTCATGTAGATGATTATAACAATAGTGGCTTTGGGTTTGATTTGGGCGAAATAAATATTTCTGCGGATTCCATAGGAACAACCAACATATCATTTTATAATTTCACTAAACAAATTTTTATTCCGCCTTATTACATTGAAGTAAATCTTACCTGGTACAATCTTACGGTTATACTGGATGCTTCTCAGGGCTCATTAGATCTCAATGAATTATATATTGAACATTTAATGGTGAAGAATTATAGCAGTGCAGTCTTGCTGAAAAATCTTTCAATATCTGAAGGGAGCTCTAAAATTAATATTGCACTTTCGCTTAACGAAACAGAGATTGCTCCGCGTTTCATTAATATCCGTTTTGATAACAGTCTAGGCACTAACCTTTTACTTAAAAAATTTTCATTTACTTTATTTCTATTTGATATGCCACCTGTACCAACAACGCTTTATAGTGGGAAACTGACAGGAGGAATTCTTGATATTCGTCTCAGAACATTTGAAGTTTTTTCAGTAGAAATAGCAAATGGTAGTGCCATCGATCATCTTGATGTGAACACGATACCTTTTGCCGGGTATAACCCTGATTTTAAATTTAATGTGTCATTTGATGAACCTGTTAATTACCTGTTCTTTGATGCTAACGATGGAGCAAGTCAAGTAAGTGTACCTGAAGGCATATACCTCAATACTTATAATATTACAACAAAAATGAATCTATCTTTGATAATACCAAGCAGCCCAGACTCTAAAGATGTTATAGGTTTCCGTTTCGATAATGTAACTTTGAGAGCTGACGATTTCATTCTTCTTACGCCAAAACTATTTTTAGATCCACAAAACTTTAGTGTCGGGGCCATAAGCATAGAGGGATACCTTGAAGTGAAGGGCAAAGGCGATATATGGATGTTTATCAATGATACTTGGTACTCAATTGACATACTTGGGCAAGGTGGGTCTCTAGCAATAAGTCCAGGCCACCTTAGATTGAAGGCAGATGGGCAGATAACACTTGATCACACTATAACTCTTAAAATGGGATTGAGCGTAACAATTAGAGGTACATTCATAGCGGATAATGGCACTTTTAATATCTGGTGGGATAGGGCTAAAAATTGGGTGAAGCTTGAGTTCGATGGGAGTATGACGGTTGAAAACTTTTTGTTTAAAGTTGAATATAATTATAATAAAAATGCACCTGTTTTAATGCCAAGCAATAGCCAGCAAACATTATCAATAACTTGGTCGACATTTCATGCGTCTGGCCCGGCTTATCTTTTCATTGGTTTGAGATCTGAATCTAGATTTTTCTTGCATGGCTCTGTTAGTCAGATTAATATAACTAACCTAAACGTAAATAACAAGAATAATACCATAGAAATAAATTCGACGAATCTTTCCGGTGAATTTAATTTTTCAACTCTGCCAGAACGACCCAATACTTTAGTTTACCTTGGATTAAATGTAAGTTTGAACGGAACCTTTGAATTATCTGGAATAACGTCGAATAATCACAATACTAGTAAATTTGACCGTATTTATTTTGATGGAACGGGCGATATACAATTTGAATACTGGGAGGATGCTCAATCAAATATTACCATCTATTTGGAAAGTAAAAACGGTTTCATCGGACAATCCATATCAATTCAACTCGATTCTGGCCGGGTATTTGAAATAGCTCATCTAACGCCTGGAAATGCAAACATAAGTTCAGGATTTGTAAACTTGTCTTTGAATATAGATGGGGATGGCAATGGTATGATTTTCCTGGATAGTTCAAGTATAACTTTGGATAATGCAAGAATTTCTTATTGGAAGCCTCGTCACTTTGGATGGGGTATACGTCTTGGTGTAACAGGCTATTTTGATGCTGATGAATGGTTATTGCGATGGTTTCCACTCCGTCATACTGGCCATATCTATCATGGTATGCTTGACATAGACATCACAAATGGAAACCAATGGTATAATTTATGGCCACCTTTTCATCCTGGTGAAATGAATGACGAATTTGTCAGTCTGCCCTACTATAACGAATACAATCTATTAAAATTTAAAAATCTGCCTTCCAACAGTTGATATACTCTAGTACGCCTATTATTATTTGGGTAACTTTTATATAGCAAATTATATATACTGCTCAGTATAAGTACAATATGGAGTAAGTAAAAACCTCTATTAAAATAGAAAAGAAGGTATAATAATGGGGGATCATATTCGTTCAAAAACAAAATTAGGCTACCATATTTCAACAAAGATACTCAGTATATTGCTTGTATTAATATTAACTACAACAGCATTTTCATCCATGATAACTGCTCAAGAATCAACAAATTCGCTACGAGACAAAATAAATACAGCAATAGATGAAATAATTGGAGATGGTAGCGACAAGACAGGCGATTCTGGCAATGGGGCAGCAGCCAATGCACCTGCTACAACGACCAAATTTAGTGATCTCTTCAAAGAATTGTCAATGCTTAAACGCGAAAAAACTCCTATTTTTTCGGTTGTTACTAAATATAATGGCACTGAAACAACCACGCGTTTGAAAAGTTTTCTACCTGTTGCCATTGACGTTAATGGCGATGGTAAAAAGGATATTCGTGTCTGGGTCTTTCGCCTGCCTGGCATAGACCTTAGTCCACCAGCGGCATGCATCAAAACAACGTTTTTGGTTCGTCGTCTCAATGATGATATCAAGTACGGCCCCTTTGAGATATACCTTCAGTACACGCCAAAGATTATATCAAAACTTTCAAAGACTACACTACCTGATATTAGAATGGGCTATCAAACCCCGACAGGTTCAGAAGTACCAAAAACCTGTATAGTTACTCATAAAGATATCCCTCATTTGCTATATCCTAAGCTAGAAACTACACATAAAGTAGCCATAAACCCAGTTTCCATAGTTGGAAAAAGTCAGTTGAATCTTTTGTTCTCCATCTTAGATGTGGAAAATAAAACTGTACAATCTGAATTGACAATACAGGTTAATCATAGCCCTGCAGTGAGAAATGAGATATCTTTCGGCATGAGCAAGGAACGACTTATTGGTAGAGGCCAGACCTTACAAATTACCCGAAAAGGTTCCCCATCTTCGAATGTCACAATTATCATAAAAGACACAACCAAGAACGATAGTGGCTTTATTAAGATTCAAAATATTCCAAAGAAACTAACTTTATCTTGGCGGCTTTCAACAAAAGGACATATAGAACTTAATACCTATGGTTCTGGTACTGGGCCAGTAGATGCTGCTGTCAATGGCACCATAGCTCTTGGTTTTATACCAACAAAAGGTGTAAATTTCCGTCTAGGGTGGGACATAAATCGTCTAACTTTAATAGGAACCCTATGGAGCTTATATAAAGGGAAAAGTTTCGATTTAGAAATTGATGCAAAAGCTTCTGCAACATTGTCTGATTTATATGCCAAAGTACCTCAGTTAGCTGGTTATAAACTTGATTTAGTGGCCTCGTCACTTTCATTTAAACTCAAAGCTGGCGTTAATGCTGGTAAACTTATTCTAACACCTCTTTCTCATCCATCTGCAGATAATATAGGTATGGATGTAACAAATCTTGATGTTGTGTTAAAGAATTGCACTGTTGACTTGCAACCTATTGAAACTCCTACTGTTTCAATCACTCATCCTGTTAAAGATACTGTTATTTCTGGAACAGTTCCTATTGGTGGCACTGCGAGTGCGCCATCAGGTAAAGAAATAAAATCAGTTAAAATAAGTATGGATGATGGCGGCTGGATTGATGCCGTCGGAACCACTTCATGGTCTTATAATTTGGATACAACAACGCTTCTTAATGGAAATCACACAATTTATGCAAAAAGTTCTGACGGAGAATACGAATCCCTAGATCAAATTTCTGTAACTGTTGATAACGCAGGTAAAAATTGGTATCCATTAGTTGATATATTGACACCAACTCAAAGTATTGTATCTGGCGTAGTTAATATTAGTGGTACGGCAAGCGATAAAGACGGAACAGTTTCAAAAGTTCAAATCAGTAAAGATGGTGGTAAAAACTGGATTGACACCATCGGAACCACTTCATGGTATTACAATCTAGATACATCAAATCTAGGTGGAGGCAAATATATAATTAAGGCACGCAGCTTTGATGGAACTGATTATACATTAAGTGCATATACCAACTCTACATATAAAGCAGTGTTTGTTAGATTCTGTGATGCCTTAGATTTCAATTTGGCAGAGGCTTCAGTAGATATTACTAATCTTGATTTAAAAGGAGTCATACCTTTAGCAAATATAACTGATATATCGGTATCTTCATTTGTTGCTTCAGGGAGCGGATCGTTAAAAGTTGGTAAAGATGCTATTTCTTTAGAGGTCTCAGGATCTCTAGACATACAAAATACTTCTATTTATGCAACAAATAAAACATCCAAAACTATAGCCTTGCTAGATAATTTTACCGTCAATTTCGATGGATATGCATTAGTAGAACTATCAAATAAAATCAAGGTAAAACTGCAAGATGTTTCGCTTTATATCCATGCCGATGCCGTACTTGATTTAGGAAAATTTAGTGTCTCTTTAAAAGGTACTGGTGCTGCTGAACTTTATTTGTCTAAAGCTACTGCGATGTTTAACCTCTCGCTTGATGCAAGCTCTGGCATCGATATTAAAAATCTTAATTTAGAGATTGGTGGTTTTATCATCAGAGCTGATAGTATTACAGGGAGCGGAACCGCGGATTTACGATTTGTTTTAAATGGTCTATCATGCAAATGTAATATAATTGTTAAAGGATTAGAAATCCATGGATTGTATCTTGCATTTAACGACCTATCAAAGTATATTGATTTCATCGGTGGCGATTCACAATTTGGCGTGGAGCTTTCAGCTAATTTCGATATCGAGACAGGCGATAACTGGATTCGTATAACCATTGGTGGTAAAGGTGAAGCACATGTTTGGATGCACACCAACTTTACAGTTAATGGAACACAGGGTCATTTGGATGCAGATGTAGTTCTTAAGACCGGTAACGATCCGCTGGTGATCTATCTATATAACCTATCAGGCGAAATGGGCATTCAAATTGATGGGAGTGCAGTGGTAAATCTCTCTGAATTCCATTTATGGTATGGAGACAAACTTGATTTAGAAATACCAGGCCTAGTATCAATTGCTTTTACCTTAAATGCAACTGGTAAAGAAGGCAATATGAAATTGATGATTGTTAACTCTGAGGCATCATTAAATCTAAACAAGTTGAACTTGAACCCAGAGATCAATAACCTAACAATTTCTGGAGAATTATCCCTCCACATTACAAGACAAGCAAGTGGGACAATATCAGCCGAGTGGAATGAATCAGGTATAATTTTTGATGTAGATTATAGTGCGCATACCGTGGGTAGTCTAACTCTTGACAATTTCATATTCAAAAACGATCTTGTCAATGTATCAGTTAAAAAGATTTATTTGGAGGGCGAGCTAAATACAGATCTAACTATAGATGATAACAGCATTAATCTCACTAGCGATGGTGGATTTGCAAACGTTACCATAGAGAATGCAAATATTCTGGCAAATAGTCAAATTTTTACTTCTGATATAACAGGCGCACACTTCATAGGCACAGGTAGTTTTGTTGTTGAATACAAAGATAACAATCTAACCGCAAAAGCAGATTTTGTTGGTGACTCAAGAATCGTTATTGATGCGTTGTGGGCATATTTATTGAACATGGGAATCTCAGCTAGCAATATTGTCATTCAAGGTCCGACTATAATTACAATATTAGTTAACTCATCCGAGGAAATCCCATTCACATTAACTATAAACACTGAGAATAATATTGACGTGGGTTTCATTTATGCTGGTAGTCTTGAGAAAGATCTTATCGAATTAAGCGGACTTTCTGGAGGCAGTGGAAAACAAGGTTCGTTTGTTGTTGGAGCAAATTTTGTTGAACACGGTGCAATGCCTTATCCATTTATTGGTGTCAATGGTTTGTGGAAATTTGCTCGGTTAGACATACCCGCTCTTATATCTGGTTTGCCTCTTTACAATATCTCAATTAATGGTTCGGCATCTATCGAAATATGGCTTGATATTGTAGGGTTTTCATGGTTCTATATTAGAGGAAATGTTGAAGAACCAACTACGCTCTCGTTTTTAGATAAAGGCATAGATATCGTTCTTGATCCAGGACGTATTAATTTATATGCGAACATTGGTAATCTTTTTAACAATTTTTCCTTTATTGCTGTTGGTAGTATACAAAATTGGATTACAATCAGAATACCAAATGTAAAAGAAATTAAATTAAAAGGTGCTTTCGATGCTATCGGTATCGGTAACAAAGGTAAAAATGATACTTTTGATTATGTTCTCGATCTTAAGAATTTTGAAGGTGCAATTGTTACAGATTCATTTAGAGTTGTTGGGCAGGCAAAGGGAAAAATTGAATTTGGTGGCGCATTTAATCTAACAAGCAATCCAATAAAGCTTAATTTAGATTATTTGGATATTTCTGGCAACATTTCAGCTGTTGTGCAGTTTAAATTCAATGGAACAGGTTGGATTCCTGTTCTACCTGGTAGTTACACTACAGATGGATCTGTAGCATTGCTTGTCGATGATGCATATAAGGACTATTTTGAAAAAAGCATAACTGGCGATAACGTTTCTGCTAGATTGTCGGCTTGGTATACACCTCCGTTTGATTTCGATTCAGGCAATTCCCAACAAATGTATAAATATAATTTTTCATTCGGCGACGGAACATATTATGAAATTACAACAGATAAAACCGAAGTTTTTGCTCCATCTCATATATTCCAGCTGGGATTGCATAATGTAAAAGTAACTGTCTCGTTAGAAGGATATGAAGATGTAGAGGATAACGCTACAATAAATGTTGTTAAAGGAAGTCCTCTTGGTACCTCTCCACCCACTGGTGAAGGTATTGTTTTTAATTCAGATGGAGTGGGCCCTGATGGTAGATTCCACTATAGTTTCAAAATAATTAACACAGCCGATAAGCAGCACCCATATACTCTTCATTGGAAAGCTAGTGTTGGTTCTATAAATACTTCAAATGGCAAACCAAAAGACGATATATGGTATCTATGGGATATGGATAATTGGACTTTTACGCCATCAAGTGGTATTTTAAACGCCTCTGAGGAAGTCGTAGTTAATGTCTCATTCCCTCCACCCACTGTGAGAAGAGATATCGTTACTATGTTGGATGCCGCCTGGATATTCCAAGAAGATGCCGCCGGAGGTAACAACTATTACTCAGTATACATGCTTGATGGTCTTGTAAATGTATTTCCAACAGATAATATCTTTCTACCACGTTTTAATCCTGGTGACACTATTAATACTTCTATATGGGTGCGCAACGCAGGGCATTCAACGTTGAACTGGACTATAACCGAACAACCATCCAATGGAACTTGGACGTTTAACCCGACCAATGGTACGATACCTGCGGGTGGCGGTCAAACTGTAATGGTTACTCTCCATGCACCAGACCAATATGGTGTTGATCTTAGTGGAAATATCACAATAACCAATGCTGATAATACATCTGATTACGACTCAGTATTTGTTAACGCTATTACTAAGCAAAAACAAGACAGCGGTATTCTAATTACAGAGAATGAAAACAACGTAAGCATAAGAATAGGTGGAAAACCTGTAATTCATCTTAGAGATTTCCATTTTGAAATAAACAAAATAAAAGGTTTGATAAATGGTAACTACACGTTCAATACAGGTAACAACTCTTATCTGTGGATAAACTGGACAAAAGGAAAATTGCTAGAAACTCTTTCATTTGAAGGAAACGTTAACTACTCTATCGAACAATTTAGATTTGTTTATGGGGATAACGTTAGCATCAAGATTAGCAGAGTCATAACCGGTGCTTTCAAATTCAGAGAAGGCAGAAGTGGCAATTTCTCACTTGCGGTCGATAAAACCTTTGCAGATGTCGACATAAAAATTAATTTAGGCGCTCCAACCAACCTAACTCTGATTGGTAATCTAAATGTTGATGTTTCGAATAATTGCAATGGAACACTTTGGATAGACTGGGATCTTACAGGAGATAAGCCTAATGTATCATTCGGTGGCGATCTATCCCGCGATGGCACATTTGACTTTAAACTAACAGATTTCAAGTTCAAAAGAGACAAATTCATTCCAGCGATAGACAAATACTTAGATTATCTAAATATATCTGCCGATGAAATATCTATCAACGGCTCGGGAGGAACAATCAGAGTTAGCAGCGATTACATCAACATTAACTCTGGCATCGATAAGTTTACATTAAAAGACTTTACAATGGACATAAACATAACCACGGTTCCATTGCTCGGTGGCTCATTGTATATTGCTGGCATGTTTAATCTTGATAACCGTGGGAACATATCGATAACCTGGAAAGAACACGAATACTTCACAGCGTTTGTAGATCATTACACAAGTCTAGACCTCAACGATGTTTATATTTCTTGGATTACAAATGAAACTCAACTAATGATATCACTACCGTCTCTGTATCTGTCATCTGGAAGACATCCCTCGTTTGTAAAATACGCAAATATGGCAAATACCTTCATGATAAACGGATCATCAAATACTACGTTTGAACTAGATAGTTTCCATATGGAATACAAAGGCGTATCAGGTTTAAATCATACTAACTTAACACTAGATGTTCCTGTCATAAATATCTATGTCGATCGCACTATCGATAGTCAGATACAACTTGAAATAAATCTAACCTCTGACCAAAATAACAGTGGTGGCGGGGGCGGTGGAGGTAGCAACAATAGTATAATTAAAAACAGTGATATATTTGTCAACTTTTCGATAGAAAATATTACTGTTTCAGGTTCTGGTACAATATATATTTCCATCAACTCAAAAGAATATAATATATCTGGAAAAACCAGTGATGATTTCTATCTGAATTCAGGCCCCATTGAATTTTCGATGATAGCAAACACTACAATTATAACTAAGGCTGGCGTAGGTTTAAAGAGCAGTAAAACTAATGTAACAAAAAACAACATTTCTGTAGTTGTATCACTTACAAACCTTAATATTTCTGGTTTGTCTTATATCAAAGTAAACAAGATGGATTTACCCAAATTGGAAATATCTGTTGGTTCTCTTGAACTAAATGACTTTCAGTTCGTCGTAATTGGATCGAAAGACAATACATTTACAGCTAAAATAGATTCGATATCGGCTCATGGCACAGGATCATTGTCCATTTTACCCAAACGTCTTGGGTCAAATAATACCTACATGCGAGTAAAATTGGATATCGACGATCTTGTAATTGAAATTATTGGAATCAATATCACTCAATCATTATACCCAAAAATCCCAATACCTGACTACATGTATGTAAATGGTAGTGGCGATGCGCAACTCGAAGTATGGGATGATTTCGATGGTGATTTATATATGAGATTTGAAAGTGAAAATGGATTCCATGTTTCATCGGTAATATTTGGCGGCAATGGAACTATGTTGAAAATAGAACGCACTGCATCAGCACAAGGTAACATGAGCCCAGGTTATATCTCCGCATCATTTGATATCGGTGACGGAGATGGGTACATCGCTCTTGACAGTTCGAATATGACATTTGAAAATGTGATGTTTACGTTCTTTAGAAACCGCCTAATAACCCGCGGCATACGCCTATCGTCTTCGGATGGCTGGTTTGATGCAAATGGATATTCATTACAATGGGATAACCTGATTAAAATTGGAAATATCTATATTCCGTATAATTGGTATAGAATGGGAGACATTGATTGCGAGGACATAAATGTAGATATAATCAAAGATGGTGATTCATGGTATCATCTAGATCTTCCACCATTCGCAGATGTTGGCGGACCATACTCTGGTTACTGGTTTGTTCCAATACAGTTTGATGCTTCGCACAGTTTTGATGTGGATGGTAACATAGTAGAATATGATTGGAAATTCTTTGATTTACAATTATGGCAGAATAATCTAGGCCCAACACCAACATACACCTATCTTTTACCAGGCACCTATGCTGTAAAGGTTAGAGTATGGGACGACAATGGTAATTTCGATATTGGAGAAACTACGGTACGCGTTTACGTATAATAATTAAATTCGTAATATTTAAATGAAAAAAATGAAAAACAAAAATTGGCATCATGAAAGCAAAGTCTGCTACTGAATTGACAACGCATGTACAATAACATATATAAATAATAGAAAATTAATATAATCTGTAAAGAAGGTTGATAAAATGAAGAAAATCATGCCGCATGTAATCATAACGGGTTTAATATTAACAATCTTACTATTTAATATTGGTAATGCATACGCAGCTAAAAATATAAACATCAATATGAAAATCATTTTAAATCAACCACCAAATGCGCCAACAATAACAGGACCACCAGAAGGTAATGTGGGGGACGAATACCAGTATAATTTTAAAACAACGGATCCAGATGGAGATCATGTTTATTATTGGATAGAATGGGGAGATGGTACAGTCGAAGGTAATGGTTGGATTGGTCCATATAATTCTGGTGAAACTGTTCCTGTAGATCACTCATGGACTAATCAAGGAAATTACACCATACGCGCAAAAGCTAAGGATACTGGTGGTGCTGAAAGTGGTTGGGGATATCTAACAGTCACTATGCCCGTGAACCTACAAGTAAATCAACAAAGTGCTCCTCAAAGTCAGCAACAAACAACCCCTCAAAGTCAACCAAGTGGTCAACAAATAATCGTTCAAGGACAGACTGCTCAGCAACAAACAATTCCTCAAAGCCAACCAATCGGCCAAAACAAATAAAAAAAATCAGATAAATACTACCTTCTAAAATTCTCTCTATTAATTTTTTAAATTTTTTATAATGCCAAAATCATAAACTATCAATAAAATTCGACTCTAGTCGACAATTTTGGCATAAAATATTTGTATAACATTTATATATGACTACTATATACCTTTTAAACCTAAGTTAATGACCCAAACCTTTCCGGTTGGCCTATGAGAGCATGTCATCGCACTATCTGTGAGTGGGCCTTTTTCAGATTTGGGTTACAAAAAAATGGATGTGGAGGTTCAAGAAAAACAAGATGCCCTTAGGGGCGACTTGCGCTCTCTTGAATCTGACGATCGACGTGTGTTGGTGAATTTTGATTCACCCGCTAATTCAATAATATAATAATAGTGTGCACGATTCCGGTTGATCCTGCCGGAGGTCACTGCTATTGGGATTCGACTAAGCCATGCGAGTCGCGAGGGTTCGGCCCTCGGCTGACGGCTCAGTAACACGCGGATAATCTGCCCTTAGGTGGAGGATAACCTCGGGAAACTGAGAATAAGACTCCATAGATCTAGGAGGCTGGAATGCACTTAGATCAAAAACTTCGGTGCCTAAGGATGAGTCTGCGGACTATCAGGTAGTAGTCAGGGTAATGACCTGACCAGCCTACGACGGATACGGGTTGTGAGAGCAATAACCCGGAGATGATATCTGAGACACGATATCAGGCCCTACGGGGCGCAGCAGGCGCGAAAACTTCACACTGTGCGAAAGCACGATGAGGGAATCCCAAGTGCTGGCTCGTAAGAGTCAGCTGTTTTTCTGTCTAGAAAACAGAGAGAGTAAGAGCTGGGTAAGACGGGTGCCAGCCGCCGCGGTAATACCTGCAGCTCAAGTGGTGGCCGCTATTATTGGGCCTAAAACGTTCGTAGCCGGTCTAGTAAATGCCTGGGTAAATCATACGGCTTAACCGTACGAATTCCGGGTAGACTGCTGGACTTGGGACTGGGAGAGGCTAGAGGTACTCCTGGGGTAGAGGTGAAATTCTGTAATCCTAGGGGGACGACCAGTGGCGAAGGCGTCTAGCTAGAACAGGTCTGACGGTGAGGAACGAAGCCCTGGGGCGCAAACGGGATTAGATACCCCGGTAGTCCAGGGTGTAAACGCTGCTTGCTTGATGTTAGTCGGGCTCCGAGCCCGATTAGTGTCGGAGAGAAGTTGTTAAGCAAGCTGCCTGGGGAGTACGGCCGCAAGACTGAAACTTAAAGGAATTGGCGGGGGAGCACCGCAACGGGTGGAGCGTGCGGTTTAATTGGATTCAACGCCGGAAAACTCACCGGAGGCGACGGTCACATGAAGGCCAGGCTGACGACCTTGCCTGATTCTCCGAGAGGTGGTGCATGGCCGCCGTCAGTTCGTACCGTAGGGCGTTCTGTTAAGTCAGACAACGAACGAGACCCTCATCTTTAGTTGCAACTGGTAAGTCCGCTTATCAGGCACACTAGAGAAACCGCTGGTGATAAATCAGAGGAAGGTGAGGGCAACGGTAGGTCAGTATGCCCTGAATCCTCCGGGCTACACGCGCGCTACAAAGGCTAGGACAATGGGTCCCGACACCGAAAGGTGAAGGCAATCTCGAAACCTAGTCATAGTTCGGATTGAGGGTTGTAACTCACCCTCATGAAGGTGGAATCCGTAGTAATCGCGGATCAACATTCCGCGGTGAATATGCCCCTGCTCCTTGCACACACCGCCCGTCAAGCCATGCGAATTGGGTCTAAGTGAGGTTGTGGTTTTTGCTACATTCAAACTTAGGCTTAGTGAGCGGGGCTAAGTCGTAACAAGGTATCCGTAGGGGAACCTGCGGATGGATCACCTCCTAAGAAATAAAAACGGGTGAATCAAACACTAAAAACATACGTTGATCAAAAAATATATTAATCTCTATCGGCTCACCGTCCGATACTTTAATTGGATAAGAGTCGGGCCGGTAGATCAGCGGAAGATCGCCTGCTTTGCAAGCAGGAGGCCATGGGTTCAAATCCCATCCGGTCCATTCAGATTTTCCAATTCATAAAAATTCATAGAAACGCCACCTAGTTTGGTACACAAATTAGATGGTAAGGACGTAGACTGACATCTTCGCAATATTCAGTCAATGATCGTCCCATTGCGAATAACATGCAATGGATTGCATACGCAACCTGGACGTAAATTGAGCCAGTGCTACGCCATTTGGTGGATTGCTTGGTTCGAGTGCTGAAGAAGGTCGTGCCAAGCCGCGATATTACTCCGTGTAGGCGCAAGGAGCCTTTGATACGGAGATTACCTAATGGGACATCCTACCGCTTCGGCGGTATTCACATTAGTGAAAAGGAACCTGCCGAATTGAAACATCTTAGTAGGCAGAGGAAAAGAAATCAATAGAGATTGGGTTAATAAAGGCGATCGAAAACCCAACAGGGCAAACCGAATCCCCATACGACGAGTATGGGGAGATGTGGAGTTCGGACTCATTTACTTCCTAACTGGCTAACTCGAAGTCCCCTGGAACGGGGCGCCGCAGAGGGTGATAGCCCTGTAGAGGTAAACCAGTGGAAGATTTTTGGGTATCCAGAGTAATGTGCGTCGGATATCGCACGTGAATTTGGGAGGCATAAACTTCCAACCCTAAATACAACTCGAGACCGATAGCGTAATAGTAGCGTGAGTGAAAGTTGCAAAGTACCCCTCGCGGGAGGTGCAAAGAGCATGAAATCAAATGGTTACAGACTTATAAGGCATGAAAGCGACGAAACTACCTTCGGTAGTGGAGCAGTGTCTTATTATCCGTTCTGAATAACGTGCCAGGGAGTTCTTGGTAATGGCGAGGTTAAGGGTGAAGAACCCGTAATCATAGCGAAAGCAAATGTCCGCAGGCAACAAGGGACTAGGTGTGCTCGCCTGTAGTCATTACCTGGAGACCCGAAGCCAATCGATCTATGCGTGGCCAGGTTGAAGCCCTGTGAAAACGGGGTGGAAGACCGAACCGGTTCTGATGTGCAAATCGTTCGGATGAGCTGCGTATAGGGGCAAAAGACCAATCTAGACTGGAAATAGCTGGTTCCCCCCGAGACTACTCGCAGGTAGATCTCTGAGGAGATGGATTGCGCGGTAGAGCACTAATTGGGTGTTTAGGGGAAGAAATTCCTCGACACCTTGCTAAACTCCTAATGTGCAATCATCGTAGATTCAGGGTAGTGAGGGCATCTGGGGTAAGCTTGATGTCCGAAAGGGAAACAACCCCGCCTTGTGTTAAGGTCCCTAAGTATCAACTAAGTGTCATAGAACGAAGAGTGTTTATGACCTCAGACAACCAGGAGGTTGGCTTAGAAGCAGCCATCCTTTAAAGAAAGCGTAACAGCTCACTGGTCGAGGTTATATGCCTCTAAAATGGACGGGGCTAAGTTGATCACCGATACATAAGCACTCCTAAAAGGAGATTGAGTAGGGGGGCGTCGTGCGTGGGTAGAAGTTTGGCCGTGAGGTCAAGTGGACCGCGTTCGAACGAGAATCCTGGCAAAAGTAGCAGCAAAGTAGAGTGAGAATCTCTACCACCGAAAGGGCTAGGTTTCCTCGACGATGTTCATCAGTCGAGGGTTAGTCGGTCCTAAGGCAACTCTTAATCGAAGTTGTCGAATGGGAAACAGGTTAATATTCCTGTACTTTACAAACATTTGCTCAAATTTTGACGCATCCGGGTAGACCTTGAAGGCTTGTCTGCCTTTTCAAGCGTATTAAGTTGAGGGAGTACCGTAATGGTGAGAACTCGACCAAAGCGTTACGAATCTATCGTTTTAGATGAATTTGGTTTATCCCAGGTGCCCGTGAAAAGATATTTGAGATGTAGTTTGTGGATCCGTACCGAGATCTGACACAGGTGCCCCTAGCCGAGAAGGCTAAGGTGTGTCGGCTTAATCCAGGCAAGGGAACTCGGCAAATTGGCCCCGTACCTTTGGTATAAGGGGTGCCTGCTTTGTAGAAAGCAGGTCTCAGTAACAAGGGCGCTCCGACTGTTTAATAAAAACACAGGTGACCGCAAGTCCGAAAGGATGTGTATGGTCGCCGAATCCTGCCCAGTGGCGGTATCTGAATACCTATTTCAATGGGGCGAAGGACCGCTAAACGGCGGGGGTAACCATGACCCTCTTAAGGTAGCGTAATACCTTGCCGCTTAATTGGCGGCTTGCATGAGTGGCTTAACGAGGGCGCCACTGTCCCTGCTTGGAGACCGGTGAAATTGACTTACTGGCGTGCAGTCCAGTACCTTCTAGAAGGGAGCGAAGACCCCGTGGAGCTTTACTACAGCCTGTCGTTGTGATACGGTGATGAATGTACAGTGTAGGTGGGAGCCATCGAAGCCTCGACGCTAGTTGAGGTGGAGGCAACAATGAAACACCACCCTTTTTTCGCCGTATTGCTAACTAGAAATTAGGACATCGGTAGGTGGGTAGTTTGGGTGGGGCGCCACGCGCTCGAAAAGATATCAAGCGCGCCCAATGGTCACCTCAAGGAGGTCAGAAATCTCCTGTAGAATGCAAGGGTAAAAGGTGGCTTTATACGGATTGGATCAATAACAATCCGCATTGCGAAAGCAGGGCCTAGCGAACCAATCTGCCTCTTTTATGGGGGCGATTGATAACAGAAAAGTTACCCCGGGGATAACTGAGTTGTCTTCAGCAAGAGCCCATATCGACCTGAAGGCTTGCTACTTCGACGTCGTCTCTCTGCATCCTGGCGGTGCAGCAGCTGCCAAGGGTGGGGTTGTTCGCCCATTAAAGCGGATCGTGAGATGGGTTTATACCGTCGTGAGACAGGTATGTTGCTAACTTCTAGAAGCGTTGATGTTTGAAGGGAAAGACCCTTTAGTACGAGAGGAACAGGGGTCTGTAGCCACTAGTTTACCAGTTGTCCGACAGGGCACTGCTGGGCAGCCACGCTGCAAGGGATAAATGCTGAAAGCATCTAAGCATGAAACCCACCCTGAGACGAGACATCATAGAACTCGAATAGAAGATTCGTTTGATAGGGCTAGGGTGTAAGCATGAAGCTTAGGCGACATGTTCAGCCCGTAGCTACTAATCGTTCATACATACTGGCTCAATCGTTAAACAGGTTGCGTATAAAAATCACAAAACTCAGAGTAACGATGGTTTGACGGTCAAAGCGGTGGGGAAACACCCGGTCTCATTCCGAACCCGGCAGTTAAGCTCACCTGCGTAATCCTCTGTACTATGGTGCGCGAGCCCATGGGAAGATTACCCTCTTAAGAGGGCTTGGACCTTTGGACTAGGTGGAGAGCCTTGATTGGATCCTTCGGGAACCTTTTGAGGTAAGCTCCACTGCCTGAAATCCTTTGGTTCACGGTACGCTGTCAAGCCATCCTTACATTTATTTTTCTTTTTTGCATTGTATAAAAAGGCTTAGCGTATGCGCTGTCAAATTCTCTGTTATTTCACCAGAAAAACTAAAAAAATCGTCTGTTGCAGGATTTTTGAACTATAAAACTTATATACTATTAGCCAGGATGTAGATTTGAGGAATAAATAATCATAAGCTTGATAGCATCAAGCCAAGGGAAGAGGTGAATTGTTGCGTCGTCGGTGACAATACTATCACCTTTTAATATCAACAGGCGAGGGAGGATGAAAAAGGATGAAACGAAGATCATTGTCAACAATTTTTTTGTTTTTAATATGCGTGGTCGTTGCAAGTCCCACTTTCACAGCATTGGTTGCTCAGCCAAAGTTGACTTTCCAGCAAACTACTGCGCAGAAGATGATGGTTTCTACCAGCACTGTTTCTGTTAGCGGGACAGTATACGGTCTTCCACTTGATGGTACAGGAGCGGTGCCGGTGGAAGGTGCCCAGGTTGTTATAATTGGTGGTAAAATCATTGGCGGTATCACTTTCGCGTTTCAGAAGAGTACTCCTACAAATGCAAATGGTTACTATTCATTTTCTGATATTCCAATAGGGCTTTATTTGGTAGTAGCTCGCAAACCTGGCGAATACCTCCCGGGATTCAGATTTGTAAGATTGACTTCATCACAGCCAGTTAAAAACAATCAGGATATCAGCATGATTCGCAAAGGTGGCGGTAATGGCAGTCAGGACATGAGTCTGTATATCAATACGATGTCAGCAGATGAGCAGAGTTTATTGCAACAGTATATGAACACACTGACAGTCAATGAGCAAATTCTAATGCAACAGTATATGAATACAATACCAGCCAATGGACAAAGTCTAATGCAAGATTAAAATCTGAATGATTAATGAAATCAAAACTAAAATAACTCTTTTTTCTTTATATTTTTTATATTTTATTGAAAAATTGCTACCTTACAGGATGTTTGGACTATAAAACTTATATATTGCTAGCCTCCATATATTTGTATCTTACAAGGTAAGAGGTGATAATATACGCTAAAACCACTTCGTTGGTATTGGCGTATACAAAAATATAAGTAGTTAACACTTGTTAAATATTTTGGGGGTTGAATAGATGGAAAAAAACAAAATTTTGAAAATAGCTGCTATAGGAATATTATTTATTTTTTTATTTGCCTCAGCAGCACAAGCTAGTTATCAACCAAATAGAGTAGTAAAAATAATAGAAAAAGTGTTTTCATCTTTTGGTGGTAATGGAAAGGGTTTAGTTACCTGGCAGGATGAGTTTGATGATGCTTCAAAAATAGATCCAAACCCACCAGGCGCAGGTGCATCAGATAATTATGTGGTTGCAAATAGTAAAGTTACTATGACCGACACATATCCTGTATGGACTGATCCTGCTTGGACAAGGATGAAGCCTATTACTATTACAAATTCAGGTGGTCAAATACTCACAGACTATGCTTTGAAATTGACAATCAATCACGAATCAGGGATGCAATCAGCATATCAGGATATACGATTTAAGCATGAGAACGATCCAAATACCTGGTTAGGCTATTGGATAGAACGTTATAACGCTACAGTGGCAACTGTTTGGGTAAAAATAACTTCAATCCCCATGGGAACAAGTATGATGTATCTCTTTTACGGAAATACATCTGCAACAAGTCAAAGTAATTTTGATGGCGTTTTTAGTTGGCAGAAGAATTGGGGCGATGATGAAAAAATCACAAATCATGCTAATAATGAGGGAACGTGGGATCCCGATGTGGCATATGGTAACGGTGAGTTTCTAGTTGCTTGGGAGGAAGGAACCACTGTTATTATTAAACAGGAAATCAGAGCATCAATTTATGACACAAATGGAAACAAATTGGTTGGTGATAAACTCGTATTTTCAGATGGAACGACTTATTATAGAAACGAGAACCCATCAATTGACTATGGTGGTGGAAAATATTTTGTCGCATGGCAACACTATGATAACACTTATTATGGTGTTACTCACGCATCTACGGAGGATATCAAAGCAAGAACTGTAGTGAGAAATGGCGATCAATTGACACTTGGTTCAGTTATTGATGTGTGTAGTGCATCGGATTGTCAGGCTGATGCAAACGTCCAATTTGATTCGGTAAATAACCGGTTCTTTGTTGCATGGGAGGATGCACGTGCCACCTATACTAATTATGAGGTTTGGGGAAGGTTATATGATACTAATGGCAATCCAATTGGCACCGAAAAAGACCTTACTAATAGTGAAGCAAATAGCCAATGTGAACCCTGGATAGCTTTTGATCCAATCCATCAGCGATATATGTTAGTCTATGAGAGTGGAATAGCAGCGGATGTTGGACCATTTAGCTTAGAAGCCAGGATATTTGACAAAGACCTAAACCAAATAGGTAATACCATTACAATAGCCACTGGCAGCGATAGCATTGATTATAACTACCCCTGTGTCGAGTTTTCTGAACAAACCCAGCGATTCCTTGTAACATGGAATCAAGATGATATTAGCTCAGGTAGTTGGTGGGGTAATGTTTGGGGCAAAATATACGATGTATCTGGCAACGTGGTTGTTAATACATTCCAAATAGAATCTGGTGAGTTTGTCCGAACCGATGTCGTACCGTATCTCTCATCATCATTCCTTGTTTCATATAACAGCTATGGAACAAGCGGGTCCGGATTAATATATGGAAAGATTGTGTCATTTGATGGAACGGTTTCTGCAAGTGATGTTCAACTATCGGCAAGTACAAATGCGCAAGCTGATTGGGCAAATTTGGCTGTTGGTGATGGAAAGATTTTTACTGCTTGGGAGGACATACGTTGGGACTATCCTGCTCCATGGAATGATATGCCTGATGTTTATGGCAACATGTGGTGGCTTCAAATGACTGGATCTAGTGTTACATATACCATTGGTACTGAAAAACAGATTGTCTTAAACGCTCATATAACATCTGTAAAAATCACTACGACGAACTTAAACAAATGGAATATCTTTGATGCTACATATACTGATGGTACTATTACTTTTGATGTTTTAGATGGAACAACAGGGTCTCTCTTGCTTCAAGGCGTTACACCCGGTACGAGTCTGCAAGGTCTAACAGCTCAAACACTTCGGTTGAAGGCTACATTTACCAGAGCTAATCCATCTACCACTCCAAAACTCGATAAATGGAGCGTGAAATATGAACAAAATGATCCTCCAAATATGCCAAGTAGTCCAAATCCTGCCAATGGCGCAACAGATGTGTCGGTTACTTCAGATCTTAGTTGGACTGGCGGAGATCCAAATGGTGATCCAGTAACATATGATGTTTACTTTGGAACAGCAAGTTCGCCACCAAAAGTTGTGAGCAATCAGTCAGGTACTACTTATGATCCCGGTACGATGAACACTGCTACAACCTATTATTGGAAGATTGTTGCCTGGGACAACTTTGGTGCTTCAACTGCTGGGCCAATATGGCATTTCACTACGCACAATGATCCACCAAATACACCAAGCAATCCTAACCCAGTAAATCATGCAACAGGTATATCTGTTAATGCTGATCTCAGTTGGACCGGTGGTGATCCAAACTCAGGAGATACAGTAACTTACGATGTTTACTTTGGTACAACAACTCCACCGACTACAAAGGTTTCTGCTAATCAGTCTGGTACATCTTATGATCCTGGAACGATGAGCTTTAACACCAAGTATTATTGGAAGATTATTGCCTGGGATAACCACGGTGCATCAACAGCTGGGCCAATATGGGACTTTACTACAGAAAACAGAGCCCCATATACACCAAGTAATCCAAACCCAACGAATCACCAAACAAACGTTTCAACTATGGCTGATCTCAGTTGGACCGGCGGAGATCCGGATCCTGGTGATATTGTAACTTACGATGTTTACTTTGGTACAACAACTCCACCGACTACAAAGGTTTCTGCTAATCAGTCTGGTACATCTTATGATCCTGGAACGATGAGCTTTAACACCAAGTATTATTGGAAGATTATTGCCTGGGATAACCACGGTGCATCAACAGCTGGGTCAATATGGGATTTCACCACCTGTGTAAATGGCCCACCATATACACCAAGTAATCCGTCTCCATCTAATGGTGCAACAAATGTATCTGTTAATGCTGATTTAAGTTGGACCGGTGGAGATCCAAACCAAGGAGATATTGTAACCTATGATGTTTACTTTGGTACCACAAGTCCGCCTCCACAAGTTGTGTGGGGCCAATCTAGTACTACTTATGATCCAGGAACAATGCAGTCTCTAACGACATACTATTGGAAGATCGTAGCCTGGGACAATCACGGTGCATCGACAGAGGGTCCAATTTGGCATTTCACTACAGTGTATGTCCCAAACAATCCGCCATACACTCCCTATAATCCAATTCCTTCTAATCATGCAACTGATGTGAGCATTAATGCAGATATAAGTTGGACAGGTGGAGATCCAGATCCATACGATACCGTAACCTATGATGCTTACTTTGGTGCAACCAGCCCGCCTCCAAAAGTTGTCAGTAATCAATCTGCTACCACCTATGATCCTGGGGCACTTATTCATGGGACAACTTATTACTGGCGAATTGTGGCCTGGGATAACCACGGTGCCTCGGCATCAAGTTCCATTTGGGATTTCACTACACATAATGATCCACCAAATACACCAACTAGTCCTAATCCAGCGAATCATGCAACAGGCGTATCTGTTAGTGCTGGTTTAAGCTGGACTGGCGGAGACCCAAATCCAGAAGATACGGTAACTTATGATGTTTACTTTGGTACCACAAATCCTCCTCCACAAGTTACATCTGGTCAATCTGGTACTACTTATGATCCTGGAACAATGAACTATAATACTCAGTACTATTGGAAAATTGTTGCGCATGACAATCACGGTGCATCAACAGCCGGGCCAATATGGGACTTCACCACAGAAAACTTGGCTCCATATCAGCCGAGTAATCCATCTCCATCTAATGGCGCAACAAATGTATCTGTTAATGCTGATTTAAGTTGGACCGGTGGAGATCCAAACCAAGGAGATATTGTAACCTATGATGTTTACTTTGGCGATTACAGCCCTCCTCCACAAGTTGCATCTGGTCAATCTGGAACAGCATATGATCCAGGTACAATGTACGGTTCAACGATTTATTACTGGAAGATCGTAGCCTGGGACAATCACGGTGCATCGACAGAGGGTCCAATTTGGCATTTCACTACAGAGTTCAACCCAAATTCTCCACCAAACAAGCCAAGTAATCCAAATCCATCTAATGGCGCAACAGGTATATTAGTTACTGCCAATCTTAGTTGGACCGGTGGGGATCCAGATCAAGGAGATATTGTAACCTATGATGTTTACTTTGGTGCAACCAGTTCTCCTCCACAAGTTGTGTGGGGCCAATCTGGTACTACTTATGATCCTCCGGGTAATATGAATTACAACACTCAATACTATTGGCAAATTGTTGCACATGACAACCACAATGCAGAGACGAATGGAACAAGATGGAGTTTTATTACAGAACAAGAACAAATTAACCACCCGCCAGATTTACCTACCATAACCGGGCCATCGATAATTATAGTCGGGCAGCCTTATAGCTTTACATTCCAAGGAACTGATCAAGATAACGATGATATAAAATACATTGTTAACTGGGGTGATGGTTCTGAGGAATCATCAGATTTTGTTGCATCTGGCGAATCGGTAGTTTTAATACATACCTGGAGCGGAAATCTGGTTAATCTGTTCCAAATAACAGCAAAAGCCGAAGATATACACGGAGCTCAAGGTCCTACAGCAACACATTACATTTTGGGATTTAAAGATCAACAATCTCAACAATCACAACCACAATCACAACCACAGTCACAGCCCCAATCACAACCCTCTGTCCAAATGGCTCTAAGAAGCATCATTAGACAAACTACGAATACTTAGCATTAAACTGCTTGGCTTAGAATGCTTGCTAGAAACCAAACTTAGTACGATGAAGGTTTCTAGCCAACTACCAAAAGATTAATGTAATATAGAATTAAAACGTAACAAACTATAAATATAGTTAGTTACTAAATATATGATATAGAAAAGGTGAATTGGAAGAGGTGAATTGTAGATGAAAAAGCTATTAGTAGTAATTTTAGTAGGAATGACATGTATTAGCATGACAGGGTTTGCAACTTCTTTAACCATAACTCCGACGCAAAAAGAAACAAAAGTTAGTTCTGAAAGTGTTAAGGTCGTAGAAAAAACAACTACGGGCGCGATGGAAAATTTGAAAAAATCAGTTTATAAATATTTGAACACGAATGAAAACATCTACAGCGGTCAGGAACAAGCTCAGAGTTCCATTGATATGCCATGGAGTACCGAAACCAGCAGTATATTTCAATGGTGGATCACATTAAAATACAACGGTGAAAATTTTCAAAAACAACTATATATTTCTATAAATGATTTTAAACAAAAATTTCTAAAGCATCCCTATTACTGCGAAGATGTCTTTTTTGATGTCGATCACGACTCAAATGATGATATAAAAGTATCCTTTGGATTTTATTGGGAAACAATACTTGATACTAAAAATAATGTAGAATACAAATCTCTTGAAGATATGGTTCGAGTAAGACAGATAAACAATGGGCCTTCAGATCTCTATGCAGGGTTGGAAGTTTGGTCTGAAATACATATCAATTGGGGACTTGTTGGTGAGAGTAGTGTAGATGAATACATATCTTCTCAGAGTAATCAGATGCCCGGTTCACAGCAGATGATTCCGCAATCAATCAAATTTTGTTCGTTATTTACTCAACTGCAACAAATAGTAAGACAGAGAACAAATATTGGCTTTGGTCCGCTACAGAACCCAATGGGTGATATACTAGTTAATTCTCAGAAAAATAATGTTCAGATTCAACCAGTGCAAAATCCAGAACCATCGCCAGCTGATAGCGACTATTTTGCTGTAGGTGTCGGATATCGTACTGCACCAGGTGATAGGATACCGCTATACGTCGAAAAAAGATTTGCCTTTGCGAAAGACAGCCTCTTCAGCCCTGTTATATTCCAGCAGGTAATGAACACCGAACCAAGTGGAGTGGATCCTCTAGAATTATTATACGGCTTCAAAGCATATAATGGAACTACAAATGAACTCAAGTATGATATTGCGTTTTCAGTTAAGTTCAGTCCTTTTGTCACTTTAACTACTCAATTTATCCCGCTGGGTGGTTACATTTATTATCATTTTGACACGGGTAGTCAATACAATAATGAAATAAAAATTACGTATTCATCAGACATACATGTGGGTAGTGGAAATGGTACAAGTCTCTCTCTTGTTTTTGATAAGATAGATAATACTATGGCGCACGCTGGACAATGGATGAGCTTTGGTCTTCGAAAGGATCCGCATGGATTTGATTATCAAGCAAGTAGCATATTTAATGTAGCTGTTATCGTAGACTCTCCGTGGTTTAGTCAGAAAGTGAGACTTAATGGCCTACCTAAAACCATTTCTTATGAGTGGAAGATCTTTGATGATTTTGAAGTGACATTTGTTCAAGGTGAGTTGTTTTATGTTAATGTCCGAGGATATGCAGATCTTACTATGAGTAGTCCGATTAGTGAGATAATTTTATACTACCCGAAATTGAAAGATCCAAATTCGCCAGATGTTACTTTTCTCAAGGTTGATAATATACCTAGCTCTCGAAAATTGGAAGCAAAGGCAACTTTTAGCATACAAAATGGAAGTATGTTAAAGATAGACGCCAATGGATATGTTGATCTAACAAAGAGCGGTTCACTAGGTGATATTACGGTATACTATCCTAAAGCGGATCCTCAGAATGATTCAGATGTTGTTCTTATGAAGGTTCCGGCCGGAAGTATCAACAGTCAAAGAGTCAGTGCTGAAGCAACTCTTTATGTTGATGCCGATAATTTTAGCAATACGGCTAACTATGTTTATGGAAAAATTCAGCGCCAAGCAGACTCGAATTTTCATGAGATGGATTTCTATCTTCCTAGTGTTGCTACACCAATCGTACAAATTACAGATATCCCAGCCAACGCCTATGCTAAAGGTACCTTCTATTGGAATCAGCTTAAAGGATCAGCAAGAGCAGAAAGATCATCGGCTAGTCAAAATCCGGATCCAGTTCATTTAAACATTGTGTTTGACACGCTTACCTTGAGTGATGTTTTATCTATTGGTGATGGACATATACAAACTGATTTTCAGATAGCAAAGAATGGATACTTTGATTTGGATACATCCCATGATATACTTGGTAATACGTTTTCAGTTGGTAATTCAGCCACAGACAATTCATTTGCAATAGGTGCCAGTACTGTTTCAGCCCAAAATTTTGAAACAAGTTGGGGCCTTAATACTTCAGGGCAACAGATACAAGTAGATAATTTAGCTCTCTCCGGTACTCTTAATAGCTTAAATGATTTTAATGTCGCAATCAAACTCAATGGAAAAAATGTTGCTTTTACTGGAGATTGGGCACTTGGCGAATCCGGTGGATTTAGTGTAGATTTAAACCAAAATGATGATGTGCGTATTGACTTAATTCACCTTGATAATGTAAGTGGACGCCTTGATCTTGATGGTTATGTGATTTTGAGCAGTGATCTCCACTATGATATGAGCTGGAAATGGAAACAAGGAGAAAGTCTTGAAAATCCAGCTTATTTTAAAATTAATGAAAATACAAATCAACCAAACCTTAAGGAAATAAGTTTTAAATTCCGTTACAAAGACGAATCTGGTCAAAACAGGTGGGGTGCAAATGTCACCCTCACCAACTTCGCCTGTTATATTTGTGTAAAATGGTACTGGGCTGACGGCTTCCATATTTGGCCAGTCATCTCAGTCAGCGGTACACTATACCTAGACGTATTATTGAATTATAACTGGTATCATGTATGGCCTAATTGATAGGTTATAAAAAGGTGATAGATGATGAAAAATAAAACCAATAAAAAATTTGGGAGGCTGGTAGTTGTCTCACTTCTTGTGATACTATTGACGATGTCAGCAGCGCAGGCAATGGTTAAAATCGATATAAAAAATATGAAAAAAACCATAAAAATTATGCCACCTCCTCCAAAGGCACCACTTGATGACAATTATTTCACATGGGAAGATTTGTTCAATGATGCAACAAAGATTGATCCTACTGGTGGTATGTCATACAATTATGATGTTACTGGCGGTTTTGTGAAGATGAAAAATACTTACGCATTATGGACTGATCCTGCTTGGACAAGGATGAAACCAATTACGATTACTGCAAATCAAGCATTGAGCAACTATGCAATACATCTAACGATAAATTATGATTCTGACATGAGATCTGACTATGGTGATATAAGATTTAAACACGAAAGTAGTGGCGATGTTTTGCTTAATTATTGGGTGGAAAGTTATGACAATAGTTCCGCTAGTGTTTGGGTAAAAATTCCGTATCTTCCTACAGGCCCTAGTACGATGTATTTCTTTTATGGAAACCCCGATGCCCAAAGTCAAAGCGACTTCTACAGTGTTTTTACAGATTGGCAAGAACACTGGCCAAATGACGAACAGATTAGCTACCATGGAACAACTGAGGGGGCATGGGATCCTGATGTAGCATATGGCAACGGTGAGTTTCTAGTCTCTTGGGAGGAAGGAACCACTGTTATTATTAAACAGGAAATCAGAGCGTCCATGTATAACTCAGATGGAACCCGTGTGGTTTTTGATAAACTCATATTTTCAGATGGAACGACTTATTATAGAAACGAGAACCCATCAATTGACTATGGTGGTGGAAAATATTTTGTCGCATGGCAACACTATGATAACACTTATTATGGTGTTACTCACGCATCTACGGAGGATATCAAAGCAAGAACTGTAGTGAGAAATGGCGATCAATTGACACTTGGTTCAGTTATTGATGTGTGTAGTGCATCGGATTGTCAGGCTGATGCAAACGTTCAATATGACTCTGTGAATAATCGTTTCTGTGTGGTTTGGGAAGACGCACGACTTGGTGAGTCCAACTACAACATCTACGGACGGCTGTATGATACGAACGGTAATCCAGTTGGCGGTGAAAAAAACATTTGTATTGCAGCAAATAGCCAATGTGAGCCTTGGGTTGCTTTCAATCCGAACGGTAACAACGGTAACGGACAGTATATGATCGTATGGGAAGATGGAATAACAGCGAACAATGGGCCGTTCAGTTTGAAGGCTGGTTTATTTGATGCGAATTTGAATCAGATTGGTAATACTATTACTATAGCTACTGGTAGTGATTCTGTTGATTATAACTTCCCTTGTGTCGAATTTTCTGAACCAACCCAGCGTTTCCTTGTAACATGGAATCAAGATGACATTAGCTCCGGTGACTGGTGGGGTAATGTTTGGGGTAAGATCTATGATGATGCAGGAAATGTTGTTGTCGATACTTTCCTAATTAAGTCTGGGGAGTACGTTAGGACCGATATCGTACCATATCTTTCCTCTTCATTCTTCGTTTCTTTTAACAGTAAATCACCAGGTAGCGGCTCAGGTCTCATCTGGGGTAAGTTGGTATCATTTACAGGAGAAGTATTTACCGATGATGTTCAACTTTCAGCAAGTACTTCTGCCGAAGCCGATTGGGCAAATATGGCGGTTGGAAATGGGAAGATCTTTGTTACTTGGGAAGATGAACGAATTATGACTTATCCTGATCCTGACGCCTTCGGAAACATTTGGAATTTGAATATTCCAAGTGGTTCGGAGGTTACATACAATATTCAAGATGAAAAAGAGCTTATCCTTCAGGCTCAGCTCACTTCAATACCTATCGACCCTGAAAATCTCTTAGCATGGCATGACTTCAATGCGATTTCCGAAGGAACGATTACCTTTGATATTTTAGATGGCACAGGTAATACCATATTAATACAAGGTATAAGTCCAGGACAAACCCTGCAATCACTTGATCCCGTCGCAATACGTCTGAGAGCACATTTCACCAGAAGCAACCCCTCATATACGCCAACGCTAGATAGCTGGCTGGTACGGTATATTGGACAAGATCTTGTACCGCCAGTAACAGAGCTTGATCATATTGTGGGTACTCAAGGTCTTAACGGCTGGTATACTAGTGAAGGAGTAACGGTTTGGTTAAAATCCTATGATTTACCAGAAGGTACTGGTAGCGGTGTCAACCATACATATTACACTCTCAATGGCGGGTCAACTCAAGAATACATCGTAGGAAGCGGTATTCCTCTTGTTGTGACTCAAGAAATGCATAAGAAGGGCACTTGGAATGTCACTTTCTGGTCTGTCGATCGCTCAGGAAACATTGAAGATAAAACACAACCGGATAATACAATTCAGATAAAAATTGATGCAGAACGCCCCTACGTGGTAATAACCGAACCCGCAGATGAGCAACAAGTCCAAGTACCATTCTGGGTTAGAGCAAACGCCTCAGACAATGCGGCTGTTGCTTACGTTGAGTTTGATATTGAACCATTTGGACAGAATCCAGGCTTACCATATAGAGTATATGCTCCAGGACCATATGAATGGCTATGTACTATCGGCGAAATTAATACTAACAAAATGATACGTGCGCAAGTCTATGACTACTCAGGACAAACCTGGATTGCCGAGCATTGGATACACATTCCGATTTCAATCGATAGCAGTAGTGATGTTAGCATTTCCGCATCTTCTCAACAAGTTTATCAAATACCCGGTTCACAACAACAAGGCTCAACTCATGTGGGTTCAATGCATATGAGTTATACTTTGATACAGCAGCTCTTAGGATTGAAATAAAAACAGACAGATTCTGCGTTTGAAAATAAGCACAGGTACTTCGCTTCCAGTTGAGAAACTGTCATTAGATTACCATTTATCTATTCGAGAAACTGTCAACTTAAGACACCTCCCAAGAGAAGATTATGGAGTCCGACCACGCTGTTGACCATCGGTTAATACTCTGTAACGAGCTATGGCATAGGAAACGCTTCCAGAAACGTTTCACCGGAGCCTTATACTGATTATACCATTGTTCGATTGAGCATTCTCTCCATCCCTCTTTTATGTTGCTATAGAGATGGCTGGGCTGCTCAATTAAAAGCGTATTTCCTTAATTTGGCACTATTGATTTAGCGAAGACTTATAAGAATCTTATAAGAAATCCTATATGACCTTCATTCTGCCGAAAGAGGGTTCAAAAATAACACGGAAAAGAGACTGCCCGCCTAAGGCGTTTCAACATGGATTATCTATGAAAGATGTTAATTGGAAGTTGCTTAAGTCGACACTCTATCTATTCGATATGCCAATACTTAAATAGTATCATCTCTTTTTTTGTTTTATATTAATCTATTAATTAATCTAATGGGAGTAGTTGGTTATGAAATATAAGATATCACCTTTTTTAGTAGTAGCAATCTTGATATTTAGCGGCATATGTGTAACAGCTATAAATCTAAATGACAAAAACAATGAACAGAGTATTGTGAGCAAGGCCATTTTCTCAAATAGAGTAGTTAAATCTGAAGGAGAATACGTCTCTGTTAATTTAGATAATACAAACACATTTTTAGCTGATCCAGGTAAACCGATTTTACCTTATTTTACTAAAACGTTCACTTTTCCCTTCGGAACTAAAATTAATAATGTGGAGTGTGTAGCACTTTCTAGTGCAAGTCAGGAAATTATCCAAGCAAAGATTGAACCCGCACCAAGCCCCGTTTCATCGATATACTCAGATAAAGTAATCCCATCAAATAACGCTTCCAATGAAAAAATAGTTGAAGATGCATCTGTTTATGCCAGTTCAAATCTTTACCCAGATAGATGGTATGATTACAGCATTGGTTGCGGTTTGGATGGAGATCAACACGTCATTTTTCTGACAGTAAATATTTATCCAATACGCTATTCTCCTGCTGAAAACACCATATATTATACCAATGATGTGGATGTAAAAATAGCATCCGAAAAACCTGCGAATACTGTTAGTTTTGCAGATAAATATGATATGGTAATTATTGCACCAAAAAAGTTTTCAACGGTCCTTCAACCGCTTATTAAACATAAAAATAACATTGGTGTATCAACGATACTTAAGACAACCGAAGACATATACGCCAATTACAAAGGTCGAGATCAACCTGAGCAAATAAAGTACTTTATCAAATATGCGATTGAAAATTGGGGCATTAAATACGTACTTCTCGTTGGGGGAATAAAAACTCTAACAAATAGCTGGTATGTACCTGTTAGGTACTCTCACTTGGAAGATATTGATTGGGTTTATAACGAAACTTCGTATATCAGCGATCTTTACTACGCAGATGTATACAAATACAATCAATCCTCAGGTGGATACGAATTCGATAATTGGGATTCTAACGGCAATGGTATTTTTGCAGAATGGAAGACAGGATCCTACTACCCTCAAGATATTTTAGATCTTTATCCTGATGTTATGGTTGGCAGACTTGCATGTCGAGATACATACGAAGTTGATACTGTTGTAAAAAAGATAATAAAATACGAAACTAGCACCGCCGATAAAGAATGGTTTAAGAGGTTGATTCTCGTCGGAGGAGACTCAGTTCCAACAAATGATAGTTATTATGAGGGTGAGATTGAAACTAACCTTTCGGCAAGCTACATGCAGCCCTTGAATTTTAGTATAATAAAACTTTGGACATCTACAGGAACTCTAAAGAATCAAAATGACGTTATAAGACAGATTAATCATGGTGCTGGCTTTGTTCATTTTTCAGGTCATGGAAGTCCAATGGTTTGGTCGACCTTTCTTCCTCACAATGATGAGATTTGGATAGATTGCCTTTACACTTTCAACATGTACAGGCTGAAAAATAGAGATAAACTCCCCATTATAGTTATTGGCGGTTGTCATAGCAGTCAGTTCAATGTCACTTTGTTAAATTTCTTTAAAGGTCTCAGAGAAGAGCGTCTGAAATATTTAATATCTAATGAAAACTATTTTGGTTCTTTTTGGAAAGATGAATGGATTCCAGAGTGTTGGAGTTGGCGGATGGTTAGCAAAAGAAATGGAGGATCCATTGCAGTCATCGGAAATACTGGTCTGGGCTACATTTACCCTGGCAATTATACGCTGAATGGCCTGGAGGGCTGGATTGATACGAGATTCTTCTATGAAATTGGTGTTCAAGGAAAAACAACACTTGGCCAAGCCCATACTCAAGCGATAATTGACTATGTTAAAAATTTCCCCGTACATACTGATCGCATCGATTGTAAAACAATTCAACAGTGGACACTTCTAGGAGATCCAAGTTTGAAAATCGGAGGATAATCCGGCTTAAAGCTTACGTTTTCTCCACAACAATATTAGTACTATTGGGGTAATGGCTGTTATAAGCTCAAAGCCAGGGGTCTTATTTTTTCCAGAGCTACCATTTTGATTAGATGGTTTTATACTAACGTTTGCATAGGTTGTATCCGTATCTGTTTTTGCACCATTGTTGGTCACCGTCAGAGTCACCGTGTAATTTTTAGCCTCTGTATATTTATGTGTTGGATATATGCCAATTCCAGTAGTTCCATCTCCAAAATTCCACTCATAGGAAGTTACCGTACCATCACTAGTACTCCCTGACCCATTAAATGATATTGTCACATTTACATATCCTGAATACGGTCCACCAGCATCTGCAGTTGGCGATCCATTTGAATGTGATGAGCCTTGATTTACAATAAGTGTTGCTGGAACCTCACTAGACCATGCACCGTCATCATCTTTAACTTTGAAATAGATAGTGTGTGTTCCAACTGAAAAATCAGATTTGCTGAATGATTGTAATGTACTTAGAATTGTGGTTCCTTCGCGCCATGAGTATCCAGCTATTGTGCCATCATTATCTATACCGCTACCACTAAAAGATACTGCTCGTCCTTCTGTTGCCGGGTTTGGGCTAATTGAATCAATGGTAGCCGTTGGCGGCTGATTGGTTTGTCCGCTCTGTGAATTTACAATAAGTGTTGCTGGAACCTCACTAGACCATGCACCGTCATCATCTTTAACTTTGAAATAGATAGTGTGTGTTCCAACTGAAAAATCAGATTTGCTGAATGATTGTAATGTACTTAGAATTGTGGTTCCTTCGCGCCATGAGTATCCAGCTATTGTGCCATCATTATCTATACCGCTACCACTAAAAGATACTGCTCGTCCTTCTGTTGCCGGGTTTGGACTAATTGAATCAATAGTGGCAACTGGTGGTTGATTTACGAGAGGATATATATCTTGATTACTTCCACCCGGGATATTATATGGTGTATCACCAATGCCATCAGAGCCTGGTATGTCTTGGTTTGGACCATGATATTGATCTTTTCCAGTGTAGTCATCCCAATAATTTCCCTCATGTACTGAACTCTTAAACCAAGTATTTCCTGTGCCCAGGTCTTCAGCATTCTGATTCTTAGCAAAATCATTAAAATAGTTGTGATAAACAATATTTCCTGAGGTAGATGTTCCTAAGTTAACACCTGTCCCTTGTGGGTAACTTCCTTGTTTGCCTCTGATATCGTTATTAAAAATTTGATTGTTATTGCTATTAGTTTCTACGCTTATGCCATATTCATTAAAGTTTATTACATTGTTATAGAATATATTGTTACTGGAGAAATAAGAAAGTATTCCATAATTATCGTTATCTTCTATGATATTTGTGCTAATGTTGTTTCCACTAGAGCCTATAAGATAGATCCCATCATAACTATTTTTGATTATGTTGTTTGCAATTTTGCAATTTTGAGTTTCGTTCATCATAATACATTTCATCTGGTTACCAACTGGATTTTGTATTGTAAATCCAGAAATATTAACATTATCTGCATTTATCTTCACGACGTTTCCAGTTGTAGCACCATTAATAGTTGTGCTATCTTTGTTTTCGCCTGTGAAGGTTAATATCTTGTTTATTACTAAGTTTTCATTGTAATTTCCACAGTAGACATATACTGTATCTCCATTACTAGCAGCAGCTATAGCATCCTGAATGTGTTGATATGGGTGCTCTTGCGTTCCATCCCAGGGGCCTGCTATATTGCTACCATCAACATAGATCGTGTTGCTAGAGGCATCACAAATATCAACGGACAAGGAAACAGTGAAAACACTCAAAAGCATAATGCCCACCACGATTATTATTATAGTTTTTCTCATACTCACCACACTTAACCGATATAACAACACAGACGACATATATTTTTCTTTTTCCCGTTTGGCATTGTGGGCATTTAAAATTAGGGATTATACGCCCCGGCTGGGATTTGAACCCAAGTCGAAGCCTCGACAGGGCTTCATGATAGGCCACTACACTACCGGGGCACAATTTTGTAAAGTGGTAAATAAATCCCTCTCTTTAATCTTTTCCTTAAGGATTCATATTTGTGTTGTAGAATTTTACAGATATGTGCTCTCAAAATAACAATTTGTAAAAATTACACAAAGTATTTAAATAGTTAAAACTACAGATAACCATCTGTGGATGAGTAAAGAGGGATAAATTATTTATGAGGTGTGGTGAGGTTTATGGCTAGAGAATTTACTAAAAATCTGTTTGTAATGCTAGTGGCAATAATGATCGGCGTCTTTATCATAACTTATTTTGTTGCAGACATAATAAATCGTTCAAAAATAGAAACTATCCAGACAGAAAATACTGTCAAAATCGAAGATATTAACAGTAAGAACGAGAATTTTACCAATCACTTCCTACAAGGTTCTGTTACGATGGTTTCTGCTCGTGAAATACGGGAAGTGGGAAACTACCACTTTGATTTTGCATTATTTTGGTATAGTACTGCTCTGAAAAACACGACTGAGAATTTCGTTCACCATTGTATTGAAAATTGTACGGATGCAATGATGAGCTATCTAGCATCTTATCAAAAATTTGGTGAATCAAGGCCATATTTTGTAGGAGCAAAAAACTATACGGATAGGGAGAAATACAAAGATGCGCTTAACTACTATATTAACTTTACAAAGGCTGGACAAAGTATTACCTCATTGCGATACAATGCAAGCAAATTTTTACGGCAAGCAGTAGAAAACCTTTCTATTGGAAACATGAAAAATGTAACAATGCTTATGGGATACTTTAACAGCACAGAAGCAAACTACACCGGACAACTTCAGTTTTACGAAAATCAAAAAGATGTAATTGATAACAGCTACTTGTTTTTCGACCCAATAAGAGAATCTCATTAGGAGTACCAGATATTATCTTATTTAGTTGCTGGTGAGCCCAATTTTATGCTCATCCCAGAAAAACATTGGACAGACGACAGGATTTTTTGTGCTGATCCATATAATTCTTGCAAAATTTGAAAAAGGTGCACTTAATTGCCCGTCTGTTTTAAAGTCAACTAGTCCTATGCCATTTCTGTATAATGAATAGTTTATATGCGTTGGACCATTTTTTTCTATTCTTATTTTATACCAGCTGTTGAGTAGATATCCGTTAGAGTAATCAGAATTTAAACGAACCCATCCATTTGTTGTTGGGCTCCAGTAATATAGTCCTAAGATCCAATCCATTGGTAACTGGGTTCCCATGTGAGCATACTCAAATTTTATCTTTGCTATGTCCTGTCCACTAGTATTTTTGAAATTTAAATAGAGATCGGATGCTTCGCTAGCATTGCCACAGGCAAACCATATCTCCCACCATTTCATATCGCTCATAAGGTTGGATAATGTATAATTCCAATACTGTGGACTGCCTGAAGCCCTTATTTGTGTTTTGAAAGAGTTGGCAGTTAAGTAATGGTAACTTGATGCGACTTCAAAAACACTTCCTATTGTTCCTTTGCTTGTCTCAAACCAACTTCGTCCATAGTATGATTGAGTTGCTTTTCCACCTGCAATATCATCGGAGAAATCTTCAGTAACAGTTGATGGTGGTTCGAAATTGATAACTGTTACATTCGTTGGATTATGGTCTCCAAGGACTGCAGGGTCATCTGTTAACTCAGTGGCATCATTTGTTCCATCTTCATTGCTATCCCAATGAACAGTTCCTTGATTTGATACAATCGTACCATTTTTTAGATTTTGGTTAACAGTCACATTAAATGTTAATGCAACACTACTTTTTGAGGGTACGCCACCGTTCCATATTATCTTTCCATTACTGTAACCTATTGTTCCAGATGTTGCTGTGGCTGAATTAGGCACATAAGTAGTATTGGCGGGTATAAGATCCTCAAATTCATTTCCTGGGTTGTTGTTTTGGTTTGCATCTCCAGTATTACTAATGGTTATCGTATACTTTAGAATGTGGCCGCATTTTACAGGTTCTCCATTCAAATCCTGTACTGTTTTTCTTGCGATCATTTCTGTTTTTGCATATCCTGCAAATACAAGATTGTCTATGTAAGCGGCACTATCAAATTGATTGTCTGTAGTATCTATAATATCAAATTTTACCGTAATCTGTTCGTTAGGTGATACGGGGTGTAATGGACCGCCATAAGTAACAAGGGCCGTAGCACCTGCATCAGCTCCTGGTTTTCGAGGCGTTCTATCTACCCAGCTAACGCCAGATGGATTTCCATTTGTAGCAAAGATGTCAAAACCCGTACCTGGGATATAATTTGAATCCAGTACAAAATTTCCACTGTTTACATCGATTATATTTGTTGATGTACCTTTTGATGGAGAGGTAACAGTAACAGTAAATTTATCGTTGTACTGAGATCCTATATATTCGGGAAATTCTGTGCTAAAAAATTGTGCATCGTAATATAGATAATGCATAAATGGTGGCACTTTTAACGTCAGGGTCAATGCTGCTTCATCTCTTGGTAAACCATATTTTCCTCCAGCAAACCATGTTCCCCTCTCCTCACCAGGGTTAGTTGCACCGCTAGTGACTATGGGAGTGCCTGCAATACCAGTACTCAGCAATGCAAATGTCGATCCATTTGTTGGATGCATCGTTCCAAATGATGAAAGAACAACTCCTTGTCTGTGGGCTATAGTATCAGTATCTGTATATGTTGAACTTATCAAGGTTGAATGATTGGCAAGAATGGCAAGTGCGAGATCCTGTCCGTTATAAGAACCGGCAACGACTCTTTCCGATAAAGGCGATATGATAAAAACTGCTGATAGCGTAAGTGTCCCTATAATTATTATTCCAAGATGCTTCTGATAATTTATTATCACGGAATTAGCCACCTCCAGGATATGTAACAATTTGTATAATATTGGATTCTTCACTGGTATCATCGCGCATACCATCGTTTGGAGTTACGACACATTTCCAAATGTCGCCGAGTCCGATCTCATCAGATACTATAACACTCTTATCAGAATGGCCATCCTTTGTGCAAAGATAGTTCTGGTAGATTTGCTCTGTTGAGAGAACGCGGTTGTAGATACGGAATTCATCGATCACACCACTAAAATTATCTCCAGTCCCTAGAGGCAGTCCTGTTATATTAAGATCATCAATGGCTACATATTCATTTGTTGCTGTTGTCCGCCATTTAAACTGTAAAACGAGCGTACTAATTGATTTCGATATGTCAATGACAACTTGGGTCCATGATTTCTGTCCACCTATCATTTGCGGGTTGCTAACCTCGAAAATTGGTATCCATTGGCTATTGTTCTTATAGTAGAGGCCAAGGAAATCATTACTCTCTGTGTTTTTGTAGCTATACCAGACTGAAACTTTGACGTTTTTATATCCTGAGATGTCTATGCCAGTCCGATTGAATGCAGCATAATGTGGGTCAAAATCACCAGTTCCTCCAATCGAGTACGATCCAGTTTTTGGAGTCAACACAGTGGATGGTAGGATGTCAAAAATGCCTTGAGGCGTCCAAAGATGTAGCAATGCTGCATCGATATTCCAACTATCTTGAGATGAGTCACTTGATTCCGATGCACCCTTCAACTGGATTGTATACGTTGATGATGTAAGACTTGTTGCAGTAAAATTAGACCACCCTATACCTGTTATCGTGCCTATCGATGACCATGCTGATCCAGTCCAATAGTTTACAAGCAGATTCTCGGACCCGGTATGTGAACTAACATAGAGACACACTTGTTCATTGTCCATATTATAAACGGCCGCTGTCCATTGATACTCAAAATCAATCTGATAATTTAAATTGTTTATATCTGCATATAATACTCGATAATTTGTTGTCCCTGATGTAGCGTCTGTTGGGTTTGTTGGAGAAGAATAACTGTTAGAAGTGTCATTCTTACTGGTAGCACCTGATACTGAATCATAATAAAGCCTGATTGAAGATGATGTTGGAATAATCATAATCCAATAAGTTTGACCGCTTTGCACAATTGGTTTTGAAGTATATGTCAATGTTTGAATACCTACTGAGCCGATTCCCACTGCATTTCCTACCCCATTCGTTAAAATATGACCAGTGGAATCACAAATCACAGCTTTTGTATTAATCGTTCCACTACTAGACCTTCCATAAAACTTAACATCCTGAACTTCCCCGCTGGATGTCGCTGTAAAAACTTGTCCGAACATATAATTAGCACTAACGGAATAATAGCCACTACCACTCCCTGAGGTTTTGCCACAAGTGCTCGTTCCTGCATCTTGGTCGGCTTCCTGAATCGTCATAAAATCTCCATCAGGACTTGTGTCCTGACAATTAGCGAAATTAGTCTCAGTACCTTTGTCCGCAGAACCATCTACATTGCTTGCATCGTTGTCAACATAATCCCTAATATCTGTCGCACCAGAATTGTTCTTACTCCAGTTGTTCTTCTCACTTTGTGTTTCAAAACTAGTAGAAAATATTGTTTTTCTTGTTACTCCCACACCAGTGCCTATGGAACCTTGTGGCATGCCGCCTAATCCCAGTAATTCTCCAAGTCTATGCCCCTCTTCAGTTGTATCCTGTTTTCCATCAATATAAATTATGCATTCACCTGTAGAATAGTCATATGTTGCGACTATGTGGTGCCAAGTTCCATTATTTATGCTTGTTTTTCCAATTGTATCGGTAAGACCATCGCTTGCAGTTGTGCTCCATCTAACTTTACCGTTAATAAATCCAAGTTCCCAGTAATTATTTCTATCAAACGATGCAATAACTCCTGAATTGGCGGTAGTTTTAATCCAGGTTTCGACCGTAATTTTATTGATAGTGCCGCTATCGAAACAATATGGTATAGATATGCGATCATTTATGCCATCAAACTGGTATGCACCACCAACACGACCGCCGTTTATCCACGTAGGACCAATAATGGTTCCATTCCTTTTGTTACCAGAATAATCCTTAGCAATCGTCGCACTATTAGTATCAAATGGCATTAGAAGATTTGTTATAGGGTTTCCATTGACTGACCAGTCATAGATATATGTCAAAGCATGAATATTTGGATTAATTGTATGATTATAACATATGAGATCTTCATCAATTGTATTAGTACTAAGACTTGAAATCAGCATTGGCTCTATATAAGGTTGAGCTGCCTTTTCCTTTCCAGCCAAAATGCCAGTAAAAACTTGATTCTCACTTCCGTCCTTGCTTATCTCATAAACATCAATGTTTACTTTATCCTTCTCTGTTAGAAGTAACTTGTCTAAAGGGGGAGTTATGCATTCGCCTATTTTCCATGAATCCTTATCATTTTGGTAAACCAATTTTCCGTCAGCATATATTTTATAGGATAATAGTGACTCCCCGCCCACATGTTCAATAACTGCAGTTCCGTCCTCATTAACATACCCCCTTAGTTTTACGTTGGATTCCGGTGCGGGTAATGGGAGAGGAAACACATACATGTAAATTGCTGCGAAAGCAACAATAGCAATTAAGACTAGAATCATTGCACCAACTACTTCAGATACTGCAAACTCATCAATAAACGAAACGTTCTTTTTCATCTCTCCCAATCCACAGATAACTTTCTGTTTATTCTCCTATTTATATTCTTTGTGCCATTTTTACATAATGACGAAATTTTTAGAACATAAATTTAAAGATAAAAAATGAGACTAAAACAAGTATGAAACCGAATCTAACGCCTGATGAAAGCTTTCCATCCATCATAAAACCACCCAGCAAACCTCCACCTAGACTTTGAACAAGGACAAAAGAAAAGAAAGTATTTTTTAACAAACCTTGGTCTATCTTTGCTATCTGCATATTTCCGATTGATTTACCTGCCATCTTGCCTTGAATATTAAAGATAGCTGCAAATATTGTTTTATCAATTATCAAAATCACTGCCAAAAACACAAAAAAACTAATGAAAATCACTATAGCGTACATAGACATCTCTGTTCTTCTTTGTTGTTCTACACGTTTAGCTTGATCAATTTCCTTTGCAGCAGCATTAAAAACCGCTGCAGTATTTCCACCGATTTCCAGTGCTTTGTTTACTGTTATAGTCATTCGTTTTATGGTGTCTGTTCCGACCCGCTTTGCAAGATTATCTAAGGCATCCTTGACTGGTATGCCCCATGAAAGCTGGGCGGCCATCATTTGCAACTCCGGCGTCAATCTTCCGTGATCTCCTTTGGCAGCAGATTTTATTGCATCAAAAATAGTCATACCTGATGATGTTGAGCTGCTTATTTCGCGAAGAAAATCAGGTAGTTGTTCTTCTGTCTCTCTTTTCTTTTTTGCATTCAAGTGATTATAAAATCCAACAGGTCCAATAGCAGATAATAGACCAAAAACTAGAAAATCAACTCCCGATATAATATCATTGAAAAATCCGATAACTCCTATGAGCGTAAAAAAGCCCAATAAAAACAGTAATATCGAAAAACTCATTGAAATTGCTAGAATAAATAAGATGGTTTTATCCTTCTCATAGATTCGTTTCGCATTATATTTTTTTCTTATAACGGGAATCTTCATACCGTTTTTCCCATCCCGGAGCTCATCATAACATAAAACCCAGCATAGGCCATTGGAAGTATTAAGAAAGCCAAGACAAACATGAAACTAAATGATATTCCTTGGCTGCTAGTCATTCCCATTACTGAGATAATAATAACCAGAAAGAGAGGAAACGCAATGACTGTCGTGACAAAAGTTTCTGCCATGACCGCTAGTGACTCTAAGTTTCTTTTTCTGTCTATCAAATCATTCATCATATATTTTTCAACGCATCTGTCAAAGTAAGGTCCAAGTTGGCTTCCCGATTGTATGACGCCCAGCATGCCTTGGACGAATTCTTTGAACTTTTCAGATGGAGATATGGCTATTGAATTTTTCAGGGCAGTAACCGTATCAATTCCCATCATGTTGATTTCTATCGCGATTTTCTTCGCCTCTTTTTGTATTTCACCGTATAATTCCACTGTTGACAATGTTTCAAATATCTCTGCGGGTGATATGCCCGCAACTGACATGGTGTTGATAAAATTTGTAGCGTATGGTAGATACTGATCTATTTTTTTGCCACGGGCCTTTGCCTTAGATCTCGGTAAGTTCAGATAGTACAATCCAGCAAATATTGGCACTATAGAAGATATTATAAGAATAAGCAATGCCGTAATATTGTTGGGAACCAGTAGATATAGTAACAACGTAGGAATAAAAGATGCAATGTAGCCTACAATAATATTCATTAAAACCATCGAGTAGTATTCTTGGTAAACCATTGCAATATCTGCTTTTTCAAGTAACTTGTTTTTGCTGGTTTCGCTTATGTTAAATCGCTCAAATATTCTTGCGAAGAGACGTCGACAGAATCTCGTGTATTTTGTGGATTTCACTTCTTCATCTCCTCTTTGGCTTTCTTTAGCAAAACATCAGAATATTTATGATAATCTGCTATGATTTTTCCTACATCTTTGTAGTTTCCAATGCTTTTCTTTCTCATCCATTCAAGCATTAATTTCCTGTTATCAAGTTCCCGTTTGAGTTGTTCGTCGGTCCAATCATTTTGTAATTTTATATTGTTCAATATCTTACTTGTGCCGGTACTTTCAAATCTGTCATCTGTTTTTGAAATCCAGGTAAATGGTTCCATGAAGATAAGCTGGTTCGTATCAGGATCTAACTTTATCACCTCAGTTACACTTGTCATCCGTCTTGCTGTCTTTCCACATATGTCAATGGCGTTCTGGAATACGATGATGTCAAGGGATGTAAGTAATGCTCTAGGTAGAGATATGGGCGGGTTCTCCAGTCTCTGAATTAGTGTGTGTATGGTGCTTGCGTGGACCGTTGCATAGGATGTATGACCAGTTGCCATGGCTTGGAACAAGCTATAGGCTTCTTTTCCTCTGACCTCTCCAACTATAACGACTCTGGGTCTTTGCCTTAATGCGGCTCTAATTAGATCAAACATGTCTATGTCTTTACCTGTTTTGCTTTCATCAGAAGAAAAACCTTGCCTTGTTGTACCTGCTATCCAGTTTTTATGAGGCAGGCTGACCTCTCTTGTGTCTTCAATGGATACAATTTTGTGTGAGGCTGGTATAAACAGCGATAGTGCATTCAACGCAGATGTTTTTCCGCTAGCCGTTCCTCCACAGAACAGAATCGAGGCGCCGTTTTCGATAGCCATCCAGAAATATGCTGCCATATCAACAGACATGGAACCAAAGTTAATTAGATCAACTGGAGTGAGCGGATTTTCTCTGAATCTCCTTATTGTAAACGTTGAGCCTTTTGTAACAGTTTTTGCAAGGGTGGTCTGAAGTCTTGAGCCATCTGGCAGTTTACCATCGACGATAGGGGAATAGATAGATATTTGCTTACCACTTATCTGCGAAAGACGTACGACAAAAGAATCTAGTTCATCTCCATCTTGAAAATGAACATTTGTTGAAATCGCATCGTATTTCTTGTGATAAATAAATATTGGTACATGATGGCCATCACACGAAATGTCTTCGATGCCTTCGTCTCCCATCAAAATATCTATCCTGCCATATCCTATAAAATCCCTAAAAATATGATAAAAAATTTTATCCTTTGATCCGGCTTTAAATTTAAAGTCGTTATCTGTCACTATCTGGTTCAATGTTTCTTCAAGATATTTTTTTTTCTCTTCTTTCTCTATATCGAAAACATTGATATTGGCAAGCATTTTAAACAAACGAACGAGTTCGTTCTTTGTTTTTAGTTCGCCCTCATCTAAGACGGGCTCTGAAACTTCGTATTTGTATTCATTTATGCTGCTGTCAAAGGCAATTCGTCTACTGCCAAGCCCTTTCCACCCAAATCCCTTTCGCTCGTCCAATAAATCTTTCTGCAATTCCTTTTCAATTTTTATCTTCGGATGAACTCCTTTCTTTGATTTTATTTCCTTTGGCATCTCTTTTAGTATACTTATTTCTGAATCCCTTGTTTTTTCAAATACGTCTTGCTTTATTTGCTGTGCTTTTTCTAATAAGCCCATATTCTCACTTTATCTTATATTTACTAATAACCTTCTCATACAATGTAAAATCTTCAGAATGAGCAAATTCATCTATGACTTCTTCAGGTAACTTTTCTAAAAGATTGTCGGTTATCCTAAGAACCTGCCTTATATCCTCATCTAAAATTGGATTTTCCTCTGCCACTTCTCGTCTACCAAGAATAAAATGATGCAAACCCGTTGTAGAGTTCTTCTCTTTCTTTTTTTCGTCATCTGTTTTTTCGGCTTTTAAAACAAGTGTTGGTTCTTTTTCTGATTTGCCAATCTTCTTCTTTTTAGACTCAAGTTTTCTTTTAAGTTTTTCTTCTCTTAAAGCCGTTTTTGCTTCTAATTTTTTCTTCTTTGCCTCGATCTTTGTCTTTTCTCTTAATTTTATTTCTCTTTTCCTTGCTTCTATCTTTGCTTTTTTAAGTTCCAGTTTTTTTAATTTTTTTCCTTCTTTTTCTTTTTCCAGTTTTTCTTTCTTTTTTATCTTTAATTCTTCTGTTTCTTCCTTTGCTCTTTTTTCAGCCAGCTCTAGTTCCTTTTTCTTTTCTTCGATTTCCTTTTTTGTTTCTTCTAATTCTTTCTTTACTACTGTAAATCCATTAACTTTTTTTGCTTCTTTCTTTTCTCTTACGTTTTTCATATTTTTGGGTGAAGACGTTTGCCCAGGTTTCTTTTCAGCGTCTTTAAGCTTTGCTCTTTCCTCTTTGCTTCTAATTTTTATGCGGGCAAAACCCATGGCAGGTTTTTGATTTGTTTTATCCAAACCACCCAACAATCTGCTATGAAAATCATCATCGTCCGCAAGATGATCAATATCTTTTATGTATACGATATCTTTTGGTTCTTCTAGAGTTTTCACAAATCTAAAACCAGGGTCAGCCCTGCCCGAAAGCTCTACTTTAAATAGTTCGTTTTCAAAATCTAGGTAGTTAAAAATATTTTCCGCTCGAATGTCTGTTTCAAAATTTGACGCCCCCAACTTTCTCTTAAGAGGTTCTCTTATTTCCACTATTCTTTCTAAAGAATCTTCTGATTCTTCTTGGGATGCTATTTCTTTTTCATGTTCTGCGATTAAAGCGTCTATCTTCTTCACAATTTCCCAATGAAAATCAACAGAATTTTTCTTTGTTTTATCTTGTTTTTTCTTTTTAGAAAACGCTTTAGGATTAGATTTTATCTTTTTCTCACTAAGCTTTTTGAACGTTTTCATCTCTTTTGTTAGAATGATGTCTGATTCTGGTCTAACTTGCTTTTTATCTTTATGCTTTTTTACATGAGGCATTCTTCCAAATCTCCAAAGATTTAGTAGATGCACTATAACAATTATTCTTGTGGCATCCCATTTCTTTTATTATTTTTACAATACTGTAAACTTACTTACTTGTAATAAACATTTCGTTGTTATATTTTATATTATAACTTTCAATTATTCAAGATTTTATTATCTTAAAGTTTTCGTCACGCCCAGAGTTAAATCAAAGCAAAAGTCAAAAAGTATATATACCATGTGAGTTATCTACTGTCAAAATAAAATAGCTTGAAATATAGCTAGGAGAGAATGGGAAAGATGAAGGCAAATAAGGCAAATAGGAAATTTATAAAAGAAGAAAAAGCAGTTTCGGCTGTTATCGGTGTTATTTTGATGGTTGCAATAACCGTAGCGATAGCAGCAACAGTATATGTCTATGTCAGTGGAATGTTGCCCGGACCGTCCGGTTCGCAAAAATCCATAGGCGCCATAACATACGCTACTACAAACGTATCCGGTGTTGGTAAAGCAACTTTTAAGGTAAGCAAGGCAGATTCAGGTATTGCTTGGAGTGATATAGTATGTAAATATGCTAAAGAGGATGCCTCTTATACTAACAGCACTGCAATCTGGTCTCACACTGGTACTGCTGCTTATGTAACAGTTGATGAATTTTTCACTGTTACTTTCAACGGTCACGGAACTTGGATAGTTGATCTGGTATACAAAGGTAGCCCCCTTTTCACTAGTGCAACAGTCAGTGTATAATAAAAAAAACACTCTAGACATATAAATGCCCTTGTAACAGGGCATTCTAATTATTTTTACATTTTAAATTAGCTTACTTTCAGTTAAAAATACCACTTTAAAACTTTTTATCTTTCAGCAGATTGTAGGTTTAATTAAGTAAACGATAGTTTACTATATTATTCCTATCAACTTTAGAAAGTTTGTCGATTGTATATTTTCCTGCAATTTGTTAACTATACTTAGCAGTTTTATTATCAAATCGTTAAATACGATTAACAATTTGTCATAATTTCAACTTTATCATTATCTTAATATGATTGATTTCAATATCATATAACTATGTCAGAAACAGGAACTATACTTGACATTACGCGCCTAATTGTTGGAATAGTAATACTATCCTACGCTTCTTATACAGATATCAAAACCAGACGGGCCTCAAACATGCTGTGGGTTATAATGGGAACCATTGGCGGTATTTTGTTGATTATACAATACTTCACTATAGGCTTTGGAGACAAAACAATTTACCTTATTTTTATACCTATCATGATTGTTCTTGTATATTTCCTATTTCAACTAAGGCTTATTTTTGGCGGAGCTGACGCAAAAGCACTTATGGCATTATCAATACTTGTGCCATTGCCCCCTATAATCAATAGCATTCCCTTGTGGAAAAACTCCATTATGCCTGCCCCCTGGATAATATTTTCCAACTCTGTTATATTGTTCCTTTTTATTCCCTTAAGCCTGCTAATTTTTAATGCTGTCAAACGAAACATAGAATTTCCATATTGCCTGTTAGGCTACAAGATGAGTGTTGCAAAAGCAAAAGAGAAATTTGTCTGGCCTTTGGAAAAAATAAAAGATGGCAAGAGAAAATTCATGTATATGCCTAAGGATTTTGACGTTGAGGCCGAATTAGAAGAATTTAAAAAAATCGGCGTGGAGAAAATATGGGTTACACCAAAGATTCCATTCATGATACCACTTTTGATCGGTTTTATAGTTTCTTTTATACTAGGTGACATCCTATTCCAACTGATTGGACTGATTAAATCAATATAATATCCCACAAATTCTTGGTAAAAGAAATATACTCCCTTTTAATTTACACTGACTTGCACTATGACCAAAAGAGATTATTACGAAATTCTTGGCGTTGACCGAAATGCTTCAAAGGAAGATATAAAAAAAGCTTACCGTAAACTAGCACTAAAATTTCATCCTGATAAAAATCCAAACAAAGATGCAGAAGGAAAATTCAAAGAAATCTCTGAGGCATATGCAGTTCTTTATGATGATGAAAAACGAAGGATGTATGATCAATACGGACACGCAGGAATTGACCAACAATACAGCCAAGAGGATATCTTTAGAAATATTGATTTTGGTGATATCTTCAAAAGCATGGGATTTGATGATATATTTGAACAATTTTTCGGACGTAGAACGGGTTTTGACCGAGGAACTGGCCGTAGTAGAGGTGCAGATCTAAGATATGATATTGAAATAGGTTTGGAAGATGCATACAATGGACTGGAAACAGAGATACACATTCCAAGAGCTGAAACATGCGATGTTTGCAATGGTAACGGCGCTAAGCCGGGCACAAGTCCAATAAAATGCGCTCATTGTAATGGTACCGGACAAGCAAGAATCTCTAAAAGAACTGCATTTGGCATTTTTACTCAGGTTTCTACATGTTCCAAATGTCGAGGCCATGGAAAGATTATTGAAGAATACTGCTCCAATTGCAATGGCCGAGGCACAATACAAAGAACTAGGGGTATCGAGATTAAAATCCCAAGAGGAATAGATGAAGGCTCACAGCTGAGACTTTCTGGAGAAGGGGAAGCAGGTGGTGATCTCTATATCGTGGTTCATATCAAGAAACATCCGAAATTTAATAGAAACGGCGTGGATCTTTACTGTTTGAAAGAACTGTCTTTTCCTGAGGCAGCCCTAGGTACAAAGGTAGATGTTGAACTTCTAGGTGGCGGAGTTGAAAAATTGAAGATTCCTGAAGGAACACAAAATAGTGACGTTTTTAAAATAAAAAATAAAGGAATGTCGCATCTGCGGAGCTCTGGGTATGGAGACCTATATGTTCAAATCCAGGTAAAAACACCAAAGACCCTGAGTAAAAGAGCGAGAGTGTTGATGGAGGATTTACAGGAGGAATTAGCCGCTGAGGGGCGAAAGCTTTAAATATTGTCTCTTGTACGTATTATATCGAGAATAGTTATTGGGGGTAGAAAATTATGGAACCGTTTGATGACGAAGAACCAAACCGAAGAAGAAAAAACCCGTTTGATATATTCAAAGGTGATGACATTTTTAGAGATATATTCGATGATGAGCAACTCAGAGATGATATCAGAAAAATGACAGAAGAAATGATGAAAATGTTTAACAATGCGCAACCAGGAAAGCCGATTGTTCATGGGTTCAAGGTTCAATTTGGGTCCGATGGTAAACCGCATATTGAAGATTTCGGTAACAGGCCGATCAAATCACCAGAGGGAGAACCAACGATATCCGACGAAATTGAACCGTTGACCGACATCATTGAAGGGGATAACGATGTGGCAGTGACTGTCGAAATACCTGGTGTCGAAAAAGAGGACATAGATCTGCATGCGACCGACGATGTGCTTGAGATAACAGTTAAAAATCATCCTGAAAGAAAATATCATAAACGTCTGAATCTACCATGTGATGTAATTCCTAAGACTACAAAAGCTACATATAAAAACGGCATTCTTGATGTTGTCATAAAGAGAAAGGAAAAGAAAAAACCTGGGGAAGGATACAAAGTAAACGTAGAATAATTGCCCCCAATTTTTTTATTTTTGTATCTAAAAGACAAACATCCTTTATCTTTAGTCAAAATTCGAAAAGTTTAATAATATTATAAGAATATTAATGGAAAAGTTAATATACAATATAAATTTTACCACATATGCCTGTTATAATAAAAGGCAGTAGAAATATTTATATATAAATAAATATAAATATAATACACAAATAAAAAAATAAAGGAGCCAAAAAATGAATAAAATGAATAAAATTTTTGGAGCAGTTGCGATAATTGGACTGTTTTTGTTATGTTCAATGTCGACAGGGCTAGCAGCGCAAGGGCAACAGCAACAGCAACAGATACCAGGTGTGCAGCAAGGACAAGCACCCGGTTATCAAGCACCACCGAACGATATAATTAATTGGAACGGTGTGGGAGCTCTACCATCTTATGACTGTGATGGCCAAGATGGCGGTTTAGTATTTGGGAATACCTATCCATTACCTTCACAATGGGCCCCGTCTTTTCCGTCATATTATTCATTGAATTTTAATCCAGCTGGGATTATATTCAACAACCCACAGTATGTTACCTATTTCATAGCGATAAAAAGAACTGACGATGGTGGCATATTGGGCAAGCACCAACAATTTAAAGCAGTCATTGCAAACATAGGCAAAGCTGATAATCCATTTACATCGTTCACGAGTAGAATTTGGGTTATCCACATATTGCCTTATATGTACGAAGTAGAAAAACAAGGAATAGCCGTTAGAGGTGTTGGAGTTAGAGTTATAACATCACCTAAAATAACATCAGGACTTTTAGGGAGTACAGTACTTGTTAACCCCGACTACAACAACGTACCAGCTCAGCAATACCCAAATCTATTCCGTGTCAGAAGGTTTGTAAGTAATTATATTGATCCAATGAGCTCTCTGCTCTACGACCTTTTAATCGATTCAAACTAGACCTAGACCACAATAAAAATACTGACACAAAAATAGGGTTCATAAAATGAACCCTTCTATTTTTATTTTATATAGATAAATATTAATTTCATATAATGTTAAATTAATATAGTTTAATGTGATTAAGAGTGATGTTACATGAAAAAAATCATAATTAGTTATATGATAATTTTATTGCTTCTCATTACAGTTCTCAATGGATGTACAAATTCTTCTTTGAACGACAAAAAAAAATTTATTGGAACTTGGATGAGAACCACAGATGAGGATTGGAAGCTTAAAAATTATACCTTTCTAGAGAACGGAACATTTTTTCTAAGTAACGTTTCTGATGTTATAGGTACCTGGGATGCTAAAGATGGAATATTTACTACGGTTTTTTTAGGCGTAAACTCCAGTTCATATTACGTTTTTTCGAATAATGATCAGACTCTTACACTAACTGATGTAACATATCCAGATGTAAAGTTAGTTCTTAAAAAAATTTCAAGCCAATAAATACAGATATTATTTTAGTGGGCTTAGCCG
>Ga0209777_10000203_pt1 | contig 104763 bp, 108 predicted proteins | sample FrelakmetHBP12HB_FD_187147 | JGI IMG/M metagenome (GOLD analysis project Ga0209777, IMG submission 187147) | Freshwater lake sediment microbial communities from the University of Notre Dame, USA, for methane emissions studies -HBP12 HB (SPAdes)... | ecosystem: Environmental > Aquatic >...
GGATTTCGCGTGCAGACTTGGCCGAGTTCTTGCTCAGGCAGGTGCAGGACACGAAGTATTTGCGGCAAGCACCTGCGATTAGCAATTAATGGCGATTGAAAATTGAGAGAAAAATATGAAGAACGGAGATGGAAAAATTGACTCTTGTGAAAGTTGCTGAAACGTCAGAGATACCTCTGGGACAAATGAAGGTCTTCAAGTCTGCGGAAAAACAGGTTTTGATTGCCAACATAAATGGCGTTTATTACGCCATCGGAAACGTTTGCACGCATATGGGCGGGGACCTTTCGAAAGGGACATTAGAAGGAAGCACAGTGACCTGCCCACACCACAAAGCTAAATTTGATGTCACAACCGGCGCAGTAGTTTCGGCTCCAAAAGTTCTCTTCACGCACCCAAAAATCAATGCCGAGCCCACCTACGCGGTGAAAGTTGAAGGAAAAGACATCCTGCTTGAACGCGAGTAGCGCGGATGCTTGTTCCTAAATCGGTTTTGAATGGTTTTGTTCTCTCTTTTATGATTTTGGGAAGTTTTGGGCTGGGCATCTGCTCTTGAATTCTTCACACTGTCTCGTCCCCTCGAACCTGCAGAAGCGTGCAGAAACGCAATTAAGACCATTTTTGACCATCTTCGGAACACGCATGTGCGCGAAAACATTTATGTAACGTATCCTCACGCGCTGAGGATATCAGCAACGGGGCATGCTTGTGAGCGTATCTAAGAAGGTAACCAGAGCCAAGATTAGCAGGAATGATAGGGAGGCTATTTTTAGGGTTTTGTGCATGTTATTCAACCCTTAATATCACACGCGCGTCGTCAAACTAGACATCTTGACCACACCAACAATAAGACAAAGCCAGGCTCGAAAACATAGGGCCTTGTTCAAGATTTTTTGACAACCTTGCGGGACATCCAAATATGATTTTGACAGAAAACGCTACTCAACCAGTTTTAGGAAGTCTTCTGAGATGTAATTTATGAACTCTTGAGTGGTGCTTTTGCTGAAGAGTGTCACGACGCAGTTCCTTGTGATGCCGACCATGATTCCGCGCTTCTGGCTTTCGAAGACGACGTACCAGATTTTTCCATGTTCAAGATAATCATGGTACAGTTTCGTGTCAACAAGATTTGATCCTGCCAAGCACAGCTTTTCGACTCCGGGGATGTCAACTTCATCGAACCATATCAGCTTCGTCGCCTGCGGGTTTGACTCGTGAAGCTGCCTGAGGGTCTCATGCGGTATCCTCACCTCCAGAATCCCCTGAGAATTGATGAACAGCACTTTGCTGAGCTTGTTCGCAACGTAGTTTGTCAGCAGTTTCTTAACCCCGCGAGCCACGGATGGTGACGAGACCACTAGGAACGTCTTTTTCTTAGAGGACACTATCCAGAAGGGGGCTTCCTCTGTAGCGGGGGCTTCAACCAAGCTTCGCCTGTAGAATCGTCTGCGCATGAAATCCCTGCTGAAGACTCCTTCGACGAGGCCCTCCTTGGACTTCAAGTCCAGAATCTCCGTCACTAGACTCACGTTTTCACCGTTCTCAGTCTTGCAGGATTCCTCTTCCCGGAAATCCTTGAGCTTCCACAACATCAACCCAGGATCAACTTTCTCCTTAATCTCAAACACCTTAGCAGGCAGAACCAATCATTACACCACAAAACAATTTCCACCACCTGACTTTAAAGCATTGCACCAGCTTAACACGAACTATTCATTGAAGGATCACACAAACCCCGCGCTAACAAGAGAGCATCCTTAGACTCTCAAAACATGCCGTATGGCCAACGTCAGACCGTTCAGAAAGCGGAAATGAGAGAACTGTAAGTCTTGTTTGGAAACCGCTATCCTTAAATAAAATATGCCTTATTTCGTAGTTAGCCTTGAACATTAACATGGATGGCGATAAATGTCAGAAGAGTTCCGCCATAGACTTCGAATAATCGATACTGATGTAGATGGCACTTTGAAGGTGTCCTATGCACTGGCAAAGATCAAGGGAGTCGGCCCCAGCTTGGCAGATGCGATGCTCAGGAAGGCAGGTATAAGTTCTGACAAGAGGGCGGGTTTTCTGGCGGAAGCCGAGATTGACCGGTTGGAAGAGTTGATCAAGGATCCTGCGAAGGGCGGCTTGCCAAGCTGGCTTTTTAACAGGAGAAAAGAACAGGAGACTGGAAAAGACACTCACTTGATAAGCGCAGATCTGGTTCTTAGGACGAAGATGGATATAGAAAAGATGAAGGAAATAAAATCTTGGCGCGGATATCGTCATGCTTACGGGTTGAAGGTGAGAGGCCAAAGAACCAAGACAACCGGCAGAGCAGGTAAAGCATTGGGTGTCAAGAAGAAAACGCTCATGCAGAGACCAGGCGCAACGGAGAACAAGTAGCCATGGGCGACCCGAAGAAACAGAGAAAGAAGTACGACACTCCCCGTTTTCCTTGGCGAACCGACATCATGCAGGGAGAGCTTAAACTCATCGGCGAGTACGGACTGCGAAACAAACATGAACTGTGGCGGCATGAAACACTGCTTTCAAAGTTCAGGGGGATAGCTCGCACACTCATAGGCGAAACACCTGAAGAACGCAAGAAGATGGAAAATGAGCTCTTAGCCCGCCTGAAAAAACTCGGCGTACTCGACGAAACAGCAGTTTTGGACGACGTTTTAGACTTGACGATAGAGGATATTCTTGAGCGCAGATTCCAGACAATTGTTCTTCGCAAGGGTCTAGCAAAGACGATGCAACAGTCTCGTCAACTGATAGGCCATGGACACATGACGATAGGAAACCGAAGAGTCACGACTCCTGGCTATATAGTGCCGAGACCTGAGGAAGGTCAGATAAGCTACACGCCCAAGAGTTCGCTCGCAAACCCGGCTCATCCACTGCGTCAAACAATAGCGGTAACGCCGGCGGCAGAAGCAAGATCGGCCAAACCACGGAGTGAAGGAGAATAATGAGCTCAAGCAAGAGAACCGAAAGATGGGCAGTCGTCCACATATTCAGTTCCTATAACAACACCATAATACACATAACCGACATTTCGGGCGCCGAAACGATAGCCCGAACGTCGGGGGGAATGGTTGTGAAAGCCAGTAGGATGGAGTCCTCACCCTATGCGGCGATGCGTGCGGCCTCGCTGGCCGCGGACGTTGCTAGGGATAAGGGAATAACCGCGATCCACATCAAGGTTAGGGCTCCTGGGGGAGCGGGGCCCAGAACACCCGGTCCCGGCGCGCAAGCTGCTATCAGAGCGTTGGCAAGGGCGGGGTTCAGGATTGAACGAATCGAAGAAGTAACGCCTGTACCGCATGATGGCACGAGGAGACCTGGCGGCAGAAGAGGAAGAAGAGTCTAGAAGGTAAGTACGATCCTTCTTCTGATAGAAAAATTGAAATAATGCACCAATGTTCTATTGAGCGGCACAGCAAGGTGGAACACTGTTATGGGGTGTCCTTACAAGTGGAAATAAAGGTGCTTGAGAAAGACGAAACAAACATGCGTTTGCTCGTTCGAGGAGCCGATGTCCCATTCATGAATGCGCTTAGAAGAATCGTGACCTCTGAAGTTCCGAGCATGGCTATAGACGAGATTGTAATCTTGGAGAACTCTTCCATACTTATGGACGAGACAATCGCCCACAGACTGGGGCTTATTCCGCTAAGAACTGACTTGGACAGTTACAACCTGCCCGAGGAATGTCCGTGCAAGAGTGAATTCGGATGCAACCTCTGCCGAGTTACATTCGCGTTGGACGTGGACGCCAAGGGAGAAGGAAGAACGGTCTACTCGGGTGACCTGGTTTCAGAGAATCCTAACGTCGTGCCAGTGAGCGACAGAATTCCAATATTGAAACTGGCTAAGGAACAGAAAATAAAGCTTGAGGCTTACGCAAGGCTTGGAAAGGGCAAGAACCACGCGAAATGGGAACCAGTTTCAATGTGCACCTACAAGTATTATCCAAAAATAGAGATTACAAAACGCTGCAGCGTGTGCGGCAAATGCGTGGAGATGTGTCCTAGAAGAGTTCTGGTGAAAAAAGGCGACAGCATCGAAGTGAATGATGTGATTGCCTGTACGCTCTGCCAAGACTGCGCCAACGCTTGTCCAGAGAGTCCACCTGCAATACAAGTCTCGGGAGAAGAAAACGCATTTATATTCAATCTGGAATCTACGAGTGCGCTTCCTCCGGAAAGGATAATGGTCGAGGCCAGCAAAATACTGGACAAACATCTGAAGGAACTTGAGGGCGAAATCAAGGTGAGAAAGAGTGAAAAAAGCTAAACCGACGAACCCGGAACTTCTAGAACTCGCTAGTTCTCTCAAGAAGCAGAGCAGGGAAAGCAAGGCAGAAGTCTGGCGAGACATTGCTGAACGCTTGGTCAAATCTAGGAGAAGACGGATATCCGTGAACCTGAGCCGTCTGGACAGATACACTTCTAAGAACGAAACGGTGGCCGTTCCCGGCAAGGTGCTGGCTGCGGGCGAGATAACCCACCCCATAACCGTTGCTGCGTTCACTTTCTCGGGAAAAGCAGAAGAAAAAATAAAAGCTGCAAAAGGAAAATGCGTGTCTTTCTCTGATCTTGCCAAGAAGAACCCGAAAGGTTCAAACGTCAAAATTATCGGGTGAAAAAATGGAGACCATGACCAAAACCGCCACTGTAATAGACGCTGACGGTCTTATTCTGGGCAGAATGGCAAGCAGCATTGCCAAGAGACTCTTAGAGGGCGAACATGTGATGATTGTGAACGCTGAAAAAACTGTTCTTTCCGGGAAAAGAAGAAGCAAGGTGAACGAAGCAAAGGTGTTTCTCGAAGTTGGAGGAGTGGGAAGAGGGCCGTTCCACTACAGAAGGCCCGACAGAATAGTCAGAAAGGCCGTCAAGGGCATGCTTCCAATGAGGAAGCCGAAAGGCCTTCAAGCTTACAGAAGACTGCAAGCGTTCATAGGAGTCCCGGACAATCTTAAAGACCAGAAGATGGGCACTCTGGCGGATGCTCAAGCCAAGAAGTTGACCTGCCCATATTTCACGGTCGGCGAACTTGCGAAAGGAATAGGTTGGAATCAAGGAGAATAGGTATGCCTGCCAAAAAGAGTTTAGTTGTTAGCGGAAAAAGAAAAACAGCCACCTCACGCGCCGTCGTGAGGACTGGAATCGGAAAGGTGCACATTAACAGAACTCCGGTGGAGATTTTTGAGCCGGAAATCGCGCGCGAGAAGATTATGGAACCACTCATACAGGCTGGAGATGAGGTTCGCAACCAGTTGGACATAGACGTGAAGATGTCGGGCGGAGGTTACATGGGTCAAGCTGAGGCGGCTAGGATGGCGATTGCGAACGCCATACTGAAATGGACGAAGAGTTCACATCTGCGCACGGTTTTTGCTGAATACGACAGAACGATGATTGCTGGAGACAACAGGAAGAAAGAACCCAAGAAGTTCGGAGGACCCGGAGCGCGGGCGAGGAATCAGAAGAGCTACAGATAAAGAGGTTTGGATCGGATGATAATACCTGTTAGATGTTTTACTTGTGGTAAACTGGTTGGAGACAAATGGGAGGAGTTCGCTAGAAGGGTGAAGGCTGGAGAGGATGCTGGCGAAGTTTTGGACAGTCTGGCGGTCAAACGTTACTGTTGCAGGCGGATGCTTCTCTCGCACGTGGAAATATTCGATGAGGTGCTGCGGTTCTCCGAAGAGGCTGAAAAACGAAAAGAGGCCAGAAGCTACTAATAGGGCGATTGAAAGGGAAAACCATGTCTACAATCATTGAAGACGTAATTGCGAGAAAGGTCTTCAACGGCCGGGGAGAAGAAACGGTCGAAGTTGATATCATCACAACCTCGGGCTTCGGTAGGGTTGCAGCCCCCGCGGGGAAAAGCAGGGGAAAAGCAGAGGTCGTTTATTATCCGCAGGGCGGAGTGGAACAAGCGGTAAAAAAAGTTGAAGAACTCATAGCGCCGGAAATAGTGGGCTTGGGCGCTGATTGTCAAGAAGAGATCGATAAAACTTTGCATGACCTCGATGGTTCAAAGGATTTTCGGGCAATCGGCGGCAACACCGCATTCGCCGTCTCATTAGCCTGTGCCGAAGCCGCCGCAAACTCTTCCGGGCTACTGCTCTTTCAGTACCTGGGCGGGCATGTCGCGCACGAACTTCCGTATCCGCTTGGCAACACGATAAGCGGCGGGCAGCACGCTCAAGGAAAGTCTCCTGACTTACAGGAGTTTCTGGTTCTGTCACATGGAGCCGAAACTTTCTTGGAGGCTGCGACGGCTAACATAATGGTTCACAGAAAAGTCGGAGAGACTCTGGTGAAGAAAGATAAGCTCTTCGGCCAGGGAAAAAGCGATGAGGGCGCGTGGGTTGCCAACGTGGGAACCGCGGAGGCCTTAGAGGTTATGGCACGGGCCTGTGAAAATGTCGGTGCGGAAATGGGTTTCGAGTGCGGGATGGGCGTTGACATCGCATCTTCTTCGCTGTGGAACGGCAAGACCAAGACTTACAACTATCAGAGGGAGAAGAAAACCAGAGACTCGGGGGAACAGCTGGAATTCATCCTTGAACTCATCAAGAAATATCATCTGACTTATGTCGAAGACCCATTCCACGAAGAGGACTTCGCAAGCTTCGCGGAGTTGACAAAGAAAGCCAAGAACTGCTTGATATGCGGCGACGACCTTTTCACGACAAACAGCGAAAGACTAAGTCGCGGGATAAAGTTGCACGCGGCCAACTCTATCATAATAAAGGTCAACCAGGTGGGCACGCTGACGGACGCCTGGGAAACCATCGAAATGGCGAAAAGAAATGGATACGTACCAGTGATGTCTCACCGTTCGGGTGACACATGCGACTGGCATATAGCACACTTGGCCGTGGCTTTCAAATGCCCCGTAATAAAGACGGGGGTTGTTGAAGGCTCTCGCATCGCGAAAATAAACGAGTTAATAAGGATCGAGGAGTTTCTTGGGGACAGGGCCGTGATGGCCAGTCTTGATATGCTTCAAGGAGGATAGAAACTTGTCTGAGGATGATGGCAGCAAGGAGAATATCGAAGAAGAAACTGCGGAAGAAACCGAGGATGAAGAGACGATAGAGGAAGAGGTAAAACTGACGGAGGAAACCAAAGCGGAGGCAACAGAACCAAGCGTTGAAGCGGCTCCGGAAGAAGAACTTCTGATTCCGCGAGACACGTTGCTGTCCGCTGGAATACACATCGGAACCAGAATGAAAACTGGAGACATGGAACAGTTCATATACCGCGTGAGGGCCGACGGCCTGTTTGTCTTGGACGTTAAGAAAACGGATGATCGCATAAGAGTTGCCGGCAAGTTCCTTGCACGATTTGAACCCGGAAAAGTTGCTGCTGCGGGGGCTAGACTTTACGCACAAGAACCGGTAACCAAATTCTGTCAATTAACCGGAGCAACTCCTGTGATCGGACGGTTCATTCCGGGACTCTTGTCAAATCCGTTGTATCCTAACCGCATCGAACCAGAGGTACTCCTAGTATCTGACCCGAGAGCTGACATCCAAGCTGTAAAAGAGGCGGCTTCCGTGGGGATACCTGTGGTGGCTCTATGCAGCACAGACAACGAGTTTAACGGAGTGGACCTCGTAATCCCAACGAACAACAAAGGCCGACGCGCGTTGGCCGTCATCTACTGGCTCTTGGCAAAGCAGACACTGCGCGAGAGGGGCGAATTGGCGATGGACAAGGACCTGCCCCTGACAATCGACGATTTTGAAGCGAAGATTGCGCGGGAGGAGGAGGAAACCTAACCTAATGGTGAAGGTTCGGCGTCCAACACAAGCCGGAGCCTTCTATGAAGGAACCCCTGACGCGCTCAAGCGACAAATAGAGAAATGTTTCACGGACAAGCTCGGGCCAGGAAAGCTCCCTGAAGTCGCAAAGACTGATCCCACAAACGTGATAGGGCTCATCTGTCCCCACGCAGGCTACATGTATTCGGGGCCCGTGGCTGCACACGCCTACTACGAGCTTGCCGTTGACGGCAAACCCGATGTTGTAGTCCTTCTCGGTCCAAACCACACTGGCCTTGGTAGCGGTTTGGCCGTCATGAATGAGGGTGTGTGGCGCACGCCTCTAGGCGACGTTGAGGTAGACCGCGAGACAGCAAATGAAATCGTGCATGAGTCACGTATCGTGGACATTGACGATTCTGCTCATAATCATGAACATTCAATCGAGGTTCAACTTCCATTTCTCCAGTACCTTTATGGCTCAGCATTCAAGATTGTGCCAATCTGCTTCCTCATGCAGGACTTGTCCTCATCCAGAGAGGTTGGGCAGGCAGTGGCCAAAGTCTTGCTTGACAAGAAAGCCGTCATCATAGCCTCCTCAGACATGACTCATTATGAGCCTCAGGAAAGTGCGGAAAGGAAGGACAAGAAGGCTCTTGAAGCAATCGAAGCGATGGATGAGGTTCGCTTTCAATCAGCGATAGAAACCTACAACATCACTGCCTGCGGCCACGGTCCAATAGCAGCTTTGATTACCGCCGCGAAGGTTTTGGGAGGAAGAGAGGCAAGATTATTATGCTATAAGACCAGTGGAGATGTGATTGGCGACCGCTCAAGCGTGGTTGGGTACGCCGCCGTGTGTTTCACGAAATAGTGGTGCAGAATGGGAGTCGTTGCCTCAGCTCCCGCGAAAGTTATACTCTTCGGAGAACACTTCGTAGTCTACGGTGAGCCCTCCATCGTTTTGGCCATAGACAAACGCGCATACGCAACCGTCGATCGCCGCGACGACAATCGCATCCATCTGCAGTCGGCAAACCTGGGTTTCGCGGGCTTCTTCGAAGATGGAAATTTCAAAGTTGAAAAGGGAGATGCGAAGGAAGCCAGGATGAAGTTCGAGGCAATCAAGCTGGCCGTAGAAAAAGTCATGAAAACGTGCGGGGAAGACGTTGGTCTGAACATTGAAATCAACTCAACCGTTCCTGTCGCGGCGGGTTTGGGCTCTTCCGCAGCCGTGATAGCCGCAGTAACAGCAGCAACCGGTTCCCTTCTCAAGGCAAAGATGTCAAAGGAAGACGTCTTCCGCATCGCTTGTGAAACCGAAAAGGTCGTACATGGTACCACCTCAGGGGTGGATCCCGCGATTTCAACTTTCGGGGGCGCGCTCCTGTTTCAAATGGACACAGGATTCAAGCCTCTGGAAGTGAAGGCGGACATCCCACTCGTCGTAGGAGACACGGGCGTCGAGAGATCTACACGAGTTCAGGTTGAAAAAGTGCGAACCATGATGGAGAACTACCCGAACGTCTTTGAGCCTCTACAAAGAGCTGCCAGAGAAATCGTCCTCAGGGCCATCGACGCCTTCAAGGAGAATGATTTGGTTACTCTGGGAGAGCTGATGAACATCAATCACGCCTTGCTCTACGCCTTAGGAGTCTCCGACGAGTCACTCGAATGGCTGATAAACGCCTCACGCAAGGCAGGAGCCCTAGGCGCAAAACTGACAGGAGCCGGAGGCGGCGGATGCATGGTCGCATTAGCGAAAAACGAAAGGACAGAACAAGTCATGGACGCGATAATTACAGCGGGCGGAAGACCGTTCATAGCGAGAAAAACAGATGAAGGGGTCAAAGTTGAGCAAGCCTGAGCTTACGGTTTTGAAGATTGGCGGATCCGTCATCACGGACAAGAACGGCGAGCTAGCCCCTCGAACACATGAAATAGCCCGTTTGACGGAAGAAATACAGAAATCCAACGTCAAAAGGTTGATAATCGTCCATGGAGGCGGAAGCTTCGGTCACCCCTCAGCCCAGAGATACGCGATAAAAGACGGGTTGAAGGAGGATTCGCAGAAGATCGGGTTCTCAGAGACTCATCACGTCATGACCGTGCTCAACGGCCTGTTCATGGACTCTCTCATCTGGCACGAGGTTCCAGCGGTAAGCGTTACACCGTCTTCCTGCATAATCACCGAAAGCGGAAGAATAAGACATTTTGAAGACGCAGCCATAAGAGCACTGCTGAACATGGGCTTCATTCCCGTCCTCTACGGAGATGCGGTCGTAGACTCAAAACTGGGCTTCACAATACTTTCGGGCGATCAGCTCGTCTCAGCACTCGCCATGAGATTCAACGCAGAACGCATAGTATTTGGTGTCGACGTGGACGGCCTCTACGATGCCGATCCCAAGGTTGAGAAAACCGCTAAGATGTTCAAGCACTTGAATCCGGAAGAACTGAGGAAGCTTCAGAACAAGCTTTGCAAGCCGACGGCCCGCGACGTTACAGGCGGCATGTTCGGCAAAGTCGTGGAACTGTTGCCCGCAGTCGAACAGGGGATCCCGGTGACCATAGTGAACGCGTCGAAGCCAGGCAACGTCTGCAAGGTTCTTGAAGGAAGACCGGTAGAAGGCACAGTGATAGGGAAGGAATAGATTTTGGCAGAGAGGACGAGAAAACGGAAAGCAGAACACATAAACATATCCTTGAATCACAACGTCCAGGCTAAAGAAGTGACAACAGGCTTTGAAGACGTGTTATTCATTCACAGAGCTTTGCCGGAAATCGACAAACAACAGATCGATTTGTCAACAACAGTTTTCGGTCACAAGTTTGCGGCACCTCTGATGGTGGGCGCCATAACCGGTGGAACGCATGAAGCCACAAAGATCAACGCAACGATAGCCGAAGTCGTTGAAGAACTTGGCTTAGGAATGGGGGTGGGCAGTCAGCGCGCCGCGCTGGAAGACAGGAAGCTTGAAGAATCATTTGCCGTAGCGAGGAAGAAGGCGCCAACAGCCTTTCTCGTTGCGAACATCGGCGGGGTGCAACTGGTTAACGGAATAGACTTCAAGAAGGTCAAAAAGGCAATGGAAATGGTTGAAGCAGACGCGTTGGCCATACACCTGAACGCTTTGCAGGAGACAGCCCAACCTGAAGGGCAGACGAACTTTGCAGGAATCCTCGAAAAGGTGGCTCGAATCGCTGAAGAACTGGACAAGCCTGTCATCGTCAAGGAGACGGGCGCCGGAATGGCTGCTGAAGAGGCAAAGAAGCTGGAGGCCGCAGGAGTCAAGGGCATAGACGTGAGCGGGGCAGGCGGAACAAGTTGGGCTGCAGTTGAATACTACCGCGCAAGAGAACTAAGAGATGCTTCCAGACAGAGACTTGGAAACCTCTTCTGGGACTGGGGCATTCCAACAGCGGTGAGCCTCGTTGAAGCTTCTCAGACAGTGAGCATTCCTGTAATCGCCTCTGGGGGAGTACGAAGTGGAGTGGACGTGGCCAAGTCCTTGACCCTGGGTTCAAGCCTGACAAGCCTTTCCCAGCCAGTCCTTCGGACAGCGGTCAAGGGAACTCGGGAGACGAGGGATACGCTTTCGCTCCTGATGGACGAATTGCGAAACGTGATGTTTCTCATAGGCGCAGGATCAATCGAAGCTCTGCACAATGCCCCGGTTGTTGTAGTGGGTAAGACAGCTGAGTGGCTGAGAACAAGAGGGTTCGGCGTCGAGTCCTACGCGAGAAGAGGAAGGAATTAACCTTGAGTTTTGACGAATTTCTCGAAAAGAATGCCTCAACGGTAAACAAGGCGATTGAGAAGTACATCCCGAGAACCCTGTCAAAAAAAGCCATTCTCTTCAGAGTCAGTGAACCACGATACGCCTACAACTTGGAGGCTCTGAACAAAACAATTGCTGATCCGATATGGGAATTTCTTGACAGGGGCGGAAAACGGTGGCGTCCAGCGCTGTTCCTGCTGATATGTGAAGCGCTCGGCAAGAAATCCGCTGGTTTCACCGATTTCGCGATCATTCCCGAGGTCGTGCACAACGGAACTCTGATGGTTGACGACATAGAAGACAGCTCAGAATGTCGACGAGGCAAACCATGCACGTACAAAATATTCGGCCTGGACATAGCCATGAACGCTGGAAACGCGATGTACTACTTGCCGCTTCTTCCACTGCTGGAAAACAGAAACAAGGTTTCTCCCAGAAAACTCTCTCAGGCCTACGGGGTCTACGCTCAGGAGATGATCAACCTGAGCCTCGGCCAGGCCACGGACATAGCATGGCACCGGGGCTTGGCAAACGCGGACGAAATAAGTGAAAAGGACTACTTGCAGATGTGCGCGTACAAGACTGGAACCTTGGCGAGAATGGCCGCCAAGATTGCGGCTGTCCTGTGCGATGCGGATGAGCAGATGGTTGAAAAGCTCGCACACTTCGCCGAAAGCCTGGGCGTAGCTTTCCAGATGAAGGATGACGTTCTGGACCTGACTAGCGCGCAGTTCACAGAGAAAAAAGGCGGCCGCGGACAAGACATAACGGAAGGAAAGCGCAGCCTGCCGGTCATACACACCCTCAAGGTTTCAAACGCTACGGACAGGAAAAGACTCATCGAAATACTCAACATGCACACTTCGGAACAGAGGCTCAGAGACGAAGCCATCGCCATAATGGAGAAGTACGACTCAATAGAATACACCAAACGGTTTGCCAGAAGAGTCGTCAAAACAAGCTGGAAAGCGGCCGAGCAGCTTCTGCCCGGTTCAGACGCGAAGGAAAAACTAAAAGCCTTCGCGGAATTCTTGACTGAGAGAAAAATCTAGACAATTGAGTGTAGAACCTGTGGCGGACAAGATGAACTCGGAGCTCAAGGAGTCCATTCGCAAGACGGCTCTGTTGAACGCGGTCAAACATGAGGGTAAGGCGCAGACCGGGCCTGTTGTCGGAAAGATACTGGGCGAAAAGCCCGAGTACAGGACCAAGGTCAGGGAAGTGTCAGACCTCGTTAACGAGGTCATTCGAGAAGTCAATGGTCTTTCGCTGCACGAACAGCTGCACATTATTGAGGAAAAATGGCCCGAGGCTCTCGTGAAGGAGAAGGTGCAGGAAGAGAGGCATCTGCCGCCTTTGGCGAACGCGGCGAACTATCAGCGAATCGTCACGCGCTATTCGCCGAACCCCGACTGCGTGCTGCACTTGGGCTCTGCCCGGGCGATAGTGCTGAGCCATGAATACGCGCGCATCTACAAGGGCAAATTCATACTTCGCTTCGAGGACACTGATCCTAAGCTGAAGAGGCCAGTTCTGGAGTTCTACGATTGCATCAGAGAGGACTTGGCTTGGCTTGAGTGTAGACCGGATGAGGAGTACATCCAGAGCGACAGAATCCCGATATACTACGAGTATGCTGAAAAGCTGCTCAAGGACGGTAACGCTTATGTCTGCACGTGTGAGCCTGAACAGTTTCGAAAGAGAATTCTGGCTCAAAAGTCTTGCAAGTGCCGAGATTGCCCACGGGAAGAGCATCTCGCAAGGTGGCAGCGCATGCTTGAAGGAGGCTACAGGGAGGGCGAGGCCGTAGTCCGCGTCAAAACAGACTTGAATCACCCCAACCCTGCGGTGCGCGATTGGCCCGCACTCCGCGTTCTTGACACTGAGAAGTATCCTCATCCGAGAGTCGGAAGCAAATATCGCGTGTGGCCACTGTACAACCTCGCAGCGGGGGTTGACGACCACCTCATGGGAATCACTCATATCATCCGGGGGAAGGAGCACCTCACGAACCAGGTTCGTCAGGAGTACATGTACCAGCACTTGGGCTGGAAGTATCCTGAAACCATACATTACGGCAGGTTGAAGATCACAGGAGCTTCTCTGAGCAAGTCGAAGATTGTTCAAGGGATGAGGGAGGGGCTCTACGAGAACTGGGACGATCCGCGCTTGGCGACTTTCGCAGCTCTCCGCAGGCGTGGAATAAGTCCTGAGGCGATTAGAAGGCTGATGATTGACATTGGACCCAAAACCTCAGACGTTGTGCTGAGCTGGGAGAACCTGTACGCTCACAACCGCAAGATATTGGATCCAGTCGCTGACAGGTACTTCTTTGTGCAAAACCCGCTAGAGCTAACCGTGAAGCATGTTCCCCAAGAGTTTGTCGCCAGACTTCGCTTGCATCCTGACAATCCTGAAAGAGGTTTCAGGGAATACACGATAACGCCCAGGGGAAACGATGCTGGCGTGGCTTTTTGGGTTTCAAGAAAAGATGTAGACTCTTCAAAGATTGGGACGGTGCTCCGCCTGATGGAATTGTTCAACGTGAAAATCCTGAGCGCAAGCATCTACGCCGCTGAAGCCTCTTTCGAGAGTGAGTCCTACGAGCAGGCAAGGGATATTAAGGCGCAGTTGATTCACTGGGTTCCGGTGGGCGAGGACATGCCCTGCCAGGTTGTGATGCCTGATGCAACTCTGGCGGAGGGTGTTGCAGAAGGCCTTTGTAAACGGTTGAAGAAGGACGATGTGGTACAGTTCGAACGGTTTGGCTTCGTGAGGATAGATCGGGCTGACAGCAAGTTAACGGCCTACTACGCCCAAAAGTGACGGAGGAGAAAGGTGTGCGACAGCAGGATAAGATAATCATTTGGCCAGCTTACTTCGATTCAACCAAAACGAGAAACGACGGAAGAAGAGTGTCAAGAAATCTGGCTGTACCTTCCCCCAAAATCATGGAGGTGAAGGAGGCCGCGGAGAAGCTTGGTCTAACGCATGAGGTTGTTGCTGATGTTGGCTATGCTAAGACGCCGTGGCTGAAAACCGGCATGATCCTGGTTAAGAAAAAAGGTTCAAAAGGCCAGATAGTTCTTCTCATCGCCAAACAGCTTATGAAAATCCGCAGTACTCCCAGTTTGAAGTGACGCTTAGGTTTTTCCTTCTCCGGTCAGAACTGCGTTCAATATTCCGTGTTGTCCAGGCCGTGAAGTGATGCGTGCCTGGCCCAAAGGTGTCTCCACCACTGCGCCCTTCGTTATTACGCCTCTGCGGTCGTAGTCGATGTTTGCTGGGTTTTTTACGACTCGCACAACCTCGGTTTTCTCGGTCTTTCCAGTCTTAGGGTCGGTCACAGATACTTGTTTCTCGCGTAGTATTTTGAGCTTGAGGTTTCCTCCTCTTCCTCTTGCAACCTTCCGTTTCTGTTCACCCATGAGAGTTTCTGCTGGAAACGTGCCTTGCTCGTATTTCCTCTTCTTTCTGTAGCCTTTTCTTCTGGCTCCAGACTGGGTTTTTTTGTGCTGGTCGCCGTGCCAAACGGACATGGTTTTCTCACTTGGTGCTAAATTTGGTGTTCACTATCACCATTTGTTAAAATATAAACCTATCCGTTTTCAGTTCGAGGATCCTCCACTTTCGGAAAATTCTCAAAAACACGCTTTAACTCTCTCTTCATCGATGCTGTGTCTTGGCTTAGACCAAAGTAATCCGCAAAGTATTCAGTCGTCCTGAGAACCATGGAACGCCCGTTTCTTTCGCTGGCAATCAAGCCCATATCCTTCAGCTCTTTTATGTGACCATAGGCATGGTGACCGCGCACGTCAACGACTCTTTTCTGTACTACGGGTTGCCGGTAGGCTATGTAAGAAAGTGTCTTCAATGGACCGACAGAGAGCAACGGTCTGTTGACGAATTTTCTGACGTGCGGTGTGAAATCGCTTTTTAACTGCATGACAAATCTCTCATCCTTTAGTTCCAGGATTTCGAGGGCGGTGTCCCTGTTCAGGTAGTCCTGAATCAGTTTTTCCACAACCTTTCTTGTCCGGGCTTTTGACCGTGTCTTCAGAACCCAGCACAACTCGTTCATGTCTAGCGGGTGTCCAGCAACGTACAATGCAGCTTCCACAAGTACTAGGTCATTCTGTGGCTTGCTTCTTTTTTCTTCTTGTCCAACTTCCACGTCGGAATTGACTGCCTGTTTCTCAGCTTCTTGCAAGACTTAACTCTCCAACCGTGATGTAAATCTCCTCTGTCTCCTCGTTCTGCCACAGGTTTATCTTCCCCTCTTGGGCGAGAAAGAGCAGCAGGATGAACGTGCGGATGGCCTCCAGTCGTCCAACACCGTTTACGAGGGTTGAGAGCTCTATCAAACCTGCGCCTTTCACTCTCTCCGACAGAGATGCGTAGAGTTTTTCCATCTGGAGCTCGATTTCCATCAGGTACAAGTCTAGCTGTGGAAGAATCTCTGACGGTGTTGGCAGAACGTTCTGTGCAACCGTTTTTTCCAAGTGTATCAGTTTTTCGCCCTTCAAGACGTCATCCAGGACTTCCAGCAGGTTCTTTATCGTTGTTGAAGTCAGTTCGTGTCTAAGGGGCAGAAACAGGGGCGGAGGCAAGAAGTCCTGCGGTCCCTTGGGCGGTGGCGGTGGTTCTTCGAGCTTCAGCAGGAGCCTAGACTTCATGAGGTATATGAGAGCTGAAGAATCAAGGGCAACGCCGGAGGCTCTGAAATCGACCTGCCCTGTTTTCTCCATGCGCTCAAGGAATGACGTGAGCAAATAGGCAATGTTAACGTTCCAGGGTACAAGCTTCTCGAGTTTGTGAAACTCGAAGAGGATGTTCCATGGCGGAAGCAGATAGAACGGCTTTCTTGTGGCTGCAGAGGACATCAGCCCTGCGCCTCCAGGAATTTTGCCGAAACAACGTTCGAGTTTCCGTCGCGCATGTAGACGCCGTAGACTTTCTGGGCTTTGTTCACCATTTCAGGCTTCAGTGTGATGACTATGAACTGGGTCTCGTCCGACTCTTCCAGGAGCAGATCAGCCAGTTTTGAAACGTGCAGTGCGTCTAGGTGTGCGTCTACCTCGTCGAGAACGTAGAAGGATGCGGGTGTGAACTCTCTCAGGGCGAATATGAATGCGACGGCTGCCACTGAACGTTCGCCGCCGCTGGCTCCACCCACCACTATCGAGGGCTTGTTGGGAAATGTTACGATCATGTCTATTCCACCCTGGAACGGGTCTTCAGCGTTTTCAAGCGTCAGCACAGCGTCGCCTCCTCCTGTGACCTTCGAGAAGTACTTGCGCAAGTTCTGGTTTATCTTGTCAAACGCTTCTGTGAAGACTCTGCATTTTTTGTGGTCAATTTCATCCATGAACTGCAGTATTGCCTGTTTTTCTTTTTCAAGCTCGTTCATTCTCATCGACAGTTCTTTGTAACGCGAAATCTGATCCGCGTAATGAGAAAGTGCAAGTTGGTTGACGGCGCCTATTCTTTCCAGTTCGAACTGCATCATTCTTATGGAGGTTTCGGCCTCTTCAACCTGTTTCGGCGCGACGGCCAGTGGTTGCTCATAGCCGAGGAGTTTGAGCTGGTTTCGGCGTTGTTCAAGCTGCAGCAGAGACGTTTGAACGTTCAGTTGAAGCTGGTTCAGCAGTCTGTCAACCTGTTCATATTCAGTGTCGAGTTTCTTGAGTTCCTTGTCTATGCCGTCAATTTGGGTCGTGAATTTTTTCGATTCTTCTCTCGCTGAGAAAACACTCTTTGAAAGTTCAACCCGGCTTTTCTCGAGTTCTCCCAATTCCTGCTTCAGTGATTCTCTTTCTTTCAATGCTTCTTCGACTTCTTTCTCGACTCTTCCCTGTTGCTGATTGACTTTTGAAACTTGGATCTTGGAGTTTTGATATCCAACCCTTAACACATTGTCGAATTGCGACTGGAGTGTTGACGTTTCAGTCTGGGTGGCGCCGAGCTTCTGTCTTAGGGTGATTATTTCTTCGGCGAGTTTTTCTCTGTCAACTTCCATTTCCTGAATGTGTCCAGGGTCTGCCTTCCTTCTTAAGGACGCCAACTCGGTTTGGAGCTTCCGCAATTCCTTCTGGATTGTGCTTCTCTCAGCCCTGTGTATCCACATCTGCGATTTTTCATTCTCTATCTCTTTGTCGGTTCGCGTAACTAGGTGATCAATTCGTTTAACGTTTGATCTTGTTCTTCTGATGTTTCTTTTGACTCTGGCTATCTCGCGTTCCAGGGTGGTGATGGCTTCTGACAGGCGGGCGATTTCGACGCGGGTCTTGGCGATTTCTTCTTCGAAACCTGTGATGTCGCTTCCTCTTCTTGAGAGGTGCTGTTGCAGCGCGTTGACTGCTTCGTCTAGGCTTTTGATGGCCAGTTCGCTTGGGATTATCGTGGAGAAGTCTATTGGAGCGCGGTAGTATCCGCTTTCAAACGCGCCGCCTACCTCGTAGACGTCTCCGTTGACAGTGACCGCGCGGCAGCCTTGGGCGGAGAGGGCGAAGGCGGTCTTGTCATCTGAAACGATGAGTGTGTCTCCGAAAACAAAGTTGATTGCGGGCTCGAAGTTTTTCTCGTATTTCATGAAGAGTGGAGCTGCCCCGCTTATTCCCTCTTTTTCCGGAACCTTTGCGGGTTTGACGTTTGTTGCTTCTTGAAGGGGGATTATCTTTACTCGTCCGAGCTTCATTCTTCTCAGTGCCTCAGTGCAGGTGAAGGCTGAATCAAGATCTTTTACGACGAGTGCGTCTAGCCATCCGGTGGCGGCTGCTTCTATTGCATGCTGAAAGCTCTTGTCAATCTTTATCATGTTGCGCAGTCTACCATAGACGCCTTGGATTACGCCGAGTTCGCCCAGTTCTTCTATGCTCCTCAACGCTTTTTCTTCTGCTGCAACGGTTTCTGCAAGTTCTCTCTGAGTTACGAACTCCACGACTGCTTCGCGGGCTGAATTAGCGATTTTTCCTGCCTCTTCTATTTCCGTCTCCGCAGCCTCCCTCTGTGCCATTCGTCTTTCGCGGGTTCGTTCCAGGTTTTTCAGCTGTGTCTTCTGTTCTTTCTGGACTTTTTCCAGTTCAAGGAATGACTTTTCCAGTTCACTCATCGTTCCGGAGAATCGCGTTTTTCGGTCTTGTATATCTTTAAGTCTTCTAGCACGCATTCTGATGGCCGTCTGGTTTTTCAGATACTCAGATCTCAGGAATGCGAGCCTCTTGTAGTCATCCTCCAGTTTAAGCTCGATTTCGCGGATTCTCTTGCTGTTTTCGCCGAGGTTCTCCCAAAGCTGAACAGTCTCCTGTGCGAGAGCATCGTGTTCAGCCTGTTTCTGACTTGTCTGGTCGGAGATTCTGTCGTTTTCACTTCTCAACTGTCTGATTCTCAGACGATTTTCACGTATCTCTTTTTGAATTGACTGGTACTGTTCCAGGTTGTTTTCTCTTATCCGCTTCAGGCCTTCGAGGCTTGTTTTTCCAGAGCTTATTTTTGAGGCCATTTCCGTTAGTTTTGACTTGAGTTCTCCGATTCTCATCTGGACTTTCAGTACTTGTGAGCCGCCTTCTTCTACTATTTCTGAGCTTAGTCTTCGCCATTCGCCTTCAGCGGCTCTTCTTTTCGATCTCCGATCATCCCGCAGTTGTCTCAGTTTTTCGAGTCTGCCGCCGATTTTTTCGGCTTCCGAAGAAGTCTCCTCCACCTTTTTCTGCGTTTGCGCCATTTCATACGAGATTTTGACTGTTTCAAACTTTCTTATCTCGCCGTGAATGAAGTTGGCTCTCAACAGTTCATTGCGCTCTCTTTCTAGATCATCCAGCCTTTTCTGCACTTCATCTATTCTTCCCATAGCCGTGCGGATGGAGATGTCTGCTGCTCGCAACTTCTCTTCTGCTTGAGCTTTTTCGCTGTCGTATTGGCCTATTCCCACCAGATCTTCGATTATTTTTCGGCGTTCCATGGGTGAGATGTCTGTCAGCCGTGTTATCGTGCCTTGCAAGATTATGTTCTGGCTCGTGGAGCTGATTCCAGCCATGGAGAGAATCTCCAGGGAGTGCGCTCTTGAGATTCTTCTTCCATTAAGTCTGTAGACGCTCTGCCCGTTTCTGTAAACCTCCCGTGAAATCGTAACCGTGACGGTGTCAACTGGCATGCGTCCGTCTGAATTGTCAAATTGGATGACGACCTTGGCCATTTTTGCTCTTTCCAGGCCGGTCTTTTCAGATCCGTGAAATATAAGTTTGGCAGCAGTTTCTGCACGGAGTCTTCTCGTGCTTAATTCGCCGAGCGAGAACAAGAATGCGTCCAGAATGTTTGTTTTTCCGCTTCCGTTAGGGCCTGTGATGACTGTGAAACCTTTATCTAGAGATACCTTAACGCCCTGCGGTCCGAATGACTTGAAGCCCTTAAGCTCTATCTTCTTAATGTAGGGCATTCAGTTTAAGCCCTCACTTTCTCCGAAACATGCCCCTATCTCATCGTAGACATTTGTCTGATGTTTTTATAAAAATGTTTACTGTGTCTCCAAGCTTTAACAGTTACGTACTTTTCAGTGTTCTTTTCCAGCCTTCGACTTGTACTTTGCAGCAATTTTCTTGACAAAATCTTTCAAGACCGCGTCTGGTCCCAAAACAACCAGGTACTCGTCGTTTTGGACTTTGCACGAAAGATTCGATTCCTTTGCAAGAGCTTTCAGTTTTTCGAGGGACAACTCGTTTGAGGGTGTGAGGCGAATCCACTTCTGTTCTCCGGGCACGCCGGAAATGAACTTTGTTTCCTCTTCCTCTTCATCCACGATTTTTCGGCCAGCTTCATCCGTCCGCTGAAGCCATTCATCAACGTATGCTTGGCCGAACCTTCTCTGTCCCTCAGAAATCAGGTAGGATTCTACATTTGTAAGGTATCCGTCAATTTTCTGTGCGTTCTCCCCGCGGCTTGGGTCAGCTTTCAAAATCTTGATTATTGTCTTTGCGCTTTTCAAGTCGCCAATTATGTCTGCTGGAACGGTTACTTCTTTTTTCTTGAAGTCGGTAACCATTTCTTCCAGCACCTTCCAAACGGCGAGGTATCCCATGGGCCAGTTCACTGTTCCATGTTCCTTTAGGCAATCGTATTTATTTAGGAATTGTCATGATAGGATGGAACAAATGAAAACTCTGGGGAATTGCTCAGAAACCAGATTGGGCTTGGATGGGTAAGCGTTTTCCAAATCTCTCTTCATAGACTATTTGGCGAAGTTCTTTTCTTTCTTTTTTCAGAATGTCGTACTTGGCGTGCCCAATCGGGAGAAGCGTTATCACACGGTGGTTTTTCGGGATTTCCAGAATTTTTTTCACTTTGGCCTCAGCTGAGTTCTTCTGGTCTTTCAAGTCAAAGATGCCCATCCAAGCGGTTTGCAATCCCAGACTGTGAGCGGCGAGGGCCATGTTCTGTGTTGCTATGGCCCCGGCCTCTACAAAGTGGTACGGGTCTTCCTCAGTGTTAACGGTGACTGCGATGCAAACTGGCGCTTCTCTTAGTCCCTGGACAAAAGCCGTGGGAACTACCTCGCTCAATTGTTCTTTCGTTTTCGGGTCTTTTATGATTGTGAAGTTCCAGGGCTGCTTGTTAAGCCAGGAAGGTGCCCACCGTCCAGCCTCAAGGATGTCTTCAACCTTGCCCTGTTCCACACCGGTGCTTTCAAATCTGAGGGTTGTTCGTCTTTTCTTGATTGCGTCCAAAACTGGGTTGTCCATAGGCTCATTCATCCTCTTAGTATCTGGTTAGAACCGTATTTTATAAGCTTTAACACTTTTGATCACGCGGCTAAGACGGAGTCTTGTGTCCGTTGAGGGAATATCCCGTTTTGTAAAAAGAGGGATTTTGACATGTTTTTTGGGCCAATAGAGTGAATTTCCGATTCTGCTTTTGAATTCATAAACGTTTAATGTTTCAGAAAGTTAGTTGTGTCTGCAGGGTGAGTTGTCTTTGAACGAACAAATCCTTCAAGCTTGCAAAGAATTGGTTGACGACGCAAAGCAGGGTTGCGCTGATTTGGTTTTTAAAGAAGTCTGTCTCGAAATTCTATCAAGAGCAAGTCACGTTTTGACAGAGCGCCAATTCAAACAGCTGGCTACGTACACGTCTGAAAGAATGAAAGGGAAAATGTCTCTTGAACTTCAACAGGAATTAGCTATGAACAGGTAGGGCATAGCGTAGCTTCGCACGTTAATCGTCTCAGTATCATTAAGCGCATTTCAACTTTCGCTGAGGCTGTATCTCCGGTCGTCCTCACCCTGCCTTGCCTTTTTCGCAACATTTTTTTGTTACAGAACGACTTGAAACGGGTTACGTATCGGAGCTTAGCTGAGCTTGTAGCCTATTTTCCGCAGAAACTCCTTCCTCTCTTTGATGTTCAGCTCGGTTTCTATGCCTTTGCTCTTCGCCCCGTCGACTACGCCGACTATTCCTCTTCCTTGCTGTGTTTCTGCAATGATAATTTCTAGGGGGTTTGCTGTTGCGGCATAGATTGTGCAGACTTCTGGGACTCTCTTAACCTTGTCTAGGACGTTTATTGGGTAGGCGTTCTTCAAGAATATTATGAAACTGTGGCCGCAGCCGATTTCAAACGCAGTTTTTGCTGCGAGTTGCCTCAACTCTTCATCAGTTCCTTCATGCCTCACTAGGCATGGGCCTGAGCTTTCGCAGAAGCCTATACCGAACTTTATGTTGGGAACGGCGCTAACCAACGCTTCATACAGGTCTTCTACAGTTTTGATGAAATGCGCCATGCCCAGAATCACGTTGCAACCTTCACGCGCTTCAATCCTGACAGTTTTGTACTCCAACATTAGGATTCCCCTGCTTGCTTTTGCTAGTGTATTACTTCTTAATCTACATTTTTGAGTTTGAACTTTGCCACTTTCGCGGCGAGCGCGCGCGTTGCTAATCCAAGTATGCTGAAACATCTTTTGCATCATAGCCCTTCGAAGTCGCTTCCTTTTTTCACTTGTAATGTCAGATGTAATGTGTATTGTTACAAACCATGGAGAAAATCAGGCTGGACTACTGTTCAGAGTGGACTGAGCCTTTTTATTTGTAATGTCAGATGTAATTTTCAATGTAATAGACAGGGATTGTAGGTAGTGTTGCCCGTGGTACAAAGCCAGAATGGTAGGGTCCGGCAGGCCTACTTCGCCGTTGCCGTCTACGTCGCGCGCGCCGAGTTTCTGGCTGAGAGAACGGGGCTGTTACATGAGGAATTCGCCGTTTTTTGTAGAAGGGCTTGTCGTCTGCGCATATTTCTCCGTTTTCTTCATGTCTTTGAGTGTGCGCGCGTTCGCAGCTTAGCCCTTTTTTTGGTTGTCGGTCGGAAAAAGTGCCCAATAGTCAGTACAGACCCGAATCCGCTTCGTCATCATTTCTACGACAAGTTTTATAAGTCTCTGAGGCTTGTGATAACTGCGTCGTGCAAGAAGCGATTTTTGCACAAAACAAGCAAAAGGAGTTGAAATCGTAAAATGGCAGAGAAAGAGATGCACAAGGCAGTTTGCGCTGATTGTGGAAAGGAATGCGAAGTTCCCTTCAAGCCTGACACAAGCAGACCAGTATACTGCCGAGAGTGTTGGTCCAAGAAAAGAAACTCGAGAAGAAGATTCTAAATCAAGCTAATCGCTTTATAGAAACCGTCTTTATTCTCTCTTTTCTTTTTAAGTGAGTACCATTCAAGTTGTGTTTCTAGTCCCTTCAATTTGCGCCAGAGACACGGCATGAGTTTCGGATTGAGGTTTTTGAGCCTCTGCCGTGGAAAGCGTGAGACCGAAAGCTCTAAATTTCTTGGCGTTCGTCTTTTGTAAAGCAAGTAAAGACGGGCCGGTAGTTCAGTTGGTATGAACGCCTGACTTGCACTCAGGAGGTCTGGGGTTCAAATCCCCACCGGTCCACCAGCGCGCGAAACTGTTTTATGCCCTAAACGATGGGAATTGTTAGTAACTGAGCTAACAGCACACTAACATTTCATTTTTTGAGAATTTTGTGACCCAGAAGTGTACGCTGATTTGAGCTTCTTTTTAAAGTCTAGCGTAGTGTTGGACAGCATTAGAAAGTGGGTCACAAAGGTCAAAAGGTTGTGTCCCAGCATGGAAAAATCGTACAAAAGTGTGACCCAGACTGTTGAAGGGATGTCTAAGGGCTGTTGAGCATACGTTCAATGTACCCGATATACAGTACAGCATATTAATATGGACGTCAAGCATATCGCACCAGTGCAGACCGCAAACGTCCACCACTGCAACAACACTAGGCAATGAGATGCAAGCGAGAACGTCCATCAGTACAAAAAAAGCCCAACAAATTTACATGATTCTGTCAATGTTGAAAAGCGTTTTTTTGAAGCAGAATTCTAGAACATGGAAATACTACAAAACAATGGGAAATCTTATTTTCTTACCACGGAAAAACTAACAAACTAACATCACCCTAAATTATAAATTCGCAATCATTGATTAGCTTTTATGGTTCACGTTCAAGCTCTCCTCAGCAGTACACAGAAGACTATGAGCGAGTGGAATCAGAAAATACGAGAAGCTATCCAAGGCCAAGAAGAGAAACGAGTCAACTATCAAACAAAGAAGAACGAATTGCTCCCTCAACTCATTGAAGCCTCCAAGAAAGGCGTTTCGAGTAGAGAGCTACAACAAATCACAGGAATCAACCACACGACTATCGCAAGATGGATTCGTGAGGGCAAAAAACAAAAGGAGAAAGAGAATGTCTCAACCTGAAAAACGGTCTAATGCCGACCTTCATGTTAGGATGCCACGTGAATTTAGAGTAAAGATTGAAGACTATCAACACAAAAAGGGAATGAAAGAAATCAGCGAGGCAACCATTGACCTTCTTGAGAAAGGGCTCTCAACTAACCTTGAGAGTCTGAACTATCAGAAGTGTTCCCATAGAAGCGAAATCCCTGCGCGCTATCCCGACTTCCTCAACTGAAAAAAAGAGAAACGGACAATCACAAACGAACAATGCCAAGGTTGCAAACTATACGAGCTTATCAAATTGCCTCTAATGACCATGGAAAAATACGGTGAAGTCAATAGGAAACTCACACAACAGGTTGAGGAGTTGAAGAATGAAAAGATGAGCTTGCTCAGAGAAATTGGACAGCTTGACTCTAGAACGCACCGATGGCTTGTGAAAACAATGAAGGAAAAAGACACGGACTTAAGAACAACGCAAGAGCTTCTCAGGAAGGAGACTGAAACCCGCGCTCAACTCGAAACTGAGAACAATCTCTTGAGAAATAGCCATTCAAGGATGCGAGAACTATATGAGGCTAGCACTATGAAGCCGACAGAGGAAGTACGAACAATGCCTCAGACAGTAGAACCGAACCCGCCAATCATGGAGAGAATCACCGAAAAGAAAGAGACAATAACAGAGAAATTCGTTTCACAACAACCATTACAATCATCTGCAACACCGCTGAAAACACCTTCCGACTTGGTTCTGTGTCCAAAGACTACAGACATGGTCAGCATTGATGATGCTTGCAAAAAGTGCCTTGAATATGTTACTTGCCCTCAGTACGGAGAATATTTTATGCTTAAGAGGGCTATCAGAAATGATTCTGTTAACTCTTAGGCGCTTGCATGGACTGAGAGGTGTCCATGTTAACCAAAGGTATGAAGGGCGGAACTGGTGGAGGCGATCGCCCAACTTATGATTATATTATATAGAAAAGTCCTCATGTAAAGCGATTAAATCCCACAAGGTCAAAAGATTTAACAGTACCCTTACGTAATAAAGTTTATATACAATCGATTCTGCATCTATTCTTGGTTTCTAGTATGAGTCGCTCGCCGTATGTTCGGACTGTCAATGTGACAACGAAATCTGTTGCTCGCTCCAAACGCACAAAAAAAAGAGTGAAGTAACTCGAGCACTAAATGATTCGTCTATCGTGCTTAGTCTTTTATACTAAAACTGCTCCATAATTTAAGAGAGTGATGACTTGTCAGTTAGTCTGAGAAGTTACCTGCATGTTAAGGATTTTAATGATAGGCTCGCAAGCTTAGAATCATATCTTACTAAGAATCTGTTTCGTTTTTGGCAGGAACATTCTCCTCACTACACGGATCATGGAGAAACACATTGCAGGGCTGTTGAGATGAACCTTGATGAGATGCTGCCAGAGGATACAAAAAAGCAATTGAACGAATATGAGATCTTTCTCTTGCTCTGTGGGGCTTTACTGCATGATGTTGGAATAATGTGTGCAGCAAACACGGAGGAAGAAAACAGGAAAATCAGAGAAACCCATCATGAACGGAGTAGGCAATTCGTGATTGGCAACTTAAAGGAATTACTCAACGACACTGAACGGGATGTCATAGGACAACTTTGCTATGCACATCGGGACTCTGTGCCAATCAAGAACATTCAAGAAAAAAGGATAATAAGACATGAATCTATTGGGAACAAGGAAATAAGAGTTCAATTTCTCGCTGCATGTCTTCGTCTTGCAGACTCAATGGATTTGTGTCACACAAGATCTTCACCCAAATTCGTTGACGTAAGCAAAGTTCCTGAAGAAAGCAGGTTTTATCATGCACTTCATGAGCGTGTATCAGGTATTTCATTCAACTCGGAGGAACATATGATATACGTTGACTTTGGGATTGCTACGAATGAAGAAAAAGCGATATGCGAAAAATATCTCATGCAACCATTACAGAATGGTCTAAACTCCGTTAAAGACGTGCTGGCCAAAAATGGCCTTATCTACATTGAGGTGACGGGCAGATATGCGCAAGTTGGAACGTTGACGACTTCCCTAGACGCGCCAAAATCCCTGACTCAAAAACCAAGCATACATGTTAGTATCAAACGTCAAAAGATCAGTGAAGCAGACAGACTTCAGCGCGAGGCCTATTCTCTATTTTCAAAAGGAAAATATACAAAAGGTCTAAAAGTAATAGCACAATCGCTGGCGAAAGATCCTAAAAATCCTATGAGTTGGTATGTCAAGGGAAAGATTCATCAAGAAACAAAAGATTACAAAGAGGCCTCAACCTGCATAGAGGAAGCAGCTAGGCTAGAACCAACGAATTACTCCTACGTCAACCTCGCGGGTCATTTGATAGGTGAATATACGTCTGACGTTAATAAGAGTCTATACTATTTCGAGAAGGCATACCAACTAAGACCTCAAGACGATTTGGATCGTCTGAACTACGCAGAAGCTTTGATTACCGTGGGACAAACACAAAAAGGATACAATCTTGCTGAAGGCGTTTGGAACCACACAACTGACTTAGAAAGGGGACTTAATTCCGTTGTGCTAATGATCTGTGCGCTTTTCTTGCTAACGCGAAAGAAAGAAGGCATTGAAAAGATGAGCAAAATGATGATGTTACTAAACGGGGCTCCTCCTTCGCTTAAGGAAAATCAAGATTGGATATTCAATAAGATCCGTAAGTACATTTCCAGTGTTCGTATTGGCAAGGAGACGAAGAAACTGCTTGGTTCACTGATTGATCTTGCTTCCTTCAAGATTTCTGTTATAGACTTTTCAAAACAGTATGAAAAGTACGTACAATCTAGCAAACAGTAAACGGATGCCACCAGAAAGCGCCGACGGTTAACAGACCCTACTCAAGCGCCGAAGAGTTAACAGAACCTCAGAAATCAGCGCGCGGCGCATTTTGCTTTCTTCATGTGAAAAGTAACTAACTTCTATTTTCAACATCAAAACCATGGCGAATGTTAGCAGCAACTCGTAACAACGTTGCAATATTGGTATATTTAGAGGTTAGTTCGAAATGCCATGGGTAAAAATCTCTTCGGAAGCCCACAAGGACATGAAACAGTACCTTGTTGACATCGACGACGTAAATCTAGGCGAACTTGTTGAAGCTGCTTTCGAGTTCTGCATGGAGAACTTGGAAGAATTTGAGAAGTTTCTCGGACTAGAGGAATCAGAAGAGACAGAAGGGGCAGAAGAGGACAAACAAGACCAAGAGGACGAAACCGAGAAAGAAGAGGATTAGAAGCATGGACGTGAGAAGCGCGAGCGGGCGCTAAAAGGAGGTGCGTTCTATGGAAGAACAAGAGGAACACGACGAGGAAGAAGAGGACGAAGAGGCAAAGATGGATATTGACGAACTGAGGGAACTCAGAGAAGAGATTGACGAGAAAACAGCGCAGCTAGATCTGTTGCAGGCAGACTTGGAAGACGCTGAAGACGACGAAGACACAGAAGACCTAGAAGCAGAAATTGCTGATCTCGAGGACGAGTTAGACGAGCTTGAAGGGAAGCTGGCTGATGGAGTGCAGGTAGCAGCCGAGGAATTGCGCGGAATCTCTTTCCATTAGACAACAGAGCGAAGGTCACTTTTTCTTTTCTGTCTCGATGAATCTCATTAGAGCCACTTCTACAGCGTGGCTTCTATTTCGGAATCTCTGAGTCTCCACTTGCTTGTCCATCCACTCAACGATGTGTTTGTCAACTGTGACGCTGATTTTCGATTTCATGCCATTCATATCTTGCGAGTCTCCTTAATCTATTTTGTATGACTCAGTAAGAGCTATATACTTTCTCCTACTCAATACTACCTGACAAACTAACAAAGGATGGAAAAACCATGAAATACAAAGCCTCAAGAGACTTGCCACAATTCGTTAGAGATTACAAAACTCTGAGTCCTTCAAAATTAGCTGAGATGGTCTTGAACCATAGAAACAAAGAGATAACATCTGAAAGCGTGACAATGTGGTTCAAAAGACATCCAGAAGCACGGTCTCAACTAGAAAGAGAGGTTGTTCAAGGTCTTCCTACAGACAAACAAGTAGTCGATGAAAGCATTTTTGAGAGAGGCAATTTCGAAGAACTGTCTTCTGTCAAGAAATGGATTCAAGACCTCACATTGAGAAATGCAAAAGAGACCACGATTAGAGGATGGGTGAACTGTCTTAGGCGTGTGTGCCGAGGAGAAATACAAGACGGTGTTTTGATTCGAGATTGGAGCTTGAGACATCCCGACAGATTAACCCTTCAAGACGCGAAAGATTTTCTCTTTGAAGTAAGGAAAACAAATCTGAGAATGCGAGAATGGGCGCTGATGTTAAGGAACTTTCTGATGAGCGGAAGGCAAATGATTGTTCTGAGTACCGATATTTCTGGAAGGCTAGAAGACGATGCTGGTCAATACGCTGATCTCTACATTTCTAAGGAAAAAATCTACGAGATTTTTGACTACCTGAACGATAGAAACCACATGGCTTATCTGATCTCCAAGTTCAGCTACAAGACCGCATCACGCCTAACTGCATCACTAGAAGCACGATGGGCTTTCGTCAACCATGAAGAAAGAACGATAACGGTGTTTGAGAAGTCCATTAAAGGAAAAGCAAAACGGAAATGTACCAAGATTCTACCTGAAGATTTGTACGTTGAACTCATGGAACTAGAACCAAAACAAGGGAAGATGTTCAAGGGCTTAGAAGCTGTAGAACTGAACATGCTTCTAAGAAAAGCATACAGAATCGTGATTCCTGAGATAGCTGAGAGAATCCCCAAACCCTTTCACTTCTGGCGACATATGTTCGCTCAACAGATGCTCAGAGCCTCAAATTGGAACTATGGATTAGTCGCAAGTCTCGGACATTGGAGCATGGAAACATTAAGACGCTATTATGGGATGCCCCCAAAAGAAGTAATCAAGACATTTGGACTGCAAACATTACCTAGAATTTGAGACGAGAACCATAAAATATAGACTCTTTCAATGCAAAATTCGTATTGAGCTAACTACTGATGACAGGTTAACATGGAGAAATTACAAGCCTAGCCTTTCTGAATACTACTATGACAATCAGATGCATCGTGTTCCTTTCTTCCTATCGTTGCACGCGCATCTGAGAAGCGCCAGAGTTAAATGGATACAGGCTTGAAGGTATTCACAAATAAGTCCTAGCAATTCTTTCACTTAATTGATTGTCCAAATGGGGTCTATGTCTTACAATAGGTTATTAGGGAAAAAGAAACAAAGGATGTTGTTGTGGTGCGGAGGGCGGGATTTGCACCCACGCGTGCCTAAGCGTCCACTAGTTTATTCTAGAAATTCGATGGCATCTATTTCTTTCATACATTCTAAAGTCTGATTGATTTTTTCTACGATTTGCATGAATTGCTCTATTTCTGCGCTGCTCAACTGTCTTCTCTTTCTGCTTTTTAACCACTTTTCTAAAACCTGATAGCCGCCCATATAGTAATTCCACGCTCTCTCTGGAACGCCATCAAAGGATTGTTCTTTGTTGATGTAGACTTTTCCCTTTTCATACCTAGCATATTCTACTACGTTAGTACCTTGGACATCATACCTGATTGAAGATATCAACTTTGTTTTCGTTAGATGAAGAACGACCAATTCCTTTCCAATTTCGGTGAGTTGCCTGAAGGTTTCATAATTTCTAACAAACGGAATATGTGGAAAATCTTTCCTGAGAAAGTTCGCATACTTGGTTCTATACTTGCTTGAATGAACAACTGAATAGATGTACCGAAGAATATCTAATTCATTGGGCGTTTCTCCATATTTCGCTGTGAGTTCGGAAACCAGTTTGCTACTTATGTTTGATGACTTAGTGCCATTTTCGTATAAGTACAGAGGGGCCAAATAGCAAGTCGTTTTTATAGACAGCGCGCAATGTTCTGTAATTATGTTTGTTATGAAGAAGTGAGAATACGCCACTGGCAACTCCTCTCTCCTGTGGAAAATAAGTCCTATATTCTGTTTGAGCATGTTGCCCATAATTTCAGGCCGAGGCATACAAATAAAACCACGGGATCTACCTGTGTAATACGTGTATCTAATATCAAAAGGTCTGTACAGAACGGGTACTATTTTTCCTTTGTCGAAACCACTATCTGCAATGTCTTTTTGAGCAAGTGCAACTTTCCAATCTCTTACATCCTTCCTTAGGGAATAAATTGTCCGCGCCGATTCTGGGTCAATCGCTCCAAATTTGGAGACTATTTGCCACATCTCTTCTGGCGTCCATTTTATGGTCAGATCATCCCTCGCGGTGACTATCCCAACACTGTACCTAGAAAAAATGTCTGTTATTCGCCAGAATTTGTCATATTCACTCCTTAAGAGTGAATTTTCTGGAACAAACAGGAAGTCAGGCGATTCAGGTTTCAATTGCTTCCATTGGACGCTATTTAGATTGTTTCTGTCGAGCCAATAGTACTTATCGTTGCGCTTTCCGTACAAATCAGTGTAGAAGATTCTTTTCTTCTCGCCCAATTTCTTGTTTTTTACAAGAAGAGTGATGGCCACTCCTTGCTTTATGTCAAAAACGTTTTCATCTTTGCTCCCATCTGGGCAGGTTTCCTTCTTGAGACTGTTTCCGTGCAAGTTTACGATATAAACTCTATCAAAGCTGGCTAAAAGAGACTGCCTCATTCCTCTAAATGTTGGGTTATCGAGATAAGTGTGATTGGTGATAAACCCTACAATTCCTTCACCAGCAATGTCTATTTTCCATTGAGCGAAACGAATGAACTTAACATAATCATCTTGTATCCATTTCGAGTTTTTTTCATTAAGTGGCTTTCCATTAATCTGATAATAGCCATTGTCTTTGGTACCATCCTCACGTGTGTAGCCCTCTTTCAGTAAGTGTTCTATCCATTGTCCTTTGTTTGCTGATGTTCCATGATATGGAGGATTTCCTGTTATTACTAGAATTTTCTTTCTTAATTTGAGTTCATTCGCAGTCTTGCTTTCTTCGCCTAGTTCTCTCATAAAGGGTATTAGACCGTGGCTCTCAGAAGGTTCTAATGTGTTTGCGAGATAGACTTGCACTCTGTCGTCATCTCTAAGTTCATAATACCATTTCTTCAGCGCCAGAGCGAGTTTTAGATGAGCGATGATGTATGGGGTTATCAAAATTTCGATTCCGTAGAAGTCCTTCAAGATATGATTTGCTATTTTTTGTTTTATTAGCCCGCTAAGACCTTTGTTTTTTAGTTCAACCAAAGTTAAAGTATATATCAGCCAGAGGAATGTCCCTGTTCCAACAGCAGGATCAAGAACAGTTACCTCGTCATCAGCAAAGCCATTTGGCTTGTCAAAATCGTTTTTCAGGATTAAGTTGATTGAATTTATTATGAAAGACACTACGGGTCTGGGAGTGTAGTATACGCCTAGATGTTTCCTTTTTTCAGGGTCATATGTCGATAAGAAGCCTTCATAGAAAAACGTAAACGGATCTTTATCTGTTTTGCCTCTACTGTCAATTTCTGATAGGATACTCTTTATATCGGCGGCATTCAGCACGTCGATTGTTTCGTCTATTATCCATGACAGGCTAGAAGGTAATGAATCCCCAGAAATATTAGCGAAGATTCTTTTGATAACCCCAATGCTTCGAGGAACATAAGATGCCGCCGTGTTTCTATCCAAGATAGAAGGGCAATTTATTTTTGCAAGGAACAGACCGTAGGTTATTGTTTGTGCATAGGCATCCATGCAATCGTCTGTTTCTATGTCTTTTATCATCTCCTTTGTTCCCTCATAGAAATCGTGAACCGAAGACGGAGTTTCGTTATGTTCTACTCTTAGCAAGTCTTCGTCAAGTTGCTCTTTCGCCAAATACTTGAGTAGTTTGGCTTTCTTCGAAAGCTCTAGAGCCAACTCCTCTGAAGATTTTATTGTCGGTAGATCGTATGCAAAGAAGGTTTCTAATAGCCTAAGAAATTCTTCCATCTTTTCGTTGGAGATAGTGAATTTCATGCTATCTAGATCGGAAGTATTGAATAGGCTGAAATCAAACGGTATTTGGTTTCTTCTCAACAGAATAAAGCGACTGTAATTGGTTAGAATGATGTTATCAATGCTATTTCTATATTTTTGGACTTGATCGCTATCAAGTTCTTCATCGAGGTTCCTGTTCAAGTCTTTGGTTTCTATGTAACCAATCTTTACATTCTTTCGATACGCTTTGAAATCTGGAGCGCCAACTTTTTGCGTTCTTTTCGGTTCTTGAATTAGACCGTAATCCTTGTCTAGGCTTCTAATGAAGTTTTCAAGTGGTGTCCTTAAACTGATTTCCGTATATTCGTCTGTAAGGTATTTGGCTCTTATTTCTTTGAGATATTCTTGGAAAGGCTTGGAATCAGCAGACATGCCTATTCTCACTATGCATGATTATGAAGCATGGCTTAAAATTTGTTACTAAGAAAATACAAGGGATGATTAGTAAGCTGAAAAAGCGCCGATGGTTAACAGACCTCTTAGAAAAACCCAAAAGCGCCTAAGAGTTAACAGAACCCTGTGCGATTATTCGATGCGTGATATTATCCCTTTTTTGGAAAACGTCAACCTAGAGACGGACGCTTCGCGCTTTTTTTCCGTCAATTTTCGACTTGTCAAACGGCAGCGCTTGACAGTTGAAAAAAAATGTTAGGATGATTCGCTAACATTCTCCATGATAGTGTTAGTTTTTAGTTTCGCGCGCTACCAGCCTCCGAATCTCTGAGCCGGCGGAAACATGTCGAATGCACAGCTTGGCTGTTGTAGAAAGTGCAGTCGTAAAGGTCAGCTGGGAGAGGCTTGAGACAGATAGCACAGCAGGCGGCCTTCTGTTCCGCTACTGGAACACTTGGAACTCGTGGAACGCATGTTTCTACTCTCTTTTTTTCTCTCTCCTTAGCGCGCGCTGAATCAGAAAGCGACTCTTGGGAATTTCAGGCCTTTCAGGAAGGAACAGAACAAAAGATGATTTTTGGCATGACCGGAGAGAAAGCGTCAAAACGTCTCTCATAGACTTGGGCCTCTTTATAGAAGTGGCTGAAAAAGACCAGGTGAACCAAGTTTTGACTCAAGAAAACCTGACGCCTGTAGTCGAGGCACTTCTTTGGCATCCAGTGGTCGATCGAGCTGATCCGGACTTTGGAAGGGCTGAGATCGCTTAGCTATTCATTCAAGCGGGTTTCAATTACCTAAGTGCTATGAGGGCTAATAACATGACTCTTTCTCATAAGCGGACGATAGAGGAAGCCATTGATTTGAGTAGATATCTTATGGACTCCTTTAGCGCGCGCGTGAAGGATGCTTGTTCACTGACAAACGATGTAGGTGTGAGGCGCGCGCTTAGCGTGCGCTGTCTTTTTGTTTATCGTGCGTTTCAAGGCTTTCTTTGTTCAAGGGCAATTCGCAATCTGAATATTTCTGGTTAGTCATCTTCTTGACCCTTACAAACTTCAGAGGTCCAGTTCCAGTGTCTTTTTCAAAGATGGCGATTTGTCCTTCGAATAGATCCAGAATTGCTTGAACTTCTTCTTGGGGGTGCATCTGGAGGTTAATCACTGCAAGCGTCGTGAACCCCTTCGATCTGAATTCTGGAATGAGGCCCGTCAGCCACCTTCTGGTCTGCAGGGCATGATGCTGCAGTAAAACGTCGGAAATGATTTCAACGCAAGCTCTTCTAGGGACGTTTTGCAGTGCGTCAGGTGCGCGAAAGGCTTTGGCCAATGCGATGCTTATCTCGGTGAGGTTTTCCACACCTTTCAATTTGAATACGTTAGGCAAGCTCTCTATCATCGTGTCCGCCTGAGGACTGCAGACGAAAAGGTAGAAGTTTGACTGGTATTCTCTTGCCAGCGATGCCAGTTCAGCTGGGTCAATTGTGACGTGAAACGTGGCATCGCCACTCTTTGCCCCTGCTTCTAGAAATCCTTTGATGAGTGAATCCCTTTCGTCGCATGAAGGTGCAGTCAAGGCGACCGAGTATCCTTTTGGTATTCCGCCGTAGAGCAGGCTGTCGAGGGCCTCACATCCAGTTGAGATTCGGTTCGCAAGAGCAACCTTTGGAATCGTGACTGGTGCGGGCTGCGGATACGTTTTCTTGATGCGGTTTCTACTCGTCCTAACCCACACGCCTCCAACTAGAGATCCGGCAAGCACCGCAAACAGTGCGAGGACGAATGGCATGTTCGCAGGAACGAACAGGTTGTTCCACCATGCAGCGGCTGGTAGGTAGTGGGCAACGGCCGTGTGCGGTCCGTACACCGTGATGTTTATGGAGTTGCGGCCGGGTTCGTAGCTTGAGTCATCGAGTGTCCAGCGGTCAAACGCTTTGCCGCTTACGTTCTGAGCCGTACACGTCAGCACAGTACCATCGTCGTACCATGGTCCAGGTGAAAAACTGGGCTGGGGAATCAGGCCAGCAGGATCAGTGTTCACATTGACTCGGTACTGGGTCTTCCAATTCCACATTAGGCTAGAAGGTTGAGTTATCGATAAGTTTGCTGACGTTTCTGTTCCGGATGCAGGAACGCTTCCGGTCCCATTCCATCCCGTGCACACGTACTGAGTATCCGTCGGTGCTGGGGGCGTGACAGACGCGAGAATCGATGTTCCTGCTTCCATCCAGCCGCTGGAAAGCGTGGGCAAACCGTAGATAGAATCTACCGTCAAGTAGTACTCGTGTCTCCAGTTGACTGTTTCGTTGATGGGGCCGTTCATGGTTATTAAACTTGAATCGGCCATGCCGCTGTAGCTGCCGTTGCCTGTTCCATTCCAGCCGAGCAAGACGTATTGTTCTTGCGTGGGTGAAAAAGCCAGCGGCGGGGCCGTTGTGCTAACAGAAAAGGCTGAGCCGGCATTACACCAGTATGCACCGACTGATGGGATCGTGGTTCCAAGGTTTGCATTGATGATTAGTTGGTACTGAGGCTGGTATACGGCTGTCAGCATTGTCGTTCCGTTCACGAACAGCGTTCTTGAATTTGATGTTCTATTATCCTCCCATTGAATGAAGGCTGAACGTGAACTGAGTCCTGTTGAGACGTAGGCTGTTACGTTTACGGTGTAGTAGGCAGGCGGAAGGAACGCTTGGGCTTTTCCATCATCATCTGTAACGTACGAATAGTTAAGCGCGCCTGCGCTAACGGCCGTTACCGGTATGTACGACTCATTGGCAACTGTTACTGGGATGTTAGGGTAGGGAGGAATTGTCTGAATTGTCAAGAGGCATCCGGACAAATGGTATTGTAGAAATTCATTCCAAGCAGTATCTGCCGCAAAGGCTGTGTTTTCATATTCATTTTCGAAACTGCTATACCTCGCTCCATCACTCGGGAAGAATATCGCCAGGCCATGGGAATTTGGGAGCAATATGTTTTCTGCAACTATCATGCTCTCGTTTATCGCTGTCATTACTTGGCCAGCAGTGTTTCGAAGCTCCTCGTCGACAGCATTTTGACCGGTTGAAGCATTGATACGCTGGGCAAAGTCGTAGAGATCAACGTAGCAGCCCGTGTCCCCTTCGTATGGGCCTGGATATTCCTCAGTCTGGTTTCTTGCCCAGCATATCTGTTGGTCGTACGGCGTTTCTTTATCCTTTAAATCCATAGCAAAATCGTCGATGGCGGCACTTAGACTTGTGATTCTTGTCAGGTCGATTGCCGACATAGTTGCATTCTGAATCACCTGAGGATGACCTTGTTGGCTGTAAATTTGACGTTCGTGATTGCACCAGGCTATGTAGTCGCTTACCACTTGCGTCGCTAACTCGCTTGGCATCATCGATGGGTTGCTGGTTAGGTGTGCCAGGTACCAGTTATAAGGGCTTGGTGAGTAGCCAAGCCCTTCATAGCCAACCATTATATCTGCATAATCCTTGGCCTGATAGGCAACCTCTGTCATGGACATGCTGCAGGCGTCATTGAATACTACATCGATTATTACTGGAAGCCCGTCCAGAGCTTGGCTCAATTTGGACATTGACAAAAAATCGTTGTTTGTTGAGTCAATACAAAGGCCCACAAAACCTGCTCCATGGTCCCAAAGTACCAGACAGTAGTGGTTGGCCGGATAACTGTGTATTGTCCAATTGACAAAATCCCTTAGAGTTGCAGGATCTCCCATGTCCACCTCGCCCAAATCCGATATTGCATTCCCAGCCGTAGGCGTCATGTTTGTTGTGACGTAGAAACGTTTACAATCAGTCCAATTGTCAAACCTGCCGTCGCTTGTCCAAACGCCATTATTCCACCAGCCTGCAATTCTGTCCATCTGTACGACCACGTTAACTTGGGATGAGGAACCGACCTCGGCGATATTCAGAAAAGTATCTATTCCTGCGGAACCATTTTGACCTTCTACGCTAAAATTGTAGTCTGCATCAAGGTACACGATGAATGTCCAGTCTGCGACGGGTTTGTTTGCAACGACGAAAGGCGTGGTCGCGACAGGCCCGTAAGGCATCCATGTCCCGTTGAAATAGCTGTCAAGGTAGACTTCCACTTTCCAGTTTCCGACAGGGGTGCTTGAATTGATGGGCATATAATCGTCCGTGGCGTAGTCGTATTCCCAACAGTTCCAAGTCACGTTCACATCTTTGTAGTCAGTGAAGTTGCCCGAGTACGTTTCATATATGCTGCCGTCGGGCTGAATCCAAACGGTCGTGAAGTTGTGGCTGCATCCTAGCTCTTCGTTGAAGTAGGCGATTTTGTCAAACCTGAGATAATAGTATACGTTTGAATCTGCTCCGATGGTGAACCGGGATTTTATGTTGATTGGATTCCCGTTTGTGTCAACACCCTCGCAAGTGCGAGGGCTTTCCAGCCCGCCGTTGGTTATCTCGAAGAAATCTGAAAACGAAAACTTCCCGTTTAGGTAAGCGTCAACCTTATAAGCCCTCGGGCAATACAGCTCGTGCCCTGCGATGAATAGGTGGCCTTCGCACCCCATATTTGTCACCGTTGTTGCGCAGGAGTAGCATAAAACCCAAGTTTTAGATGTGTCGCTCCTATAGTACCATCTGAACTCAACAGAACCATTGATTGGACTTGTTACCAGACACACCGCTTTTTCGTCACCAGGACTGAAAATCGTCGTGAGATCAACGGGGGCGCCATCTGGTGTATAGTCCTTGCACATCGTATGGTTGATTAAAGGAGAACTTGAGGCAGAAGCGCTCACACGCAAGGTTTGAAGACCTCCTTGATATGTTTCTGTTGAATTCTCCTGAGCAAGCTCGACTACTGACGTATCAGATTCAGGTCTTTGGGAACCCATGGAGCCCCCAATCTTTTGCGCGGTTGGAGCGTTCTCTCTTGCATAGGCATCGTCCGAAAATGCCGTCCCTGCTGCATTGACCCCCACGTGAATCACTGATGATAGAGTGAAAAAAAAGACTAGAAAAATGAGAAAAACTACTCCGCTAACCCTCAATTTCACCCCTCATGCTCAATATGAATTAGCGCGCGTGCGCTCTATATAAGAGTTCGAAGACGCTGATTTGAGGGAATTGTTTTAAAGAAACTATGGAAGAACACTGAACGCGCGCGCTCTCTTAAGGGCACTATATTGTCACTGTTATGCCTATTGCGAAGGCGAGGGCGGCGATGAATAAAAGCGAAAAAACGGTAACGTAGGCAGCTGTCCGTGTCATTGATCCTCCACCGAAAAATCCCCAAGGAATCATCTTATTCTTAGGAGTCTGCCTAATAAGATACCAGTACCCAGCAGCGATGAGAACACAGAACGCACCCACCAAGAATGCGGGAAAATACATCAACCCTGCCCACAAATCTACACAACAATAAAACAGTTAAAACTTGCTATGCGCGAGTGCGCGCGCTGTGAGTAAGAGCGCGTGCGCTCTATCGAGTGATTCATGCGCTAGCCTAGAACCTTCAAGCCTGCCTTGTCAGATTCTTTGCGGGCGCTATTTTTCGCCTTTGGTGTATTCTGGAGGGAGTTGAGTGTTTCGTCTCTCTTTCCTTTTTAGTTCTTTTTCTCTCTGCAATTTCATGTGCTGTTTATGATCTGTAGCTTTCTGTTTCTTACCTTTTGACACATTTCATCCTCCTCAACACGTTAGACTTTGTTCTTACGTCTATAAGAAATGCGCGTGCCTTATGCATTTAGCTTCCTTTAGTGCAATCCAAGGAGCAACGTAGAAATGATGACTTTTCCCCGATAACTTAGTTTCAGCGGTCAACTTTGTCTTGGCTATGAGATAGCAAGAAGCTCAGCGCAACCTTGTAAAAGCAGCCAGATATTCAACTTTGCGCTTGTGATATACCTTGCATTCTTTGACAACTTTTTTCCCGTATGGCGGCGGGTACATCATACCCATCCTTGCCAGCAACATGAGTTGCGTTGCCTGATCCTGCCTTGTTTCGCTGTATTCTGGGCATCCTATGCATTCATCGGGGAACTCATTGAAGCACACATGTTGTACTTCCAAAACTATTCCCCCAGCGCGAGCGCTCGTGATATCTTCTTCCTTAGATCACAAAGGGGCCGAACGGAGATATTAAGATGTATAGAGCTATCTTCTATCCTCGTCTGATCTGAAAACTCGCGCGCGCTAGCGTGTTGCTAAATTCGGGGAATTGACATGAACTTGTTTGGTCATGCTTTGGCTTGACCTAGACGCCCATGATTTGTACGTGGAAGTGTTAGGAGAATGCACTATGCTAGGAAAGTGAGCAGAAATTGACACAAACAATTCGATTTAGCAACGCCCTAGCGCGTGGAATCATGTTTGGCTATTGTTCTAATGTTTGGTACAATCTGTTCTAGTTGTTAGAATTAACTAGGTGAACATACTATGACTACTTGGGGATGACTCGTGTTGAGGAAATTTGGTAGGGTGTTCGGAATTCGTAAATTAGCTATTATTTCTGCAGTTTTGGTTTCAGTTATTTTGGCCAGTTATGCAGTTCAGTCTTATTTTTCAGCAAGCATGCAGGATTCGGTTTATGCGGCTTCTGACCAGAAAGCGTCTACTGTTGACAGGACGTTGGTTACTGCGAACACCGGTTTTGCCTTTAACCTCTTCCGTGAACTCACCGCAGAGGATTCCGACGGAAACATTTTCATTTCTCCTCTGAGTGTCTCGATGGCTTTGGCGATGACGTACAATGGGGCAGAAGGCACGACGAAGGAAGCGATGTCGAACGTGCTTAATTTCGGTGGCATGAGCCTGGGAGAGATCAATAAGGGATTTTCAAATTTGATGGAAAGCTTGAGAAATGTTGATCAAGCAGTATCCCTTCTGATTGGAAACTCTGTATGGATGAAGCAAGAATTCGAACCTCTTGTTTACCAAAGCTTTCTTGACAGAGTACGCAGTTCATATGATGGTGAAACGTTTACGCGAGACTTCGCGAACCCCCAGACTCTCAACGAAATCAACAGCTGGATAGACAAGGCAACAAATGGAAAAATAAAAAACATGATTTCTCAGATAGATCCAGAGCTTGTAATGTTTCTAATCAATGCTATTTACTTCAAAGGATCATGGGTGACGAAATTCGACCAATCTCAAACAAAACCACAGGATTTCTATGTGTCCCCAGGAAACGCAACCGAAGTAGACATGATGCATACTTCGGGCGAATTCAGCTATTACACAGATGAAACCTGCCAAGTGGCGAGGCTACCCTACGGAAGAGACAAAATTGCAATGTACATCTTTCTGCCAAATGAGGGTGTTTCTCTTGACTCCTTTGTTGCCAACCTGAACCAGACAGTTCACGACGAATACATCAGCAAACTCGAATCTGTAAGCAACCTCATTGTGGAGCTGCCGAAATTCAAAGTGGAATATGGTGTGAAACGCCTCAACGGCGTACTCGAGAAGCTAGGCATGGGAGTAGCCTTCGACCCCTATGCCGCCAACTTCAGCAGCATCGCCTCATTAGCGAGGGGAGTTCTCTATATTTCATTTGTGGATCACAAGGCAGTTATTGAAGTCAACGAGGAAGGAACTGAAGCAGCAGCAGCAACCGTCGTCGGCATAATGCAGGCCACTTCAATTCACGATATGCCCCCTAGCTTCATAGTAAATAGACCCTTCTACTTCGAAATCAGAGACGACCGTTCAGGCTCAATCCTATTCATGGGGAAAATCCTCAACCCCAACGACTGATAATCCATGATCCACACAATCTGACATTTACTTGCGATTCATACGCGCGCGCTGGATAGGTTCACAATTCTGGGCCGTATGTGTCTCCCCTTCTATATTTCTCCATATAATTTTTCCCCACACCTTCGTATTTTCCCAGTTAGATCTTCCTACTATTGGTAAGAATAACCTACTGGGGGACCCCCCTTCTACTGTGCGATATATATTTCTGTATATCTTTCTCTCTTTATCTTTCTATATATCTCGTGATATATCTCGCGCGTGTGCGTATGTGTGTAAGTAAGTAGGTAAGAAGAAAAAGGAATAGGAGCAAGTTGGTTGGTTGGGGTAAAGTTTTATCCCACACACACTGACTAACTAATCCGCGCGCGCTAGGCGTCGCAAAGGGTTAAGTAAGTGTAATCCTCAAGAAACTTGGAAGCGACCGCTACGTCGTTTTCTTGGAAATTCAAAAGCAAATCCAGAAAGTTCATTGCGCTTTTGGTAATTATTGTTGTTTCAGTAAGTCTTGCAGGATATATTTGTTGGTCCGTGGTGTCTTGGTTTTCAAGCATCGCCAGCTTCAGGGATATGTTACAGAAAGACGGTTTCACAGTCATTTCTGCAAGCGACTTCCTTGGATTTCGTGATTTCATGTTTTTGCCTCCAGAGATAACCATTCATTGTCAGAATCAAGCTCAGTTTATCTATGAAGCACGTTTGATAAATTCAACAGGAATTTGGGGCAGTGTCCTCTACCTGCTGGATAGTGTCCATTTCTATGCTATTACGATAGACAATAAGACCAACTTAATTCTCGGTTACGAGTACACTCCTCCACTATTCAGAATTTAGCGCGCGCTATAGAATCTAGTTTAGATTTGCAATTCTAGGAATCCATGTTTGCTTTTCATTCCTCAAATACTGAGCGAACAGCAAAGCTTCTTCATTGACTAACGTCTCAATTTCCGCGCGCGCGACGAGGATACCTTTGCATCTGCATTTTGCAGGTAAGGCAAGTTCTATCGTGTTCTTTTCATAATCCCAATCTGTGATAGTGAAAGGTTGTATTCTGCAACCTGCTGGTCTAATATCGTAAATTCTGCAGTCATTATTTTTTGTTAGAAAGAAACAACTTCCGTCCTTCTTCCTGCGGATAAATAAGCCTTCTAGTCCATCAGCAGCCCTATCTACTGAAAAACCCTTAAACCCTTTTGCTTCTATTTGTTGATGTTCTTTTTCGTCAAGGTCGGCTGGTTGCTCTCGGCAGCAAAAACCACATTTTCTGCAGCCGAAACCCACTGAATCGGGGAATGTGACATTCTCAAAGTTCAAGAGGATCCGATTCCAATATCTGTCTGTCCAGAGCTATCAACTATTCATAGGGCTAGAGTTTTCCAATGGAGGGTTCTTGACGTATTATGTATTCTCTCTGCACGTGTGGGGGAAATGCGATATGAACCCAAATCTACGCACGCTAAGAGAGTGCGCTAATCTTTTATCCTGAATGACAATCTATTCTCTGGGGTCGTTTTTGAGTGGCAAACCGCGTGAATATGCTTATGCTGGTAGACTTGATGAGGCAGTCAGACTCGAAGCGCAGGCTAAAGCGTTTGACAAGATAATTGAAAAGGAACTTGAAATTTTAGATTTGAAGCCAAACATGAAGGTTCTCGATGCAGGATGCGGAACAGGCGCCGTCACGCGGAAAATAGCTTCAAAGGTTCTTCCAGCAGAGACCTATGGAATAGACATTGACCCCTTGTTCATCAATGAGGCAAAAAAGACAGCACTTAACGAGGGTATGATGAACATACGCTTCGAGCTGGGCAACATTGACAAACTAACCTATGACGATGGATTCTTTGGTTTGTCCTATTGTAGGCTCGTATTAATGCACGTGAAGAACCCAGTCAAAACTATCGCAGAGTTGAAAAGGGTTACTAAAGAAGGAGGTATCGTTGCAGCTTCAGACATTGACGATGGCACAATATTGACTTATCCACCAGCGCCCAAATTCTTCGATTTATGGGCAAAATTGGGTGAGCGCGCAAAAGCCAGAGGAGATGACCGTTACATAGGCAGGAGACTCTACTCATTATTCTCAGAAGCAGGCTTGAAGTCCACCAGAATCTATCCTCTTCCAACATATGCCACGCAACAAACTCCAGAAGCATTGAGAATGCTCATCAACGTCCCCGTACAAATGATAGAGCAAGACAAAGTTGACATGATAAAGGAAGGGTTGGGCAAAGCCACAGACTTTGAAGAAGCCATGAAAGAAATCAAACTCGTCATGAAAAATCCAGGTGCCTTCGCAATGGTATCAACCTTCCTCGCCATGGGACAATGCTAGTGCGCGCCTGTGGAGCATACTCCCAGAAGCAGGGAAGACAGGCTAATAAGAGTTAGAAGAACTACGATGGAAAACTTCTAGGGAGTCCCTGAAATCTTTGCCTGTTTCTTTCTGTAGACTATGACCGCTAGTAGTGTTGCTATCATGAATAGCGAAAGAACAAGGGATGATGGAAACTCTGGAACTATTGCATATGGAACCATAAGCGGATAATTGTCAGTATTGTTTGCGTCAATGACATATGGAGTGTTCCAGACACCTGAACTGTCAACTTGAGTGGCGTTCGGATACTTTGTCAGATAGTCGCTCCAGTAGTTACCCTCACTATCATTATCCCAAACGTTAGTTGAGTTTGAAGAAGAAACTTGGCTGGTGTTGTTTATGAAGTTGTTATGATAGATTGTATTGCTAGAAGAAGAACCGAGATAGACGCCATCATCGCTGTTTGCTGCTATGTTGTTCCCGTTCAGGCTGTTATTAGAAGAAGAATAGAGATACATGCCATCAGAGTTGTTTGTTATGTTGTTTCCGCTTAATCTGTTATTAGAAGAAGAATCAAACAAGATGCCAACCACGTTGCTTGTTACGCTATTTCCGTTCACATTGTTGTTATTAGAAGAAGACTCGAGCACGATGCCAGTAGAGTTGCCTACTATGTTGTTTCCTGTTATGTTGTTTCCGCTCATGTTGTTTCCGCTCATGTTGTTATTATCAGAAGAATAGAGATAGATGCCATCATAGGTGTTTGCTGTTATGTTGTTCCAACTAATTGTGTCGTTTGAAGAGTTTTCGAGGTAGGTGCCATATTGAAAGTTTTCTATGTTCGTGTTCTCGATTAGTACGTTGTTTATTCCTGAAAGCGTTATTCCTGTTCCGTTTCCTGTTCCTTGAACCGTGTAGCCTTGCCCATCAACCACTATGTTATCCCTCTCAACAACAATTGACTCATTAACGTTGCCCGTAAAAGTGTAAAAAGTATATGTGGCATTGTGAGCAGTCGTAATAGGCGCTGTTGATGGTGTTATGCTTCCGTCAGCATTGATGGTAATGGTTCCACCATCAGCCTTTGTTACTTGAATCAACCCCGTTATTGACGATACGGAAAGCAAACACAGAATTGCAACCAAAGCAAAAACAATCCTGTTCATCCATTGTCACTTCCACATTCAGTTTATGGATTGATTGAATCAGTTCTTATGATTTGTGGAAGAATCTTCAATTGAAATCATGACTACGAGAAAGCAAAAAGTTGCCAAGTCAAGCGTTGTTCTGTTCTGCACTTTCGTCATAATGTTGATAGCCAGTTGTTCAGTTCTTTTGACTTAAGGAAAAATCATATGCGTACGATAGTCCAAGATACGATGAAAACTTCTCTGAAATCTCCATTCAGTGAGGAAGAGTAAACTTTGAAGAACCTAGTTGCTCTGTCTTATTCCTTTTTCTGCTTGACTAGAGCCTTTTGTACGGCATGGCTTAAAGTGAAAGAGAGAATTGGGTTTAGTAGTAGTATGTGATTGTTACGTTTGCTGTCGCTTTGATAGTGGTGTTGTAGGTACTGACGGTAATGTCTAGAGATCCTGCATAAGGCATGTGCCAATCTTCTAGTCGAAGAATAGGAAAGACTGCTGTTCCGTTTGTGCCGATATATATTTGATTATCATAGTTTACGCCATAGATAGAATATGTAGTCCTGACGTAGGTGTCGTTGCTTGTGGATGAGACTTGGACTGAAGCATATCCTGAATATTCTCCAAAGTGGTAATCAAGAGCATAAGATCCAACTTTGTCTATGCTCCAAGTTGCTGGCAAATCCGCAAATTTCACCGCATGGTCATAAGTACTGTCAACCACCTCAGATTTGTTGATGCTGATGATGTCAGTTAGGTCATTAACTTGGTTTTGCAAGCTTGCAACAGTAGCGTTTAGCCCAGAAATTTGATTGTTTTTATCTGAGATTTGAGAGTTCAATGCAGAAATCGTGTTGTTCCTGTCATTTATGTAATATGCAAATGCCCCACCCAAGCCAGCTATCAAGATGATGCAGATTATTCCTAGTGCAACAGCTACACTTCTTCTAACCATTCTCGTTGGTTTCGTTTCGCTTGATTCTGTTTCATTCATTTTTGAATCCCTAGTTTGTTTTCTGTTGTTGTGCAGATTTAAGTCTTCTATAATCCTCTTTCAGTATGACTAGAGCCTTTTGTTCTGCATGGTTTTCTTTTTGTAAAATGCGACTGCTATTAGCATTGTTATCATAAACAATGCTAGGAGTAGGAATGATTGGAACTCTGGCACAATGCTACTCCAATGAATTGTCAGTTTGGGAGAATAGTCTGTTAAGTAGACTGGGCTTTCTTTAGATTTGAATCCGATGGATGTACCAGAACTTTGAGGAGTTGGTTCTTGAATGATTATCGTAACCGATTTAGGATTTCCATTCAAAGCATTTCTAACAGCATCAATTACACTCCAATTGTACCATTGATTGCTACTTGCAACAAGGACTGAGTCCATGGAAGTAGTGTTGTAACTTGGCATATTGGAATACATCAATGATAACTCAGTCCAAGAGTTGTTAGAGCAGGAGTAATCATGAACATTGAAAGTCCCAGTAACATATGATGTGTATAACTGAATAGAAGCTATGTCAACAACTGCTCCGTTCGGAACAGAAGATAAGTCGAATTTCAGCCATACTAGGTCTTGAAATGTAGCCAGACTGTCAATTGCTACATATTCAATATCAAGGGTTGTCTGGCCACCATAGTTTGAATTTGGGTTGCTAGAATCAACATACGTATCGTCTGAGGGTTTCAGTGTTACTTGTCCAGCTTGAGCATTAACGGTTTTGATACTGATAGACGAAACAAAGACTGGACTCAAGACTAGCACAATGACAATTTCTCTGAAGATATGGATTCTGTTTGTACTCATTTTTAAATCGCCAGTGTGTCTTCTGTTTCTGTGTAGATTAAAGATTTCTCCGAGATTCCTCTTTCAGCTTGACTTTTTCCCGATAGCTATTAGACCAAAGCCAAGCAGTTGAATTGACACACCGACAATAATGAAACCCAAATCTCTCTCACGTAAGATGTCTATCTCGTCATTTAATCTGAAAGCATAGAATACTGCAAGGAGCAAGCCTATGACGATGAGGACTAAGCCCAAAATTGCTATTCGTGATAACTGTTTAGCATTTTGAGAAGTCATCTTCAATCACTCCAAATTGATATCGGACAGTTTTCTCGATATCTATTTTTAGATTTAAGGTTTGACTAGAGCCTTCTGTAGGCATGGCTTAAACTAGAAAAAGAGAGTGGGTCTAGTAGTAGTATGTTACCAACACAGTTTCAGTTGCGTTATCAATGGTGTTTGTGTTTCCCACTCTGATTTCTACAAAAGATGTTCCAGAATGAAGTTGACCCATAGCGAGCAGAACGGGAAAAACACTGACTGTTTCAAATGATGGTACGTTGATTCGATGGTCATAGTCGTAGGGGTACCATGCAAAAGCCTCTGGAGTACCTATATAATGGTATGTGTGGTCTTCTTCGAATCCAATCTGTACAGTGGCATTGTAGATTACCTCAATATACGTGTTGTTGGTTGTTGATGTTGTAAGTACTTCGAAGTAACCTGCTGCTGGTACGCCATCTAAGAACGTCCAAGAGGTGTAGTTGCCTGCTGTTTGACTGACAGTCTCGTTATTGACCCAGACTGTGTATTTCAGAAGGTTGAGTGTGTCGTTCAAGTCTCTTATCAGGCTATCCTTCTGATTGATGGTGTCGTTTATTGTAGAGGTAAAATAGATGGCAACAAGAAATGCTCCCAGAATGATGCAGGCTGTTCCCAATGCGATAACAATCTTGTTACTAACCATTTTCTTTGGTATTGTTTCATTCATTTTTTCATCCCTAGTTTGGCTTCTGTTGCTGTGTGCTTCTGAGTCGGTATTCTCTGTAGAGTATTTGACTGACTACAATCAGAATGGCTCCGACAACAGCCATGACTATTCCATAATCTGTAAACCATGTTATTATAAAGATTGGCAAGACAACTCCGACAGCTAACAAGATTATCCCAAAGCCCAAGCAAATTTGCCCATAATATCGGTAATCGTCAACTCTCAATGTAATCCCTAGTTTATGTTCTGTTGCTGTGCAGATTAAAGATTTCTGTGTTTCCAAGGATGGTCAATTATTCATAAGGCATCGTTTGGGGTAGCTCGGTTTTTTTGCCATATTTGAACAATATCAGCCAGCATTTCACGCAGCGGTAAGCTTGAAGATTCTGAACCGTCCAGTTAAGTGGAATAATCACAGCCCCCCAGCGGTTCCAAAAATCCCCTTATGTGCTTTCGTATCCCAGAATAGTCCGCGAGCTGTATTCACGTATCCTTTTTCCATTTCTCCACCACATTCGGGACACTTCTTGACTTCACTCATGTTGGAACACCTAGTTTGTCTTCTGTTGCTGTGCGGATTTAAGCGCGCACGCGCTTGACAAAAACCGCTTGAAGATAGCGCGCGCGCTGATATCTGGATTGGAGTTTCTTCCACAAGCTGTAAGAAGGCTGCAAAGCCTATCTGTAAAGTATGAGGTATTCTTTTTGGAAAAGGAAGCGGGTCGTATAAAGGTCACAGTGCTCAAACGGTTTGACACCAAAGAGGTATTCAAAGACCCTCCCGTCAAGGCAAAGTATAGTGGTCCATGCCCCGTCTTCAAAGAAGGACAGGTATTCTATGTTGATGACAGCATGCCAAGTGGGTTTTGCCCTTATGCTTGGGACGCAATCTTTTTTGCAGTTATAACGCTCAAGTCAAATGGCAACTTTAGCGAGTGGTATGATGAACCTGGAGTTGCAGTAGGGTGTTGCGGAGACGGATTAAGACCAGTGGTCTTCAAGCTAGAGCGAAAATAACCAGACGATTCCTCCATATGCCTTCGTAAACCATCAAAACCGTAATTACCTATTGGAGATATCGTCCATCTGAAGACCTAGTTCGGGAGACATCTCCATTTGTCCTGGTTCAAATTCCAGCGACCTGCAATCCAACAAAAAAGGGAGATTTCGGTAGAAACTACAGTCTAGCGCGGGCTTTCTTGATGGATTCGATGAACTCGTCGGGGTTCCCAGGAGTGATAAGATAAATGCCTTGCTTGGCTTTTATCAGCACACCGTCCCTGAAGTTGGTTATGACCACGAATGCCCTGCCAATGTTAGGAAAATAGTAGTATCCGCCGTAGCCGCTTGCCCCGAATAGCCTGATGCCGAAAGGAATGAGCGTTCTTTCAGCAGATTCTATCGTGTCTAAGGAAATCTTTTTGGTGCCGCCGATGAAGATGGACGCTCTTAAAATCAATTCACTCTGCGTCAAAGTGTAGCGCGTCGCGTACAGGGAAACCGCTATAGAGACTATTATTATGTCCACGACGACGATGACCACCAAGCCCACAAGACCTCCGAGCGCTGGTGTCTGCAAATACAGATAGACAAAGAACAAAGCCAAAGCTGCCAATAGCGCGGTCGTCGCAACATAGAACCATGCAAGCGGTCCAGAAACAACAGGTTTGTTCACAATGTTCATTTCGAACCAGCAAGAACCAACAGCATGTCCCTAATTAAAGGTAGTGTGCGTGCCGAGAACCTTCTTTCGCAGCTCGCGCAGAGATATTTGGGTTGTGGAATCGTGTCCAAGAAGAAAAGTTCCGCGAGAAAAAAGATTCAGTGTATTTTCATGAAGAAGAAAAAAGGGAAATTCTGCGGGAGACATCTCCACTTGTCCTGAGTTAAAATCTCACTCCCGCAAAATGGGAAGCACTGCTGGTAGCGCGGGCGTCTACTTAGCGTAAAACTTAAAAGTATATGATTTATAGGGGAAATTGACGAATGAGGAGGTGATTTTGGTTGGCTAAAGTGAAGAAGCGTTCGGGGGTTATGCAAGAGTTTGACAAAGCAAAGTGTAAAACTTCTGTGAAGAAGGCTGGAGCCAAAGAAGAACACGCAACAAAAGTAGCGGATAAGGTGGCAGGCAAGGTAAAAGAAGGAACAGCAACTATAGAGATTAGGGAATGGGTAATAACAGAACTAAAACCATTGGATTCAAAGGTTACAGAGGCATACGTAACTTACAAGAAACCGAAGAAGAAGAAGTAGAAAGATTGCACCGTGCTATTATGTCTTTGCTCTGTTCTTCTGAGCTTTTCTCTTTTCTTCCAAGTCTCTTTGCATTCTTGCACATCTGTCAAGCCATAGGACTTGGTAATCCTTGGGTGATATGGCCCTGTTTTTCAAATCTGATATGGTGTGAATTCCTTCTTCCTTGCACCATCTAACACAGACTTCGTATTCTTCCCAATCGAGCTCTTCATCTTCCCATTCGACTGGAATTTCAGAAAAACCAAGCAAGAATGCTGCAAAGGCTCTTGTGTGCCCGTCAACAAGAACAACTCGGTCTCCCAGTTTCTTCACTGGAACAGGCTCAGCAAAACATGGTTTAGACAAGTTGTCTCATAACGTAACGTAATTTCTCAGAATTAATGTATAACTGAGACGGCTGAATAGAATCCAGCTTCATCTGAAACATATTGGTCATTTCAACAAGAACTCTAACAACCCTTATGTTAACTCTTATGCAAGATTTCAGGGAGTCCATAAAGGTTTTTCATCATGAAGAAAGCCAGTTTTAGGTTTTGCGGAAAAGTTATGCTGAACCGAAAAGGGATTATTGCGTGTGTGGGGGTAGAGTTTTATCCGAAGCCCGAACATGCAAAGAAACAACAAGATGTTAACGTTTAGGGGTCGTGCGAAACATTTTTAAATTCAACTTCTCTATCCAGCTACGGAGGGATGAAGCATGGTTCTCTACTATGTAAAGTACACAATCGATAAGGATAAGATAGATGCTTACACGAAATTCGCAAAGGAGGTCGCCGTTCCCGCCTGGCTCTCGACCCCCGGCCTCAAGGAGTTCAGGGGATACCGAGAGACCGGAACGCTCAACGTACTTGTCGAGATGGAGTTCGACTCATACATGTCGTGGGGAAAGGCTCTAGACGACCCAAAAATCAAAGACATGATGACCAAAACAATGATGCACGCCCATGACCTATGTTGGAATCTCTGGGACAAGTCACCTGTGGCCCCCGAACCCCTGAAACCAAAAAAATAATCAACGTATTCTGAGTTTCATATCCCTATTTTTTCTCCATAAAACTTTACCTCCTTCCTTCCTTCCAAAACGACGACGAAGACGACGTTAAACTCAAGAATAAACAGCTACTCATAGACTGATTCCAACAGTTCAAGTTTCATACTTTGTTGGTTTGTGCGTTTTGGTTTGTCTGCTACTGTGTGTTTAGTGTGTTACTGCTACTCTTGTATGTATTGCTACCCGAACAGAAAACATTAGCGAACAAACAACAAAAACACAGAAAAACCGTATGGCATGCCATACATACACCTAAACCACACAGCATACAGAAAAACCAGAAATAGAAACAGCTAAACAAAACCACACATACAACACACAGAACATCGCACTACACAAAAGGAAAACACGCTAAACGCCAAATACAGAAAACCAGTCAATACACCCAAACCATACAGAAAGGCACACCAACGCACATACAGACTAAGCATATAACGCGTAGCTATACTGCAAAACAGAAAAAACTCGGAAGTGTGCGCTCTTAAGTTTTCATTTTTTCTTTCAATTTAGCCTTAGCCACCATATTCTTTTTCATTCTCGAACAGCTTTAAAGCGCATTTGACAAGCTCCTCTGCTTGTTGCAAATAGAAAAGTGTGGGAGTTTGATGTTTTGGGTTTCTACGACACTGTTATTGTACATGTTACATATCCGGTTGGTGGTTTCACCTTGTTTCCTGCCATGTCTGTTGCGTAGATCCTGCACGTGTAGGTTCCTGCTGGCACTATGCTGCCTGAGTTATTCTTTCCATTCCAGGTGATTGTGTAGGTTCCCGCATTTTTTGTGGTTGATGTTTGCAGTGTCTTTGCGAGGGTACCGTTGGAGTAGTATATGTTGATGTTGATTGAGCATTTTTCAGACAGCGTATAGTTGAGCGTTGAAGTCTGTCCCGTGTGTGGGTTGAATGGGTTGGGAGTCCAGAAGCACGTGACTTTGGGGGGCGTATCATCAACCGTCACGCTCAGAGTTTTGCTGAAGCGCGCGCGCGCAGTCTCTCGGATATTTCCATATTGGCGAAAAACTACAATAAATCAGTTACGCCATCACAATGAACTTAGCGCGCGCGCTAGAATCCGCTACTACAAATACAACGAAACGCCAAAGGCACGAGCAGTTCAGAACCTAATTCACACATTTCCAGAGAGCCAGCCAGAATAGCAGAAAACGAGAAGTCAACCAAAAAAAGGGTTAGGGGTAGTGTTGTCCGTAGTGTACGGCCAGTGTCACGAGCTCTGTGAGGCCGATTATTCCGTATGGTGGAGCTATGTCTGCTAACGGATTCCAGTTGGGGTCACCAGGCTTCGAACCGTAAGCCTTTGCAAGCGCGCGCGCTCCGTAGTGTTTTGCCAGCAGGGATAGGTCTGAGAGGCCGACTTTGCCGTAGTTGTTTATGTCAGCGTTGGCGGTCAACTTTGAAGTGCCTGACGTGGTGCCGTAAGCCTTTGGGAGTATCGACAAATCTGAGAGGCTGCCGTACGTGTAAGCTTGACGTGCGAGCGACAAAAAAATAGGGGAAGAGTTGGTGTTTTTTGCTGGTTTATGGCCAGCCGTATTGCTGCGCGTATGCCAGTTCACTTGGCGAAATTAGGTATGCTGGTATGTTGTAGCTGTAGTTGCCCCAGTACCATCCCATCGGGGGTACGCCGAAAATGGCCAACGTGACCAGGTCTGTCAGGCCGATGACGCCTGCGGGTGCAGCCAGGTCAGCTGCCGAGTTCCAATAGTTCTTTCCTGTTGGCATGAGTGGCACTGCCCCAGGCGGTGTTCCACGGTAGGTTTCCCACGAGTCTGCAAGCATGGTCAAGTCCGCCAAACCTATCTTGTAGTATCCGCCCGACGGTTGCTGTGAGGGATTAGTGTTTACCCAAGTGTACTTGAAGGCTATTTCGCCTAGCAATGGGTTTATCGGGAAGGCTGGGTTGCGGTCGAGGGTTACGCCTCCACCTGCGACGAACCCTGCGGAACTTGTGGTGCCCGGTCGGTACGTGAATGGGCCTGTGCCGACCCACGTGATTTCCATTCCGTGGTTCGGGTCGGTGAGCTGCGACAGTGTGAAAGGTGCGCCTGGCAGGACGTTGCCTAGGACCGCGGCCTGGCCTGGCCATAGGCCGTGCAGACCGTCTCTCGATACGCCATTATTGGCATCTGTAGCATTGCTTGGCTGTATCCATTTGTAGATGTGTTCAGGTACAATTTCAACGTTTGGCATGTACAGGTTGAGCCAGCTTGCCGTGGAAACTTGCATTGAGCAGGTCCATTGGTCCCATCTCTGGAAGTAGGGTTTGTAGCCGTTTGTTGTGTTGGTCATGAACACCATTGCCGCGTTGGTCCAAGAGTCGCCGTAGAACGCGTTTATGTATATGGTGTAGTTGAGGTCGTTCACGTCAAAGGGTACGCCGTCACTCCATTTGAAGTCGTTCCTGAAGTAGTAGGTGACGTTCGAGTCGCCCGCTAACGGGCCTGAGGCGACGGTTTCGATCTTCCAAGAATACGCCATCCAGGGCAAGTCGCTGCCCGTTGGGAAGCCGGTGATTGCGCTGCCTGGGACGATGTCGTTGTATGGGTTAGCAGCCATTGGATATGTGAACATTTGGTCCATTTCTTGGAAGTCGAAGACCTCGTCGCTGAAGATTGGGTTTATCATGTCTGGCTGGTTGTAAACGCCGTAGTAGATTATGTTGCTTTCAGGTGTACCCGATGGAGGACCAGAGTACAGCACCATGTTGGATTTTCTGGCGTGTAACATTATCCAGTTCAAGAGTTGGTTTTGGCCTTGTGTGCCGTAGCCCAGCTCGTCCAGCATGCACAACATACCTGTCTTGAAGGCACAGTAGGTTGCCGGACTGTAAGCGGGCACCAAGTAAGACTCCATGACCAGGTTGTACTGAACAGTCTTCTGGTCAAGGTCGTATTGGGCCGGAGTCGCGTCTGAAAAGGCTGCGAACGCATAGTGGGTCGTGTTTGCGTCGTCAACTAGGTAGGGGTTGGGACCTCCGGAGTGAATGCCTGCGGGTGTAAGCTCGGTGTACCACCAGTTTGGCGGCGAGCCCATGCTGTAGCCTAGGGTTGCCCAGTCGTATAACTGTGCGTCCAGCACGAAGGGCCTCAAGGCTGTTAGGGTGGTTTCGTAGTTTTCGAAGGAGTTAAAGCCTATCTTTGTGAGTTCCGCCTGGAACATGTCACCTAGGTCTTTTCGCGCGTCCCTGCTTCGAACATATGCAGCCAGTTGTGCGACTGGTGTGTTGGCGATTCCAGAGTTTACTGTGGCTTTCGTGTCGCCTCCGCCCCATTGACCGTTGGGGTCATTGCCGGAGTACACGACACCGTGAGTTCCGCCAACGTAGGTTGCCATCGTGCCGTTGTTGACCGTGTCGATGACGCTCTGGAGTGTTGGGTAGAGGGCGTGGTTGTACCAGCCGCCCGTGTAGAGGATCTGGATGGCTTTAGTCTCGTTGAATTCCCATGGGTAGGTGGGGTAAGAAACTGCTGTGTTCACGTACTGGTGCATGAGCGGGTCGGGAACCTGGGTGTCGCTTCTCGTGGCGAAACCCTGAAGGGTTGGGCCGGCGATGACGCCTGGCTTGTTCACGAGGCAGTTGAGCGCGTTCCTGACGTCGGTGAAGTTCATTGGGCTTCTGCGGTCCATGTGGACACCGTCAGTCCAGTTGTTGTTGAAGGCTATCTCAAACTCGCCAGCCTCAAAGAGCGGCATGACGCATATGGCCGTGTTGTTTATTTCCACGTTATATTCGGCTTTTGTAATCGGCCAACCCATGATGTCGATTCCGCCGGCGCTGTCTGGCGTCAGCAGGGCCGTGAACAGAGAGTCTTGACCGTCAAAATACCTGTACTGAATAATGTTCATACATGTATGTACTACCGGCGGTATTGCATGGACAGGTGAAATCGGTGCGAAAATCATCATTACGAGGACAACGCATGCTAAGATAGCTAGAATTTTCATTTCCTTTCTCTCCTTTCAATTATTCAATTTTCTGCAATAGGAACATCTGTTTTTTGCAAATAAAAGATTTGCTGAAACATTGTTTCATAAGGGTTATCAGGCTGTACCAGCTGTTTCGTGGTCACAGTTGGCCATCGGGCGCTATCGCTATAGACGTTAGGTCCAGCGTGGTTTATTGGAACCTGCAAAATCTGAGGTTCTTTCGACGTGGAGGGCCTGTTTCGGCCTGTTTCTTTGCTCGATGAGTGCGGGGCTGATAGGGGAAGGGTTATGGGTATTGTTGTCCGTAGTGTTTTGCCAGTAGGGATAGGTCTGAGAGGCCGACTTTGCCGTCGCCGTTTATGTCAGCGTTGGCATTCCATTTGGGCATACCCGGTGTGGTACTGTAAGCTTTTGCCAGTAGGGATAGGTCTGAAAGGCCAACTTTGAAGTCTCCGTTGATGTCGCCTGGGATAGTAACAATTGCCGAACAAGTGCAGTTATTGGTCGTGGCATTCTCGTTTGGGTCAAATTCCGCACTCGCAGTAATTGTGTAGTTTCCATAGGCAACCCCTGTTGTGTTAAATGTGAAGCTAAGAGTGTAGTTAGTCATTGCCAACATAGTCGGTACTGAATAGGCGCAGGTTGAATTGGCATAAACTGTGGCGTTGAACGCTTCAATTTTGTTCCCCAGATTCTCAAAATTCACATTAAATAATCCAGTGTACCCTTGCCCAATGACTGTTTTTGCAGATGTCAAGTTTGTAACTGCAATGTCAGGCGGAGTCCAAGAGTTCATCAACGGATAATTGTCCAGATTGTTTGCACCTATAACGTATGGAGTGTCGGCTATTCCGTCGCTGCCAGCTTCATTCTGGTTGGGCCCGCTAAGAGCATCTGCAGTGCTAATGTTGCTCCAGTAGTTCCCACCCCATGGATATCCGTTGTCCCAAGTATTGCCAGAACTCTGGACCTCTACGAAAACTTGGGTCGGATTCCCTGTGAAATTGTTGTAGAAAAACGTGTTATTGTTAGCTCCGTTAAGCCAAACGCCATATTCGTTAAGCCCAATGTTATTCTCTGTAATGGTGTTGCCTTGGGATGAGAATAGACCGACCCCGAACTGACTGTTGTTTGTAATGTCATTTCTGCGGAGTGTATTGTTATTAGCATCAGCCCCTGCTATTTTGACTCCATCAAAGTTTTGCGTTATAGTGTTTTCGGAGACTGCATTATCAGAGGATGACGCGATTTCGATTGCAAGCGTATTATTCGTGAGATGGTTCTCATAAACCCCGTTATTGTTCGACGATGCATCAGAACATATTGCAACACCATTGTTTGCGAAGACATTGTCGGACACTCTGCAGCCTGAGGAATCAAAAAGGTAAATGCCCTCCGTGTTACGCGTAATATTGTTGGCATCCAAGTCGTTGCCTCCAGAATTGAACAGGCTTATGCCGTAGTAACATCCTATAATGTTTACGCTCCTTATTGCGCAATTCTCCACTTTGTTGAGAACAATGCCCGCGGAAGGCGCTTGATTCCAGCTGTTTCTAATAGTTAAGTCAGCAACTGTGACGCTATTCTTGGTTACTTCCGTAACGTTTCCTGAGCTGCTGCCATCTAGTATCGTTTGTGTGACGCTCTCTCCAACAAGCACGACGGAATTGTTCAAAAGCACGGTTCCGTAATATGTTCCTTTTCTAGCGAAAACCGTATCCGCTGCATTTGCATGGTTTATCGCTTGTTGCAGATTCGGGAAGTCATCCGGAACCACTATAGTGTCGGGAATTATGACTATGGTTAGCTCGCTGCTCTCAGCGGCTGATCCTTCTGGGTCCTTCGATGAGGCAGATGAGACTCCAGACGATGACAAACCGGGGTTTCCGTAGTAAATGAAAATGGTTCGCGCCTCAAAAGCTGACAAGTCGATTGCAAATCCGACGGTGGCATGCGTGCCATTAATGGATATTATGTTACATGGAATTTGGGAGTTTTCTGCAACAACTCGGATATCACTTCCATCGGGCAGTGAGTTTCCCCCATGTTCAAACGTGACTTCCACTGGGAGCATTGTTTGACTAGAGCCACTGTTGTCGCAGATTTCAACTCTTACCCTTCGATTCCAATTGTGGTTCCACCATTGCAGACTCGAGATCACCGTAAGATTCGAAACAGAGGGGCACAATGCGACTCCACCGTCATCGACTGGTCGCGAGGCAACGGTAGCTTGTAAGGTTGCAGTGCCAACCCTAATCGATGTTGGTATACGGTCTAAGCATACCGCAACTCTCTCAGTAGTTCCGCCCGTCTTGTTGTACCAGAGCCCATTGTCGAAGAAAGGATATCCTTGGGCATCGAAATAATCGACGCTCAGATAGATATTTTGCGACGAAAAACAAATGCTCGTCAAAGTCACCATCACTTCCAAAGCTTCCAACTTGTGGAAAATTGTCTTTGAGTACCATTCTCCATTAACGTATGTTCCTGGTTCCACTGAAACGATCTTTACTAGCCAACCACACTTGAAAGTTAAAGAATCCGACGAAACGTTCCCACCCCATTCCGCAGCAGAGGTCACGGTCCAAATTCCAAAAACGTTCGGATCTTCTGCTAGAGGAAAACCTGAACTGGGCAAGCGGAAGGAAGTAGTTGCGATGCCCGAAGCATCAGTGTAGTTGCCCAGGTCGGCACTTATGTTGCCCGCAGCGTCGCATACTTCAAAGGTCACCCACTGGTCTGGGACGGGAGAATCATTGTAAGTAACGTTCGAATATAGGATAAGCAGTTCCTCAGGTGCAAAGGCGTCGCTTGGAGCTAAGGGGCCTATTCCGCCTTTTTGAGTGAACAAATCTAGGTTATATCCACCTTGTGCGATGTTCAATTCTCTCGTCGGAGGAACAATTGACCAGGCAAAAACTAAAATCTCATTGGGCACTAGAATAACGATAATCAGGACTAAAACGAATATCCTTCCGTTCCCTCTCATCCTTCTCCCATAACATACTAGGGGACATGTATAGATATAATTTTTGGCGTCAACTAGCTACCAAAGCCAGGTTTGTTTACAGATCATATTTTGAATTGGGCAGAAGAAGCTCCTGCCATCAGCGCGCGCTAGAGGTGCTAGTTTCTATCCTTCATAGGTGATCATTGTAAGCGTTTGTTTAACTCTGTCCAACTTCCTTATCCTGTCATGTATCTCCTTAAGCTTATCCATAGTGTCTGCTTTTGTTCTCACGATAACATCGTAGATGTCGTAGAAGGCATAGGCTTCTTCGACAAGCGCGCATGCTTGTTCCGAAATTGGCCTAAAATGGTTTTTATTCGCCTTCCATGATCCAGGGACGGCTTTGGGCTCCCTATCTGTTCTTGATTTCTCTGGATGTTTTGTCTTTCTCGAGCACAGGAGAAACGGGCAAACCGGAATTAAAACCATTTTTAACCATTTTAGGAACACGCATGCGCGCTGCTTATGCCACAAAAGAAGAAAAAAGAGGAGTTTGTGCGGGAGAAATCACCATTCAAAACGGGGCTGAGCTACCTCGGTAACTTTTCGCGCTTCGGAATTCGAATCCAAAATGGATAATGTTCTATGCGGATAAGCGCGCGCTAGAGAGGTTCAGACGCTAAGAAAACAAATCCGAACAGAATAAACTTTTATGTGGATACCCACCGGTCCACATATCTCTAGAAATAGAGTTCAAATCAGGGTTTTTTGTTTGTGAACCTGTTTTATGTACCTGTTCGTGCTTTATCTTCTAGATACAGCCCGCCGGTATTGATCTGGAAGTTTTCCCAACGTAGCACCATTTGATCTCAAAATCAACATTATGCTTCACGTATCTGAATTGACAGAGTGGGCCTAGCAGACGGAAGCATTATTAGAATTTGGAGGTAGTGTCTCTTAGGGAAATGGTTCAGATGTCTGTGAAACCTTTTCTGTGTCAGAATTGTGGGGCTACAGTTTCATCGCAGGAGAGTGTGTGCAAATGCTGTGGTTTGAAATACGTTATCGAAGCTGGAAAGATAATTATGAACCAACTTGATATGAAGAAAATTGAGCGTAGTGAGAAATTGATGAGAAACAATTTCCCCGAAAAGGTTCTTGGAACATTAGCACCATATCCTGAGGAAAGAATCATTTTCGAACAGGACTGGAAAAATCTAAAGAATCATTTTCTGGTTACAAATGAGAAAATGATTTTTTACAAGGAAGACATGACGGACCATTGGGTGTTACCTTTTGATGACTTTGGTGGGGCGTCTATGGGTCAAGAAAGAAATTTCCTGACTAGATTGGGTGATGTTTCCTTCTTTGTAACCCTGCAACTCCGCAATCTTAAAGACAATGTCTGGCTGAGGCTGCCTGGAATTTTTCCTCCCGGCACAGACTATTCAACACTAAAAACTGCAATCGATAATGCTTACAACCTGTGGCTCACGAAAAAACAGAACAAACAATCATAGGGGGAAGGTTCATGAAGATAAAGTTCTTGGGTGCAGCGCGTCAAGTGACTGGATCAAGCTATTTCCTGGATGCCGGTGGAGTGAAGATTCTTGTCGATTGTGGGCTGTTTCAGGAAAGGGACTATTCCTACAGAAACTGGGAGGCCTTCCCCATTCCTCCAGGCCAGATTAATCATGTCCTCCTCACACACGTTCACCTGGACCACTGCGGGCTCATTCCCAAACTTGTCAAAGAGGGATTCACCGGAGACATCCTGCTCACGCCTGCATCCAAAGCACTTTTTCCAATAATCATCTTGGATTCTGCTCGAATGCAGGAAGAAGATGCCGCCTTCAAGAAAAAGCGCCATGATACCGAAGGCCGAAAGGGACCCTACCAGGAAATCCCCCTTTACACAGTCCAGGATGCTGAAAAGTGTTTTCCACTCCTGAAGGAGATTCCCTACGAAGAATATCTGCCGCTTAATGATCAAGTTAAGGTGTGTTTCCACGATGCCGGCCACATCCTGGGCTCAGCCATGGTTGAGTTAATCGTACAAGATGACAACGGCTCGCGGAACATCGTCTTCTCAGGCGACATCGGCCAATGGGACAAGCCCCTTCTCGCCAATCCCGCCACTTTTGACCGAGCGGATTACGTGGTCATGGAATCCACGTACGGAGATCGCAACCACGACAGCCCTCAAGATATCGATGACAAACTCTCCAAGGTCGTAAATGACACGGTGAACGCGGGCGGGAACGTCCTCATCCCCACCTTTGTAATTGAGCGCGCGCAAGACCTGCTGTATCACCTCGGTCGCTTGGCCAATGCGAAAAGGATCCCCTATGTTGTGACCTTTCTCGACAGCCCTATGGCCGTCGAAATCACGAAGGTCTTTGAACAATTCAAAGAGTATCTTGAAAAACAGACACCGGAACTCTTCAAGAATGGTCAATCACCTTTTGACTTTCCAGGGTTGAAGCTCACCGAATCCATTGAAGCGTCCAAGGCAATCAACCTCATCAGAGGGTCAACCATCATCATGGCCGGCTCGGGGATGATTACAGGAGGAAGAATCAAGCATCACCTAGCCCGAGAGATAACTCGTCCAGAATCCACTCTTCTTTTTGTGGGGTACCAAGCAGCTGGTACGTTGGGAAGGCAAATCTTGGACGGCGTTTCCCCCGTTAGAATCCTGGGACAGTCCTATCCTGTGCGGATGAATATCGAGAAACTCGATGGCTTCTCCGCACACGCCGGCATGAACGACCTGCAACGCTGGCTCAACAACTTCAAATCTCCACCGAAGCATGTTTTCCTGACCCACGGCGAAGAAGAAGCGATATCGAGCCTAGAGAACTATCTCCATTCCAAGGGCGGATGGCACGTAAGTGCACCAACATACATGGAAGAATACACCCTCTGACTCCTCCAAGAGACCGTGGTTCCGCGGTCACTTTTCTCACACGCGCTAAAATCGTATTCTTCTCTCTGTCTAGACTTGTGAAATTGGAATTTCTGTTTTCCTTCTTTTCCAGACTCGGTCTACAGCAAGGCTAACATAAGCTTTAATAAATTAAAGCTCGTAGCGTAAGAGCAATCTGTAGGGGCGAGATTGAATGCCGCAAGAGAGCAAGTTGGCACAGTTGATCACGCAACAAATCAATGTTGAAAATGAGTACGTAAAGTGCCTTTCTGATTTGAGAGAGAAGGTCGGTATTGCTGCTGCGAGACTTCTCCTGCTGGAGATGCGCCTTGACTCTGAAAAGCGCGCTGCTATTCTGACTGAGATGCTTGAAATCCTCAGAGGTGTTCCCGCAGGCACATCATTGTGGGATCACACACTCGAAGAGTACGTGGACGAAGTCTTAGTGAGAAAGGAGTTTGAAGAGCAGGTCAAAAAGGAAACCGACACACTAGCCAGCTTGAAAAAAGAGATGACGCACACGAAGGACGAGGGTCTTAAACTGCTGTGGCAGAACATAGAAGAAGACGAGAAGAAACACGACAGAATAATACAAACAATAGCCAGGAATCTTTACAAAATAAATTAGCAGCGCAATGTTGACAAAGTAAAACTCTACTACGAAACGCCGCGCCTCAGTATTCTTCCTTCTTCCAAATGTTGTACGGACACTGTCTCCAACAGTACGTGCCCGCCTTGTAAATACAATTCTGACACTCGAGTCTGTCGAACCGTCTACGTCTACTCACAAACAGACTCTCCTAACACTCTTATGAACAGCCTCCCTCATTAAGCCTTGGATTGCGTTCTAATTCCGCAATGTTAAGCGGAAATCCACAACTTTGGCGCGCTAACGAGCCCATGACAAGCGGCATTCGTGCTGGCTAGGCCCAATCACTCTTCATTCGCAATCCGTGGCTCCGTTGAGCAAAGTCGCTGTTGATGTGCTGGACAATAGACGAATCATCCATACGAATCATGAACGCGCCTTATAAGCGCGGCTTGGGTTGCGTTCTATTTGGTGATAAAACATGACAAAAAGTGTGAAATTGGCTGCAGCTGTTACAGTGCTGTTCTTGGCATTTGGAGCCGTTGTCTTGGCGTACGCAAACTCTCAAAATGCGTCGATGTCCAGCAACGGACAGAATCCGCCGACTTACACGGCCAACAGTGCACCGCAAGGTCAATCGCAGAACATGCAATCGATAATGGGCAAAGATCATGCGTGGACCAAGAAGTTTCTGGAGAACGCGACTATCACAACGGTCAATGGCACTGTCATTTCCATGTTCAAGGGCATGCTGATACTGGAAACAGGCTCAAACGAGGTCAGAATTCTAATGCCCAAATACTGGAGCGTAGGCACCGAAGTCGTCGGCAGATGGAAGCTGTTCAACAGTACATACTCCTTCTCAGCCTCAGGACAGAACGTCAATGTCAAAGCCTTAGAAAGCGAAATATTCGAGAACCCGAGCTTCAACATTAACGTAATGGTCGGCTACGAAATCACGAACGCAACAGGCACAGCCGCATACGCAGTGCTCCCCTTCGACATAGTACCAAGCAGCTAAACTTCCTCCATCCTCTTTTTTTCTTGAATTGATGCCCTGTTCGTTGTGGAAGGCGAAAACTAGCTACTCTTCTTTCTTTTCGAACCCGAGCTAATTGCCCCGGGTGCCCAGGCACTAGTGGTTTTTTTCATTAAGGTTTAGGCCTATTTTTATGTGCAGATACATGATTTTGCACCGTGGGCGCCGTCAGCCCATTCTTGGTTTTCATATTTGAGTCAATATCTCGGGTGCGCCATTTTGAACTAGTAGTATCTCTTCAATGGGTTTCGCTGATCTGTTGCCAATTTCACCTGTCGAGGAACTAATATGCCTTGCCAATCCGCTCTGGCGATGCTCTTTCTATGGCTGCCAACATTGACGCTGTGGACGTGAAGTGCGTAAGACATTGCGCGGTCTTGCGGATTCTCGATCTGAAGCATCTGTCCTAGGCTCAGGTGCTCAAAGACTCGACGGATTGGACGTAAAGAGTTGCCGTGGCACGATATGGCCACGTTGCCCGGGTTTTGTCTGAGCCACTCTTCAAGCTGCACCAGGAAGGGCAAAGTCCTGTTTTCGACCATCTTCAGACTCTCTCCATCGGGAGGTGGAAAATCGTAGCCCCTGTGAATCTTTGCAAACCATTCGGGCCTTTCCTCTGCAACCTTTCTCTTGCTCTTGCCCTGAAGCAAGCCATAGCAGCGCTCGATGAGCCGGTCGTCCGTGAAAACAGAAATGGCAGGCTGTGTCTCAAGGATTATTTCAAGAGTTTTCCGAGCTCTTTTGAGGTGGGACGTGAACGCGTAGTCAATCTTCTCTCGCCTCAGCTGCTCTGAAATCTCGTGTGCTTGCGAAAGCCCTTTCGAAGTGAGTTTCGGGTCTCGCCACCCCGAGAATATTCCACGACTGTTATCAGTCGTCTCAGCATGCCTGAAGACAAACAACTTGCAAATCATCAACGCATCCTCCTCTACGAGTTAGTTAGCGCCCGCAGAAGCGCCTGTTGAACCGAACCGAGAGCATGAACAATTGGAGAAGACACAGTCGCACGTGTGATCGACACGCGCCGAGCAAGGTCCTTTACGTGGTTCGCGTGTCTACCTCCCCCCACTTCTTCTTGATGGACATTGCGAGGATTTCCCGTATTTCCAATCTTTTTTGAATGAAAGTACTTAAACGCGTACTGGCCAGTGCTACGTCAATCCAGCGTCTTTTTTGAGGATCTCTGCTTTGTCGGTTCTTTCCCACGTGAAGTCCGGATCATCTCTTCCAAAGTGCCCAAACACGGCGGTTTTTCTGTATATTGGTCTGAGCAAGTTCAGGTGATCTATGATCGCCTTTGGTCTCATGTCAAAGTGTTTTTTAACCAATTCTAGGATTTTTTCGTCGGGTATTTTTCCAGTTCCGAACGTGTTGACCATTACGGAAATTGGCTGCGCTACGCCTATTGCGTATGATATTTGAATTTCGCATTGGTCTGCCAGACCCGCCGCGACAACGTTTTTTGCGATGTACCTTGCCATGTAGCAGCCTGATCTGTCCACCTTTGAGGGGTCTTTTCCGGAGAAACATCCTCCGCCGTGGCTTCCGACGCCTCCGTATGTGTCGACGATGATTTTTCTTCCCGTCAGGCCTGAGTCTGCCAGGGTTCCTCCGACAACGAACCTTCCTGTTTCATTAATGTAATATTTCGTTTCTTTGTCCAGCATGGTCGAAGGTATGACCTTTCTTATGACTTGGTTTATTATGTCTTTTCTCATCTTTTCTCTGTCAACTTTCGGAATGTGTTGAGCAGCTATTACGACGGCTGTCACTCTTCTTGGTTTTCCGTTGACGTATTCAACTGTGACCTGCGACTTGCCATCAGGTCTCAGATAGGGTAGAATCTTTTTCTTCCGGCATTCGGAGAGCCTTCTCATGAGATTGTGTGCTAGCATTATGGGCAGCGGCATCAGCTCTTTTGTCTCGTTTGTCGCGTAGCCGAACACCATTCCTTGATCTCCAGCTCCCTGTTCATGAGTTTCCGTCTCGATGACTCCTCTTGCAATGTCTGGGGACTGCTCCGTTATCGAAACCAAGACGCCGCAAGTTTCCCAGTCCATGCCGTCTTTGGCGTCATCCAACCCTATTTCCTTCAGCGTCTCTCTAGCGATGCTGGGAATGTCCACGTAGCAGGAGGTCGTGATTTGACCGGTGACTACGACGTTTCCCTGCATCACCAATGTTTCGCAGTCAACTCTTGCTTTAGGATCTCTACAAAAGACAGCATCGAGCACAGCATCTGAAATTTGGTCCGCGACTTTGTCCGGGTGACCCTCCGCCACGGATTCCGAAGTGAACAGGTATTTTCCTTCTTTTACCATATGAACCATCAATTGCAATCGTGAAGTGAAACGTAACGATCTCGTACTCTTATCTTAAGAAACTTTCCCTGAGCGCGAGCCATGAGACATCATCGACCAACTTCGACAACGCTCGTCTTAAATTTCCAGACTAGCAAAGGATTATTGAAGTGAGTTTATGTTAAATGAAATTGACGCCAAAATAGGGAAGGCTAAAGAAGCACTGAAGCAGTTTGGTTACGACCGAATCGATGTTTCCGCAAGGGAGTTTTATGATTGGATGACTGGCGAGATTTTCTCTGATGACCCTACAACTTTGCGTGATGTTCTGGGCAATGAGTACATAATGATACACGAACTAGTGGAAATAAGCGAACTCAAGAAAATGGGAAGAACCATCGACAAACGAGTTATCGCGGACTCGCCCAGGACGGCAGTTTATGATGCACATCTAACTGCCATGGAAACAGAACTCAAATACGCACTTCACAAGTGCGACACGTACTGGGCGAAAATCAGACTGAGACAGCACAAGGAAAGCGTCCTAGACGACGATCCAAACCTTCCAGAAGAACTGCGACCGAGGGCAGAGGAAATATGCGAAAAATATCGCAGACTCACCAAACAAGCATCAGAGCGACCCTGAACCTGTGAAAGCTCTTAAGATAGCGCGCGCTTGCGTGGTTTTTCATCCTGTGGCATTACTATCGCCTCATCGGAGGTTCCATACGTGACGCTTTTTCCTTCCACGTGGAGTTTTCCAACGAGAGCACAGGTTACAGCGTCCAGTTCATGGTCACTCATTCGGCTATTCAGTCCTCTCACTCCAGCCTTCTCCAAACCCGCTCTCAATCTGTCTAGCCCCCTTTGCTTTCTTGGAATTCCAAGAACGCCTTGGGCGCCACCAGGATAGACCTCTATTACTCTAAAACGTTTGTTCTCAAGGGTTCTTCTCAGACTCATTCCCCTAGTAGTAAGTTTTCTCATCGGGCCGAGAGTGACTGGAAAGAATTTTATCCCTCTTCGCAGGAGTTCCTTGTCACACTCTCTCAGATGAACGTTCGTCCTTTGCTCTATTGACTCTCGCCTAGCCGGAAGACCCAGAGGCGCATCGATGGCAACTATCTCGGGCTTACTTTCTTCTGTCTTCTCCAACACTTCCTCATCTGTGTAGACCAGAGACGTCTCTGCTTTCATGTCCCTCAGTACGCAAAGACCCGTGGGTCTGCTTTCGACACCTGCCAAATCCAAGCCGACTATCGACATTCAACATCAACGCATTAGTCCCATGGCTAGTCTTATAATTCTTCCACAAGCGTCCTTCCCGCGGGTGGTCGGGGCAAGTGTTTGGAATTAAGCCAATCGCGCGCTTGAAACAGTGGACGCGTGCATTGTCGATTCTGGACCGTCGATTCTGGAGTCCACTAATTCCTAATTGAAATAAAAAAAGATAGGGGTGAAGTGTTTTTTTTATGAGTCTAGATTTTTCTTTTGCCTAGCGTGGATCTGAAGGTTTTTCCGCAGTGTTCAAAGAGTCCGATTGTCAGTTCCGTTCTCTTGCCGCTCTTGTCTGCTTTGCCTGCCATCTTCCAAGTCTTCTTAGGAGTGCTGACTTCTTTTCCACATAAAGGACATTTAGCCATAATGATCCCGATTCATCATTTGCATGGGATGAGCATAAAACATTTTCCATTGCGACCTCCCAAAATCGGCCTGATCACGCCCCTTCTAGCTGCAAACAACGCGAAAAGATACATCACAAGCACATACTAACGTCCAAACGGTTGCATAATCAATCGCTTGACTCCCGAAAAAATCACGGTTTAACCGCACTTTTTCCACTTAATCTAACCTATGGGAAAGGCAAATAGTTAATCAGTTGATTAAAAACAGAAAAACGATTAAACCCTTCCACGCTTATATTGACTTGAGGACTAGTGCGAAGAGGAGTATATTTTGGGTTTTTTGGGTAGGTTCAGAAAGCCAAAAGCGAAACTCTCATTGAAAACAGAGAAGCGTGAATTCATCTTGGGAGAAGAAGTGAAAGGAAACCTAGAAGTCAAATCCGAAGAGGAGTTGGACATCGAAGGGATTGGGGTTGCACTTTATTGTGAAGAGAGTGTAAAGAAAACTCGATGGGTGTCTAAGTCAGATGATAGGGGAGAAAGAACTTATCAACAACCGTATGAGGATAAGCGTGAACTGTATGCTGAACCTTTAAAATTGTGCGGAGAGATGCATATACCTCAAGGTTTCTTTTCTGTATACCCCTTCTCTTTTAAACTGCCTTCACATGGAAGGGAGACATATCATAGCGTTGATAGTAATCTTGAGTGGGGCTTATCGGCAATGATGCCTGTCAAGGGGCGACCCCGTATCACAAGTGCTGGTGAATGCCAAATTATTGTTGCTAAACTTCCACCACCTCCAACAACGCAAAAAGAAGTAATCCGAGAAGTGGTTTTGATACCGTGTTCTTATTGTGGTGGATTAATGCCACAAACTTCTCTGTTCTGTCCAAATTGTGGAGCAAGAAGAAAAGCATGAAGGGGTAAATGTGAAGTGCGAAGATAACGGTCTAATTGAGAGATTACAGAAATCCCTAGAGGATTATAAAGACGATTTGAGCACATGGACTGATTCGTTAGTGGACTTATCAGAAATTGAAGATGCTTTCGTACTGAATGGAAAACCTAAACTTGCTGGAAAAACAATTTTGGATATTGGAACGGATTGCGTGAAACCTCTCTTTATTGCTCTCAAATTCCACCCCAAGAAAATCGTGGGAATAAACGAAGAATTTCCGTATTCCTACACATCAGAGATTGAACAAAAGTCCAAACTTTTTGCAGAAACAGAGATTAAGTTCTACGATTGTAGCTTTTCTGATAAGGAAACACTCGGCAGAATTCTCAAGAGAGAAAAAGTGAAAAATGATTTTGACTTCATTCTAGTGAGCAAAACCTTACATCACTTTAGAACAGGAGAATGCAAAAGAAAAAAAGGCAAAAAGCATGATTGTGCAGAAGTTGAAACAGAAAAAAATTGCACATACAGATTTGAGGAACAAGTGATTTTCGGAGAATTGCTTGGATTAGGAAAAAGAGTAATAATTTACGAGTATTTCGACCCAAATAAAACAGATGATGACAAAGTTAGAGGAAGAGGTGGATACTTCACCTCAGCAGAATGGAAAAGAATGTTTGAGCATCTTTCTGAAAAATACAACGTCGAGTTCATTAGACCGCAACGATTCCATCTCAACAAGGAAACACTATTCCAAGTTTATCCGATACTTAGGAAAGTGGATACTATCTGTTTCTATGTGGAAAAGCAAAATGAAAAGTCTTAAAGGAGTGCAAAACGCAAAATAATATTGAGGAGTTAGTAGTTGCCAAGAGGTTGCGGGTGCAAACGTGACACTTACCTTTATGAACTGAGAGACAAGGGTAAGACGGTTTATCGTGGAATCACTACTGATGTAGAAAGACGAGTGAGAGAACATGAAAGAGATGGAAAACGTTTCACAACAATCTGGGCTAGTGGCACTCCGTATTGTAGAAAGAATGCTTCCAAGCATGAGAAAGACGGGGTTCAAATTTACAAACGCGGTCATGGAAAAAGACCGAGATACAATAAAAAACTATGAACGCTGTTAAATACTTGGTACGCCAATTTTATCTGGTGAGTCAGATGCCGAAAAAAAGAAGGAAGAGAGTCACCTTCAATGCTACCGTGACTCAGAAAAAGAAAAAGAAAGTCAGCTTCCTCGCAAAAAGATGAGAGTCAAAGCGGTTTTACTTGAAGGACGATATAGTCGTCATAGACCTGAGATATAACCACTTCAATCCCTAAAACATCATATGTCTGTCCTTGTGTTGCTGGAAGCAATTTGCTGACTCCTGACACCTCAATTTCTATAGGATATTGTGCGGTGGAACCATAAGATTTGTAGTAGAAGTAGTAAGTGTAATTATTCAGGGTAGCATGAGTACCACTATCACTAAAGACTTGGACTCGTGTGTATTCAGATTGTTTTGTTTGTCCCATCCACATAATTCCGATTACTGTTCCCATGCCGATTATGCCTATTAGCAATATGACTGTGAGAATCTTCCACGGGTTTGACTTCTTGGCTTCTGATGGCGGTGGTGATTGAGTCACCTTTTTCCCCAAATAATAGCGTATTCAACTCGGTATTAAAACTTGTTTTTCTAGCCTTTCCAATGCAGTACAGAAAGGCTCTAGTCAAGCTGAAAGCGGAATATGAGAAAAAAGAGGAAGGGCACGGCATTTAATTAATCAACTGAATTAATTTATGTCATAACCCTTTCCTCTTTTCTCACTTTCTCGATTTGAAATCTGTATGAATTCTGAAAAACTGTTATATTCGTCCAAGAGTCTGTTTTGAGAGAGTTCTTTAGATTGAAACCTGTCGAATTGAGGCTTCTGAGCGAACTTATGAAGGACAGTCGGAGAAGTGACAGAGAACTAGCTAAGGCTCTAGGCGTTTCTCAACCGACAGTCTCAAGAATGATGACAAGACTCGAAAAGGAAAAGGTCATAAAAGAATACACTATGATTCCAGACTTCCATAAACTAGGCTTTGAAATCTTAGCCATAACATTTCTCGTCCTAGACAAAGAACCAGACTCACAACAATTTGAGAGGACACTCAGCACTTTTCAGAATGTCTTAACGTTTGAAAAAGGGCTAGGCTTGAAGTATTCGCATGTGGTTGTTTCTCTTCATGAAACCTATTCTTCTTATGCGGAGTTTGAAAGAAAACTCGAAGATTCTTTGATTGCTAGGAACTCGGCAAGTTTTCTAGTTAGCCTCAATGATGATTACGGATTCTTCTCATTCTCAGCTTTAGCAAAAGAGTTGGAAACACAAAGCCGACTATGCAACAGAGACCGTAACAATAACATACTTCTACTAAACCCACTCTCTTTTTCTACACGGCAAGCCTAAGCCATGCCGTACAAAAGGCTCTAGTCAAGTTGAAAGAAGAGTATGAGCGGCGAAACTAGGTCATTATGTCGAAAGTGTAGAACAAGAAAAGGTTTATGATATTGAATATCCGAAAGCTGAAATTAGAACAAAATAAATCTCCGCCCATAGGCTTCAACGAACTCTTTCAAGCCAACCGTTTTCACAAACTTTTTCACCCTGCCCAACAAACCTTATACATGCACAGCATAAACGGTTTACGAGGCAATGAGCCATGCCAACGATAGAGTGGCGCAACGGCACGGTGCAGACGATTGACCAGACACGACTCCCCAACGAAGAAGTATCCATCACCATGAAAAACTGCCTGGACGTGGCCGACGCCATAAAAACAATGAAGATAAGAGGCGCACCCTTGCTTGGAGCAGCCGCAGCCTTCGCCTTAGCCCTCACAGCCCGCAACACAAAGGCAAAAACGAAAAAACAACTCATCATCGAACTCGAAAAAGCCGCAGAAACCATAAGAGCGACAAGACCCACAGCAGTCAACCTCTTCTGGGCCCTGGACAGAATCCTCGACAAAGCCAAAACAGTTGAAGGCAGCGCAGAAACTGTGGCCGCACTCGTCGTGGAAGAAGCAAACAGAATCGCTGAAGAAGACGTCGCCACAAACCGTCTTATCGGCAAGCATGGAGCCAGACTCATCCACGACGGAGACGCTGTGTTGACACACTGCAACGCCGGCGCGCTGGCCACTGTAGATTTTGGCACAGCCCTAGGCATCCTGAGAGCCGCATGGGAACAGGGAAAGAGGTTCAAGGTTTTCGCGGACGAAACCCGCCCGCTCCTGCAGGGCGCTAGGCTCACGGCCCATGAGCTCAAACGAGCGGGGATACCCGTCACACTGATTACGGACAGCATGGCCGGCTACGTGATGAGCAAGCAGATGGTGAACAAGGTCATCGTTGGAGCAGACCGCATAGTCCAGGACGCCGTTATCAACAAAATCGGCACCTTCACCGTCGCCGTCCTAGCCAAAGCGCACAGGATCCCCTTCTACGTCGCAGCACCCAAATCCACGTTCGACCTAAAACACACGTCTGCACAGGTCGTCATCGAGGAACGGAAACCCGAAGAAGTCACGCACATCGGCCAGCAACGCATCGCCCCAGAGGGAATAGACGTGCTAAACCCGGCCTTCGACGTAACACCGTTCAAGTACGTCTCCGCCATCGTGTGCGAAGCCGGCATCCTGCGCAGAAAGGATTTGAAACGGTTTGAGGCCAACCGCTATAAGTGAAAAGACTGTTATGCATGCTGAGAGGCGTTCAGATGAGCAGGAGTGAAGAAAAAGCGCCGTCGGAGCTCAGGGCCAAGGGCTTGCTCGTGAAAGAGGGCGTGAAGGTTCCTGAAAAACGGTTTGTAGACGAGCTTTCCCAGAGAGGCTACGGCTTGCCTGGAAAGAAAAGTTTTCTGCTTACATTCTACGAGGCGCTCTACCTCGTAGACAAGTCGATGCTGGAGGTTGAGGATGAAAACGGTGAAAAAGCGGGTTTTCAGAGGCTGCTCCAGTGTTACGAAAGCGTTAACGAGAACGCGTGGGCGTGCTACCTGGTCTTCCGTGATTTGAGAAGCAGGGGATACGTTGTGCGCGATGGCTTCGGCCAGGGCGTGGATTTCCGAGTTTACGAGCGCGGCGACTACAGCAAGGACACGGCAAAGTACCTGATAGTGAGCGTTCAAGAGGGAAAGCCTATTGCAGTTGAAAGCCTGAGCCGCGCGTTGACACAGAGCCTGAGCCTCAAGAAAGAACTCGTCCTGGCCGTCATGAACCGCAGAGGAGAAATAGTTTACTACTCCGTCTCAGAATTAAGCTTGAAATAAGAGGGGGAAGGCTGAGCATGGCCGAGTTCAAGACCGTCCGAGGCATGAGAGACTTTCTCCCAGAAGAAGCCAGGCTGCTACGACACGTTGAAGGCAGGGCTAGGGAAGTGGCGAGGCTCTACCGTTACAGGGAGATTGTGACGCCCGTCGTTGAGTCATACGAGCTCCTGTCAGCCAAAGCCGGTGAAGAAGTCAAATCGCGCATGTTCCTCTTCAAGGACCTGGGCGGAAGAGACGTCGCGTTGCGACCGGAGTTCACCGCCTCCGTGGCTAGGCTTGTGGCCACGACCTTGCGGAACGAGCCCAGACCGTTCAGGCTCTTCTCGGTTGGAAGCATATACAGGTACGATGAGCCACAACGGGGCCGTTACCGAGAGTTCTGGCAGACGAACTACGAGCTGATGGGTTCAAGCAGACCAGAGGCAGATGCTGAAATCCTGCTACTGACGAACAGCCTCATGCAGACCGCAGGGTTGAAGAAGTTCGCGTTCAAAGTCGGCCACATCGGCGTCCTTAGAGGCATACTTACCCAAGAGAAACTCGCGGACAAGGTGCAGAGCGCCGTCATGCAGCTCATGGACAAGAAACAGTACGAAGATGCGTTCAGACTGGTGGAAAGCGCAGGCGTGTCAGAAACGTGCATTTTGACCCTTCGAAAACTGGTCGAACTCAAGGGCAACAACGTTCTCGACGTGGTCGACAGAGTAGCCGAGCTTGTGGGAGATTATGAAAAGTCTGTTGAGGCTTCGAGGAACCTGGGCGAGATTCTGGATCTTGTATTGAAGAGCAGATGTGATGTTGACATGACGGTTGACGCGGGGTTCGCCAGGGGGCTAGAGTATTACACGGGAATGATTCTTGAAGTCTACGTGCCCGACCTGGACATAGCATTGGGCGGAGGCGGAAGATACGACAGGCTGATTGAGCTGTTCGGGGGCGACCCGACCCCTGCCGTGGGCGTTGCCCATGGAGTGGACAGGCTGATGCTGGCGTTGCAGGAGCAGAAGGCTGCCCAGAGAACCTTGCGAGAGACTGAGGAGGAAAGGGCGGTACTGGTTGTTCCCATCAAGGAGGAGCTTAGGGGTGAGGCCTTGAGGGTTTCGCAGATGCTTAGGAACGCGGGAGTGTCGGTTGAGCTTGAGGTCATGGGGCGAAAGATGGCCAAGGCGTTGGAAGATGCAGATAGGAGAAAGATGAGTTACGCTGTGATAATCGGGGAAAGAGAGCTCAAAGAAGGAGCAGTCGTCGTTCGAAACTTGGCCAAAAGAGTGCAGAGCACGGTCAAGATTGAAGATGTTTTGGAAGCAGTGAAAAGCTAGAGTCCAAATCGTGCAGCGACCAAAGCATCTGATGCTGGATTTTGAGCCCTTGCTTCTAGGTGCCTGATTCGCGATTTCTCTGAGGCACAAACCGTTGATGACGTCACACGTTGTGTGATTCTTCCGCACTGCTTGAGATTATCTCTTTTGGTTTGAGGCAATTCCTGGAGTTCCTCGCACCATGGGTTTCATTTCCGACGCTTGTCATGGCGCGCGCTCCGCGTTCTTACGTTGTTTTGGCAGTCTCTGAGTTGTTGCGTGTATTCTGAAGGGCGGCTAATCATGGGTGGAGAAAATGTTTGTGTACTCTTTGCTCTCCCAGTAGGATGCTACTCTCCTAGCGAGTAATCCGTCGATGAAGCAGTAAACGATGAAAAACACTGTGGTAGTAACCAGGCTTGGGATAACTAGGTTTATGACGAGTAAGGGTATTCTTGCGATTGCCAGTATTATCAACAGGATTAAGCCCTGGCCCAAAACACTCTTCCAGCCTCGTTTTATTGAAACATGCCAAATATGCTCGGTCAAAAAGCTGTTCAAACCGCCAATTATGAACAAGAGCACAACAATCCCCAGTATGAAGCCGATTATGAAGCCCACCAAAATCAGGAAAGCGGTGAGAACAATCCACACTATTTCAGCCACCATTAGTAGCGCTGAAAAGGCCGTTCCGTGTAGGAAAAACCTAGCCAGCGTGGCCTTCCATGAAAGCTTCGCGAAAGCGGCCTTATCCGATTTTTGAGGCTCATTGGGAGTCCACCATCCGTCCCTGGGCTGCAAGGCCCAGTTCGCGTGTTTGGTTTGGTCGTAGGCCAGAAAGGCGAGGGGCGACTGCGCAAGACAAAACAATACCAAAGCGACCCACCACAGACTCGTAGCCAGCGACATCACGAAAATTGGAGTCACGACAATCAAGTCTGCCATGAGAAGACCGAATAACACGGGATACTTGAGCACTATTGCCCATTCACTATCATACGGTGTTCCGCCGCTTTTCCAGACGAATGCTACTTCTTTGGCGACGAATCCGTCAACGAAGCAGTAGGCAATGTAGACCACTACGATAGTGATCCAGCTTGGAATCAGGAAGTTTATGATGATGGATGGTATTCCAACCAGTACCAGGACGATGGACAGGACGAGGCCGTGGGCCAGAACAGCCTTCCAGTCCTGGCTTATTGAGACTTTCCATACGAACTTTGTTAGGAGAATGTTCAAGCCACCTTCTATGAATATGTACAGAACGAAGCTCAGTATCAAACTGATTACTACGCCCAGCATTAGACCGACTGCGAAGCCTACCATTACCAGAGTACCAGTAACAAATGCCCATACGATCGTCGAAACTGCTAGTAGCGCAGAGAAGGCTATTCCGTGAAGAAAAAACCTGGCCAGTAGGGACCCAAATGAGTGGCCTTTCTGTTCTCCTTCTTTCTCCACCGGACTTCCCCCAATATTCATACCAACAGAAGAATTAATATACTTTCTCCAATAGCAATATGCGTTAGAAACAGAAAGAATAATTTTCTGAATCAAGTGAGTGACATCCATACGCTTGGAGAGCAAAGCATCCGCCCGCTCAGTCCGATTTCGCATCGAAGCTCCTTGTACACCACGGAAGATTAAGATCAGAGCGCAACCACAGATGGTTGTTGTATGTCGACAAACAGACTAAGACTTATCTTCTCGGCGGAAGGAGTGGACAAACAACATAGAATAGAGTGTAGCCAGTGAGGACCAGACTGGTCAGAAAAAGCGTATTGCAACGTGTGGACGACTGAAAGCCATGAGGAAATCAGACTCGGAAGAAAACAGCCCAAATTCGCGGTCGGCCAAGCTTTTTCGCGGCAACACCGCGGTAATCATCGGCAGCAACATGGTGAATGGTTTTGGAACAGGAATAATCGGTCCTTTCCTTTCGCTTTACTTCGTCAGCATCGGCGGAGACCCTATAAGATTAGGGTTCATGTCTTCAATATCAATCATAATACAGTGCTTGATACTCTTCCTAGGAGGACGCGTAGCAGACCACTACGGTAGAAGAAGACTGATAGTGATCGCAGCGTTTTACGCAGTGCTCTTCCCAGCGTTGTACGCGTTGATTCGTGACTGGCGAATCTTCTTCGTAACATCCGCGATGGGCGCTTTCGGAGCCATATCCAGTCCAGCGTATCATGCAACAGTGGCTGATTCGATTCCTCCCGAAAAAAGAACTACAGCGATTTCAATGCTTCAAGTTTTTCCCTCCTTTCCTGCGATATTCTCTCCTCTGATTGGAGGATGGTTCATAGACACGTACGGCCCGCAGAGCGGCTTCAGACTGGCCTGCGCGTTCGTTGCAGGAACAACATTGGTCTCTGCCGCAATTTTGCTGCTGTTCCTCAAAGAAACAATACGACCAAGAAACGGACAGAAATCCACTGTCCTTGGCAACTCGACGGTGAGTATCCGTGGTGCACTATCAGCAAAATCGCTGCACAGTCTAATGGCACTGCTTTTTGCGTACGGACTCGTCGCCTTTGCCAACGCGCTGATCAGCAATTACTACATTCTCTACGCAACTCAAGTCATAGGTCTTGACACATTGAGTTATGGAATCATCGTCAGCCTACAAATTCTTTCCATCACGCTCTTGAAAATTCCTGGAGGATGGGCAAGTGACAAGTATGGCAAGAAGAAGATCATGATAATCTCAATATTAACGTGTACCCCCTTCGTAGTCGCGTTCACATTCTCTCGATTATTCGTTCAAGCAGCGATCACCATGATCCTATTGGCAATAGCAGGAATGTACTATGCACCAGCGCATGAAGCTCTTCAAGCTGACTTAGCCCCCCGGGAAATTAGAGGAAGAATCACGTCTTTTTGGGACATATGTGGCGCCATCGGAGGAGCCGTAGGCGCACCCCTTGGAGGCTTTTTCTTCCAAACAATCAGTCCCGCAACACCTTTCTACCTTTTCGCCGTAGTTGAGGTGGCAGCTGCCCTCTTGATACTCGTCGCTGTCAAAGAACCGCAAAAAGCACAAAACTAAAGAAATCAGGCGAACATGATGCCGACTGCAATTTTTGAGCGAGCAAGACGACAGATACGCGCGCGAGACGCGCCAACCGCAAAGAATAATCCTAAGACCTGTCCGTACGCAGCAGAGGAAAACTCAGCATACAAAGATACCTAAGACTAATGCACCATCTCAATTGGCGCCCAAATTATCTATTTGCTGCGCCCTGCAAAAGTGAATTTTGATCGTTTGTTAACTGACGTTTTCAGTCAGTCTACGTCTCCAGTTTCGGGAATTATTTCCATGGGTTCGTTCTTAATCTTCTCGGTTCTCTTGTGTCCCACTTCTGAAATGACAGATTCGACTACGATGAACACGACAATCAGAATCACTATCAGAAGTATTCCGATGGAATTGCGCATGTCAAGTGCTATGTATCCGAGCCAAGGAACCCGCATGACAACTTTCCCGATCACATTCTCCGCTGGAGTCGGCGAATAAGGACCTGGCTCAAAGTTATTGTCACCCTGAGTTATGAAATAGATTTGTCCGTTCGAGACGGTTTTGCCAACCGCTCTGTGAACGATTAGTTCATCATTGCCGATAGCGCGAAATACTAGTATGTCGCCAGATCTCCCGCTCTCGTTGAATGGGGCAGCGTAGACATCATTCGGGTTGACCCCCTCCACTATGATTAGATCACCCGTGTGCAGTGTCCGCGAGAAGGGGCCTGCCCAGCCTGGATCAGGCGCACCTTTGGGCACGCTCATGCTTCCAGAAGCCACAGCAAGCACGGGATAATCCGTGTTTAACCCCAAACGCAGGCCGTACCAAAAGCCTAAGACCACCACGACTATGAGGAGAATCATTACGACGGTCCGAAAATACTCGTTTTTCCATAATTGCTTGTTTCGTTGTGTTGCCAACAGGTGACCTTCTTTACCGCTCAACTCGGGCTTTCTATTAGACTGAAACAGGCATCCTTTAAAACTTGATGGTTTGCATAGCATTGAGCCTGAGCACTCGCTGAACAAGAAACCGATTTCTGTGAAACCCGTGAAGACAACCAAGGCAAGCCCATGGAAAAGGTTAGACAAATCAGAAATGAGATAGAAGACAGAGTTAAGAAACCGATTTCAGAGGTTGCCGTATGACCAAAAAAGGCATTATAGAACTGAAATGGAGGGCGGTGTTGTATCTTGTTGTTAGCACACGCTTGTGCAACACGCAGGGTTGTCGTAGTAGTCTCTGCATACTCGAATCAGATTTTGGTCTTGTGTCAGCATGGCGACCTCATCGAACCAGTCCGATAGTGTTAGGAGTGTGCGCATATCGGTGATGATCATTCCGAGGGATTCAACCGATTGGTCGGACGAGCAACCTAACAAGCGTATTTTGCCCAGGTTTGAAGAGTCTTCTTTTTCAAAAATCTCCCGTGTCATGGCGATGTTTAATTTGACTTTGCGTTTCTCTTTCGCTTCTACCAATGATTCCTTCAGTCCAATTAGAACTGCCGGGTGTGAAATGAAAATGGTTATTTCTTTGCGTGCCGCTGCAACTAGCGTTTTCATTCTGTTGATTATGTTCTTTTGTCCCCGGATGATGTAAGCTACTTCCAGTTCCTCCGGCTTTGCGGCACTCTCGTACACTGGCGTCAGCATGTCCACCAAAACGTCCGCTTCCCTTATTTTCTCATTGAGCCTTTCAGTCAGTTGCTGTTTCAGATTGGCGACAGCGTCCTTCGGTGCCATGGGCAGGTAAATATTTGGATTGCCTTTCTGAACTATGAGCATGCCTTTCTTAGAGAGCCCGTCCAGAGCGTAGTAAATTTTCGAGTCAGGGATACCCGTTTCCTTGCACAGTGCACTCGCCGTCATGTTGGAATGTGTCAAGAGCGTGAGGTAAATCAACGCCTCATGTGTTGGTAATTCTAGTTCTTTGAGTCGCGAAACTATTCGGTCTCTGGCGACGGTTTCCTTGAAGTTCACAATTGCTTCCTCCTACTCCTAGTAAGTAGGAGTCAGAGAATCCTTAAATAGTTTTCTACTACCATTGCGTAGTAGATACCAATAAATGGAGAGATCTGAAATGGAAACAAAAGAAGACCAGCACGATACCCAACTTGAGAATGAACGCGGGCACAGACTCAGGAGCCGCGCCATCGACCAGCTCGCCATTGGATCCGTAGTAGCTCTATGGGGCATCCTCTTGACACTGAAGCAAGTTGGAATAATAGACAAGAACGTGAGCACCTGGCCTATTGCCTTGGCGGCCTTCGGCATACTGCTCGTGGCTGGTGGCATCTACAGATGGAGCAGATCGAGAAATCTGTGAGAAAGTGGTTCGCTCGGAAAAGTAAGTGACAGGACATGGTAAAAATGGAATGTGCAAGCAAGAAAGAAGAAAAAGTAAAGAAAAAAGTGCAAGCTGATTGAAAAAAACAACACGGAGGTGATATGCTATGGAAGACAAAATCAAATTGTTGATCGCGGTTGGAGCTTCTGTTACGGCAAATTGCATACCTTGTCTTAAAACCGCTGTTACTCAGGCTGAGTCAGTAGGAGTGGATAAGAAAGAAATCCTCGAAGCAATTGCGATAGGGAGAGTTGTCAGAAAGGGTGCATTTGGCAAGATGGACAAATTCGCCTCAACCCTAACCGGAAAGAATGTGGGCAACTCAGACGAATGTCCATTCGGCTCAACAGAAGAGGAAGTCAAAGAATGGGTAGAACAAGACGATCAATGTGGTTGCACTTGAAAGATTGATCCCTTGAAGACTTCACTCAGGATGGGTTAAATAACGCGTATAATTCATCATGTGGGAGGTGCGTAGTGTGAAAGAAGAAAAATTAAAGAAAATAGTTCGAGACGGCTATGCAAAGATAGCTAAGAAAGAGAAAACCCCTGCGGGCTCTCTGGCTTCCTGCTGCTCTAATACCTCAGACATGAGCAAGGATATTAGCAGAAGAATAGGCTACAGCGAAAAAGAAATAGGCTCAGTTCCAGTAGGCGCAAACCTGGGTCTAGGATGCGGCAACCCCGTTGCTTTAGCTTCCCTGGAAAAAGGACAAACCGTTCTAGACCTCGGTTCGGGGGGAGGGTTTGACTGTTTTCTGGCAGCTAACAGAGTCGGCAAGAGTGGCAAGATCATCGGCGTGGACATGACCGCCGAAATGATTGACAAGGCCAGAGAAAACGCCAGAAAAGGCAAGTACGAAAACGTTGAGTTCAGGCTCGGAGAAATCGAGAACCTACCCGTGGCAGACGGAAAAGTGGACGTTGTAATCTCAAACTGTGTAATCAACCTCTCACCGAACAAGAAACGCGTGTTCGAAGAAGCCTTCAGAGTTCTGAAGCCGAACGGAAGACTAATGGTCTCAGACATTGTTCTGCTGAAGAAGCTTCCCGAAATCATAAGAAAAAACGTTCAGGCATACATCGGATGCCTCTCAGGCGCCGAAATGAAAGACAGATACCTCCAAATGATAAGAGAGGCGGGCTTTCAAGAAGTCAAAATCATCGAAGAAAACTACTTCCCAGTCGAAAACATGGCGAACGATCCAACCGCACAAGCAATCGCCAAAGCCAAAGAAATCCCCGCAGAAAAACTCAAGAAAATCGCAAACACCGTCGCAAGCGTAAAAGTCACTGGCGTTAAGCCCAAGAATTGAAGGACAAAAAGGCCAATATGGAGCGCGAGCTAGTTGCTTATCTCTCTCTTCGGAGGAAGTCGCCTATGTCCAGAATGTTCTCTACCGCTGGACCTCTTCTTTTTCTGTCCAGATTACGCAGCATCTTGCCGAAGCCTAGGCACTCACCATATGAGTTTAGGACCAATATGTAGTCACCCTTTTTCGTCGAACCTGCCACTTTCGTTATTCCTTGTTCGAATACGTCTCTTCCGCAGATGAATAGCCATTCCGCCTTTTTTTCGATATTTATTCTGCTTGCTTTTTTCTGTGCAACCATATTCAGCAGATTGAAGCTTGGAAAGAATTTTCCATCTTTGACTCTTCCCAAGTAGGTTCCTGCATAGTGGAAGCCTTCCGACGTCAATCGCTTGACATTCTCACTTAGGAGGAAGTATCGACCCTGCTTTTTCACGATGAAATTTTCATCAAAGGTAATCTGCGTTCCGAAGCGGCTTACAAAATCGTCTAAAGGCTTGATCATGCAGCCTTCCGCCGTTTCAGTTTACACACAAAGAACCCCTGCGTGTGTCCTGGCCAGATTCGCCTGCACTTTTCTATTGAACTATCCAAGCATTTCCCGAAAACGTCTGTCAGAGCCCTCTGTCCATGACAGCTGATTTCTTCCACTTGAAGGTCAAGGTTTCTTATGGCCCAGTCAATGTTTAACTCGTCTTCTTCAGGCTCCAAGGAACAGGTCGAATACACTATTTCACCATCGTCTTTTAGAACCTTAACTGTTTTAGCCAGTATCTCTCTTTGAAGCCCCGCGTTTCTTTCTACATCCTTGATAGTTCTTCTATTGAACCAGTTTTTGTCTGCCGCGAAGTTCCCTGAGCAGGGCATGTCGAGAAGTATTCGGTCAAAACCCCCTCTCAATTGAGAGACTTGTCTTGAATCCAAGAAGTAGACCACTGTATTCTTGACGCGGCATCGTTCTAGTTGGTTTGTCAACGCTGTCAGCCTTTGTCTTCTGATGTCTAGAGCGACTATTGCGCCTGTGTTGTGCATTGAATCAGCCAGTTGCACGGTTTTTCCTCCGGGAGCTGCACAGGCGTCCAACACGGTTTTGTTTTCTAGTTCTGTGAACAGGATGACTGGTATTTGAGCCGCTGCCTCTTGAATTGAGTAAAGGCCCAGGAGGTATTCTGATGTCGCTCCGACCGAGAATTTTGCTTCACAAACCCAGTAGCCGTGGTCGAGGAAAGAAACCTTTTCAAGTGATATTCCAATAGACTGTAGCCTCTGCAGGATGGCTGATGTTTTGTCTACGTTCATGGTGTTTATCCTTAGTGCACGTCTAGGTGTGACGTCTTCGTATTTCCAGCCTAGTTCTTGGTAGCGATTTATGAAGAAATTCTTGCTAGACATTGATGATAGTTTACGATGCTGTTCATAAAAACTTGGTGTTGGGGCACCGATGTAGACTCACTTCGTCAGTCTTCTTGTGAACCACTTCCTGATTTCTTCGACGAAGACTATAATGACTGCGAGAGACGCTAGGAACGCCCATTCAAACGGCCCTAAGGGTGCTGTGCCAAAAAGCGCTTGCATTGGTGGAGCGTATATCAGAAGAGATATTATGGATATTTGGGAGGCTATGCCGAGCCATATCCACTTGTTGCTTGTGAGGCTTGTTTTGAAGATGGAAACTTTGTTCGTTCTGCTTGCCAAGACGTTGCCAACCTGGGCTATCACGATGCCAGCAAAGGTCATTGTGGTACCTGTGGCGTAGATAATCGGATTTTGAGCGACCCAATTATTGCGCTCGACCACAGACATTCCGAGGTGCCAGCCTCCTGCTGACCAAGTGATGAGGCACCCGATCATTGCGCCCGTGGCGATAATCGCGCCTATGTACAGGGAGCGGAGAAAAACCTTTGTGCTAAACAATCGTTCTTTAATGCTCCGTGGCCGTTCCTGCATTATGCCGACTTCTGGCGGTTCTCGGCTCAGAGCCAAGGATGGAATTACTTCAATTCCCAAGTCTATGGCTAGGATTTGGGCGACAAGCAGTGGAAGAGGCAAGCCCAGCACGACGTAGAGGACAAAGGGAATCAGTTCGGCCCAGTTGTGGGCGAAAACGTACACGATGAACTTCCTCAGGTTCTCGTAGATTGTCCGTCCAGACTCTACCGCCTTGACGATTGAGGCGAAACTGTCGTCCAGCAGAACCATATCCGCAGCTTCTCTTGCCACATCTGTTCCTGAAACGCCCATGGCTACTCCTATGTCCGCTTCTTTCAACGAGGGAGCATCGTTTGCTCCATCTCCTGTTACGGCCACGATTTCACCATTCTGTTTGAGAGCTTTCACTATCCGAAGTTTCTGTTCGGGTGAAACCCTTGCAAAAATGACGTTTTCTTTCCTGACCTCTTCCGAGATTTGTTCGTCCGTAATCGCTTCCATGTCGATGCCGCGGATTATGCGGCATTTATTTGGATCCACTATGTCCACTTCTCGAGCTATGGTCTGAGCCGTCGGACCATAATCTCCAGTTATTATGACAATCTTTATTCCGGCCTTTTTTGCCACGGTCACCGCATTCTCCACTTCTGGGCGAGGTGGGTCTTTCATGGCAATAAGCCCCACCAGAACCATGTCTCTTTCAACATTTCTAGCCTTGAAAGCGCCATTCGCTGGCAGCTCTGAGTAAGCCACGGCTATGACGCGAAGACCTTCTTCTGCGAACTCCCGAATTCTTGTCTCGGCAGCGTTGAGATATTCTTTGGTCAGGTTTTCCACATTGTCCTCAACCAACACCCTGTTGCATATGGAGAGGATGCTTCTAGGCGCGCCTTTCGTGTAAGCACAGATAGTGTGGTCATACTTGTGAATCGTCGTCATCCTTTTTCTCCGCGAGTCAAAAGGTATGACGTTGTGAATTGGCTTCTGTGCCAGCAAGCTCTGCGGGTTTAGCCCGTACTTTATGGCGGCTACGAGTAATGCACCGTCTGTTGGGTCTCCTACGATGCTCCAGGATCTGTTCCTGTCTGAAGGCGGCTCGAGCTTGGCACTGTTGCAGAGGGCTGAGATTTCCAAGAGTTTCTCAACCGTGCCGGATTCTTCCTTTTCCAAAGGCTTGCCGCTGTTCACAAAATCGCCGGCGGGATTGTAGCCGACCCCTGAAACATCTACAATCCTATCTGGAACCCACATTTTCGTGGCGGTCATTTCGCCCTTCGTAATCGTTCCTGTTTTGTCGGTGCATATCACGGTTACGCTGCCGAGCGTCTGAACTGCCGACAAACGCTTCACTAGAACGTTTTCTCGCACCATCTTCAATACGTTAATTGCCAAGACGCTGGACACGGTGACCTGCAACCCTTCTGGAACTAATGCCACCATCACGCCTATCATGAACAGGATGGCAGTGACGAGTAAAACGTGAAGCAATGTCAAACTTACGAAGAAGAATGCGATACCCACGGTTATGGCTAGAATGAAGTCGTATCTTGCAGCGTAGGCAATCTCTTTCTGTAAGGGACTCGCCTCTTCCTTTATCTCCTGTGTAAGCCCGGCGATCTGCCCGAACTTCGTTTCCATACCTGTTTTGACTACGACTGCTTTGCCTTGACCCGTGGCAACGCTTGTGCTCATGAAAACGAGGTTGGAGACATCAAGGTAAGTGGAGTCTACCGTTTTGATAGCTTTGGTCGTTCGGGGCTGCGGCTCAGATTCGCCCGTTAACGGAACATTATTGGTCCACAGATCGAAGGCTTCTACCAACCGCGCATCTGCAGGAACCCGGTCACCCTCTTCAAGGACGATAAGATCGCCTGGAACCAAATCTCTTACCAGAATCTTCTTCAGTTCCCCGTCTCGGATGACCTTGGCATACTCGGGCATCCAGCTCTTCAGGGTTTCCATCGCTTTTTCCGCACGCCATTCTTGGAAAAGGCTGAACAAAGCGTTTACAAGGACCACGGCAAAGATTATGGCGCTTGTCTCCCACATGCTGAAGTTGTTTTCCCATATGGCATCCACCGCGGCAAGCAGACTCGCAAAAAGCAGCAACACGCCAAACAAGTCTTTGAGTTGCCCCAGAAACTTGTAGAGTATCGAGACGTGTTTCTTCTCGACTAGTATGTTAAGACCGTGCTCGGCAAGTCGTCTCTTGGCCTCTTCACTTGTCAATCCTGCAGGTGAGGTTTTCAGAACCTCGAAGACCTCTTTGACATGCAGAGTCGCAGCATCCTTCAAAAATACCCTCGCTCCTCAAAATCGTTTTCAACTCGGATGCGTTAAGGTCCTTTAGAACAGTTGTCTCTGGTCAGGCAGTCAGCTAAGAAAACGTGCGGCAACAAAATGTTGCTTGTTTGTGCCAAAATGGTTAGAACATACATCTAGATCAGCCTGTTGAGACCTTGCTACTCTGCGAATCTGCGCATCTTTGCGTCTATCACCGATATTTTGTTGTTTACAATGACTAGCCCTTACATTTAAACTAATCGGACAATCGTGGACTGTTTTGTTCTGAGAAGTCTTAAATGTAGAAGTGGCTTATGTTGGTTGTTGCGCAGATGGTAGGGATGAGTGGAAAACAGGCTTTTGTAATGATGATTCAAAACAGATGGTGGAATGAATTTTGCCGTCGCAATCATGAGGGAAGAAAGACCCATTCATTCGTGCTCAGAGGAATAGCCCCGCCCAAGGATGCTTCGACGGTTCTATTCTATGTAACCAAGCCAGTGGGTGAAATTGCCGGGTACGCCGACTTCATCGAGCGAAAAGTTGGGGACGCTGACAGACTGTGGAAAGAGCATGGCGATGAGTCGGTGTTGAGCTCAAAGGAGAAATACGATGGTTTCGTCAAGGATTCGCAGAGAGTGTCTTTCGTCAGGTTCAAGGATTTGCACGAGGCAGCTAGGACTATCCCACTTAGCCATGTTCTAATGTCTCTTGGAGTCAGAAGACTAGGCAGGAAAGGTTTTTACATTGATAGGGAAATTGAGGACAAGTTTGTGGCGTTGATGAAGGAAAGAACCTAGTAGTACAACCAAATCTGTTTCCAACGGCATTGATGAAACGAATGGCACAAAGTTAATAGGTCGCTTTTTTTACATCCATGTAGCTCATCTTTAGGCAGTGGAAACCTAGAATGTTCGAAATGTCAAAGGCAACTCCTTTACAGATATTCATGAGTTTTTCGCTACCGCAGGGAAGGTTTGATTATGGTACGCTACAGGCAAGTTGAAGAAATTCAGAAGCTGATGAATTATCCGGAAATGATTAGAAACACTAGCATTATTGCTCACGTTGATCACGGTAAGACGACGCTTTCAGACAGCCTCTTGGCCGCGGCTGGAATAATCAGTGAACAGAGGGCGGGACAACAGCTTGCACTCGACTCTTGGGAACTTGAACAGAAGAGACAGATGACCGTTTTTGCCTCCAACATTAGCTTAGCTCACAATTTCCAAGGAAAGGATTATCTGATAAACCTCATCGACACTCCTGGACACATTGACTTCAGCGGCGCAGTCACAAGAAGCCTCCGAGCAGTAGACGGCGCCCTTGTCGTTGTTGACGCAGTTGAGGGCCCTATGACTCAGACGGAAACGGTCCTGATGCAAGCCCTGCGCGAAAGGGTTAAACCCATTCTTTTCATAAACAAGGTTGACAGGCTCATAAAAGAAATAAAACTGACGCCTGACGACATTCAGAAGAAATTCGCAAAAATCATCACGAAAGTCAACACTCTCATCGAAAAGTATGCGCCGCCTGAGCACAAAAAGGACTGGCAGGTCAAAGTTGAAGACGGCGCCGTCGCCTTCGGTTCAGCCCTCCACAAGTGGGGCTTAAACCTGCCACACATGAAGGCGAAAGGCGTGACATTCGCAGAAATCATCGACGCCTACACCGGAGAGCACGAGGAGGTTACCAGAAAGGTTGACGCCCTGAGCAAGAAGGCTCCAGTGCAGGACCCTATCCTGGACATGTTCATTGAGCACTTGCCAAACCCGATAGAGGCTCAGCCTTACAGGCAGAGTCAGATTTGGCCTGGCGACGCAAACGGCGTTGTGGGCGAGGGGATGGCCAAGGTTGACCCCAAGGGTCCGCTTCTGATGTGCGTGTCAACGATTGAGGTTGACACTCACAGTGGAGTTGTGGCCATCGGACGTGTTTTCAGCGGCACGGTGGAAAAGGGAAAGCTCGTTCAACTCATAACCAGCAGACAGAAGGGCACGATTCAACAGGTTTACATGAGCATGGCCGCTGACCGAGTGATAATCGACAAAGTTCCCGCCGGCAACATCGCTGCCCTCTCTGGTCTGCCTTCGATCCACGTGGGCGAGACCGTTGCAGAGGATGGTGTGGAGACGCAGGCGTTTGAAGGGTTGAAGTACGTTTCAGACCCTGTGGTAACGGTGGCTGTTGAACCTGCCGACGTCAAAGACTTGCCACTTTTCGACAAGGTAGTGCACAAATTGACGACTGAAGACCCTAACCTGCACTTCCTGATAAACAAGGAAAGCGGAGAATATCTGCTCAGTGGCATGGGTGAGCTTCACTTGGAAATAACGGCTTATCGCATGCAGGAAGCCAACCTGAAAGTGAAAATTAGCAAGCCAATCGTAATCTACCGCGAGACTATCAGCCATGACCTTAAGGGTCCGGCGATAATGGGCAAGAGCCCTAACAAGCACAACAAGCTTTGGGTGACGATGGAGAAGTTGCCGGACGACGTGGTTGAAGCAATCAAGCTTGGAAAAATCAGTGAAATGCAGACACGCGATGAGAGGCAGAAGATTCTTAAAGGGTTCGGCTGGTCGACGGATGACGCACGCAACGTCGTGGCTATTGAAGGCAACAATCTTCTTGTCAACAGAATCAAGGGAAGACAGTACGTTGAAGAAATAATGGACCACATAAAATCGGGTTTCAGAGAAGCAGTGTTCACGTCTGTTTTGGCGAAGGAACCTGCGTACGGCTTGAAGATAAACCTGGAAGATGTGACGGTTCATGAAGACCCGGCGCACCGTGGTCCAGCGCAGATATTGCCCATGACTTGGCGTCCGATATGGTGCGCCTTTCTCCTCAGCGACCCTAAGCTTCTGGAGCCGCTGATAAGTTTCGACTGCAAGGTTCCCAACCAGTTCGTGAGCAGCGTCATAGCCATAGTTCAAAAGCGCCGAGGCAAAATATTAGACATGACCAACGAGGAAGACATGATAATCGTCAAAGCAGAAATGCCAGTGTCCGAATCGTTCGGCCTAGCTGAAGAACTGCGGTCCTCCACGGAGGGCAGAGCGTTCTGGGCTACGCAATTCAGCCGCTGGGCTCCGGTTCCAGAACAAATGAAAGATGAAATAATAAAGCAAATACGCGAACGCAGAGGTTTATCACCGACACCGCCGAGACCTGAAGAATTCTTCGAAGAATAATAGAACGAGAGCAAGTCACGCCTTTTTTTAGGCGCCTATTTCTCCCTGTTTTCCTTGAATTTTCAGTAAACCTTATTGATTTTGAGGGTCATAAGACTGTAATGGATTATTATGATACTTGGTATTTGCGGGAGTCCGAGAAAACAGGCGACTGAGCACGTCTTGAGAGAAGCCTTGAACTTACTGGGAAAGATGGGTTTTGAAACAGAATTCTTCACTGTCAGAGGCAAGAACATCGGGTTCTGCCAGCACTGTGATTACTGTTTGAGAAATAAGGAGTGCAAGCTGAAAGATGACATGTACGCGCTTTATCCATTGCTCAGAAAGGCTGATGGACTGGTGATTGCTACGCCAGTTTACAACGGCGGAATAAGTGCCCAGGCGAAGACTGTTATGGATAGGTGCAGGGCCTTGTTTGCCGCCGACAAGAACGTGTTGAGGTATAAGGTTGGTATGGCCATCGCAGTCGGCGGAGACAGAGCTGGAGGACAGGAACTGGCAATCCAGCAAATCATGACTTTCTACGTTTTGAACGGCGTCATCCCCGTCAGCGGTGGTCCATTTGGAGCAAACTTGGGAGCCACTTTCTGGTCCAAGGACACCCTGAAGGATGTTAAACAGGATGAAGAAGGATTCAAGACTCTTAAAAAGACTGTGAAGAGATTCGCTGACCTTGTGAAACAGAATGATATCAAGAAAAGAGCCTAAAATGGTGTGATTATGACAGGAGACCCAGCAAGAAGTGAGGAGAAGAAGAAGAGGAAAGTCGCGTGGGGAATCACGGGCAGCGGAGACAGATTGCCCGAGACAATCGACACCATGATAGAGACTAAGAAACAGTATCAAAATGACGTTGATGTGAGGGTTTATCTTTCGAAGGCGGGAGAACAGGTCGTCAAATGGTACAAGCTTCACGAGCATTTGAAACAGAATTTTGAAAAAGTCTGGGTCGAACTCAACTCTAACTCGCCATTTCTTGCCGGTGACCTCGAACTGGGAAAATCTGAGTTCTTGCTGATTGCGCCGGCAACGTCGAACACCGTGGCAAAAATCGCAGCAGGAATAACCGACACGCTACTCTGCAACTCAGCAATCATGGCTTTGAAAGCCTTTGTTCCCGTCTACATCATGCCCAGCGATTACAAGGAAGGAACTGTGGTCACAAGGCTCCCTAATGGGAAGGATCTCAAGCTAAGAGTAAGAAAAGAAGATGCAGAAAACGCAAGAAAGCTGTCTCGCATGGAAAACGTGTTTGTTCTTGAAAAACCAGAAGACATCCGTGAGGTCTTCAAGAAGCATTTCAGACAGAAAGAGCGGGAATGAGAGCTGGGCGAAACAATGAACTTTGCACTGCTTGTTGTTCCATTGGTGGCCGGGATGTTTCTTGGCTACTTTTTGCGTGAGAAGAGGAAAGTCAATCTTGGCAAAGCCACGTTTGGAATAATTCTTGTGTTGATATTTTCGCTTGGTTTTGGAATAGGTTCAAACAGTGAATTGTTGAATTCGTTACCCGATGTTGGCTTGAGCGCTGTCGTCATTGCTTCGCTTGCCATAGTGTTCAGTGTGGTCCTTGTTAAAGCAGTTAAGAGAACGGCGGGTTTGGAATGATAAAGTACATACTAGCTGCCCTAATGCTTGGAGGTATTGCAGGGTATCTCGACGCAAATTGGGCGACTGTCGTCAACAGTGTCTGGGTTTCTGGTTATCTGCTCAATGCCTCACTCATGCTGTTACTGTTTGTTATGGGAGTAGCTTTTGCAATGGACAAGAACTCCATCTCCAAGATAAGACGGACCGGACCCAGAATATTGATTGTTCCCTTGGCAATCGCGTTGGGCACTATTCTGAGCGGCTTGGTCAGCGCGCTAATCCTTGGAATCAACGTGGTTGCGACGACAGCGGTAAGCGCGGGGTATGGGTGGTACACTTTGACAGGTCCACTGGTGAGCCAAATTTTCGGAGCAAAGTGGGGAGCTCTGGGCTTTGCCGCAAACTTCCTGAGAGAACTGTTGACGATACTCACCGTTTCTCTGATGGTTAAGGTTGACAAATACGCTCCAACTGCATCAGGCGGCGCGACAGCCATGGATACAACACTGCCCATAATCGTGCGTTACTGTGGCTCTGACACGCTGATTACGGCGTTTTCAAGCGGCTTTGTGCTAAGCATTATAGCTCCTTTCACAATAATGGCGATAGCCTCTCTAGGCCAAGTTCCCAACCCGCTATTCTTATAAATTCACGATATTTTAGTAGATGTCCATGCAAGCAGAAATAGGAATCATCGGAGGAACAGGCTTCTACGATCCGCATCTCGTTAAGAACGGCAGGGAAACGAAGCTTGACACACCATATGGACCACCTTCTGACGCGATTGTAGTTGGAGAACTGAATGACAGAAGGGTAGCGTTTCTGCCGCGACATGGAAAGAAGCACACGATAAGGCCCACGGATGTCAATTCAAGAGCCAACATACACGCGTTGAAAGAACTGGGCGTTCAACGTATTCTGGCTCCGTCAACTGTCGGTTCTTTGAAGGAAGAGTACAAGCCCGGCGATATCGTGTTCGTTGATCAGTTCATAGATCGAACGACAAGGCGGGAACAGTCCTTCTATACTGGCCCGAGGGTGTGCCACATTTCAGTGGCTGAACCCATGTGCCCTGACTTGAGGAAGATACTGATGGAAGTGGCTGAGGAAATGAATATCAGTTATCATAAGATTGGAACTTACGTTTGCGTAGAAGGACCGAGGTTTTCAACGAAGGCCGAGTCCAAAATGTTCAGGAGCTGGGGCGCCGACGTGGTAGGTATGACGCTTGTTCCCGAATGCGTTTTGGCTCGTGAAGCTGAGATATGCTATGCCTCGATAGCGACTGTAACTGACTACGACGTGTGGAAAGATCATCCAGTAAGCGCTGGGGAAGTTGCGAGGACTATGAAAGAGAACATCGAGAAAGTCAAGAACGTCATCATGGAGACAACAGCGAGAATACCGAAGGAAAGAACGTGTGAATGCAAAGACGCATTGAAAAACGCATCAGTTTGAAAATGCGTTATCAATTGGGCGAGGTGTCAAGCCTGAATCTTAAGTCGAAAATAAGGAGAATACCAGAGTTCAAGGGCGTCGTTTTCTGGGACATAACGCCGCTTCTGAAAGACAAGAATGCCTTCCGCGAGTGCATTAATCAGATAGCGAACCACTTCAGAGCCAAGAAAATAGACTTGGTAGTTTCGAATGAGGCCAGAGGCTTTATAATAGGAGGGGCAGTGGCCTACAAGCTCGGGGTTGGCTTTGTTCCGATCAGAAAGAAGGGCAAACTCCCCTCGAAGGCAGTAAACCTAACGTACAACAAGGAATACGAATCAGACACGATAGAGATTCACGAAGACTCCGTTGAACCCGGCCAGAAAGTGTTGCTTGTCGACGATTTGCTGGCGACAGGAGGAACGATTAAGGCCAACGCGGAATTGGTTGAAAAGCTTGGCGGAGAAATTGTGGGTATGGGCTTTTTGATAGAGCTTGAATACCTGCACGGAAGAGAATACTTGGGAACAAAGTACGACATATTCTCAATCATAAATTACAAAACAACTGCAGAATAAGTTCAAGGTAAGATTTGCCAGACTTCAGTTGGCACTGGCAACGTATTATTCCGCGCTTATTGCGAGAACCTTCTGGGTCAGATACGCCTTCATGAGCGCCAGATTGATCCGTAATACGTTCATGTAGGGGCTACCAAATATCCAGAGTGTACCCTCTTCGTTCTGGTTGACGATGCTTTTTAGCGAATCCAAGGGGATGCCAGTGACTTGTGGTTTTGAACCCAAAATTTGGTGCGGTCGCCGGGATTTGAACCCGGGATCGCAAGCTTGGAAGGCTTACACTTGCCTTGGAAGGCTTTTGTGTCCTAAACCAGTCTAGACGACGACCGCTCTTTTTCCGCAATAGATTAGGATGGTGATATAGATAAGATTTCTTTCTCTGCCTATTGGGGTTTCTCGTTCGGCCCGAAGAGCTTCTTCTCATGTTTGGGTCTCGGCTTGAAACTGCCATGATATTTTGGCATTGAAGTTCTCTGCCGTTCCAGATTCTTGATCCTAGCGTAGAGTTTCGAGACCTTGGTTTTTGACGGCTTTTTGGGTTTCGGAATCCTTACACGGACAGGTGTGAACGGCTTCTTGATCTCTCTGCTGAGGCTCTTTCTTTTCATCGGCACGTCCTTCACTTTTCTGAAGACGACGAAGCCTTCTTTCAGATTCACTTCTCGCACTTCCCAGCCTGCTTCCAGCCAGCCTTTGGCATGTGGACTGCTGGGCAGGTTGTCCCACCATTCTTCGCTGCGATAGGCGCTCATGGGCAAGTTTTCCCCGATTATTCCGTCAATACGAGCGAAGCTAAGCTTGACCGTACTTGTGAAAGCACCTCGGAACTTCAGATAGCCGGTCAATCCGCCGTATCTAGACACGCTTCGGGGCGCAACTGTCCTTCGCGCACAATTCAGGCAAAGCAGCTTCGTCGGGTCGCCTGTCGACACGTCTGGAACCATACAGTCTCTACAGTATAGCCGCCCGCACCTCTGGCAGCGTCTGAGATAACTGTATGAGAGAACTCTGCCGCATAGCCCGCACTCGTCCTTGAATGGCATTCCAATCACTGATAACTCGAACGCTACGTACTAGTTATGTGGAAGCTTTTGATATAGACTTCGCCAAAGCCGCGAGGATATCGAAAAATATCGCAAGATTTATAGACGTTAAGCCACGAAAACAAACCGAGGGCTTTATTGCTTTTCAGTGAGTATCTGCACGAGAAAGCAGAAGAGTCTCGACACAACGAAACCATCGGCTACCTGATAATCATCATCGGCTCAGTATTCTTCGTTGGCGGACTCCTCGAAACGATAATAACAGCCGAATTAGGTGGTGTAAATCCAGACTGGTTCCTGATATTTCCTTATCACTTCACACCCAATCCGGACAGCCTCCTAGGCACATCTCTGACCTCGGTGGGCATTGTCCTAATCTTTCTGGGAATAGCGTTGGCAATACACTACGCCAGAGAGAGATCATGGTACATGAGAGAGCTTCACAGGGCACATTCCGTGGAAGAACAGAAACTGAGGACGGAAAAGAATAACGAGTCCAAGCTGAGCAGCTGAAGCAAAATAAGGGGGGAGTCTAGACTCTCATGGAAGAGTCTAGCCTTTCACAACCGCTATGGGAACTAGCCTGGCAACTTTTGTGGCTATGCCAACTTTGTCGCTTACGTCTACGACGACGTCAACATTCTTGTAGGCTGGATCTGCTTCTTCGGCCAAGGCCACCAAGCTTGCAGCTCGAACGTAAATCCCTCGTCTCTCCATAGCCTTCTTGATGTCTCCGCCATAGAAGTTTCTTTTTGCTGCGCTTCTGCTTAGCATACGACCGGCGCCGTGGGCTGTGGAGCCGAAGCTCACCTGCATGGCCTGTTCCGTACCGACCAAGAGCCAAGAGCTTGTGCCCATGCTTCCCGGGATGAGCACAGGCTGGCCCACAGAACGATAATCTGCGGGTATTTCCGGGTGCCCGGGCGGAAATGCTCGTGTCGCACCTTTTCTGTGAACCCAGACTTTCTTCTTGTCCCCGTTGACTCTGTGATTCTCTATTTTGGCAATGTTGTGAGCGACATCGTAAACGAGTTTCAACCCGAATTTTTCGGGTTTTTCTCTGAAAACCTGCTGGAAGCTCTGTCGAACCCAGTGCAGAATCGTTTGTCGATTGACGAATGCGTAGTTGACGGCGCACGCCATCGCTTGATAATAATCCTCTGCCTCTTGGCTTTTCCCAGGCGCGCAGGCAAGCTCCCTGTCTGGAAGAACTATTTTGTACTTTTGAACTGCCCTCTCCATCACCCGAAGGTAGTCTGAGCACACCTGATGGCCGAAACCTCTTGAGCCGCAGTGAATCATAACGGTGACTTGGCCTTCATGCTCTAACCCGAACACCTTGGCTGTACGCGAATCGTGTATTTTGTCCACTCTCTGGATTTCCAAGAAGTGGTTTCCAGAACCAAGAGTGCCAATCTGCGTTAATCCCCTGTTTTTTGCGTTCGATGAGACTTTGTCAGGGTTGGCGTTTTTCATGCAACCGTTTTCTTCGCAGTGCTCGGCATCTTCAGGCCAGCCCAGCCCCTTGTCTATCGCCCATGGAACACCTCTCGTTGTAAGCGTGTCCAAGTCGTGTTGCGACACCCGGAAGTCTTTCCGACGGCTTCCAAGTCCGGCGGGTACGTTGTTGAAAATAGCGTCTGCGAGTTGGCCGAGCTTCGGTCGTATGTCCTGCTCAGAAAGGTTCGTCGTGACTAGGCGGACACCGCAGTTGATGTCGTAGCCCACGCCGCCCGGACTTATCACGCCTTCTTCATAGTCTGTCGCGGCTACGCCGCCTATCGGGAAACCGTAACCTTCATGCCCGTCCGGCAGGGTAATTGAGTACTTGTATATGCCGGGTAAATGTGCAACGTTTACGCATTGATGCAGGGTTCTGTCGGTCTGCATCTTGTCCAGCAACTCTCTGTTGGCGAAGACTACGCCAGTGACCCTCATCCCCGGCTTGTACTTCGGAATGCGCCAGGAGCAATCGTCTATCTTTTCAAGCGGAATTCTCTCCGAAGGAGGATGACTTTCTCCCTCTTCCATTTTTTCACCTGCTTACTACACAAAAAGTAAAGAAGCGCAAATATAAACGATCTTGACTCTTCGCAGCAAGCTACGACGGGTTGCCACGGCATTTCTCAGCGAACTGCATGAACCCCTCTACGCTGTTGTTAAAAACGGTTTCGTTCAACACTGGGTGAGCTTCAATGAATTTTACAGCTTTCTGGATCTGCCGGTCATTTTCAATAATCTTCTGACGCACTTCTTCCAGGCTCTGTTTTTCTTGTATTCCTTGCTGTGCAATTTTCGCCCACAGCCGCAACTGCTCAGCGTATGCCTTAAGCCTTCCAACAGGGTTGGACGCGTCTCCAAAATGACTGTAGTACAGAGCCTTCGGTTTCAGGCTAATCAGCTTATCTACGGCGACTAATGCACTGTCCAGACGAAAAGGTGCCGGTGTCGTAGGCACGATTGCATCGAATTCTCTTAGATAAATGCCAGCCGCGTCTCCTAGAAAAACTCCGCGGCCGAAAGTCTCGTAGTAGCTCTGATGATGCGAAGCATGGCCAAGAGTCTCCACAACTTTGAATTCGACGTTTTTTCCAAGGTCAAAGGTCATGCCATCCTTTGCTGCAATGATTCTTTCAGGCGGAACAGGTTCAGACTCCCCGTACAACTCTGTTATCTTGCCGAGAACCTCCCTCGACTGCTGCCAAAGCTTCTCAGGATTGGCCAAGTGAGGTGCACCCCTCTGATGTACGATGACCTTCGCGTTAGGCAGACTTTTCAACAGGGTTCCAGCACCTCCTCCATGGTCAAGATGAACGTGTGAAACTGCAACGTAGGTCACATCTTCCAGTTTGACGCCTAATTTTCCAAGACCAGTGAGAAGGTTGGGCACCGAAGAAGTCGGACCTGTCTCAATGATTGCAACGCTTTTTCCTCTCAGGACGTAGCTGGCGATAAAATTCTCGAAGCCAGCCGTTTCAACGTCGACTAGATCGATGTGTTCTTCAAGTTTTGTCACGTGCATCTGCTAATCATCCGCTTTATTTCTCGTGAACCCTAGCGGTGACTGCCTGCTTAAATGTTTTCGTCGAAACGTTTGTCATAGTTGAGCAGGCCAATCGATGGAATAGAGAACAAGTGTGTGTCAAACCAAGGAGCTTGTCGAGTTTACAAAGTGAGGCCTCATCCTCACTTCATCTTCTTTTCCCTTTCGGTAGTCGTTCCTGGCATATTTCCAGTTTTGGAACAATGCTTTTAATCGCCTCCGCCAGTTTCTCGTTGGAGGGTTGGGGATGGTTGACTGTCCTGAATGTGGAAAACCCTTGCGGAAGGAACGAGAAGGCAAGAGCAAGTATTTCTGCGAAAACGAGCAGTGCAACGTTGCATTCGTGCTGCATCCTCATAAACCGAGCAAAACCAGGATTGCTTACACAGGATTTGTGCGGTACAGGACAGCGGGACTGCCGCATAATGAAACGTATAGACACTCAATAAGACAGAAGCTCAAGCTCTTCTGATTGTCTGGCACGGGCAACAATCTGACAGCTTGAGTTCAACCTTGGCGCGCCAAGACCTTCATTGGCGAACTGGCTACCCTAGACTGTGCTGAGGAAAAAGAAGCAAAAAGGCAGTCTTTCTTATGACCCGATTCCTATTCATTGCTCTGACTGTTCTTGGTGCCTTTTCGACAGGCTGCAGCACTTAAGGTGAAGCTGATTATTTGCGGGGCTTCTTTTTTTGCTCTTGCTCCTCATCAACCGCGGGTTCCTCGGCCCCAAGAAGCACTCTTAACGACTTCACTTCCTCCCTCAGCATGCCGACCTCGCTCTCTAGAGCTTTGGCCTTTGAATCCGCCATCTTCTTGAGTTCCTCAATCTCCAGTAGAAGATTCTTGCGTTCATTCTCCAAGTTTCTAAGCCTTTCTACTACACTCTTGAAACTGCTCATAGACTCTACGCGCCCCTTACTCCCTTCTCTGGTCATAGTAGCCATTCAGACACATATTAAGATTTTGCGAGCAAGTCTATGGATGGTTTCTCATATGTCCAGAATGAATTTCAGCGTCACTATATCGGGTTCCTTGAGGATCTCCATGCGGTGATAGGTAACGGCTTTGACGCCCACCTTCTGCAGATGCTTTTTCGGGTTGAACTTCTCTCCCCAAATCCTAGCCTCAAGCTTGAGACCCTTTGCAGTCTTTCGGATTTCTGAAATTTTGAATTTGGAGTAGAGCATCCGGTTCGTTTCAGACTTTATGAGTAATGCTTCAAGCCAACTGTAGAGCAGGCTGTATTCATCTTCGCCTTCGGCCATGACCAAATCCTCAAACCTGGAACTGACGGTTTCTACTTCGGTCATCACGTCGAACATTGCAACTGCAGCGTTCTCAAAAGCCTCGGCCAAATCTCTACCGTACGCAGCGATGTAGGCGTCTGCGGTGTGCTCCAGAAATTCATAGCCCTTATCGTCGTCCAACCGTCTAACCGTGAGAATAATGAAGTGTTTGGTTTTAAAACGATTTTGCATGTTGCCTTAAGTGAAAAGGCTTAATTCAAACGCCAGCCGAGTTGACTCGCAGTCTCTGAGGTTCAATAGCATTGAAAAGGGAAGCCCCCGCTGTGAAAATCGTTCTAGCCTACTTTGCTATTGCCGTTGCTGTTCTTTTGATAGCCTTTCTCTTTCCCGGACAAGACGAATCTCTCGCCTCAGTTCCAGTTCTCGTTTCGCTCTTCTTGTTGATGCCACTCTATGCGTGGTACAGAAGCTACAATCGGAAAAGGAATCTTTCGAATGATATATGTGCAAGAGACAACAGTGAGGCTGTTTTCTGGGTTTTCGCACTTTTCCTCCTGGCGATGCTTATTCGAATCCCATCGGTGGCGATTTTCGGTGTGCCTTTTGAAAAGACGCCTGTGATCTTTCTCACAATCTCAACGATAGTAGTCATCGAGAAAACCAATCTTTCTGCTTTTGGTTTCACTACAAAAAAACCTGGAAAATCACTCGCTTACGGAGTTGTGTTCTTCTTCACGGCGAACATACTTGCCACAGTCATTAGTTATCTGCTAATATACGGCCTCACGAATCGAATGGCGTTTGAAACGTTCAACCCTGTTCCTTTCCTGCTGGTGTTGCCCTTCATGACCCTGTGCGTGGGCATATGCGAGGAAGGACTCTTCAGAGGATACATACAGAATCATCTTGAAAAACTTTCCACGCCGAGGAGTGCCATCCTTGTTCAGGCAATTCTGTTCGGAGCATGGCACTTCGTCTGGGACCTCTCCCCTTTCAACCCGTTTGACATGGCCCAGCGAGTTTTGACTACATTCCTCTTCGGGTTGCTCTTCGGTTATTTCTACAGCAAAACAAGAAGCCTGACCCCGCTCGTTCTGGCCCACGGACTTTGGGACAGCGTTGCACTGGGAATAGTGGAAAGTCAACCAGCCTTCGACGCCCTTGCAAAAACATCGCCCTCAACCCAAGCACTGGTTTTCCTCTTGCCTTATGCGATAGGGGCGCTGCTCACCTTTGTCTTCATAAGGTGCTTTGTAGAAAGGATTAACGGTGCCTAGGCTGTGTCCCGACCGAGGGCAACGAGGATTTTGACAGCACTCTTGACGAAAACGGTGCACTTCTTCTCAAACACGTGCTTTTCCTGAGCCTTCTTGCGCTGTTTTGCATCAGACAGGTCGAGTCCTATTAGTTCTCGACACATGACGCTTCTATTCTGTTTCTCAAACTGCCGATAGAATGTTTCGGCGAGTTCATAAGCACGTGATCGTTTTTCCGCTGAGGGCTCGTTTGTTCCATACTTTACCCCGATAGCCATCAGACCTCCAGTCAGAGCCCCACAAACTGAACCGCACCTTCCCATTCCTCCGCCAAATGCAGTGGCCACCTTAGGAATCAGTTCATTCTTACATTTCCAATGCTCAGCCATGGTCAGCAGAACACTCTGCGAGCAATTGTAGCCGTCGTCTCTGAAATGTCTCGTGGCCTTTTCACCAAGCGAGTTTGCATGATTCATCAGTTTCACACCCATCTTCAAAGCCTAGCACCGAAGGCGTGCGCCCAGATATATCCTATGGGAACTGTTTTGTACCTGACAAATCTGGTGCGCAAATTAGAAGTATTTCGGTATTTTTTTGATTGCGGCAACTGTCAGTTTCACGGTGTTTTCCACGTCGGTCAGACTGAGGAGCGATGTTGGACTGTGAATGTAACGCGTCGGTATGCAGATGCTGCAGCTCGGCACTCCCTCTCTCGCCAGAGAGATGCGCCCAGCGTCTGTTCCTCCCGCCAAGCCTGTTTCAAGCTGGTAGGGAATCTTGTTTTCCTCCGCGACTTCCGTCAACAGCCTCAAGACCTTCGGATGGGATATGTGCATCGCGTCAGCAATCAACAGCGATGGGCCTTTCTTGAGCTTCGTGGGAGCCTCAACTTCTTTGACCCCCGGGATGTCGCCAGCCACTGTCACGTCGAGCGCTAGTCCGACATCCGGGTATATTCCAAAGGCAGAGGTCGTTGCTCCTCTACATCCGACTTCTTCCTGCACAGTTCCCACAGCGTAAATTGTGCACTCAGTCTTTTGCAAACGCTTCAGAACCTCTATCATCGCGGCGCATCCAACCCTGTCATCCAAAGCCTTGCCAATCACGATGTCCTTATTGATAGCGGTAAACTTCACGTCGAACACAACTGAGTCTCCGATTCTCACGCCCATCTTCTTGGCTTCCTCCTGACTTGCAGCCCCGATGTCAATGAACAACTCGTCATAAGGGATGACTCTCTTGCGTTCATCTTCCTTCTGTATGTGCGGAGGCTTCGAACCTATTATCCCGTGCAGAGGCCCCTTCTCAGTGTACACCATCACCTTCTGCGCCAGCAAAACACGGTCGTCTATCCCGCCTATTTTCGCGAACTGAAGATACCCCTCTTTCGAAATCGTCTTGACCAGCAAGCCTATTTCGTCCATGTGACCAGCAAGCATCACTTTGGGCGCGGTCTTCACGCCTTCCTTAATCCCAATCACGTTACCTAGCTTGTCCTCTTTGACCTCGTCCACGCACGGCTTTAACAGTTTACGCATCAAACTTCGAACTTCTTCTTCCCTGCCTGCAACTCCACAAGCATTGCAGAGCTTTTCCAAAACCTCAACCGACATCATCACAGCCCTCATAATGAGTACCTAGAATTCTTGTGTTTCATATTAAACAATTGCGGTAATCCAGACCAGAAAGAAACAGACTCTAAACCAAACTCGCGCACACTGATCTGGATTGACCTTCGCATCCAACCCTGAAAAAAGCGAAATCATGACGAAAGTCACCGTCTCTCACGCTCAAGCCTTTTCTACCGCTCGACAAATTCTGAGTAGTGGTCTGATGCGCAAAACTCAGGCAGTGAGCCTAACTGCAACGTTTGCAGCCTTGCACGCAGTGCTCGCCTTCATCTCGCTTGGAATTGGGCCTTGGCGCAACTGGGCGGTCTACCTAGAGCCTTTCGAAGGGATAATTCTTGGTCCACAAGTCGGCTTTTTCGCCGCCCTCATCGGCAGTTCAATCGCTAGAATGGCTTGGCAAAGCAGCGACTGGATGTTCGGCGTGATAGCAGAGCCACTTAGCGTTTTGATGGCGGGATTTCTGGCCAAAGCCAAATGGAAACCCGTTCTCGCAATTTACGCGATAATGCTTTCAGCCTATTTCATACATCCATATGGACGAGAGCTTCCACTCTGGACGGTATTGGACGTTCTGTTCGCCTTGCTCCTCATCTATCTCGCCGCGAAGCTAAGCCGCAACCTGTTCGGATCCGATGTTAAACGTATGTCGACCGCCCTTGCTTTGATATCCTTCACAGTCATAGCCACTGACTCGCTCATCAGAGTGTTTCTACTCGTCCCAGCCGGCCTTTACAACATTTTTGTGCCCGATTATGTAACCCTTCGCGGGATGTTCATCACGAGCGCGGGCTTCTCTTATCTTGAAGATTTCATTGCCGTTGCCGTATCATTCCTTGTGGGTGTCCCCTTGCTCGCCAGAATTCTCAAACTGGAACACAACGACAAGCACGAATAGACCCTCAATCAAGTTCTTTCTTGGTTCGAAGGAAAGCTTATGGCAATTCTTAAATGTTTAAGGTTTCAACTTTAGCGCGGGTGCAATCTTGTCGCAACCACAGTTCAAGAAAGTGTTCATTTTTCTAGACACTGACAAGCACGCAAGCCCGTTTGACATACTGGCAACGATAGATGCTTTTCCAGAAGCCACGATAATGAAGTACGAAAACGTGACGGCCGAGGACGCAGACAAAATCCTTTACGACGCAATGTTTCCCCGAGGCCCGGAGGGAGCGAAAAACACGAAGGTCTTCATCAACGGGCGTGACTTTGACCTCGCGAACGAGATTCTGGGCCGAGCGAAGAAATGCATGTTTCCACCGTTCGAACTCTCCGTGATTATTGACCCACGGGGAGCCTACACAACCGCGTCAGCCGCAGTTGCCAAGACCCTGAAGGTTTCGCTTGAGAGGAACCTCGGAACCTTGGAGAACAAGGAGGTAACCGTGCTGGCGGGAACAGGCCCGGTCGGTCAAACCGCGGCAAGGCTGTACGCGTCTGAAAAAGCCAACGTCATCGTGACTTCACGCACGCTTCAGAAGGCCTCATCCGTGGCAGCGAAGATAAACGAAGAGTTCAAGAGCGAAACGGTCCACGGTCTCCAAGCTCAAACCTCCGAAGACGTTGGAAAAGCCATAGCAAACGCGGAAATCATTCTTTCAGCTGGAGCAGCTGGAACTGAACTCCTCCCGTTGACCGTGCTCAAGGAAAGCGCGAAAAAATGCAGGATCGTCGCCGACATCAACGCGATTCCACCACTTGGTGTCGCAGGCTTGGACTCCAACACGGACGGCAAGGAGATGCTGCCCGGCGTTTTCGGCATCGGCGCACTTGTCATCGGAAAACTCAAGAACAAAATCGAAGTGGCGCTCATAAAAAAGGCTGCAGAAGAGCCTAATGGCATATTCGACTACAGAATGGCCTATGAATTGGCTAAGAAATCGATAACCGAGAAGCGCGAGGACAAGAAAACCCCTAAGGCCGAGCCCAAGAAAAGTTGGCTACCTTAAGGCATAGCCTGCCTAATTCGCAGGGCGGCCGCATCCAATTCCTTTCTGTCCGGTCTAAAACCATAGTCGGGACCGAACCTGATTCCGAAACCATCCCCTCTGAACCTTGGAATAACGTGCAAGTGGACATGCGGCACCTCCTGACCCGCAGCCTCACCGTCTGCCAGGTGCAAATTTACTCCCTCAACCTTCAATTCTGACCGCCTGAGACCTTGGGCAACTCGCATCGCAACCCTGAACACCTGAGCTCCCGTTTCTTCATCAAGCTCCGCCAAGCGTGACGCATTACCCCTCGGAATCACAAGCACATGACCCGAGTTAACAGGTTGAACGTCCATGAACGCCAAAATTCTCTCATCGGAATAAACTACACTTGTCGCAGTGACGTTGTCAACTATACGGCAGAAGATGCAGTCTTCCAATCCCAGCACCAAGGGAGACAGATTCCCCGCTGATTTATATGCTTCGCTTGTAGCATTCGCGCTTCAACCCGACTCTGAAAAACAAGGCCTGCCTGAAAGCGAAAGGAGTTTAAAGTTCAGCCAGCAAAGACTTATTGTCCGCTCATGATTCGCCTGTGCTTTAACAAGGGTACAATTCTGTTGCGCGGGGAGGTTGGAACCCCGTACGGCAAGTGGGACCCCAGGGTTGAGTGTTACAGAATAAAAGCCATGCATTACTGGGACGCGTTGGCCTACCTGAAGGAAAGCAAACTAGCCTTTCAAGATGATGTTCCAAATCTGCCCCCAATTCAGCAATTGAATTCAACCGTAGAACTGCGACCCTACCAGAAAGAAGCCCTTGACAGGTGGCGCCACGCCAACATGCGGGGAATCCTAATCCTTCCCACGGCCGCGGGCAAAACCTACGTGGCGTTGAAGGCCATAGGCCTCTTGAGAACGCAGACCTTCATCGTTGTCCCAACCCTAGACCTCATAGACCAATGGCGAAAACGGGTCGCGGAGCATCTGAACACGGAGGCTGGAGCCGTCGGCGGAGGCGAAAACACCGTCAGAATGATAACCGTCTCGACCTACGACTCGGCGTACCTCCAAGCAGAAACACTCGGCAACAAGTTCATGCTGATAGTCTTCGATGAGGTTCACCATCTGGCGTCGCCGAGTTATATGCAAATCGCCGAAATGTACATCGCACCGTACCGCATGGGCTTGACGGCCACGTACGAGAGAAGCGACGAAAGACACTCACTCTTGCCACGGCTCGTCGGAGACCCGGTATACACTGTGGGCGTTGAAGAGTTGGCCGGAGAACACCTTTCACCGTACACGTACGAGAAAATGTTCGTTGAACTGACCCCCGATGAACAGCGAGCCTACGACGATGAGATGGCAACATTCAGACTCTACCTGAGAGAAAAGGGAATAGTCCTCAGAAGTGCCGAGGACTTCCAAAAGTTCATCATGGTCACCGGTAGAGACCACCGCGCGCGAGAAGCCCTTCTGGCCAGAAACCGCGCGTTGAAAATCGCACTCAACTCAGACGCGAAACTGGGTCTCCTGGGACGACAACTTGAAGCCAACAGAAACGAGAAAACGCTGATATTCACACTGCACAACGACCTTGTTTACACGATCAGCCGCAGGTTTCTGATACCAGCCATCACGTACCAAACGCCGAGGGAGGAGAGAAGAGAAATCCTGGAAAACTTTCGAAAAGGCGAGTACAAAGCCGTAGTCACGTCTCAAGTTCTCGACGAGGGCGTGGATGTCCCGGACGCTTCGGCAGGCTACATACTGAGCGGAACGGGAAGCACAAGGGAATACATCCAGAGACTGGGAAGAATTCTTAGAAAAGTGGAAGGAAAAAGAGCTAAGCTCGTGGAATTCGTCTCAAAAGAGACCGTGGAAGTGGGAATAAGCCGCAGACGACGGCACAAGAAGGCAACGGAGGACTGAACCGTGCTTCCAAGCGAACTCCTCGCCGTGTGGAAAAGGAAAGGCGACATATGGCCAAGGTACGCAAGAGCGACCGAAGACAGTCTGGAAGTCGCAAACAGCCTGATCAACGCTTACAAAGATCACGTAGGCGAAAAGAAGAGCGTTCTGAAAGCGTTTGCCAGCGAACTTGAGGACAAAGGATACGAATACCGTTTTGTCAGAGGCCTCGCCTATCTCCTGGACAGAAAGGGCACGTTCAAATGCAACGAAGGAATCAACCCTGTGGAGTTGAGGCGTAGAATTTTTCAAGCAACAGAAGAGCTTGGGCTGGCAACGACCCCGGAGCGAAGGAGGAGAATAGTCGAAACCGTAGCCTCAGAACTGAAGGTAAGGTCTGAGACTGTTGACGAATTCCTCTACGCCGATCTCGACAGTGAACTGGTCCTTGAAGAATTCGAGCCGCTCGCGCCGGACGAACTGCTGAAAGAGTACAACCTCAGCCTGACGCAGACACTTCTCTTCGACTCCACAGAGCTGAACTTCACGGCCTCGGGTAACTGGCAGCGAATATTCTATGCCGTAAAAAGGCTTGGGTTAATCTACGAAGTTTACAAGGACGGCAGGTTCTGGGTGAAAATAGACGGACCTGCCAGCCTGTTCAAACTCACCAGAAGATACGGAACGGCGACAGCCAAGCTTCTTCCCACAATCATCGCAAACCCGGAGTGGACCGTTGAAGCAAAGATATTGTGGAGATACACGAACGAGATATGCAGATTCAAACTTGAAAGTTGGAAACACCGTGCAATGCTAAAGAGCCCTCAACAGCCAAAAGTCTCCTACGACAGCGTGGTTGAACAGGACTTCGCCGAACAGTTTCAAGGCCTAAAAACAGGATGGCAGCTGAAAAGAGAACCCGAACCAGTTCCTGCGGGCAAACAGGTCATAATACCAGACTTCTCCCTGGAGAAGGAAAGCGTCAAAGTGTACATGGAAATAGTCGGTTTCTGGACACTCGAATACCTGCTACGCAAAATGGAGAAACTCAAAAAGGTCGAGGCAAACATGCTCGTAGCCGTCAACGAAAACCTGGCCTGCGAAAAACTCGCCAACCTAGAGAAAAACGCGCAACTCAACATAATATATTATCACGACAAAATTCCGTTAGCCCCGGTTCTCCGCTATCTGGAAGGAGCGTTTCAAACCGTTCAAACAAGACAAACGGGACTGTTGAAAAGCCTCTCGGTAATATTCACTGAACCCTTTGTCAACTACGAGGAGTTTGCCGCCAGAATCGGCGTGTCCACCGAGGCAGTGAAGGAAGCATTGACCGAGAAGCCGCCTGAAGGCTACACGGCCATGTCCGACGGCTTGGTGAGAAGGGACAAGCTCGAACAAATCAGAAGGAAAATCGAAGAACAACTGGGCCCGACAGGCCGACTGCCCTTGCCCGATGCGATAAGAATCATTGAATCAGAAGGAGTGGCGGACGCAACCAAGTCGCTCGAAGCCCTCGGATACAAAATAAACTGGCATGGAATCAATGCTGAAAAAGCTGAAGTTGCCAAGCTCTAGCAACCATTATCATCAGCATGAACGATTTTATAAGTCAAACGTCACCATACTGAAATTCAACAGTCCTGCTCTAAGGAAGTGAGCAAATGGATGGAGCAAAGGCCGAATCCAAACGCGTTTCCTCAAAGAAAAAAGAGCGATTGTGGTTTGACGAGCTGAGCATGAAGGAAGCAGAAACTAGGGCCAAAGGAGGAAGCGTTGTCATATTTCATATTGGAAGCGTCGAAGAACACGGAGATCATCTGCCGCTCTGCACGGACAGCCTGCAACCCGAGTTCGTGGCGTTAGAAGTGGCCAAGAAAACAGGTTGCCTCGTTGCGCCTCCGCTACGGTACGGTGTCTGCAACTCTGCCCGTGGTTTTCCAGGCACCGTTTCAATATCTCAGAACCAAGTCTGACAGCGCGCGCGTATGACAGACCAGCTCCGCCGTTGTTGTTTGTGCCAGTGTTGGGATTTTACTAAAGCCGCTAATCCGTTCAATTTTTGACCCTGAGCACAAGCGGTTAGGTCTGGAAGACACAAAAAAAGGGAGGTTTGTTTTCACCAGTTCAGTGTTGGAATCCAGCGTTGATTTCCGAAGGTGGGTCTGGCGTGTTGTAGCTGTAGTTGCCCCAGTACCAGCCGTAGTGTTTGGCCAGTGTTGCCAGGTCGGGCAGGCCGATGACACCTGATGGCGCAGCTAAGTCGGCTCCTGGCTGCCATGAGTGAGGACCCGCTGAGATTGGTACTGTTGAGGGAGGTGTTCCGACTGTTCCATACGCTTTCGCAAGCATGCTAAGGTCGGACAGGCCTACCCTGTAGTATCCACCCGATGGCTGTGCATCAGCATCGGCATGGAGCCACGTGTACCTGAAGCTTATTTCGCCAGGCACAGGTTTCATCCAGAAGCCTGACGAAGCGTCGAGGGTTACGCCTCCGCCAGGGCTCTGCATTGATACAGAGTTTGTGCTGCCCGGTCGGTACTTCCAAGGGCCTGTGCCGACCCATACGTAGTCCATTCCGTGGGCCGGGTCTTGGAGTTGCGACAGCGTGAAGGGTGCGCCGGCTAGGATGTTGCCGGATACCGCGGCTTGTCCTGGCCATAATCCGTGGAGGCCATCTGTTGCTGAGCCTTGTTCAGCCAGGGTCAAGTTGTTGGGTACTACGTATTTGTACAGGTGTTCGGGCACGATTTCGCACATGGGCGTATACAGGCTTAACCAGCTGGGATTGGCGACTAGGATGGAGCATGTCCAGTTATCCCGCTGTGTGAAGTAGGGTGCGTAACCGTTTGAAGCGTTAACGCATAGCATCATATTGTAGTTGTTCCATGAGTCGCCGTACAATGCGTTCTCATAAATCGTGTAGTTGAGGTCAGCCACCGTGAAAGGCACGCCATCCTGCCACGTAACATCATGTTTAAACCACAAAGTAACATTCGTCCATTGAGGATTAGAAGAGTTAGTCGGATCATCAATAAGCTGAACCTTCCAAGAATAAGCCATCCA